>WNGM01004838.1_pt1 | contig 10579 bp, 10 predicted proteins | sample 5400571 | NCBI WGS metagenome assembly WNGM01 (sample SAMN13153378, study PRJNA577476) | soil metagenome | isolation source: 100 cm soil or saprolite under Garry oak tree replicate 2 | place: USA:California | collected 2016-06-15 | reverse complement strand
CGTCGCGGATCAGCCACGGCTTGACCTGCGGCAGCTTCCGCATGAAGTCACCGATCTCGACGACGAGGTCGCGGATCACGGGGAAGTTGCGCAGCGGCTCGATGCGGATGGGGCCGGGACGGTAATCGGCGAGGAACGTGGCGCAGGTCAGCCGCGGCTCACCGTTGACGGTCATTCCGCAGCTCCCGCAGATGCCCATCCGGCAGGACCAGCGGTACGACAACGTGCCGTCGAGCTGGTCCTTGACGTGGTTCAGGCCGTCCAGGACCGCCCACTCCTCGTGCAGCGGGATCTCGTACTCCTGCGTCGTCGGCTCCAGCTCACGCTCCGGCCGGTAACGCGTCACCTGCAAGATGATGTGGTCCGCCACGGCGGCTACCTCCCATACACCCGTTCCGCGGGCGGCCAGCGGGTGATCGTCACGGGCAGGTACTCGACCCGCGGCGCCCCGTCGGCACTGCGGTAGATCAGCGAATTAGCCAGGAAGCGCTCGTCGTCCCGGGCCGGGAAGTCGATGCGCTGATGGGCGCCGCGGGACTCCTCGCGCAGCTGCGCGCAGCGCACGATGGTCTCCGCCACGTCGAGCATGCAGGACAGCTCGAGCGCGGCGATGAACTCGGTGTTGAACGTACGGCTGTGGTCCTCGATCCGGGCGACCGCATATCGTTCCCGCAGCTCGCCCAGCTTGTCGGCGGCCTTGGCCAGCGAGTCCGCCGAGCGGTAGATCCCGGCCCCCTCCTCCACGGCCCGCTGCATCTCGGTGCGGATCGCTGAGATGGGCTCCTGCCCGCCGTCGCGGTGCAGCAGGCCATCCAGCCGCCTCCGCTCGTCCGCCGCCTGGGCCCGCACCGAGGTGGCCACCGCGGCCGAAGCGGCCGAAGCGGCGTACTCGGCGGCCACCCGGCCGGCCCGGGCCCCGAAGACCAGGCATTCGGGAAGCGAGTTAGAGCCGAGCCGGTTGGCGCCGTTGATGCTGACGCAGGCGGTCTCGCCCGCGGCGTACAGGCCGGGAAGCGGGGTCGCGCCGTGGATATCGGTGTGCACCCCGCCCATCATGTAGTGCACGACGGGCCGTACCGGGATCAGCTGCCGCGCCGGATCGATCCCCTCGTACTCCAGGCAGAGCTCCCGGACGAAGGGGAGCTTGGCCGTTATGACCTCCTCGCCGAGGTGGCGCAGGTCCAGGTGGACGACGGGACCGTGCGGGCCGTCGATCGTCCTGGCCTTCTCGACCTCCTTGACGAACGCCTGGGACAGCCGGTCGCGAGGTCCCAGCTCCATGCTGCGCAGCACGGGCGTGGGCTCGGGCCTGCCGAGGTCATAGTCCTGCAGATAGCGGTAGCCGTCCTTATTGAGGAGCCAGCCGCCCTCCGACCTCGCCGCCTCGGTGATGAGGATGCCGGTGAACGGCAGGCCGGTCGGGTGGTACTGGACGAACTCCATGTCCTTGAGCGGTGCCCCCGCCCGGTAGGCCAGGGCCATCCCGTCGCCGGTCTTGATGTTGGCGTTGGTGGTGAACGGGTAGACCCGGCCGCAGCCTCCTGTGCACAGGATGACCGCCTTGGCGGCGATCATCTCGATCCGGCCCGACATCAGCTCGATCGCCACCACGCCGCGGACCCGCCCGTCCTCGACCAGCAGCCTGGTGACGAACCACTCGTCGTAGCGGGTGATGCGCTCGTACTGGAGCGAGGTCTGAAACAGGGTGTGGAGCATGTGGAAGCCGGTCTTGTCCGCGGCGAACCAGGTGCGGAGCTGCCTCATGCCGCCGAACGGCCGCACCGCGACGTGCCCGTCGGGCTCGCGGCTCCAGGGGCAGCCCCAGTGCTCCAGCCTGAGCAGCTCTCGGGGGGCCTCGGCGACGAACGCCTCGACGGCCGCCTGATCGCACAGCCAGTCCCCGCCGGAGATGGTGTCGTGGGCATGCTCCTCGAGGCTGTCGGCCGACTTGATGACTCCGGCCGCCCCGCCCTCAGCCGACACGGTGTGGCTGCGCATCGGGTAGACCTTCGAGATGACCGCCACGCTGAGCCGCGCGTCGGTCTCCGCGACGGCGATGGCGGCACGCAATCCGGCCCCACCGCCGCCTATCACCAGAACGTCATGGGCGGCTCCTGCGTCACCAGCCATGGTCTGGGCCAAGCTCTTCCTTGACAGGCTTGCCGTCGTGCCGGATCGCCCGTACCTGGGTGCTGCCGTCGTGGTATTCGTGGCGGATCCGGCGACAGCCGCAGTCGTAGTACTCGTCGCGAATGACCAGGCCGGCGTCGTCCCTGTCCTCATAGTGATCGCCAGGTACGATCTTGCCGCACGGTGCCTGTTCGGCCGTGAAATGGATCTTTGTGCCAACCATCGATCTCTCCCATCGCGGATGGCAGGAGAGTTTCGTGCGGCCGGTCGGCGACAGGCCGGTCGCGCTGATCACGATGCGCGTGTGCCGCCACCTTCCTGCACCGCGATCATGTTCGGACGCTCACCTTCGCCCACCTCCCATTCTGCTCCCAGAACCGGATTTGTGCACGGATCTGTGCGCGGGATGTAACGGGACACCCTGAGACGGGGGAGACCTAGAAGGCGGGGGAAGACTTCGAACCGCAGGTCTGCCGAGGTCAACGCGACGACCGGAGACTGCCCGAGACGGCAGAGACGCGCGTCGTATGGCTCATAACCCAGAGGTCGCGGGTTCAAATCCCGCCCCCGCTACCAAGGCCAGAGGCCGGTTCTCGAACAGAGAACCGGCCTCCTGCTTGTCTCGTGCTAACGGATTTGCGCACGGTAGTCGGCGAAGCTCCCTTTGACACTGCCTGGATTTTTGGTCATACTTTTGACTATGACCGTGCTTCCGCTGGGCGACGTCAAGTCTCATCTGTCTGAGCTCGTCGGTCGTGTTCATGACCATCACGAGCGCGTGACCGTGACCGTGCATGGCAGGCCTTCGGCCATCCTGATCGCTCCTGAAGATCTGGAAGCGCTTGAGGAAACCCTAGAGATCATGCGCGATGCCGCGACGATGAACCGCTTGGCCGAGTCTGATGCGGAGCTAGCTCGTGGCGAGTACGTTTCCGCCGAGGAACTTGCCGAAGCGATTCGGCGGCGCCGCGCGCAGTGAGCCGCGATTCTTCGGAAGATCCCTACGAGTTGCGGACGACGTCGACGGTCCGTCACGCCTTGAGTGAAAGTCTCCCAGAAGCCGTTGCGGCGGCTGCCTATGAGTTCATCACAGGCCCTCTGCTTGCCGATCCCCACCGGATCGGCAAGAGGCTGCTCCCGCCAATGGACGACAGGTTCAGCGCTCGCCGTGGCACCTACCGGGTGATCTACCGGATCGACGATAAGGTACGGGTGGTGACCGTAGTGGATGTCGCCCACCGCCGCGATGTCTACCGAACCTGAGCTGCGTGCAGTTCGCGCTTTGCCGAATAGCCCTTTTGTACTTCTATCAAGGCGGCGCCGCAAGCAGCGCCGCTGGCCCGGCGTCAGCGCCCGGGCTCTGCCTTGGGAGGCCCGCCCGGGCGCACGCCGGGCCACACGCTCGCGGGCACGCAGACCTAGGCGGCTCAACAGGCAGCTGCCAGGTGTGGCGACGAACCCGTCTTCGTCAGGTTCCGGATGGCCAGCTGGCGTCCACCGCGTCAGGGCGCTCCCGAGGTCGCGTTGCACGCGGTCGGCTTCGCTGAACCGGAGACTCATGCCTCGGGGCGATGGCGCCCCGGGCCGTCTTAGCCCTGAATGAGGTTGTGAACCGGCTCGACTATGGGCTGGCCGGAGTCGAGGCCAATCTCCTGGAGGATGGGCATCAACGTCTCACCGAACTTGTCGAAGGCCTGCTGCGACTCCCAGATGTCGAATACCTGGAGCTTGTCGCCGGAGCCGAAGCACGCGTGATACAGACGCCCGGCGGGTTTGCCCGTACCAGCTGCGTCCAGACGCCCGATGATGTCGTCGTACTGTGCAGCGGTCATGGATGCAGGGTTGAAGTAGATGCCGATCGCCACGAGTTCCTCCCCTAGCTCGCTGATTCCTGCGGCGGGGACGCCTGGCCCTCTCCAGGGCGCCTGCCCCGCTGCCTGGACTGCTCGCGAGTCTGCCACAGATCGGGCAGGGGCACTAGGCCAGGAAGGCCCTAAACTGCAAGCTAGCGATCTCGCTACTCGGCGCTGTTGCGCACCTGGGCTGCCGCCCCGGACCCCGCGTCTGTGGGCTCGGTCGCCCCTCCTTTTTGACCACCCTGCTGCCCTGCGCGGCACGCGGCAGGGGTTTCCCCGTGCACCCCGTCTCCAGCGGCGACAGGCCGCGCATTCTGGTTTGACGGTGACCACCTGGTCCACAACGACACGGCCGGACGGCGGCATAACCGTGGTGAAGGCTAGGGTCCGGGGATGGCCTGCGAAGGTCACGATGTGCGAGGCAAGGTCGGTGTGATCACCGAAGGAATGGCCACGGTCCGGTGACCGGCGTCCGACTTGGGCGGACCGAACGCGAACCCGCCGCCGCGCTGCTCGCTCAGCTGCTGGGAAACCCGGGACCGTGCGCGCCTGGAAGTCGATGTCGGACCGGCGCAGCGCGGCCAGCTCACCCCAGCGCAGGCTGCCGAAAACGGCGAGCAGGACCAGGGCGCGGTACCGGCCGCCGACCGCATCGGCCAGGGCGTAGACCTGGGGAACGGTCAGAACCGGCCGCTCAGGTGACTTTTGATGTCAGCCAGAGCCCGCGCGCTGAATGCCGGGTCAAGATGGCTGCGCAGCAGGCACCGGTACAACTCGATCGTCTCGGGTCGCAGACCCGGGCGTTCCTCGATCCAGTCACGGGCGTACTGGCTGAACAGCACCCGGCCCGCGTCCGAGTCGATCCGCCCGCCCGGCACGGGCGCGCGTGGCCGGATAGCTTCCGCTGATCAGCCACACTCGCGTCGGACCGCTTGAATGCTGGACGGACGGATCCGTCCTTCCTGGCTCCCGATTGTCCAGCTCACGGGCACCGCGTCAGCAGCGTCCCTGCGGGCCCGGAGGGCGCGCTCGGCTGCACCACCATCGGCCCGGCGCGACTCCCGCGGTTTGGCGCCCACCAGAAGGATGACTAGGGCCACGTCGTTGCAGGGCAGCCCGCTCTTGTTCAGCCGGAGTCCCAAGCGCTACTCTCCGCCTGTGACGCTGACATCCTCCTGTTGATCAGTTGGAAGGTAAGCCGCGTCCTTACCACGTCCCGCGTCCACAACTTCGTGTCGTAGCTCTTTGAGGCGAGTGATGGCCGATGTGCATCGATGACAGCCCACCTGGACCGGCGCAGGCCGTCCTTCGGGCCGCTGAGCCGCTACAGCGGATCGACTTGGAGCCGGTGGACTCAGTTGAGGTCACCACGCTCATGGATAACCTCACCGACGTCTTCATGCCGGATCAGGGTCCGGCCCGGCGAATTGGACCAGGCATGGTGCCGAACCGTTCAAGCCTGGTGATGGCAGAGGACTGGGTTCCCGACGTGCTCATCGCCGAGCACGGCTTTTCCATGCTGCTTACCGTGCGCAAAGGCGACCGCGCACATCAGCTCCTGTTCGATACTGGCACCAGCCCCGATGGGGTCGTTGAGAACATGCGGCGGCTCAGCCTCGACCCAGGGGCCATCGAGGCCATCGTGTGCAGTCACGGGCACTTCGACCACACCGCCGGGCTGGACGGGCTGATCCGTGTGCTGGGCCGAGTCAACATGCCGGTTGTCCTTCACCCGCACTTTTGGCGGCGACGCCGGGTTGTGCTACCCGGCCGGGACCCGGTGGAGATCCCGACTACCAGCCGCCGCGCCCTGGACGAAGCCGGGTTCGAGGTACTGGAGGGTGTCCAGCCGAGTTTTCTTTTCGAGCGCTCGGTGCTGGTGACCGGGGAAATACCTCGCGTGACCGGGTATGAGCCGGGCTTTCCGCCCCAGCAGGCATGGCTGGATGGCGGCTGGCAGCCCGACCCGCTCGTCCTGGATGAGCAGGCGGTCATCATCAACGTGCGGGACAAGGGCCTGGTCGTGCTCACCGGCTGCGGTCACGCAGGCATCGTGAACACGTGCCGCTACGCACGAAGTCTCACCGGCGATCTGTCCCTGTACACCGTAATGGGCGGATTCCACCTGAACGGGCCGCTGTTCGAGCCACTCATCCCCCGCGTACTCGACGACCTGGACGAGATGAAGCCGCAGGTTCTCGTGCCAGCTCATTGCACCGGCTGGCGCGCCCAGCACGCGATGTCCCGCCGTTTCGGCGAGGCCTTCGTCCCCAACTCCGTAGGCAGCCGCTTCCACCTCTGAGCGGAGCCCTAAACAACATTTCAAACCCGTGCAGCTGTCCACCTCGCGCAATAATCTCGGCACGAGGAATGGTAACCACGAGGAGGACAGAAGAGGAGCAAGGCACGCAACGGCGTGCACGTCCCCAGGGCGAGCCAGCCACGAGCGCCGGTGCCGCCACCGCGGAACCTCCGGAGCGCTTTCCCGAACAAGAACGCCCGGCGGCCCTAGCATGGCCTCCGGCTCCGGAAGTTCACCAGCCCGGGCAGCCTGTGCGGCCACGGCCACAGGGCTACCCGGGCCGGCGCCGACCCGCATCAGCCTGCTACGGCCAGCGGGCCGAGGGCGCCCCCCCATCGCCCACGTCGGCTCTTTCAGCGAGAGCTTCCGCGAGCACCGTTCGGCCGTCTCGCGCTCGCTTCAGTTGCTGTTTTTTGGCGATGCCGGAGGTGCACCGCCGTTGTGCGCCGCAGAGCCGTAACTGCTCTCTGCGCCAGCTTCAGACAAAACAGATTATCTCCAGAAAATAAGCAACAGGCATTGCTGGTGGGCTATCAGGCAGATCCTTGCTAGATCCTGTTTCGCCCGTGCAAGAACTTGCATGCTCAGGCCGGGAGCACCTAATCCATGACGCGTCGCCCGCAGGAAGCCATTCCGCGGCAGTCTGCCCATCCGGAGGGGTAGGAGCCTGCTCACCAGCCGACGGCCGGGGATTCTCTCAGCGATACGGGCAGCGGCGAGGGTCTGCCGACGTCCGACCGCCGTGGACGGCGCACCAGCCGCGATCAGCCAAGCCTGCGGCATTAGGCGGAGACGGGGCAGCTCATGACACCACGGCCGCGGTGACCCGTGTCGCGATGTCGCTATAACCATTACGGCGGCACCAGCTCAGGATATAACGCGAATGTTCACCGCACCATCGGTAAACGACCTCGGGGGTCATCTTAAGCTCATGACTGTGCTCGCGTCGATCTTTGATCAGAGGGCCAAGGTAATCGACAAGTTTAGCGGCAGTGTCGTATCCGACGTGCGCGGCGGCGGCGAGCGTTTCATGGTTTACCGCCCGGCCTGAGGCGATCGCTCCGGCCAAGCGGGCCGCAGTCACGCCTTTGCCTTTCTTGAAATAGGAGTGAATCCGGGGAATATCCGGCGGACTAGCGCCCGGAGGAAACCGGGAGGCTGCTAGGCTGCCCCCGCTGACGGTAATATTAATAGCCTCGATCAGTGGCTCAGGTCCCGTTGCCTTCCGGTAGATGCCCACTACCTCGGGCTGCTCGACCGCCTCGTCCAAGTGATCACGCTCAAGCCCGTGACCTTGGGCGGCGAATATTACTGGTGTCTGCCTGCCTGCGCGCTGAAGGGCGTTCAGCACGTCAAGCCCGTCGAACGAGTACTCGACCACATAGTCGTTCCAGGTAAGGTCGACAACCGCTACGTCAAATCTCAAGCGATCATTGATGGCGTGCTGGACCGCAGCCTTATCCTCGGCGATGCGTACCTTGGCGTCAATCAGGGACTGTCGCAAAAGAGGTTCTATGATCTTTCCCAGCGCCGCAGCTACCAGAATACGTGGCCCGTCTTGCATTGATCTCCCAACTGCAGATCAAGATTATTCCGCACGGCCGCCCCGGAGCGCCCGCCGTCTGCGACCAGGTGCACGAGCTATTGACCGCTTCGGGCTACCCGAGCCTATAGCAATATCGGGAGTTGTGCGGTCAGCGGGCAACGCTCGCTTGGCGGTCGGCCGCCAGGTCGGTTTGGACGTACTGCTTCTCGTGAAAGCCACGTCGGCGTGGCCAATGCGCTTGCTGAGCGTGATCGTGTCAGGGCACGGTGGCCTGCCGTCTTCCCAGCAGAACAGCACGCCGTGATCGTGGTAGTCCGGTCCGAGGTCCTAGCGCTCCCGGTCGAGCATCTCGACATGCGCCTTCAGCACGGCCAGCGTAAACGGATCCAGCGCCAGCACGTGCTGAGCATTCTCGGTATTGCCGTCCGACTCGATCACCTGGCCGTCCACGACCACTCGCGTGACATCGATCTCAAGCGTGCCTGCGGCCAGGTCGAGCAGGTCCCGCCACACGCCCGCCAGCTCGCAGCGCCGCATGCCCGAGGTGGCTTCGAGCACCCACAGCGCGAAGTCCTCCCAGGCCCGATTGAGCATGCGGTGCGTGTTCACGACCGTCTTGGGCTCCAGGCCGGGCGGCAGTTTCCGCTGCGCCGCTTCGGTGGCGTCTTCAGCCGTGTGCGAGGAAACGGGAGGGGCGAAAGCAGGACTCAGGCGTGGAGTCTGGCCATGCCGGAACGTAGCAGATTGGGGGCGTAATGTGGAGACGTGCTGACAAGACCGCGGCTGGAGCTGGTAACCACCGAGAACGTAAGGGCGGCCTGCAAGCTGAAAATGCGCCCTGGTCAAGAAGATCTCGTGGCCCCAGTAGCCTGGTCTCTGGCTGAGGCTTACACAATGCCCGAAATCGTGTGGCCCCGGCTAATCTACGACGGCGATGAACTGGTTGGCTTCATCATGGCCGTGTTTGCATCCAAGGATGAGAATGCGCTTTTCCACAGCTATCTATGCCGACTGAACATCGGCGCCGAGCACCAGGGCAAGGGCTACGGGCGCTTCGCAGTCGAAGACCTGTGCCAAGAGGCTACGCGCCAGGGACAGCACCGGCTGACGGTGTGCTACCACCCTTACCAACACGGCCCGGAAGGCTTCTACCGGCGCCTTGGCTTCCATCCCACCGGTGAATACAACGAGGATGAAGTAGTAGCCGAGCGCATCCTCACTCAGGCCCCCAGGTTAGGGCAGGATCGTCATGCGACTAGCCCGTCTGAACGAGGCTTCCTGCTCAAGTGGCGCCGAGCCCGGCGTTCCCGCCACTTGATTTGACAGGCTCAATCGCCACGTTCGCCGGATGAGTGTGGCGTCCTCCTCGCTGGGCCTCGGGCAGCATTGACTGGCGGGGATGTCCGGCAAGGATCAAACGTATGCGGCGGTCGCGGGTCTTCCTGGGCGGGCAGGCTGTGTCGATGCTGGGCGACGGGCTCGCCATTTTGGCCGTGCCCCTGCTGGTCCTGCAGTTGACGCGCAGCCCGATGGCCGCCGTGCTCGCATCCCTGCCCGGCAGTGTTGGCTATCTGGCTGCAGGCCTTCCGGCCGGGGTGCTGGCGGACCGGGTTGACCCCTGGCTGGTGCTGATTAGCGGCGATATCATCCGGGCACTGATCTTTCTCGCGCTTTTCTGGCTGACCGGATCCCGTGCGCCATCACCGTGGCTGATCCTGGGTTTGGCTTTCGCGGCCGGTGTGGTGACCGTGTTCTCCGATACCGCGCTGGCCATTGCCGTGCGGGATGTGTTTGCCGGTCCCCGCCTCAAAGCCAGCGGCTTTAAGGCGGAACGGTTGAGAGTTGGTTCGGTTCCTAGTCGCGCTGTGTGATCGTTCCTGGCCGCAGTCCTGTTGTTCAGGTTTCCTGCGAGATAGGTGAGGCTCCCGCTAGAAGTGTGATTGCCTAGATCCCACTTCTTTGCCGGAGCCTCACGTGCCTTCTTCTTACCCTGTCCCGTCGTGTGCCGTGCCCGTCTCGGGCGGGATGGTGGTCGCTGTGCCGCTGGAACTGCTGGCGTCGCCGCTGAAGAACGGCAGGCCGCTGGACGGCGGGAACCGGTCCGCGCTGGTCATCGGGGGGACGGAGAAGGTCCGCACGGGCGGCACGGTCGTGTTCTGCAAGGTGGTGGCGGTCGCGGAGGCGCAGGTCAAGCGGGACGGGCAGGTCCGCGCGAAGGGCAGCCCGGTGCATCACGCGACGCTGGGGCCGCTGGAGGAGCGGCTGGAATCAGAGGCGGGGCCGGGCGTCATCGGCCGGATCGCGGCGGGTGCGCGGCTGGACGGCCGGTTCGCGAAGGGCGAGCGGGAGCGGCTGCTGGCGGCGGCGTTCATGATCCGGGTGATCGTGCTGATGACGCTCATGCCCGGGGCGCGGATCGAGGACGTGATCGTCGCGCTGGCCGGGGACCTGGCCCTGGTTCCGTGGGCCCGCCCGTGGAGGCCGGCGTCGGCGCGGGCGGCCGGGGACTGGCGGAACGCGCTGGGGGCGGCGCCCCTGGAGGAGCTGCGGGACGCCGTGCTCGGCTCGGCCTGGCAGGAGCACCAGGACGGGGACTGCGGCGCCGTGACCATAGGCAGGAGCAGGCCGCTGAAGGCGGGATCGCTGGACGGGACGCTGATCAGGATGCCGGACACGCCCGCGAACAGGGCCGTCTTCGGCACCGTCGGGACCGGGGACGATTCCGGCCCGTACCCGTGCGCGCGG
>WNGM01005168.1_pt1 | contig 10581 bp, 5 predicted proteins | sample 5400571 | NCBI WGS metagenome assembly WNGM01 (sample SAMN13153378, study PRJNA577476) | soil metagenome | isolation source: 100 cm soil or saprolite under Garry oak tree replicate 2 | place: USA:California | collected 2016-06-15 | reverse complement strand
GCTGCTCTTGCCCTCGCCCCCGAGTTCGTGCCCACGGTCCTGCTTGTAGACCTCGATCTGCCGGACATGAGCGGCTACGACGTAGCCCGGCACCTCTCACAGCATCCGCAGCTGCAGAACCTCAGACTGATTGCACTGACGGTTAACAGTGACCACCCCGGACGCGAACTCGCACGTGAGGCAGGGATCGAGCGGTATTTGAGTAAGCCCGTCGGCTCCGCGGCCTTGAACGAGTTATTCAGCTGATCTTGTGACCCACGGGGTGATCCTCCGCGCGCTCTGGTGTTGTGCAGCCGGCTGCTGGGCAGATGCAATCGCTGAGTGCACTCCTGCGCGCGAAACTTCGGCAAGACAGGGCGGGTTGCGGTAGCCTGCGCCTTAGGAGCCGATGGCACGCGCGCCGCGGAGGCCTTGAACGGTACGGACTTCGGAGGCCGGGCCCTCAAGGTCAGCGAGGCCCAGGAGCGCGCCCGCCAGGCCACAGACGCACGCGGACCGCGGCGCTAACGAGGTTCGCTCGGCGACTGCACGTGCGACGACGGTCATGCCGACGAACACCGGCGGCATGCCCTTTGCGCTTGGCCGCCATCAGATCTTGCTGCGATCGACAATCGGCAATCGGCGCTGGTGATCTGTTCCCGGGAGTGCCCGCGTACTTTCGTCGCGTACGCTCCCGGACCGGGTCACGCAACACCAGTGCCCCGCGTTCGGTGGTCAGCCTGAAGTCTGCCGGCAACCTTGATCCACCGGTTGCGGTTTGTTTGGCCTATATCCAGACAGAGAGACGTATCGACGCGAGTGCGCCCGGAGACTATCCCATGTGCAACTCGACAAACCGACCAAATTGAAATCACCTTTCCGTCGCGCCTTTGAGCGCCGGTCTCCGCTCTCACCTTGGAACAGTGACGAGATTCTGCGCGCGGAGCTCTTTAGCATGGAGCGCCTGGAGCAACATGCAGCGAGCCTCGCCGCCGCACAGCAAGTCACGGAGCGACCACCACCCCGCCGGTCTCTTCACGCACGGCTTCGCGACAACGAATCGGTGCTGCTCGCGGCCTATCGGGCCATCGCAGCAGCGGCGGGCGAAGGGCGCCCGATCTCTCCGGCCGCTGAGTGGCTACTCGATAACTACCACCTCGTTGAAGAGCAAATCCGCGAGATCCGCCAGGATCTCCCGCCGAGCTTCTATCGAGTGCTACCCAAGCTGGGGAATGGACCGTTTGAGGGCTATCCGCGCGTGCTCGGCGTGGCCTGGGCGTTTGTTGCCCACACCGATAGTCGCTTCGATCCCGAATCACTGCGTTCTTTCGTGCGTGCCTATCAGCGCGTTCAACCGCTGACCATCGGCGAGCTGTGGGCGGTCGCGATCACGCTGCGGATAGTACTGGTGGAAAACCTGCGCCGCGCGGCGGCACGCATTGTGAGTAGTCGCGCCGCGCGCCAGGAAGCGGACGCCCTGGCAGATCGACTTCTCGGCGTCAACGGTTACACCGCCGAGCCTGACGCCCTGCTCCGGCGCGACGCCGACCGCGAGTCCTTCTCACCTGCATTTACCGTCCAGCTGCTCCAGCGCCTGCGGGATCAGGACCCGCGAGTGACGCCGGCGCTACATTGGCTGGAGGAGCTCCTTGCGGCGCAAGGAACAACATCGGACGAGATTGTGCGTGATGAGCAACAGCGACAGGGCGCGTCAAACGTGACAGTACGCAATCTCATCACGAGCATGCGGTTGCTCTCGGATGTGGATTGGCCGGAGTTCTTCGAAAGTGTCAGCTTGGTCGACGACCTGTTGCGCTCGGGCAGCGCCTTCGCCGAATTGGATTTCCCCACCCGTAATCTCTACCGTCGGGCAATAGAGCGCTTTGCACGAGGCTCGAAACTGACGGAACTCGAAATTGCAGCCGCGGCCCTAGCAGCTGCGAATGAGTCCGACGCAACGGACGACAGACATGCCGGTTGCCGCCGCACTGATCCGGGTTACTACCTGATCGCAAACGGTCGGCGCGCCTTCGAAGCGACCATCGGCTATCGAAATCCGCGCTTCACCTGGCCCCGCCGGTTCGAACTCGCGGCCGGGGTTGGGAACTACCTAGCTGCGATCGCCCTGGTGGGGGCCGTCGCGCTGTCGCTGCCCTTATTTGTCCTCAACGCCTGGAGCATCCCCCGCGTCCACCTAGCGCTGCTCGCTCTCCTCGGCCTGATTCCGTCCCTGGATGCCGCCATCGCACTCGTTAATCGCGCCGTCATGAGGGCTTTCGGCGCAACAACCCTACCCGGTCTCGCGCTGCGTGACGGCGTTCCGTCACATCTGCGAACCATGGTGGTCGTTCCCGCTTTGCTCACCACTCGCGCCGCACTCGAAGCCCAGATCGACCGCCTCGAGATTCACTACCTCGCCTCACCAGACGGCGAACTGTACTTTGCTCTGCTCTCGGACTGGACTGACGCCCCGACGGAGAACGCTGCCGGGGATGAAGCGCTGCTTGCGGTGGCGGGCGAGGCAATTGCGCGACTGAATCGACTTCACGGCAACGGTTCAGCCGGCGAACGCTTCCTCCTACTCCACCGTCGCCGGGTCTGGAGCGACGTGCAGACGCAGTGGATGGGATGGGAACGCAAGCGCGGGAAGCTTCACGAACTGAATCGCCTGCTACGTGGAGCGACCGATACGAACTTCCATGGCATCAATGGGCGGGCCCCTGAGGTTCCGTCGGGAGTCCGCTACGTCATTACCTTGGATGCCGACACCAGACTGCCCCGGGACGCGGCACGGCGCCTGGTCGGCAAACTGGCCCACCCGCTAAATCATCCCCGGTTCGACGGCGCCACCGGACAGGTCGTCGAGGGGTACGCAGTCCTGCAACCGCGGGTCGCGCCGTCTTTGCCAGTCGGTCGCGAAGGCTCGCTCTTTCAGCGCGTCTTCTCGAGCTCAAGCGGTATCGATCCGTACGCCTCAGCCGTCTCGGATGTCTACCAGGATCTCTTCGGTGAGGGCTCGTACGCTGGCAAGGGCATCTACGATGTCGATGCCTTTGAAGCGTCACTCGCCGGTCGTGTATCCGACGGCACGCTGCTTAGTCACGATCTTTTCGAGGGCGTCTTTGCGCGCGCGGGTCTGGTTTCCGATATCGAGGTGGTCGAGGAATTTCCGGCGAGGTACGACGTCGCTGCGGCACGCCAGCACCGCTGGGCGCGGGGCGACTGGCAACTGCTGCCCTGGATCTTTGGAAGGGGCGACGCGGCGGGCGCCACTCGGGGCCGGCGCAGATTGCCGCTGATCGCCCTGTGGAAAATGTTGGACAATCTGCGGCGCACATTGTCGGCGCCAGCGAGTATCGCGGCACTGCTAGCCGGATGGATGTTGCCAGGCAAAGCCGCGCTCGTCTGGACCGCCTTTGTCGTATTGGCGATTGGCGTGCCGGCGCTACTGCCAATTTTTGCAGCCATGGTCCCCCGCCGCGCTGGCGTCAACGCACGCAGCCACCTGCGCGCGCTGCGCAAAGACATCTGGCTTGCTGCTTCACTGACCGCCTTCCTGATAACTTTTCTTGCGCATCAGGCCTGGCTCATGCTCGACGCGATCGGCCGAACGCTGTTTCGTCTGTTCATCAGTCGGCGGAATCTGCTCCAGTGGGTCACTTCGGCTCAGACGAACCTCGGGCCCGAGCTTGATCTCAACGCCGCCTATCGTCGCATGAGCGGAGCCGTGGTCATCGCGACAATCTCCGCCGCGCTCATCGGACACCTCCGGCCGGACGCCTGGGGAGTAGCAACCCCATTCGTGATCCTGTGGATTGCTTCCCCGGCCATCGCCGTATGGATCAGTCTTTCCCCACGCGTCGCGGGTCACCTGGCGATCTCTGATACCGACGCCCGGGCGCTGAGACTGGTCGCCCGCCGCACATGGCGCTACTTCGAGACGTTTATTACAGCAGACGACCACATGCTGCCCCCCGATAACTTCCAGGAGGATCCGCGACCGGTCCTGGCGCATCGAACCTCCCCTACCAATCTTGGCCTCTATCTCCTGTCCGCCGTCAGCGCCCGCGACTTCGGTTGGGCCGGGACGAGCGAGACCGTTGATCGGTTAGAAGCGACGCTCGCGACGATGAGCCGCCTTCAGCAGTGTCGTGGTCACTTTTACAACTGGTACGACACACGCGATCTGCGCCCTTTGGATCCGCGATACGTCTCTTCCGTGGATAGCGGCAACCTCGCGGGGCATCTCATCGCACTGGCGAATACTTGTCGAGAGTGGATTGACGTCCCCATAGCCAATCACTTGTCTTGTGTCGGGGTAGTGGACGCTCTACACCTTGCACGCGAAGCCCTTCAGGAGCTCCCTAACGACCTACGAACAAACACAACCGCCTGCGCACACCTTGAATATGCCCTCGATTCGCTCACCGCCGCACTTGCCGATGAGGCGGGACCCGGCGACTGCGCAGCGCGGTTGGCGCGGACAGTCCCGCTGGCCGCGACCCTTGCCGACATTGCGCGGGCGCTGGCCGGTGAGCTGGGCGATGACCTGGGCAGCGAGATACTCTTCTGGACAGAAGCAACACAACGATCGATCGAGAGTTGGCAGCGGGATCTAAGCCTGACAGCTGAGGCCATCCGGACTCTGCAGCAACGGCTGGCAATACTTGAATCAACAGCGCGGCGAATGTACGAGGCGATGCAGTTCGGCTTTCTGCTTGATCCCGAACGCCGACTCCTCTCGATCGGCTACCGCGCGGCCGACGGCACACTCGATCCGAGCTGCTATGACTTACTTGCCTCCGAGGCGCGTCTGGCAAGCTTCGTGGCCATCGCCAAGAACGAAGTGCCGGCCCGCCATTGGTTTCGGCTCGGACGCGCGGCCACACCAGTTGGACGGGGCGCAGCGCTGATCTCCTGGTCAGGATCGATGTTCGAATATCTGATGCCCTCGCTTGTCATGCGTGCGCCGTTCGGGAGTCTGCTGGAACAAACCAATCGTCTGATTGTTCAACGGCAAATACACTACGGTGCTGAGCTCCGCGTTCCCTGGGGCGTTTCCGAATCCGCTTACAACGCGCGCGACGTGGAGCTCACCTACCAGTATTCGAACTTCGGCGTCCCGGGCCTGGGACTCAAACGCGGCTTGAGCGAGAACGCGGTGATCGCGCCGTATGCAACCGCCCTAGCCGCGATGGTTGATCCGAGGCGCGCGGCGCTCAATTTCGCGAGACTCATTGCGATTGGCGCGCGCGGTCGATACGGCTTCTTTGAGGCGCTCGATTACACCCGCAGCCGTCTGCCCGAGGGATCCCGGGTTGCCATCGTTCGGGCGTTCATGGCGCATCATCAAGGCATGAGCGTGGTTGCCATCGCCAACGTCCTCTTCGACGGGAGGATGCGCGAACGATTTCACGCGGAGCCCCGCATCCAGGCAACGGAATTGCTGTTGCAGGAACGCGCGCCACGTGACGTCTCGGTCGCTCATCCCCGCGCCGAAGAAGTCAGCACGGCGGCGCGAGTTAGCGAGGCGCAACTTCCTGAAGTGCGGCGCCTGAGAAGTCCGCACGAATTAACGCCGCAAACTCACCTACTTTCGAACGGCCGGTATTCGGTGATGCTCACGAGTGTCGGCTCCGGCTGCAGTCGCTGGCACGATCTCGGCGTGACACGCTGGCGCGAGGATTCCACGCGCGACGATAGCGGCAGCTATTTCTTTCTGCGTGACATCGAAAGCGGCGTCTTGTGGTCCGCCGGCTACCAACCAAGCGGCGTAGAGCCCGACAGCTACGAGGTGAGCTTCACCGAAGACCGCGCCGAATTCATCCGCAGCGACGGGGCGATCAGTACGATCCTGGAAGTGCTCGTTTCGCCGGAGGACGACGCCGAGGTCCGCCGTATGTCCATTGTGAATGCAAGCGACCGAGTGCGCGACTTGGAGATCACATCCTACTGCGAACTCGTGCTTGCGCCCCCCGCCGCTGATACGGCACACCCGGCATTCTCCAAGCTCTTTGTACAGACCGAGTATGTGGCAAAGGTGGGCGCGCTCCTGGCGACGCGGCGTCGGCGCTCACCCGCCGAGCCTGAGATCTGGGTTGCACATCACGCAGTCATTGAAGGCGAGACGTTGCGCGAGCCGGAGGTCGAAACTGATCGAGCTCGTTTCCTCGGCCGTGGGCGCGACATTCACGCACCCGTCGCGATGATGGACGGGCGGCGTTTGTCAAACACCGTGGGTGCAGTACTTGATCCGGTGTTCGCGCTCCGGTATCGCGTGCGCATACCGGCGGGCGTCACTGTGCGTATTGGGTTCTGGACCAGTGCTGCTTCTTCCCGCGAAAGCGTTCTGGATCTCGTCGACAAGCACCAGGAGGCAAACGCCTTCGTACGCGCGGCCACATTGGCGTGGACGCAGGCACAGATACAACTTCGTCACATCGGCATCGACGCCGCGGAGGCCAGCCTCTTTCAGCGGCTTGCAGGCTATGTGCTCTACGCTGATGCGTCGGTGCGGCCGTCATCCGATAGGATACGCCGCGGAGCTGGCGGGCCGGCGGCACTGTGGACTCACAGCATTTCCGGCGATCTGCCGATCGTGTTGTTACGAATCGCTGATGTCGAAGACATCGCCATCGCGAGGCAATTACTCCGCGCTCACGAATATTGGCGGATCAAAGGCCTTTCCGTCGATCTCGTAATCCTCAACGAACGCACCTCCTATCTTCAGGACCTACAGATGGCCCTGGAGACGCAGCTTCGAATGAGTCAGTCGCAGCCACAGATTGGTGCGGACAACCCGCGCGGCTCGGTATTCCTGCTGCGTGCGGATCTGCTCTCGGAACAGACGAGCGCGCGGCTCTCATCCGTTGCACGTGTCGTTTTGGTCGCTCAACGCGGCAACCTGGCCGACCAACTCGATCGTCTGCGAGCACCCGCTATATCTGCCACGCGGCGACCGAGGAGCAGCCCACATCTCGAGGCAGTGACGACCGCTCCCGTCACACAGGATCTCGAATTCTTCAATGGACTTGGAGGATTCGCAGCAGACGGACGGGAATACGTCACGCTCCTGGGCCCAGGACAGGCGACGCCCGCTCCGTGGATCAATGTCATCGCCAACCCCGGATTCGGCTTCCAAGTCGCAGCTGAGGGGGGCGGGTTTACCTGGGCGCTTAACAGTCGGGAGAACCAACTGACGCCGTGGTCAAACGATCCGGTCACGGATCGTCCGGGTGAGGTCTTGTATGTGCGCGACCAAGAGAGTGGCGAACTGTGGGGACCGACGGCTGCGCCGCTCAGGGATCACCGCGCGCACTATACCGCGCGGCACGGGCAGGGCTATAGCCGCTTCGAGCACGCCTCACACGGCATCGACCTCGACCTGATTGTGCACGTCCCGATGGGCGATCCCATCAAGATCTCGCGCCTGAAAATCCACAATAGCTCACAACGGTCGCGAAGACTTTCCGTCACGGCCTACGCCGAATGGGTACTCGGGCCTTCGCGAGCTGCCTCGGCACCGTTCATTGTGACGGCGATCGACACCGCAACAGGCGCGATGTTCGCCCACAATCCCTGGAACACGCCACTTGGCTCGTACGTGGCGTTCGCGGATCTCGCCGGAAGGCAAACGCAGTGGACCGCCGACCGTCGCGAGTTTCTCGGACGACATGGCACGCTCGACAGCCCGGCAGCACTTACCCGACAAACACCTCTGTCTAAGCGGGTGGGCGCGGGTCTCGACCCTTGCTGCGCGCTGCAAACCGACGTCAATCTTGTGGCGGGCGAGACCATGGAAGTGGTCTTTTTCCTTGGTCAAGCCGCGAGCACCACGGAGGCGCAAGCACTGCTGGTCCGTTACCGATCGGTCGATCTCGACGCGGTCTTCCGCACGGTGGTTCAGCACTGGGACGATGTGCTCGGAATGGTTCAAGTGAAGACGCCGGACCGCTCCCTGGACATCATGCTCAATCGCTGGATGCTCTATCAGACGCTGGTCTGTCGCATGTGGGCACGATCCGCCTTTTATCAGGCTAGCGGCGCCTACGGATTCCGCGATCAGCTTCAGGATGGAATGGCGCTCGCACTTACCCGGCCCGCCCTGACGCGCGAGCATCTGCTGCGCGCAGCCTGCCGACAATTCATCGAGGGTGACGTCCAGCATTGGTGGCTGCCGTCGAGTGAAGAAGGCTCGAACGGCCCCGGCGTCCGCACCCGCATTGCTGATGATCGGGTCTGGCTGGCGTACGCCACCGCTCACTACGTCGAGGCGACTGGTGACTTCGCGGTTCTGGATGAAAGGGTGCCGTTTCTGGAGGGCCAGGCACTGCGACCGGGTGAGCAGGACGCGTACTTTCAGCCCGTCACCTCAGACGACACCGCTCCGCTGTTCGAACACTGTGCGCGGGCGCTGGAGCGGAGCCTGTCAGTTGGGCAACACGGCCTGCCTCTGATCGGCGCGGGCGACTGGAACGACGGCATGAACCGGGTCGGCGAGATGGGGCGGGGTGAAAGCGTCTGGCTCGGGTGGTTCCTGCACGCCACGCTCGTGGCGTTCGCGCCCCTTGCGGGCGCACGCGATCAACCGGTGCGCGAGGCCGAGTGGCTGACCCATGCGGCGGCGCTTAAGAACTCACTGGAGCGAGAATCCTGGGATGGCGAATGGTATCGACGCGGCTATTTTGACGATGGGACACCGCTCGGATCGGCCAAAAGTACCGAATGTCAGATCGATTCCATCGCCCAATCCTGGAGCGTCATCTCCGGAGCCGCCGACCCAACCCGCGCCGCGCGCGCGATGTCCGCCGTGGAGAGCCGTCTCATTCGACGTGATGCGGGGCTAGCGTTGCTCTTCACGCCGCCTTTCGATCGGACCGAACTCGACCCGGGGTATATCAAAGGATATCCGCCCGGGATTCGCGAAAACGGTGGTCAGTACACACACGCCGCCACATGGTCAGTCATCGCGTATGCCCTCCTCGGCCAGGGGGGCAAGGCCTGGGAGCTATTTTCACTCATCAATCCCATCAACCGTACGAGCACACGCGCCGATGTGCATCGCTACAAGGTCGAGCCCTACATTGTTGCCGCAGACGTGTACTCCGTCCCTCCACACGTAGGGCGTGGGGGTTGGACGTGGTATACGGGCTCTGCCGGCTGGATGTATCGCGCTGGCCTCGAGGGGATCCTTGGCTTTCGCGTGCATGGAGCAAGCTTGGTCCTCACTCCGTGCATCCCCGAGAAATGGCCCCGATTCGAGATCGTGTTCAAGTATGGGTCTGCGCGCTACGAAATCCTTATCGACAACCCTCTGGCCGTCAGTCGCGGCATAGCGCGCGCGCAGCTGAATGGCGAGACGCTGCCCTCGGGTTCCCAAACACGCATCCCACTGGTGGATGACGGCAACACCCACAGCGTGCGGCTAGTCCTCGGAGCGTAAGGCGCTTGTCGGTTCACCCGGGCGGAGGGCAGCAGAATCGCGCCAAGGAAATTTGCGCTGAGGCTGCGCAGTTACTACGGTAGATCGCGCGCGACGCACGCCAACGCCCGGCGCGGGTTTCGCACTGATTGCAAGTCGAAGCGAACAGTCTCGCGCAGTGAAGGGGCTTCGTGACGCCGCTACTCCGGCAGCTTCATCTTGGACCATATTTTCTCCGCACGAGCGTTCCACCGGTACAGCCTACGAAGGGAGACTCTGATGATCCGCAAGGCGAAGGCGATTTGGCGCGGCACCGGTCGCGATGGAAGCGGGAACCTTTCCACCGCCTCTGGTGTGCTTGCCAAAATGCCCTATTCCTACGAAACCCGCTTCGAAAACGAGAGGGGCACGAATCCGGAGGAACTCATCGCCGCTGCGCACGCGGGATGCTTTACCATGGCCCTGGCCTTTGGGTTGCAGAAGGCCGGATATACGCCCACCGAGCTCAGCACTGAGGCAGTTACCCTCATCTCCGAAGGTCAAGGCTTCCGCATCAGCCGCTCGGCTCTGTCGTTACGTGCCAGTGTAAAAGACGTTGAAGAAGGGGCCGGAACATCATGCAAGAGCTCGATCTGTGCGCGTATGGTGAGCCAGTCCTTCCGTGTCGTATTGTTTGTTTGTGCTCGAATTGCAGATCCGTGCTCGCGGATTTTCTATCGCGCGAACAGGATGACTTGAACGAAGGTCAGACCTGGCTCTGGGAGGCGTGGATGAGCGTCGGGGCGATGGAAAAAGAAGTCTCGGGCTCCGCAGCAATCCGAGCTCGTATGCGTCGTTTCTGGCCGCCAGTCGTCTCATTCGCCGGGGGCGCTGTCGCTGGCGCGGTCGGTTTCAGCAAGTTCGGCTTCGGCGCTTTGACTCTGCCAACCACCCTTGTTCTGTACCTTGCAATCGACACGCGAGGGTGGGCCAACCCATGAGTAGGCTTTTCAAGCTGTCGACACTCCTTTTAATGTTCCACGTGGCTGCAGTGGCAGCAGACGAGCCCGCGCCGTTCCAGCTGGTGCGATCGGATGAGAATTACAACCCGAATATCCATCAAGGCCAGTACGCGCCGGCCCCTGAGTAATCCACTCGAGACGATCACCAAGCCTGAACGGAAACGCGACCCCCCCTGAAAG
>WNGM01018655.1_pt1 | contig 10586 bp, 10 predicted proteins | sample 5400571 | NCBI WGS metagenome assembly WNGM01 (sample SAMN13153378, study PRJNA577476) | soil metagenome | isolation source: 100 cm soil or saprolite under Garry oak tree replicate 2 | place: USA:California | collected 2016-06-15 | reverse complement strand
GCGCGCGCCGACCCAGAGCACCTCGCCGCCGGCGTCGACGTAGATCGACGTGGACAGCACGGCCAGCACGCGCGCCTCACCGTGGCCGCCGCGCAGCGCGGCGTCCGCGCGCCAGCCGATGCCGGTGATCTCACGGATGATGTTCATCATAGGCTCGCCTCGGACGGCGGGGCCCCAGCCCCGCGACGTCCTCCGGCTCGCACTGCCGTGGCAGCATTCTAGCCGCCTGCTATGGTGGTGCCCATGCGGTCGCGCGCGTGGCCGGCGTGGGCTCTGCTCGTCGCGGGCTGCGCCGCGGGCGCGCTCGGCGCGCGCGCGGAGTCCGTCGAGTCGTTCGTCGCGCGCCACTGGCGCGTGCCGCTGGCCGCGCAGGGACCGCCGCCGGCGCGCTTCACGCCGCTCGAGGCGTCGCTGGCCCCCGAGGCGTGCGGCACGTGTCATCCCGCGCAGCTCGCCGACTGGCGCACGAGCACGCACGCGGCGGCCATGGGCCCGGGCGTGGCCGGCCAGCTCGCCGAGCTGCTCGTACGCGAGCCGGCGGCGGCCCTCGCCTGCCAGAACTGCCACGCGCCGCTCGCCGAGCAGGCGCCGCTCGTGCCCGGCGCGCTCGCCCGGAACCCCGCCTTCGACCCGGCGCTGCGCGCGCGCGGGATCCCGTGCGCGGCGTGCCACGTCCGCGGCCACGAGCGCTTCGGTCCACCGCGGCGCGACGGCTCGCTCGCCGCCGCGGCGCCGCGCGAGACGCTGCCGCACGGCGGGGTGACGCGTACGCCCGCCTATCTGGCCTCGGAGTTCTGCCGCGGCTGCCACCAGTTCGGCCCCGAGGGCTACGCGCTGAACGGCACGCTGCTCGAGAACACCTACGCGGAGTGGAAGGCGAGCCGCTTCGCGGCCGCGGGCGTGCAGTGCCAGGACTGCCACATGCCGGACCGCCGTCATCTCTGGCGCGGCATCCACGACGCCGACATGGTGCGCGGCGGCCTCACGATCACGCTCGTCGAGACCCCGCCGCACGCCGCGGGGACGGTGGCCGCGCGACTCGTCGTCGAGAACAGCGGCGTCGGCCACCGGTTTCCGACGTACGTCACGCCGCTCGTGCTCCTGCGCGCCGAGCTGGTGGACGCCGCGGGGCGCGCGCTCGCCGGCACGCGCGTGGAGCGCCGGATCGGCGGCGCGGCGGCGGCGCGCTTCAGCGTGATCGTCTACCCGGACGCGTTCTACACGGCGTTTTTCACGGCGCTGCTCCGCCAGGGCGCGGGCGGCGGCGAGGACGACGTGCGGCGCGCGCTCGACGAGACGCGCCGCTCGGTCTTCACGGTCTTCGAGGCGCTTGTCCCCCCGAAGGTCGGGTTCAGTCGTCCGCCATGAGCATGATCAGCCCGTCGTCGCCCACCTGGTGCGCGGCGATGCGCAGCCCCGCCTCCTGCACCTCGTACTCGATCTCGCCGGGCAGGAACTGGTGCTCGAAGTGCAGACCCCCGTGCTCGAACATGATGATGTCGGTGGGCAGCGGCGTCCAGTCGGCTCCCGCGAGCCGGCCGACGCGGGCGGCGACCGCGCGCGGCAGGTACCGTGTCACCGGCTCGGTCACGGTGTAGCTGAGGATGATGCGCCCGCCGGGCGCCAGGTGCTTGCTGGCCGCGCGCAGCGCGCCGACGCGCGTCCCGCGATCGGGGATGTAGCTGTAGCAGTACCAGGAGAAGATGAAGACGTCGTACTTCTCGGTGATCGGTGTCGTCTCGATCCAGCCGACGTGGAAATCCGCCTCGACCCCCGCCTTCGCGCACATGGCGCGCGCGAGAGCGACCGCCGACGCCGACGGCTCGAGACCGTCCGCGCGATATCCGGCGCGGCGCAGGCCGATCAGGTCGCGACCGGAGCCGGCGCCGACGATGAGGATGTGATCGTCCGGCTTGAGGAATCGGAAGTAGAAGTTCTCCTCCCAGGTGAAGAGTCCCGAGAGGACGTAGGTCTCGTCGATCCCGAAGTCGCTCCAGCGTCCCGCCGCCGCGCGCCCGAGCTCCTTGCGCGTGAGCACGCCCGCCGTCGCGTAGGCGAGGATGCGCGCCGCGCGGATCAGGCCCCTGCCGATGTAGTACGAGACCCGGTAGACACCCCACCGCCACGCGGACATAGTCACCAGCCTTTCGCCGCGCCATCGGCGCGGGGGTCGGAGCCCGCACGCAGACCATCGGTGTCGAGCGCGATGGCCTGGGCGTGGCCCATGAGATCGCTCCACGGCTCCACGACCTGCACCTGGTGGCCGCGCTCGCGAAGGCGCTCGGCCACCGCATCGTCGAAGCGCGACTCGAGCCGCAGCGCCTTCGTCGGCTCGCCCCACGTGCGACCGAACAGCCACCGCGGCGCCTCCACCGCCGCCTGCGGCCCGAGCCCGCGGTCCACCAGTCGGGCGACGAGCGCCGCCTGGGTCTGCGGCTGGCCCTCGCCGCCCATCGTGCCGTAGACGAAGCGCGGCCGGCCCCCGACGAGGTACATCGACGGGATCAACGTCGTGGCCGTCCGCTTGCGCGGCGCCAGGCGGTTCGGATGCGTAGGGTCCAGCGAGAAGAACGCGCCGCGGTTCTGCAGCAGCACGCCGGTCTCGCCGGCCACCACGCCGGCGCCGAACTCGTGGTAGAGGCTCTGGATCATCGAGACGGCGTTGCCCGCGTGGTCCGCCGTCATGACGGCGACCGTGTCGCCCGCGGCGGGTGGCCCGTCGACCCTGCGTGCGGCGCGCCGGGAAATGAGACGCCGGCGCTCGGTGAGCCGCTCGCGATCGAGGGCGACCGCCACCGGCACGTCCACGACGTCAGGATCCGTGAGCCAGCGGTCGCGGTCCTCGAACGCGAGCTTCGTGGCCTCGACCGTCAGGTGCACGAGGTCGGCGTCGTCCAGCGACGCGAGGTCGAAGCCCTCGAGGAGGCCGAGGATCGCGAGGGCCGCGAAGCCCTGCGTCGGCGGCGGAACGCTCGCGGCCTCGCCGCCGCGGTATGGCAGCCGCAGCGGCTCCGCCCAGGCCGCCTCGTGCTTGGCGAGGTCGTCCACGGTCAGCGGGCTGCCGACGCCGGCGGCGCCGGCGGCCAGCCGCTGCCCGAGCGGGCCGCGATAGAACTCGTCGGCGCCGCCGCGCGCGACGGCGCTCAGCGTGGCGGCCAGCGCGGGCTGCGTGAGCCGGCCGTCGGCGAAGCGCTCGGGATGGTAGAGCGGCCAGAGCGTGCGCCGCACGTCGTCATCCGCCCGGGCGTCGAACAGCGCCGGCGTCGCCGCCGTTACCCGTCGCTGGCCCGCCGAGACGTCGATGCCGTCGCGGGCGTGGCCGATCGCGCGCTCGAGGAGGGTCGCCCAGGCGACCGGCGAGGTCATCACCTCACGGCTGTACCGGTGCGCCGCCCACCAGCCGGAGACCGCGCCGGGCACGGTGAGGGCGGCGGCGCCGCCGCGCGCGGGGATCGACGTCCCGAAGCGCGCGCGGTAGTCCTCGAGGTCGGCGGCGGCGGCGGAGCGGCCGGCGGCGTTGAGCGCGCGGAGGCGGCCGCGCACGGCGTCGTGGATGAGCCACACGTTGTCGCCGCCGACGCCGTTCATGTGCGGAGAGACGACGGCGAGCGTGGCGGCGGCGGCGATGGCGGCGTCGACGGCGTTGCCACCGGCGCGGAGGATCTCGAGGCCGGCATCGGAGGCGAGAGCGTGAGGGGTGGCGACGGCTCCGTGCCGTACGCGGGTCTCGGGCCACCGGGTCGCTTCGCTCACGCGACTCCGATCATACGATGAAGTCCGGCCGGAGCGTGATGGTTATCCCTCGCGCGCACACGGCGGTTTCTGCCGCGCGCGAGAGCATGCTAGGCTGCCGCCATGCCCGGCCGGGAGGCGCGCACCCGCATCCGGAAGGACGTCGTTTTCCGCGACCTGGCGGGCGAGCTCGTGCTGCTGAATCTCAGCACAGGCGTCTATTTCGGCCTCGATGCGGTGGGCAGCCGCATCTGGGGACTCATCGACGGCGGCCGCTCGGCGGCCGAGATCGTCGGGACGCTGACCGCCGAGTACGAGGTCGCCGCCGACACCTGCGAAGCGGATCTCTCCCGGTTCCTCGAGGCCCTGCGGGACAACGAGCTCGTCGAGCTGGACGATGGGCTGGCTCGCTAGCCTGCGGCGGCTGAGCCCGGCCGAGCGGCGAACGCTGATACTCGCCTGGGCGCTCCTCGCCCTCGCACCGCTGCTGCTGCGTGTCCTCCCGCTCCGCCGACTCTTGACCGTGTCCCCGTGCCGGCGCCGCCCCGCGCTGGCGCCGGAGCGGGTCGCGTGGCTCGTCACGGTCGCCGGCCGGCGCGTCCCAGGGACGCGCTGTCTGCCGATGGCGATGGTGACCGCCTGGCTCCTGGCGTGGCAGGGGACGCCCGCCACGCTGCGTATCGGCGTCGCGCGACACGCCGACCGGCTCTCCGCTCACGCGTGGCTCGAGTGCGCCGGGCGACCGCTGATCGATACGATCGACGACGGCTACACGCCAATCGTCGGCGTCCCGGTCCCGGCGCGATGAGCGGCATCGCCGGCGCCGTGCACCTCGATGGGCGGCCGGCCGACCCCGCGCTGATCGGCCGCATGGCGCGCGCGCTGGCGCACCGGGGTCCGGACGGCGAGAGCCGCTGGGTCGCGGGCCCGGTCGGTCTCGCTCATCGCCGCCTGGCGGCGGCAACGCCCGAGGACAAGCAGCCGTTCGCGGACACCGACGGACGGGTCTTCGTCTGGGACGGTCGACTCGATCAGCCGGCACGCTTCGAGCATGCCCGGGGCGAATTCGCGGTCGCGGCGTGGGACGCGCGGTCGAAGACCCTCCTCTGCGCGCGCGACGCGTTCGGCGTCAAGCCGCTCTATTACCACTGGGATGGTCGCCGTCTGCTGTTCGCCTCCGAGGTCGGCGCGCTGCTGGAGGACGCAGCGGTTGTGCGACGCCCCGACGCGTCCACGATCGCCGACTATCTCCTGATGGACTTCCGCGATCCCGGCGCGACGTTCTTCGAGCGCATCCGCCGCGTGCCGCCTGGTCATGTCCTCACCGTGGGCAAGCGCGGCCTGTCGCTCCACCGTTACTGGAGGCCCGCGGCCTCCGCGCCCGGCGTCAGCGAGGAGGACCACGCGGCGAACTTTGCCGCCTGCCTGCTCGAGTCGGTGCGCGACCGCCTGAGCGACGCCTCGGCGGCGGGCGTGCTGCTGAGCGGCGGCATCGATTCGACGCTGATCGCGGCCGTGGCCGGCGCCGTCCGCGGCCGGGATGCCAGACCGCTGGCGAGCGCGACCGTCCTGCACGAGGGGCTGCTGGCCGAGGACTGGGAGGCGATCGCGTTCCTCATGGCGGCCGGCGCCATCGCGCCGCCGCGCACGTGCACGAACGTCTCCATCCTCGAGATTCTGACCGCCTCTCCGGAGCCACCGAACGACGAGGGCTACCCGGTACTGTCGGTGCTGTTCGACGCGGACGCCGCCCACGAGTTCCGCGTGCTGCTCACCGGCATCGGCGGCGACGAGCTGTCGAGCGCCGCGGAGCGGGGCGCGATCGGTGATCTCCTGGGCTCGCTGCGCCCGATCCGCGCCTGGCGCGAGGCCGCCGCGCTCGCCCGCGCCTACGGGCACGATGGCTGGCGCGCGAGCACGGACGTCCTCCGGACCGCGCTGCCCCCGGGTCCGCGCCGCGCGGTGCGCCGCCTCGCGCTCCGACGCCTGCCGCGCTGGCTGCGGCCGCGCCTGGCCCGGGCGCGGCGGCCGTGGCCCGGTGAGGGTGGCGGTCCACGCTTCGAGACGCGCATGGCGGCCGCCAGCTGGCGTGCGCTGACCGCTCCGAGCTTCACGATGGCCCTCGAGAAGCTCGACGCGGAGTCCGCGGCGCTGGGCATCGAGCTGCGGCATCCCTATCTCGACCGCCGGGTCGTCGAGTGCTTCCTCGCCACGCCGCCCGCCGTCCTCGTACGCCATGGATACCGCAAGCAATTCGTCCAGCGGGCCCTCGGCTGCCGGATGCCGCTGCGCACGATCGAGCGCCCGGGGGAGCACGTGCCGTCGCCCGACGGTGCCGCGCAGCTCCGCCGGGACGCGGCATCGCGGGCGTCTACCGGCCCCACGGCGGCGTCGTGGAGGCCGCCGAGCTCGCCGCGATGTCGGCGGCGCTCGCGCACCGAGGCACCGACGCCGCGGGCGTGTGGGTGGACGCCTGCATCGGGCTCGCGCACCGGCTGCTTGCGACGACTCGCGCGTCGCTCGCCGTCCGCCATCCCGCTGCCGACACGTCCGGCGCCGTCCGGCTCGTATGGGACGGCCGGCTCGACAATCGGGACGAGCTCGAGGCCGGCGCTGACGAGAGCGACGAGGCCGTGGTGCTCCGCGGCTACGCGCGCTGGGGCGACGAGCTGCCGGCGCGACTGCTCGGCGACTTCGCGCTGGCGCTGTGGGACGCGCGGCGCCGCCGGCTACTCTGCGCGCGGGATCGCCTCGGTCTCAAGCCCTTCCACTACGTGTGGCGGCAGGGCGTCTTCCGATTCGCGTCCGAGGCCGAGCCGCTGCTGCGCGCGCTCGATGGTCCCGAGCCGGACGACGAGATGGTGCTCGCCCTCCTGCTGCGCGAGTTCCGGCCGGGCGACGAGGACCGCACGCTGGTGCGCGACGTCCACCGCCTGCCGCCGGGCCACGCGCTGATCGTCGATGGCGACGGCCTGCGTTGCTTTCGCTATTGGGCGCTGGATCCCACGCGCACGCTGACGCTCGGCTCGGACGCCGAGTATGTCGAGCGCGTCCGCGCGGTCTTTCGCGAGGCGGTCGCGGCGCGGCTGCGCACCGACTGGCCGGTGGGCGCGCTGCTCTCCGGCGGTCTCGACTCCTCGGCCATCGTCTGCGCCGCCGGGCGAACGTGGGAGGAGCGCGGGGAGGGCTCGCCGCCGCTGCAGACGTTCACACTTTTCGCCGACCACCCCGCCGGGGACGAGCGTGAGCCGGCGCGCGTCGTGACGGAGGCGACCGGGCTCAAGGGCCACGCGGTGCGCCGGCTCGACGCTGATCCGCTCGACGGTCTCGACGCCGAGGTCGATGCGGCCGGCGGGCCGATCGTCGATCCCAGCCATCACACCATGGCGGGGTGTCTCGACGCGATCGGCGCCGCGGGCTGCCGTGTCGTGCTGTCCGGCGAGGGCGGCGATCAGCTCCTCGATGAGCCGGGCTACCTGGCCGACCTGCTGCGCGGGGGCCGCCTGCTCGGGTTCGCCCGCGAGGTGCGCGCGTTCGCCCGCGCGTACGGCGCCTCGGCGCGTGAGGTCGGGCTCGACGCGGCAGCGATGCTGGCGCCCGCCGCCGTCCGGTACTGGGGCAAGCGGCTGCTCCGGGGCGTGCCGCCGCGCTGGATGGACGCCGAGATGGCGCGCCGCGTACGTCTGCGTCGACGCGTGAGGACCCCGCGACACGCCGCGCCGTGGCCGTCCCACGTGCAGTGGCAAACCTACCTGTCGATCACGAGCCCGTACTACGGCCTCAAGCTCGAGGCCGAGGAGCGCCGGGCCGCCCGCGCGGGCCTCGAGATGCGTTACCCGCTGCTCGACAGCCGGCTGGTCGAGCTGGTGCTCGCGATCCCGTGGCGCGGGCGCGCCAGCCACGGTACGCGCAAGCGTCTCCTCCGGACCGCCGCCGCCGACCTGCTGCCGCCGCGCACACGCGACCGGCGGGGCAAGGGCGACTGGACCGAGCCGGTCGACCGCGCGCTGAGGCGCGTCTGCGAGAGCGGAGCGCCGCTCACGAACCGCTCGGGACGGCTCGCCCGCTACGTGCATCCCGACGGCGCCGCGCGGCTGGTGGAGCGCTATCGCCGCGGCGAGGGCGATCTGCGCTGGGAGGTCTGGTCCCTCGTGACCGTCGACCGATGGCTCGAGCGCCTCGTGAAAGGAGCGATGCGATGAGCAAGCCCGCACGCCCGACCAAGAAGCCCTATCGGCCTCCGCGCCTGACGCGCTTCGGAGACCTCCGCACGCTCACCCGGGGCAACATGAAGACCAAGACCGAGCCTTCCGGGATGAAGACCAAGGCCGGAGGCGCCTAGCGTGTCGACGGGCGAGCTGTACGGATTGCGCCTGCGCAGCGCGATGCCGCTGCCGGGCGTGCGGCGCCACGAGCGCCGTCGCGCGGACGTCGAGATCACGCGTGGGCGCGCGGCCGCCTTCGCCGCCGTTCGCCGCACGCTCCACCCGCGCCTCGACGGTCGGCGGTGGTTCGAGGACCGCATGCTGTCCGACCGGCGACGATACTTGCGCTGGCGGGGACTCTTCGAGTTCCTCGTCGCCGCCGACGGCCGCCGGATCGTGGCGCGACCTCTGCCTGGGCTGGCCAGGATGCCGCGCGCGTTCGAGACATACCTGCTCGGCCAGGTCCTGTCGTTCGCGCTCATCGCGCGCGGGCTGGAGCCGTTGCACGCGACGGCGGTGGTGGTGGTGGGCGGAGGCGCCGTCGGCTTCCTGGGCGACTGCGGGCGGGGAAAGTCCACGCTCGGCGCGGCGTTCGTGCGCGCGGGGCACGCGCTGCTTACGGACGATCTGCTCGTGCTGCGCGCCGCCGGCTACGGCTTCCGTGCCGCGCCGGGGCCGCCGCGCATCAAGCTGTTCGCCGAGCCGGCGGCGCGCGTGCTCGGCCCGGGCCTCCGCGGCACGCCGATGAACGACCGCGGCGGCAAGCTGGTCTTTCCGCTCGGCGCCCGCGGCGCGCGCGGCGCGGCGCCGCTGCGCGCGCTCTATGTCCTGCGTCCCGGCGCCGCGCGGCGCGGCGTGGCCATCCGCCCGCTCTCGCCGCGCCGCGCCTTCGTCGAGCTGACGCGCAACACGTTCAACGCGTGCGTGCTCGACGCCTCGCGGCTGGCGCGGCAGTTCGACCTCGCCGCGCGCGTGGCCGCCGCGGTGCCGGTGAAGACGCTCGCGTATCCGCGCGGCCTCGGCCGGCTCGCCGAGGTCCGCGCGGCGATCGAGGCGGACCTGACGGCATGAGGCCGGCGCCCGACCCGCTGCTCCTGGCGCTGCTGCGTGGCGACGAGGCCGCGTCGGCCACCGCCGAGGACTGGCGCCGCGCGGCGACGGCGGCGCGGGCCGAGGGGCTCGAGCCGTGGCTCTTCCGGCGGGTCGTGCGGAGCGCGTCCGCGGCCCCGGACGACGTGCGCGAGGCTCTCCGGGAGGCGGCCGCGGGCGTCGCCGCACGCGCGCTGGCGCTGGAGACGGAGCTCGCCGCGATCCTCCGCGCGCTCGCCGCCGCGGGCATCGCGTGCGCGCCGCTGCGAGGCGCCGCGCTCGCCGAGCGGCTGTACGACCATGCGTCCGCTCGTCCGGCCGGCGACATCGACCTCCTCGTCCGCAAGACCGACCTCGACGCCGTCGAGGCGACGCTCGCGGCGCTGGGCTTCAGCGCGATCGACCGGCGCCCGGGGTTCGCGCGCGAGTTCTCGTACACGCTGGAGCTCGCCCGCGACGCCCACGGCGGCGTCGTCGTCGAGCCGCACTGGACGCTGGCCTATCCACCGTTCGCCGACGCGCTCGACATGGAGCGCGTGTGGGCGCGCTGCCGGCGCGGACGCGTCGTCGGCGAGCCGGCGCTGCTGCTGGCCCCCGAGGCGACGCTGCTCAATCTCTGCCTGCACCTCGTCCACAAGGCGCCGGACGTGCCGCTGCTGTGGCGGCTCGACATCCACCGCCTCGTCCGGCGCGACGCGGGGGCGATCGACTGGGACGAGCTGCTCGCCCTCACGCGGGGCGCCCGCGTCGAGCGCCAGGTGGCCGCCGCGCTGCGGAGCGTGGCCGCGCTGCTCGCCACTCCGCTGCCGCCGCGCGTCCTGGACGCGCTGGACGCGGCCGGCCGGGCCGCGCTCGATCCTCTGCTGGCCTCTGACGCGGGCGTGGACGGCCGCGAGAGCCTCGCCCTGCTGTTCGCGCTGCCGGGCCTCCGGCGCCGCGCGCGTTACGCCGCGGCGCTGCTCTTTCCGTCGCCACGATTCATGGCGGTGGAGTACGGTGTGACCGGACGCGGCGGGCTGGCGCTGGCATACGGCCGGCGCGCGCGCCACGTGCTGTGGGAGGGCGTCAAGGGCACCGCCCGGCTGCTGCGCCTTATATAAGGAAGGGACCGCATGTACCAGATCTACGCGCTCAAGTACGCCGAACGCGACACCACCGCCTGCCAGTTCTTCTTCCGCGAGCACTCGCACGACCCGATCACGCTGCACTACTTCGTCTGGCTGATCCTCGGCGGCCCGCATCCGGTGCTGGTGGACACCGGCTTCATGGAGGACGACGTCGAGCGCCGCGGCATCCGCAACTACGTGCGGCCCTCCCTGATGGTGGAGCGCATGGGCGTGAAGCTCGCCGACATCCCGATCGCGCTCATCTCGCACCTCCACTACGACCACTGGGCGGGCCACCGCCTCTTTCCGGCGTCCGAGTTCTGGATCCAGAAGGACGAGGTGGCCTTCTGGACGGGACGCTTCGGACGGTACGAGGCGTTCAGCCAGTCGCAGAACGTCGGCGCGCTCGCCAACCTCGTCCCGCTCAATTACGCCCAGCGCCTCCGCATCGTCG
>WNGM01009449.1_pt1 | contig 10586 bp, 7 predicted proteins | sample 5400571 | NCBI WGS metagenome assembly WNGM01 (sample SAMN13153378, study PRJNA577476) | soil metagenome | isolation source: 100 cm soil or saprolite under Garry oak tree replicate 2 | place: USA:California | collected 2016-06-15 | reverse complement strand
CCTTCCCATGAATGGCAGCAAGTCATTTCTGCTCGAATCAAAAGTAGAGGGTGTCCGGTATGTATGGGGCGAGTGGTAACTCCCACAACGTCTCTTCAAGTACGATACCCACGACTTGCAGAAGAATGGCATCCGGAGAAGAACGGTCATCTCACGTCCAGAGAGGTGAGCCCAGGGAGCGAAAGGAAAGTGTGGTGGCGCTGCAGCAGAGACAGCTCTCATGAGTGGCAAGCAGTGGTATATAGTAGAGTAGCAGGTCGTGGATGTCCAATGTGCGCCAATAAAGTGGTGACACTCACGAACTCTTTACGGGCAACGTATCCCCAACTTTCCCAAGAGTGGCACCCTACTCAAAACGGCGATCTCACCCCTGACGATGTCACCTCTGGAAGCAACAAAAAGGTCTGGTGGCGCTGCTGTAGAGATAGCTCTCATGAGTGGCAGGCAACTATTGTAAATCGCGTGAAGGGCAATGGATGCCGATGGTGTAATGAACGAATCGTCACGCCGAGTACATCTCTCCACGCACTCTGCCCTCATATTGCCGACGAGTGGCATCCAGAGAAGAATGGTGATCTGACTCCTCATAACGTGAGACCAGGCAGCAACACGAAATCGGACCAAAGGAAGTGGCTGCACGATATGTAGTGGGCGCATTGCGATCCCTTCCACTTCTTTGAGAGCGCTCCATCCCCAGCTTGCAGAAGAATGGCATCCAGAGAAGAATGGTCAGCTTCATGCAGAAGATGTCAGGCCAGGCAGCAACAAAAAAGTGTGGTGGTGCTGCCGCATGAATTCCTCCCATGAGTGGCAATCGGGCATCCAAAATCGGGTCAAAGGATATGGCCCATGTCCTATTTGTAGCGGATTCGTTGCTACTGCTGCGACTTCTCTTAGAGCGCTCCATCCCCAGCTTGCAGAAGAATGGCATCAGGAGAAAAATGGGAACCTGACGCCCAATGAGGTAAAGCCAGGCAGCAATAAGAAAGTGTGGTGGCAGTGTAAAACTAATCCTGCTCATGAGTGGCAAGCAGTGATTTCCAGCCGTGTCAGAGGGAATGGATGCCGGATATGTGCTGGACAAGCCGCGACTTCCCTTACTTCCCTGTACACCTTGCGTCCTGAACTTGTAGAAGAGTGGCATCCTATCAAGAATGGTGAACTGACACCACATGATGTTATGCCAGGAAGCGGCAGAAAAGTCTGGTGGCGCTGCCGGGTGGATCCCTCGCATGAATGGCAAATGTCCATAAACTACCGAGGAAGAGGACATGGCTGCCCACTATGTCTCTCGTTACGCGCTTTATATCCTTATCTCGCTGAAGAGTGGCATCCCACGAAAAACGGGAGTCTTACACCGGATGATGTGAAGGCCGGAGGAGAAAAAAAGGTGTGGTGGCAGTGCCGGGTGGATCCCTCGCATGAATGGCAGGCCTCAATCTACAATCGTATCAATGGTAGTGGCTGCCTCGCGTGTGCCAGTAAAATCGTTACTCCGCTCACATCTCTGCAGGCTCTTTACCCTGAGCTTGCCGCCGAGTGGCATGAAGAGAAGAACGGAGCATTTACTCCGAAAGACATTTTACCAGGGAGCAACAAAAAGGTCTGGTGGCAGTGCCGAACGGACCCATCTCATGTCTGGGAAGCATCCGTTAACCATCGTGTGAGAGGGCGTGGATGCCCAGCATGTAACCGGGGATGGACGCTTCCCGCCATGCGCGGCTTTGTTGATTCGTTGAAAGTGCATCTCCCAGCGCTCACCCCTGCGGAGTTGTACTGTATCTTCTTGCAAAGCGGTTTACTGACCTCTTCGGGTAGGAGAAAAGCATTCGTGAAGGCATTAGCTACTGGGCGCTTTCCAGTGGACGAATTGGTCAAGTTCGTGTCCGGCGAGGAATCTCTGGTAAATCAGTTCATTGATAATCCCTCGCAAACACTAGAACAAGGACGAATAAACGGCCAGGGAGAGCAGGACTTGCTTCCCCAGAAGTATGACAATCCTAAAGACGATGAATATGCTTTTCTTGGCAGAGGACTGTCCAATGATGCTGATTGCGAAACTGAAGCTAATAGAATATTCCCGCCAGTTGTTGAAACCAAAGCTGTGCTCAGTAGCGTGGGGCACCTCATCACGTTATCTTCAGATGAAGAGGCCGTCGAGTTCTTCATTAGCTCTGCTGTTGCCAAGATTTGGAGACATGCCTTTCATGATGAAAGCGCTGCTGCTGCCCAGGCGGAACAAGTGAGCGACAACGCCTATGCAGAGCGAACGAGAAAGAGGTTTCTCGATGAATATTGGCAAGCAAAAGCGCTCCGCATTCCACCTGGATACGCCTTCCAGGTGGACGGGGTATCTACACCTCCTAATCTCATGCAACGACTCGCTGCGGTTCGCGTCCGGAATAGGATACGAGTTGGAAACTGGTCGGGGACAGGTGCCGGTAAAACACTTTCAGCCATTCTCGCGAGTAGGGTTGTCGAAGCCAAGCTCACGATTATCTGTTGCCCCAATAGCGTCGTTGAGGGGTGGCAGCAGGCGATTCTTGACAGCTTTCCAGACAGCCAGATTCAGGTCAAAAGCTTCACGCCTCGATGGAATGAAGGAAGCGATGACGCGTTAGGCTTTCGTGAGAGAGACCATCGTTATCTCGTGCTGAACTATGAAGCGTTCCAACAAGCGGATTCAGCTAGGCACGTTCGTACACTTGTTGAACATGAGCAGATCGATTTTGTGATCGTCGACGAGATTCACTACACCAAACAGAGGACAGTTGAGGACACAACACAGCGGCGCAAACTCATTGCAGCGCTCACAGTAGGTGCCACTCAACAGAATCCCAACCTCTATGTCTTGGGCATGTCAGCTACTCCAGTAATCAACAATCTGCAGGAGGGCAAAAGCCTGATTGAGCTGGTTACTGGAGTGGCTTATGATGATCTGGATACTCATCCTACGGTGTCCAATTGTATGGCCTTACATCAACGACTTGTCCAGCTTGGCATTCGTTGGATGCCAGAGTACCGCACAGGCTATGAACAGCGCGAAATTGCTGTAGATTGTAGTTCAAGGCTCAACGATATTCGTGCGCTTAGCGTGAAAGGGACTCCTCTGTCACTCGAGCTGATTCTCACCCAGGCCAGATTGCCTGTCATCCGCCAACATATCATTTCAAAAACACTCATCTATACACACCTCATCCAGGGCATTGATCGGCTCTTATGGGATGCACTAGTTGAGGATGGATGGAAGGTCGGATTCTATACAGGAGAGGACAAAACAGGACTCACAGGATTTCTTGATGGAGATATCGATGTACTTATCGGTTCCAGCGCTATTGGAACTGGGGTGGATGGTCTACAACAGGTCTGTCATCGGCTCATCGTCAACGTTTTGCCCTGGACTGCTGCTGAATTTGAACAACTCAAAGGACGCATCTTTCGTCAGGGGCAGCAACATCCAGTGATGATGATCCTTCCATTGACGTATGCCTTGGTCCATGGCGAGCGCTGGTCATGGTGCGAGTCGAAAATGCAGCGTCTGAGCTTCAAGAAGTCCATCGCAGATGCGACCGTCGATGGAGTGGTGCCTGAAGGACATCTTCGCACTCCTGTACAAGCCTACCAGGATCTCATGGCATGGCTTGAGCGGCTGGAGATGGAAGACATCAAGGTCATTAGCCGGCCGAGAATCCTTGTACCCCTTCCAGTGAGAGATGCTGCAGAGTTGGAGCATCGACAGCGATATTATGGGACGTTCTCCACCATGAACCGACGCTGGAATCAGGGGTATAGTGGAGAAACCCATCGGTGCTTGCAGGCCAACCCGGAAGAATGGATGCAATATCATACGTTGTATCGAGAACAGCGCAAGGAGTGGGCCGTTGTTCCCTATGAAGAGATGATACGCTGGTGTCAGCAGCGCAGCGGCAAGGTGATCGGGGACTTCGGCTGCGGCGAGGCTTTATTGGCTCAGGCCGTCTCCGATCGTCATACTGTGTACAGCATTGATCACGTTGCCATTAACGAGGGAGTCATTGTGTGTGATATGGCTCACGTTCCGCTGGATGACGAGACGCTGGATGTGGCCATCTTTTCCCTCTCGCTCATGGGTGTCAATTTCACGGAATATCTCCGTGAGGCCCATCGAACGCTCAAACTGGATGGATTGCTGCACATTGTAGAAGCCACTGAACGCTTCGCAGATCGAAATCAGTTCGCAAAAGATCTGGAGCAACTGGGATTTGCGGTAATTCGGGTAGAGGACAAGTGGAAGTTTACGTACATTCAGGCGATCAAAGTCGAACGTTCCCCAGGCGAGCAAGTAGTGTTGCATTTTTGATAAGATCAGGCAGAGAGGGAGATGTCACATACTCATCAACTTACGAATTTCACAGAGGCCCGGCGATCAGAGGCGCGGAAGCGCTTTCACGTCATCCACCCATTTCTGGAGGATGGTGTTCCTCTCATACACATTGCGATGGAGCAGCAACAGGAAGGGAGAACCTCAGGCGCTGGGTGCAACGGTAGGTATTGTGTCAAAAGTTGACTACTTTAGGACCGTGCTGGGAATAAGAAGTGCTGATCAACCTCCTTGTTTGGGAGCAAGAACGAGACACGCGTTCAAAAGGCGGAGGGCATCAACCAGGAATCCGAAACCAATCCACTGGTCGCCGCCTTGCTGGTGTTTGGGCCAGCAGAGTGTGGCAAGCTGATCATGCAACTCGAGCGCCGCCTCATTTGGCGCAAAGACGCAAGTGATTCCGCACTTCGCATTATCGACCCAGATCGAGAAGTCGTGTAGACTCCGGTCGCGCAGCGTTTGCTTTCGCTGGTACTCGATTGCGTCAAGAAAAGAGGTGCGGGCTGTTCCTGAGAGATCGAGCAGGGCACAGCCCGCATCCAGGTACCCCGCCGGGTGCAGATCTTCCAGTTCCTGGAGGATGCGTCGCAGGAGCGGTGCAAGCGGTTGGACTGGCCGGGCAACTTCGCCTTGGCCTCCATCTATGGACAGGTAGTAGGCATCAATCATCGCTGTGTAGTCACCTATATGGATGAGGTCAGCGCCCTCACTTCCAGGGATGCCGTCATCGAAAAAAGCCCTTCTGTGAGGTAGTTCCCGAACCAGTCCAGTTCTTCGAATGCCTGGATATTCCTGAGCTCGTTGACCTTCAGTCGTCGGAGCAGATACTGTACGAACTGGTTCCCAAATTCCAGCAGGTCGCTGATTACGCGCAGATCAGTCAGGGAGACTGCCCAGGGTAAGGCATCTGGTGGGAACAGTCCGGTTTCAGCATACTGGGCAATATTGGTAATCAGAGCGTCAAAGGAATCGAGTGTCACGCCCACCAGGAACAAATGGCGCATCTGTTGCTTAGGTAGCGTGAAACTAGTTCCATCGGATAAGGTAAAGGTAGGGTTATCAGAAGTCCGAATGTATTGCGCCGCGCGGCGCAGCTGCTCTGAGGCTTCTCCCACCACCTGATTGAGTTCCTTGCGCAGCGAGTGGTGTGCTCCCCGCCGGGCCTTGAGCGAGAGTGCACTGCCCTTGCCCTCGACTAGCATGACCACAGAATCAGCCAGCACCAGACCATCGAGTTCGACCAACTGCCGCTGCGGGCCAATGTGATAGGTGAGACCCTGATAGCTCCGGGCATGCTGCAGTGCCTGACAGAGAGCTGTCAGCGCCTGCTTCTCGACGTACTGCGCACGGAGACGTTTGTGATATCTTGCCCACAACGCGTTATCTGTATTCACGGAATCGGGAAATTGTGGATTCAGAAAGACTTCCAGCGCCGGACGAAGGCTCCGATAGGCGACTGGTAGGACTGGGCAGAGGTATCGCCCCTGTCGATGGAGAAAGGGTTTCGTCATCAATGGATGAACGGGGGCGGGAGTTCGATAGTAGGTCGGGTCGACCTCACCGAACTCAAGGGACATCCGCCCAAGAAATGCTTGGACGCGATCGAGTGGAAGCTGGGCCCGGAATGCGAGTTCCTCCGGGGTAAAGGAAAAGGTCATTCCCGCAGACGCACGCATCTGCCGCAGCTGGATGGCTTCTAGTGCTCGTCTCATCTCACGTGGACGCAAACTGGCCAGGTGGCTGACCGTTTGCTCCCGCTCTGACACCGGACCCCCTCGCCGCTGCTGCTTTCGGCGCCCGGTTGCATGCTGTCTGTAAGCCTCGACCTGTTTCGCAAGTTGTTTGCTATAGTGCTTCGCCTCAAGCTCGCGTCTTTGCAAGCGCTCAATCATCAGCGCTGCCACCGTGTCAACCAGGAGCAGCGCATCGTCAATGGTGAAGCCGAGGAGCGCAGTGAGTTCCCGATCAAGTGGCGTAAAGAGCCCTGTTAGCAGCTCGCGGAGATATGTTTGATACACAGGATTTCTGACTACGATTGAGCGCATCAGCATGTTTGTACGAAGCCGATCGAGAGGATCGGAGGGTTCAACACGATCGGACCGCACCTCACGAAACATGACCGAGAGGGTCACATCGCGAAAGATTGCCTGGACCTGCTCGTTGATGTGAGCGATGATCTCGTCCGTTACCTCGCCATTGTTTTGCGCTGGATATGCTACTGAGGGCTTCGTGAGGAGAAGCAGCGCCAGGTACTCGGTATAGGCATCGTTTCTTTCGCCATTGTCCTGTTGCGCTGCTGCTTCGTCTGCAACCGCATTGAGGCAAAACAGACTCCCGAGGAGATCGAAGGGATCATGCTCATCGAGTAGCCGCTCCAGCGCTTCTACGTGCTGGTCGATCTGTCCTTGAAGTTCGGGCTGCAAAGTGACAAGCGAGTTCAATAGAGCTTGTTGGGGGTCAGGAGGTTCTGGCTCCTGATCTGAATCATGGGGATCCACCATAAGATATTTCCTTCTTCGACCCTTTTCCTATTGCTTATGCTACCTCCAGAACAAGAAGCTGGCATGCTCTCATCTCTTACTCCTCGCCAGAAGGGTAGGCTAGTTTCTCTTCATCATAAGGCGTTGATACTGAACGAAAGTCTACAGCAGCCTGCTGCAAGCTCTTCCTTTCTCCATCGCTATATGCCCTCGGACAGGCGAGCGGCGTTCTGCACGATACCTGGATGTATAGTATCCTGTTTAACTCCCACCCGTGACGCTCGGCCAGTCTCCAGACACGTTTGCGTCTCAGGGAGGACCGTTCTTAGCCAGGATAGCATCAACCTCCAGAACTTTCAACCCAGCCAAGGTGAGCGCATAGCGCGGGAACTCGTGAAATGATTGTGCCCGCTATTTCAGATGCACCTCGATAATCTCCTGCCACCTCGTCATGAAGTGCTTCGAGAGATGGCCCTGGCGCATCTGCTAGGGGTCTTCCCTGTTAGCCTCATCGAGCCGAAAAAGTGGGTATTGATCTTGAAGAGGCTATTAAGAACAGTGGAAAGAAATTGGATTCTGAGGCAAGATTGATGATAATCTCAACAATAAGATCGTAGAGCAAATATCCCGAGAGGTGGTGTGGTAAAGCCATTTTCGAAAAGCCATAAAGGGACTTTTTCCGCCGTGTGGTTGAACTGAACGAGTGGTGTGGGACGACACGCACGAGTAATTCGTCGCGCACCCATGCCTGCAAGGCGCGGGGAGTCGCTACAAAAAGGGGATGGGTGATGCCACTTCCCCTACTCGCTGCTAGCGCTGAGTTCGTCCTGGCTGTCTATCAATGCGATATGGTCCCCTGTTTCTTTGCTTTCAATCTTCAAAAGAGACTTCCCTGCCCTGGTAGATCGCCACCTGAGAAGGTGCGTAGTACCCCGCGTAAGTAGACCATCACCTCGTCAAAACGTTCATCCGGGATCTCGATGTAACTCCTAGCTTGGAAGCGCTTTTTGAGACGTCCATAGACCATAGCATGGGCGAGTTGGGGTGTGATGTTGGGCGATTGCTTCACAATCGCTGCAGCGATGAGATTCACGATCTCTTGCACATCTTGTACTTCCAGAAGCGTCTCTAAATATTCGCGTACAAGGGCAGTGATTTCGGTGAGCGCGTCAACCCGGTTAGCCAGCGCAAGGACCTGCGAATCGGTCGTTGGAATGACCTCCCTGATCTGAAGCCCCATCACCCGCATAAAGACTTGCGTCGCCACCGGCGCGAGTTCATCCTGGTATGCTTCAATCTTCACCCGAATCTCGTTCTTAATGCTTCCAGGTTGCACGCCCGCCAGCCAGAGCGCAATTAGGTCGATACGGAGGCAATTCAGGTGCTGGAACCCGCCTTTGGTTTGAATGGGAATGTGGCGAAGGCCCTTGGAGAGGGTCCGCGTGCGTTGGATGCGTTGGAGCTGGCCTCGTGTATTCAGCCCTAATGCAGTGCACATTCCTGGCAATGTGACATAAATATTTCCGCCGGGAGCAAGGGCCGCTGCGAGGTCATCTCCCATGAATGGGACAATCTGCTGTTCGATCACCTGCTCCTCTGAAATGTCGGTGCCATTCGTTTCGTTTGTCGTTTGATCCTCATCTTCCATTTCCGTTCCTTCTAAAGGGGCGTGCATTTTACACTACCCATTTCTTATAGTCGCAAAGGCGACTATCGCACTTGACCCCGGTCCAACCACGTACTCTTGCTAAAAAGGTAGTCTGATGGCTCGTGGCCTGGTTTTAGCTTACCGAAGCAACACCAGCACGACACATCCATAGCCACTTCGCGAATGCTCGGCTCACCAGGACAGCAAGATCTCTCCAACAATGATAGAAGCTTAGTCTCAGCAGTATTTCACGAAGATTCACGACATGCTCACGGAGGTTCATAGGCAATTGCCCCGCTTGAAAGGCCCGATATGTTGGGAACCCAATGGTTCTGACTGGCAGCTTGCCGGAGAGAAGCGAGTACCGCTCACTTGTGAGGGGCAGAGATTCACGCCATAATGCCCTTTTGCCCATCTCGATTGAGGCGAACGTTTCTGGTAGAATGAGCTCAGATGTTCAAGTGCAGAGTATAGCGAAGAGGTGAGAGGCGAAAGACTGTATTTGTCAATGATATTGGGGACCAATTTCCCATCTGATTCGGGGCAATGGTTCCCTTTTCGCGTGGTGACGATAATCTGATTCGGGCGCTCTTCCTCACATGTGGGGAACAAAGTCTGCTTGCTGTAAAAAACAGAGATCTGGATGAAATCAGAAAGGAAGTTGGCAGGAGAAGCGAAGAGAGAGGAGACATCCCAAGAGCATGAGGGATCCTCGACTTACACGGCGTGCAGGACTTTCACGCGTAACAGGTCGAGATGAGCCCGTCCAAACATCTGCCTCTTGAGAAATTTGAGGCGATTGACATGTCCCCCGTTGTTCCACGGAAGCCGGAAAGCCGCCTCCACAGCGGCATAGTCTCGACGAATCCCGTTGACAAAACTGCCCAGTTCAGTCACATGACACGCTTTCGCTTGCTTGAGCCAGGAGTCCAAGGCCTCCACTTGGCGTTCTTTGAGCATGGTGACAAATTCCTGGCTCAACAGATAGACGGTGCGCAGATCCTCATTGTGCTTCATCTGCTCCACCTGTTGCTGTTGCACCTCACTGAGTTTTGAGGACGGTAAGATCATCAGGAAGGAGGCGCCGCGCGAAGACAGGCGCCGTTTCTTGGCGCCCTGAGGGGCCAGACGTGGTTTGCGCGCTGGTCCTTGCCTGGGCCTGGGAGGCAGCTCTGCTCGCCATTCACCCAGCAAACGCCGCAGCAACGATTCTGACCCAGTGTAGCCACGCTCTTTGATCTCACGAAACAGATGCGAGCCCGTCTGCTCTCCGGCGTTCCAGCGTTCATGCAGATAAGCCAGATAGGGGGCTAACTTCCTCTTGCTCTTGGGACGCCGTCCAGAGCCAGAAGCGCGTTCCGGGAAGGTCTCCGAGGTGAGAAAACGATGGACGATACGTCTGCTCATGTGCATCGAACGTCCGATAGCTCGCTGTCCCATTCCCGCTTGGTGCAAAGCTCGGACCTGCTCATAGCGTGCATAGCGTTTGTCGCGACTGATCTTCTTCTTTCGCTCGGCATAGGTCAGGGAAGCAAGCTCCATCTCCTCTCCCATCTGTCCCTGCGGCAGGTCCGGCTGAACCTGGGGCTGGGGCTGGTCAGTGCTCGAAGCCAACGCGGTGCTTGGAGGGGCGGGGCTTGGTCTGGAGCTTGTCTGAGTTTCCAGAGCACTTGCCAGGCCTGGATCGTCGGTGGATACGGCTTTGAGCGGACTATCCTCAATCTCTGGTAAACAGGTGCGCTTGCGATCCAGGAACTGTTGCAGGTGCTCGCGCAGGATGTGGACGAGATGATAGCGGTCGGCGACCTGCGTGGCATGAGGCAGCGCCCGCTTGGCCGCATCCGCATAGGCGCTGGCCCGATCGCGGCTGACGACTTCAATTTCTTGGTGACTTTTAAGCCAGGGCATGACCGCTTCAGCCGTGCGATCTGGCAAGAGATTGAGGGGCTTGCGCGTGTCGAGTAAGATAATGCCAGTGGCATCCTTTGTAGCGAAAGCCCAGAAGAAAGGCCACTTGAGACATTTGGGTACCCTCTGTTTACAACAGTCGTTTTGCGCTCGTTAAAACAGGAAGAATGGGAGGAAAAGTGGAAGAGGT
>WNGM01020912.1_pt1 | contig 10588 bp, 10 predicted proteins | sample 5400571 | NCBI WGS metagenome assembly WNGM01 (sample SAMN13153378, study PRJNA577476) | soil metagenome | isolation source: 100 cm soil or saprolite under Garry oak tree replicate 2 | place: USA:California | collected 2016-06-15 | reverse complement strand
TCGACGCCGCCATCATCGTGGTGGAGAACGTGCACAAGAAGCTCGAGGCCTGGGAGGCTTCCGGAAAACGGGAACCCCGGGCCGAGATCGTCGTCTCGGCCCTGCAGGAAGTCGGCCGCCCGATCTTCTTCTCGCTCCTGGTCATCACCATGGGCTTCCTGCCGGTCTTCACGCTGGAGGGGACCGAAGGACGTCTCTTCTCCCCTCTCGCCTGGACCAAGACGTTCTCGATGGCGTTCGCGGCGATCTTGTCGGTGACGCTGGTGCCCGCCATCGCGACCACCTTCATCCGAGGGCACATCCGTCCCGAGGAGCGGAACCCGATCTCGCGCGTGCTCTCGCGGCTCTACGATCCCGTCTGTAGATTTGCGCTGCGGTTCCGCTGGCAGGTCATCATCGGCGCATTCGTCCTCATCGTCGTGACGCTGCCCATCGTCCGTGCCTTGGGAAGCGAGTTCATGCCGCCCCTCAACGAGGGAACGCTGCTCTACATGCCGACCAGTGTCCCCGGCATGAGCGATGCGACCGCGAGCGACGTGCTGCAGCGGCAGGACCAGGTGCTGCGGCAGTTCCCGGAGGTCGAGCGGGTCTTCGGCAAGGCTGGTCGATTCGACTCGCCCACGGACCCGGCGCCGCTCTCCATGTTCGAGACCGTCGTGACCTTGAAGGACCCGAAGCTGTGGCCCAAAGGAGAAGACTGGGATGCCCTGGTCCGCAAGCTCGACGGCGCGATGCAGTTCGCGGGCATGCCCAACGTCTGGTGGATGCCCATCCAGACACGCACGGAGATGCTCGCAACGGGCGTCCGCAGCCCCCTGGGCATCCTGGTCCTCGGACCCGACACCAAGGAGATCGATCGCATTGGAGCGCAGATCGAGGCGGCCTTGCGCGACGTGCCGGGGACGCGCAGCGCGTTTTCCGAGCGCATCGGCGGCGGATACTTCCTCGACTTCGACGTGGACCGGGATCGAGCCGCACGGTACGGGCTGAACGTGGGCGACGTCGAGGACGTCGTCGAGACCGCCGTCGGCGGGCTGACCGTCTCCACCACCGTCGAAGGCCGCGAGAGGTACCCGGTCACCGTCCGCTACGCGAGGGACTTCCGCTCCGATTTGAACGCTCTGGGGCGCGTTCGTGTCGCGACCATGGACGGAGCGCAGATCGCCCTGGCCCAGGTCGCCAACCTCCGGCTGCGCTCCGGCCCCTCGATGCTGCGCGACGAGAACGGGCAACTGGCCGGGTACGTGTTCGCCGACACGAGCCGTCCGATCGACGACTACGTCCGCGACGCGAAGAAGGCGGTCGCGGACAAGGTGCAGATCCCTCCGGGGTACCGCCTCGACTGGGCCGGCCAGTACCGCTATCTCGAGCGCGCCAAGGCGCGCCTCGCGATCGTGGTCCCGGTCACCTTGGCGATCATCTTCATGCTCTTGTTCTTCAACTCGGGCAGCGCCGTCGAGGCGCTGCTGGTGATGCTCGCCGTCCCCTTCTCCCTGGTGGGCGCCTTCTGGCTCCTGTGGCTGCTCGGCTACAACATGTCGGTCGCCGTCTGGGTCGGGCTCATCGCGCTCGCCGGCCTCGACGCCGAGACCGGCATCGTGATGCTGCTCTACCTGGATCTCGCCTGGAAGGAGAAACGGCCCGCCACGCGTGAGGAGGCGCGCGAAGCGGTGGTCGCGGGCGCGGTCAAGCGCATCCGTCCCAAGATCATGACCGTCGCGACCATCCTGGTCGGCCTTCTTCCCGTGCTGTGGTCGACAGGCACGGGCGCCGACGTGATGAAGCGCATCGCGGCGCCCATGGTGGGCGGCGTCGTGACCTCGGCCCTGCTCGAGCTCGTCGTCTACCCGGCGCTGTATCTGGTCTGGAAGGGACGGAGGCTGCCCGCCGGAGCGAGCCCCGCCCCCATCACCGAAGGAGCTGCAACATGATCGCTGCAATCATCTCGGCAGTGCTGGTGCTGGCGCCCGTCAACGCGAAAGCGGACAAGCCACGGACCGTCGAGCTCAGCGTGACGGACAAGGGCTTCGAGCCGAACAACGTCACCGTGAAGAAAGGCGAGCCCCTCCACCTCGTCGTGACCCGCAAGACGGATCAGACCTGCGCCACCTCGATCGACATCAAGGACGCAGGCATCCGCAAGGACCTGCCGCTCAACCAGGCGGTGGCGATCGATTTCACTCCCGAAAAGGCGGGCGAGATCCGTTACGCCTGCGGGATGGGAATGATGGGAGGCGTGCTGCTCGTGCAGTGACGCGCGCCCCCGGGCGGACTCCCATCGATTGGCTCCGAATCAGCGCTGGCGCACCTGGATGTTCCCGCCGCCGAGCTTGCCGCCGACGCTGTAAGTGCAGCCCGCGGTGCAGGTGACGAAGAAGTCGTCGTCCATACCCGCTTGCTTCCCTTTTTTCCTGCCTTCGCCGTTATCGCGTACGCAGGCACGGAAGCTCGCTGGCGCTCCGTTGTACGTGCCGGTGCCCTCGAACTGGAGCGCGCTCTCTCGGGCTGACACGTCGCCGCACCCGTCGCGGAGGCTGCCGACGAACGTCAGCTCGTCGACATGGATGTCGGCGCGGGCGTCCTTGTCTTTGAGCTTGAGCTTGCCTTCCATGGCGCCGAATCCGGCGTCCTTGCGCCCGGCGCGGAACTCGAACTCGATCTTGCTCTTGCCGGTGCCACGCTCGAGCCAGCCGCCCCCGCTCGTCTCCCGGTGCATGCAGGCGTTGTACTCGGGATTGGTGAGCTCGATGCTGACGAGCCCGCCTTGGTTCCAGCCGGTGTACCAGAAGCAGTTTTCCGATTCGTACCTGGGATCGGGCCGCGTGAAGTCGGTACCGTTGAGGGGTGAGGAGCCTGTCGTGAAGTTCGGAAACAGCGCCGCGGGAGCAGCGTTTTCAGCGACGTGGCGCTCCTTGACGTAGTAGGCGATCTCCTTCGGATGCTCAGGATCGCCGATATCGACGAAGCGCATGCCTTGAGTGGCAGAGGCATACACCACCAGCCTCGTGGAGTAGCGATCGTCAAAACCGATGTAGTGCACCATCCCGGCGATGGTGTTGGTGGCTGTGTTGACAGTGCAGTTCGCGGGCTTGTTCACATCGGGCTTGAACGTCCCGACGACGCGCGGGTTTCTCTCGTCCGAGATGTCAATGATCCGTGAATAGGTCCGCTGGGCGCACGCCCCGCTTGCGCTTCCACCGAGCGCGCTGCCTTCATCGGTGGACACGATGTATTCCTTGCCATTTTCATGGACGATATACTCGGTTGCGTGCGCGCTCGCGGAGGAGCCGTCGCCGAAGTCGGAATCGATCTGCTGGTCACACCACGAAAGGAAGCTGATGTAGCCGAGCCGGGGGTTGGGCCGGCGCTCCGCAACGTCCGTCGAGTCGAGTATGACCAGGCCGTTGGCACAACTGCCGGAGCCATACAGCGCGAGATAGATCCGCGTCCCGGCTTCGTTCGAGCTGACGTCGTGGAAGTTTCGCGTGTCCTTCACGCGCGCATAGACGTCCGCAGGCAACTGCAGCCTGTTCCAGTTCAGCAGCGGTTTCGGGTTCTTCGGGTCCGACACGTCCGTCACGTGAAAGTCGATGCGGGTCGGGTCGACGCGGATGTCCGGACCTCCAAACGGCACTCCATAGTAGGTCTTTCCATCAGGCGTCAGCCATCCGTCGTGATTCCCGGAGGCCGTGTTCGAGCTCGACAGCAACTGCGGAGTCAGACAGTCGCCTGAAACATCGTAGAGGTCCAGAGGGTTCGTGCCGTTCGGTCCGAAATCCTTGAAGGCGCCAGCCATCAGATTGCCCGGTCTACCGGTCGCTCTCGACATCGGTATCTCGAGGGCCGAGTACGCCCGGATCATCGCCGGAGTCCTGAGGATCTGGACGTCCTTCGGCTTCGATGCGACGGAAATGTCGAGGACCACCGTGCCGGTGGTCGGATCATTCAGGTTCGATGGATCGCGCATGCTGGCATATGCGCAATGACCGCGATCGTCGACGATGACCTGCAAGTCCCCGAAGCTGCCGCGGTTATAGAGCGCGTGCTGACCGACCTTACGCGCGCCGCACCAGTGGCCCTGAAACCCGTCAGGCCCTTGCCTCTCGGAGCCGAGAACACCGCCCTGAATGGGTTCCGGTTTGTCTCCGGGCCCGGGAACACAGAAGGATTCTGCATGCGCCGTGCCGGCGGCGACGGCCAATAGGACGCCGATGGCAAATGCGATTCCTATCGAATGAAGCTTTCTGCGAGCGCAGACGCTTAGCAAAATCATCGTGTACCTCTCTCGATTCGTTGTCGCGAGTGTACAGCGGTTGTCGCGAGTGTAGAGCGTGGATTGGAGGCATGAGCCGGGCAAGGGACTCTCGGTCGTGGTTCCCCTAGGCCGGCCAAAGTGTAGGCCCCGTGCGGCGAGGGACGCTGGCGTTGGTACGCTCCCGAAGTCAAGTCGGGCTGCGTTGACCTGCGGCGCCCCTCACCGTTCGGACACATGCCCGGCGACGACGAGGATGGTCCGGCTCTGCTCCTCGGTCGCGGTGATCGTGACCACCTGCAAGCCTCGAAGCGGTCGAACACCTCGCACGCCGTTCCGGTGCGTTTTTATTCTGAGTCGGACCGGTGCAGGCGACGCTCGGAAGAAGATGAGGAAGGTCGCCGCAGCGAGTACCCGAACCAAGCGCTCGCGAGGGTCCTCGCCTTCGTGAGGCATCAGTGCGCTCCGCCGTGCCACCCGCGGTGGACTACGCCTCGACCGCGCCGAAGCCCGCCGCGCCGAGCGCGTGACGGAGCTGCTGCTCCTGCACCCGCGAAGGCTCGTACCGGACGTAGACGTGCTTCTGCGGGATCTTCGGCTTGACTTCCTGCACGCCGGGCAAAGTCGCAAGGGCGCCCGTGATCTTCTCGGCGCAACCCTCGCAGACCATCGAGGGCACGAGGAATTCGACCTCGGCGAGGGGACCGGTCTCGACCAGTTCCTCGCGGTGGAGGTCGATGCCCCGGATCCGGAGCGTGTTCAGCAGGATGGCGAAGATGCTGAGCACCATCACCGTGATGGCGAGCGCCGGCGTGACGTAGCCCAGCGCCGCGAGCGCCATTCCGATGATGTTGAAGATCACCGCGACGATGACGTTGCCGGTCATCGTCCGGTAACTCGCCTTGCCCAGAATGAGCGCGCTGAGCACGTCGTCCAGACGATCACCCACGAACCGTAGTCACCTTGTCCGCCGGCAGCAATTCGGACCGGACCTCGTCCAACCCGAGTTGCTTTCCGATCGCGTCAGCAACAGGCCTGGCATCTCCGGTCAGCATGACTGTCCGCACGCCGTAACGCCGCAGCTTCTCGACCGCGCGCTCCGCACCGCGGCGAGGCGTGTCTTGAAGTGCGATCACGCCCACAACGTCACGATCGCGCGCCACGCCGACGACGGTCTTGCCCTGGCCAGCCAAGGCATCGATCCGGGCTCGGCCTTTGTCGCCAAGATGCGCCCCACACTCTTCAAGAAACGAGGGCTTCCCGGCAACGACCTCCATGCCGTTGACTCGGCCCGAAACGCCCTTGCCGGGCAGCGCACGGAAGCCTTCAACGGCGAGTTGCTCCGCGCCTTCGCGAGCGGCGAAGAAACCGATGGCCTGCCCTACTGGATGCTCTGAAGAGGCCTCCACCGCCCGCGCCAGCGCAAGGACCTCACCGCGCGAAGTGCCGAAGCTCTCCACGTCGGTGACGGTCGGGCGGCCATAGGTCAGGGTCCCGGTCTTGTCGAAGACCACGGTGTTCGTACCGGCCAGCTCATGAAACAGGGTGGCGAGCGCCCAGCCGGCGAACGCGAGCCCGGCGGCGACGAAAACGACCGGGCCGTAGAAGTTCATGAGCCGGTCCGCGAGCAGCTCGAGCGGAGGCTTTCGCTCCGCGATCTGCGTCATGAGCCGCACGATCTGGCTCAGGAAGCTGTCGGTGCCGACTTTCGTGACCCGTACCTGGAGCGCACCGTCCAGGTTCACGGTGCCACCGATGACTTCGTCACCTCGCGTCTTCGATGCAGGGAGCGATTCACCCGTGAAGCTCGACTGATCGACGCTCGCCGTCCCCTCGATGACCTCGCCGTCGAGCGGGATCCGCTCCCCAGGTCTGACCACGAGCACTTCGCCCACGGCCACGTCCTTGGTGAGCACGTCCACCGGGGCACCGCCGCGCACAACCCGCGCGCGCGGTGGTTGCAACGAAAGCAGCTTGCGGACCGCTTCGGACGCCTTCTTCCGCGTGTCGAGCTTGAAGAACCCGAAGAAGAGGTGCAGCGCCATCAACCATCCGGCGACGGGCAGGAAGTTCGGCCACCGTGGGTCGAACAACGACAAGGCCCCGATGACGAATGAGCCCCACGCGCTGGCCGACAGGAGCACGTTCGCATTGATGACCCGCTGCCGGATCGCAAGAAGGGTCTTTCGCAGGATCGGGTAACCGACCCACAGCAGGATGAAGGCGGAGACGAGCAGGCTGAAGATGGCCCGCGGACGGGCTGGCAAACCAAAGAGATTCAGCGGGTCGACCAGTAAGTCGAGCAGAGCGAGGGCCATGCCGATCACGCCCCGCTGCTTGATCAGCTTGAAGATCGCTTCGTCCGTGGCGAACTGCTGGACCTCAGTCGCGGAGACGTTGTACCCGAGCTTCTCGACCATCGCGGCGAGATCGCCCTTGCTGGTCTGAGCGGTGTCGGACTCCACGAGCACGATTCCGTGCACGAGGTTGACCATGACGTGCTTCACGCCGGGAAAGCGCTTCAGGGCCTTCTCGACGCTCATCGTGCAGAACGAGCACATGAGCCCGGAGACCTTCATCTGGACCGCTTCGGTTGCCATCCGTCGCTCCCTTCGATCCTTTCAGCTGAGCGCCGCGAACGTGTTCGCGTAGTACCCGCTCACCAGGAGCAGCGCGAACCCGCTGACGACTTGAATGACCCGACTCCACGCGCCCAGGCGCGTGAAGCCGGTGATTGCGCTCGCGAGTACTCCCGCGAGCAGGAACGGAAATCCTCGGCCCAGGCCGAAGGTCACCGCGAGCACGAGTCCCTGCACGGGGCTCCGGCTCGCAGCCGAGACGGTGAGCAGCAGCAAGAGAGGCGCCACCGACGTTCCCAGGCTGAAGACGAACCCGTACCCGAACGCCCCGGTGAGCCCAGGCCTTCGCCACCCTGTCAGCTGGCTCACCTTCAACCGAGGGCCCCAAAAAGCGACGGCGGCCGCGACCAGGGAGAGGATCGCCATGGCGAGGGCCCAGAAACGACCGAACCGTTCCGTCGCCAGGGCGCCCAGTCTTCCCGCGAGCGCTCCGAGGAGGGTCAGGTTGATCACGATGCCCGCGAAGAAGGCCGTCGCGATCTTGAGGCCACTGCGCCGCGTTTCTGCTTCCGATGCTCCTGCCGCGCTTGCCATGCCAAGCCCCACCGGCACGGTGCATGGGCACACGGCACTCGCCACGATGCCCGCGAGAAACACGACCCCGAGGCCGACGACCGAGACGCCACTGTCGAGCCCCGAGCCGAACTGGCGAAGGAACGCGTCGAGTGTCACTTCGCCTCCGTAGGAGGCCTTGTTTGGTAGCCAAGGCCATTGACCGCGGCCACCAGACGATCCGGAGAGAGCTTGCTGGGAGCAAAGCGGACCCGGGCGTTCCGCTCGACGAGGTTCACTTGGACCTCGGATACCCCCTCGATTGAGGTGAGGGCTTTCTTGATCTGCGCCACGCACGCCGAACAGGACATGCCCTCGATCGGCATGACCACGGTCTTCGTGTTGACGTCTTGGCTTGCTGCCGGACGCGGTGCCTCGTGGCTCGTACATGCGCCCGCGGCGAACATGACGGAGGCACCGAGTGCGAAGGCCGATAATCCTGCCGCGCGCGACGGTACGAATCGGCCGTGGTCATCGCTTCCCATTGGTTCTCCTCTGCGACGCTTCTGCCCGGTCCTCCGAGTCGTTGAGCGCTTCGAGGATCGGACATGCAGGCCGCCCGCGGCTGCATGCACATGACTCGACCAGACCGAAGAGCGCACTGCGTATCGCCTGCAGTCGGGCCAGCTTCTGGTCGATATCCCGCATCTTGGCCTCGGCAAGGGCGCGTACCTCGCCCCTGCGCCTGCCGTCGCCTCCGTCACGGAGACTGATGAGCTCCTCGATCTCGTTCAGCGTGAAGCCGAGGTCCTGGGCCCTCTTGATGAAGCGGATGATGGGGACCGTCTCCTCCGGATACTCCCGGTACCCCGACGGACGTCGCTGCGGCTCAGCGAGCAGTCCTCTCCGTTCGTAGTAACGGAGAGTGTCGATGTTCACGCCTGCTCGTGTGGCGGCCTGGCCGATCTTCATGTTCCTCCCTCCGCTGGTTGGAAGACTCTAAGGTCTGGACCATGGTCCAGAGTCAAGACTCCTTTTCCCGATCGTGTTGCTGGAGTAGAGACCTCTGCGAAGCTCGGGAGCATCGAGGTTTGCTACGGCGGCGCAATGGTGACCACATCCGAAACGGAAAGAGTCCGGCGGATCTGGGAGAAGCTCGCTCCCAGGTACGACCAGGCCATCGGGTTTTTCGAGAAGGTGCTCTTCTCCGGCGGGCGTCAATGGGCATGCTCGCGGGCGCAGGGAGACGTGCTCGAGTTTCCAGACGCCCATTTCGACACCGTCGTCTGCACGCTATCCCTCTGCTCCATCCCTGACGATTCAAAGGCCGTGAGCGAAGCCAGGCGCGTTCTGCGCCCCGGCGGGCGATTCCTGCTGCTGGAACACGTTGCCAGTCCGATAGGCGCGGTGAGGGCCATCCAGAGAGTCCTCGACCTGATCGCGGTCCGTATCGAAGGGGACCATCTCGTTCGCGAGCCGCTCGTCCACCTCCGGGCAGAAGGTTTCGAAATCGAGCAGCTGGAGCGGCTCAAGTGGGGGATCGTCGAACGGACGGCGGCGAGAAAATCAGGCTGAGGAGGCTGCGTCCGTTTGCCGCATTCGCGCTCGCTGTGCGCGGGGCGGCGGCAGTCGTACCCGCCGCCCTGCGCCTGACGGTGACGTGGATTGCCATCACCGCTCCTTATTCACGACGGACTACGCCCCGCCTCCTGGGACCTCGGACGGGTCCTTCGTCGTCGTTGTGGCATGCGAACGCATCATCTGCTCGCAGTGCCTGCGCTGCTGGTCGTTCATGCGCTCGCAGCAGCTGTGCCGCTGCTCCTTGGATTCGGGTGAAGGTGCAGGAGCCGCGCCGTTGGACTGGGGGGCGGCAACAGCGGCGGTGGACAGCAAAGCAGCGATGGCAAGGCTAGTGAAGGACATGGTCGTTCTCCTCTTCTCATGACGCGTTGACTACGAGCTCGCGCGCTCGCGCGAGCGGGTCTCAGAACTCGTCGAAGGGCGGCTGCGCAGTGGGGCACGCGAGCACGCGTGCACGGGGCGCAGCGGAAACGCTCAGATCAGGAGCGCGCAGATCTTGAGAAACAGCGGTGGGCCTCGGCTGGGAGGCGGCAGCAACCCGGCGTCAATCGAGACGAGGCAAGCGGACGGCACTGGAATACCCGCCACCGCGACCACGACAGGTGTGCCGGGGAGCGGTGCCGCCGCGTCGTTCAGGGCAGCCGGCAACGGACTGGATGAGCGTACTTCGCAGCAGCCGAGCCCTGGCGAACACGAATTGTGCGCACGGAGGGCCGAGCACGGGGTCCCTGACTCTCCACAAGCGACGTGCGTTACCGCGATCGCTGGCGCAGCGACGAGGCTGGCCAGCAAAGACACAACGATGACGCCGCGGGAACCCATCGGTGCACAGGCTAATGCCGGAACAGCCGGGCAGCAACACGGGCTACGCACTTGCGCGCGTCCCGAGCCAGTAGCCGGCGCCGCTGGCAGCCAGAGAACCTGCCACGGCGCCCAGCAGCCACGCGAGCAGAGCGCCGGCGGTGAAGTAGGCGCACTGCAAAAAGATCGCGGGCGCGACCAGCATGAAGAAGAACCCTCCCGCGATGAGGACTCGTCGCGGGCGGAGGTGCCAGCGCCGGCTCGCGCTCGTGGCGAAGAGCAGAAGCGGGATGGCTGCGTAGACCGTTCCCATCGCGAAGAAAAGAGGCCCGAGGCCCGCTCCGAGCCGCGTCGCGCACCACTGCACGACCGCCGGCAACGGCAAGAAGTGGTTGCCCGCCAGGAACAATCCAGCGGCAGCCAGCGCGCCGAGCACGAGATGCCCGAGCTGTGGGTCTTCATCCCAGCGACGCAGCAGGGTCCAGAAGGCGAGGATGAAGACACCGGCCCACACGACTGCTCCCGCCGCGAGTCGCAAGGGACCCACCCCGGCGAGCAACCCGCGCGAATGCAGCAGCAACAAGGAGGCAAAGGCCGCCGCGGTGCCGAAAAGTATGGAAAGCAGCCCATCGAATGGCAGCTCGCGGATGAGCTTCGCCCTGGGGGCGAGGTTAGCCAGGATCCGCTTCCGGACCGCCTCGGCAACGAACGGAGGCGCGCGATGAAGGGTTGCAGGGCCCAGGGCAGCGAAGCCCGACTGCAAGTCCGCACAGTCCGCCGCGCACGCCCGGCAAGACTGGACGTGCGCCGCCAGCGCCGGAGT
>WNGM01018522.1_pt1 | contig 10591 bp, 3 predicted proteins | sample 5400571 | NCBI WGS metagenome assembly WNGM01 (sample SAMN13153378, study PRJNA577476) | soil metagenome | isolation source: 100 cm soil or saprolite under Garry oak tree replicate 2 | place: USA:California | collected 2016-06-15 | reverse complement strand
CGTAACTTTGGTGTCGATACAGGCTTCTATCCTCTTGGCTCCTGTACTATGAAGTATAATCCAAAGTTAAATGAAGATATGGCTGTCCTTCCAGGCTTTGCCCGTATTCATCCTTTGCAACCTGAAAGCACAGTACAGGGTGCTATCCAGTTAATATACGAGTTAGAGCAATACCTCTCCGAAATCTCAGGCATGGCACGCGTCACACTACAACCCTCCGCGGGCGCCCATGGTGAGCTTACCGGCCTGATGCTGATCAAAGCCTACCATGAAAGCAATGGCCAGGGCCATCGCCATCTGGTGTTAATCCCTGATAATGCCCACGGCACCAATCCCGCGAGCGCAACTCTTGCCGATTACAAGTCTGTCGAAGTCAAGACTGATCCACACACAGGTGGTATCGACATGGAGCACCTCAAAGCGGTACTTGACGCGAATGCCGCCAATATTGCTGCCATCATGATGACCAACCCCAATACACTAGGACTCTTTGATAGCAATATTCTGGAGATTGCGACGATGGTGCATGACGTTGGTGGACAACTCTACTATGATGGAGCCAATGCCAACGCGGTACTCGGCGTTACTCGCCCAGGTGACATGGGCTTCGACGTGGTACATTTCAATCTGCATAAGACATGTAGCACTCCCCATGGTGGAGGTGGCCCAGGCGCAGGCCCGATTGGCGTCAAAGAACACCTTATACCTTTCTTGCCTGGCCCGTTGCCCGCGTGGGGAGATAATGGTTTTTATTGGGCTGATCAAGGACCGCAGTCTATTGGCAAAGTCCGCGCCAACAATGGCAACTTTGGCGTGCTGGTGCGTGCCTATACATACATTCGCACCTATGGCCCCGATGGGCTTCTGCATGTTGCGCAGAGCGCCATTCTCAACGCGAACTACCTCAAACACGAGCTGGAATCTGACTATGAGATCCCTTATCCGCTGATCTGCCAGCATGAGTTCGTTGCTACGGCGGAACGCCAGAAGGACGAATATGGTGTCACGGCACTCGACATCGCCAAGCGCATCCTCGACTTTGGCATGTACGCGCCAACCATCTACTTCCCCCTGATCGTACACGAGGCCCTCATGATAGAGCCAACCGAAACAGAAACCCGCGAAACCCTGGATTACTTCGTCAGTGTCTTGCGGCAGATCGCCGAGGAGGCACGCACAAACCCTGAGATTGTCACAACTGCCCCACATACGACACCCGTTGGGCGCTTAGACCAGGCGTTGGCAGCACGTAAACCCAACCTGCGCTGGACTCCAGGGCAGGAGGTAACGCATTAGTAGGGGCGCGATGATGCACATGAACACATTGATCCAGGCATTCGTATGGGTGCCCGCCCTGTCATGTTGAGCGAAGCGAAGCATCTCGCTGCCCAGCGCGACAGACCCTTCGCTGCGCTCAGGGTGACAATGGAGAGGCCGATGTATCGCGCATACCGCCGATTATGCACATGAACCAAATAATCAAGATATCTGTAGGTGCCGATTTATCGTGCACATCGCCGATGTATCGGCCCTCGGGAACCTTTACGATATCCCACTTTAATAGTTAACGTTCATTATCGGCCTGCGGTGGATGTTCTGATATCCAGATGAAAAAGTTGAAGAGTATGACCTGATTCCACTGTGAGGAGGGGGGCAACGTTGTGCATAATCGACACGTATGTATGCGTTCCCCTCCATCTGCGCGAGGAGGAAGCATATGAGCATGAGTTTCAATGCTCCGACACAATCATGCTCTTTGTGGAAAGAATGGCGCTTCCTCGAATTGATCAATCACCCGTATGGATCCTTGCAAAAGATCCCCTGCTCCCAGGCGACGAGTTGAGAGGCCGCAGGCTGCTGCTGTTGGGCATGGACGGAACACCACTGTCATGCTGAGCCCACCCTTGTCATTCTGAACGAAGTGAAGAATCTCGCAGCCCATCGAGCTAGACCCTTCGCGGAGTTTACACTGAGTGCAACGAATGTGCTCAGGGCGACACTGGTAGTCAACTGAGGGAATGCGGATCACCGCTGATTCATCAGCCCCGGTGGCATTTCCGCCACCCAGATGAAAAAGCATAATCGCGCCCCGAAGGCATCAAGTTAAGAAACCGGTACATACCCCAGAGCAAATGAGAAAGTCCCTCTTCATACACTCAAATATCCATATCTTTCTGATGCTTCATAATAGCCTATATCATTCTCGTGGTTATCGTAGATGCGAGAATAAAGTGAATGATTTCATTATAGTCAGGTAAACATAAGAGTTCCAACTTTCTCAAATGATCATCTACAATAAATCCGCTCGTTTTTACAATAATATATTGACTTTTGATCTGATGAGATTGTATACTGACAATAGGAAAAAGTATAAAGCTTTATGACTATAGAATTATAATAAAAAGATCATTGGATTGTGATAATGTTGTGACGAAGATGTATTGATAATTCATCTGATGATACTATACATTTTATAAAAGTATATATTTTGCTTTTGAGTATTTAAGAAGAGGGAAATACTCAAAGTAATTGAAGCTTTATCATTGCATGACAGCATATCTTGAGGTCTATTAGCCAAGAAGATCCATATTCCTAGTAGTATTACCTTTCACTTAACCACTTCCCTCGCGAAAAGCACCTCGAAAATAGTCTCGTACTGCGTTGATTTAGCTGATGCATTTCCAGATAATCCCTAGCGTCCACGACTTCAGAATCCAAAGGAATATCATCTCATTACCGGAAATCTTTTAGCAGCGCTTGTTGAGCGGATGAACAGCGCAGAGATCGTAGTGTGAAATCGTAGTGTAGTTTCAGTATGCACAACATCTAACTGGCTGTGTTCGCAAAACCTTCCAAAATTTCTGCATACCAGTATTCACCAACCATAAATGAGGAATTTAAAGTTGAACATCTTCAGAAGGCTAACCCGGCCCATGACCCGCGGATCGGGTTGGAAATTAGCCATTATTTTCGGATTTTCCGCGCTGCTTGTGCTCGGTTTGCTCCTCGCACAAGTGCACAGGGCGAGTGCGGCGAGCACGGCAAGTGGCGCGACGATCACCAGCGACAAGCTGGACTACCAGCCGGGTGCGACTGTGACTCTGACGGGTGCCGGTTGGGATTCCGGTGAGGCCGTCCAAATCTTCGTGAACGACACCGTCGGCAACACCTGGAGTCTCAACAGCAATCCCGACCCTCAGGCGGATGGAAACGGTAGCTTCACGTACAGCTTCTCGCTCCCGAGCACCTTCATCGCGAACTACACCGTGACGGCGACTGGCCCCACTTCTGGCACGGCCACGACGACGTTCACGGACAACGATTGCCCGTCTTTGAGTGGTAAGGTAGCAAGTAATCTGGTAGGTGCCTCCTTCAGTACAAGCGGCAGCACAACGACCTACAAATTTAGTTCCGCTAACGAAAGTTCATCGGGTGGGGTGCCGGGGCTGCAAGAATACTGCGTCTACCCGCAGGGTAGCTCCCCACTCCTACCCACACTCGCTAATATCATGCCGCAGGCCGTAGGTGCGAACGGTTCTGCCTGGGATAAATCTCTAGGTGGCGATAATTTCTCGTTCGATCGGCCCAATGGCGCGCCAAGCAACATTCCGTTGGACGGCAGTACCGTCACGATGGGTACGGCAACGTGGTCCGGAAGTGTTCCAACGAGCCAGACGATCCTTCTCCACATCAATGACGCCGCGGAATGCGACAAACTATACAGCGGGAATCCGGGTACCTGCTTCGTCCTACCAGGTACACCACAGCAGGCCAAGGACCTCACCGTCAGCAAGACCGCAACGCCCTCGTTCATGAAGACCTACAAGTGGTCGATTGCGAAGTCCGTGGACAAGACGGAAGTCGATCAGAGCGGGACGACAGCGACGTTCAACTACACCGTTTCCGTCACCCACGATAAGGGGATGGATAGTGGCTGGCAGGTGACCGGCACAATCACCGTACACAACCCGAACGGGTCCTCCGTCAGCGGAGTCAATGTTACGGATGCAATTGACGGGGGCGGCAATTGTACAGTCAACGGGGGTACCAGCTTGATGGTGCCCGCGAACAACTCAGTTCAGGTAACCTACACCTGCACGTACAGTTCCGCGCCCCCTAGCAGCGGCACCAATACCGCGACGGCGAACTGGCCCGACATTGGGTCACCGCATACGACCGCCACGGGCACGGCTACCTACGATTTCAGCTCGGTTATCCCCACCCTGGTTGATGACAGCGTCAGCATCAGCGACACCTTGGGAGGCACTCTGGGGACGGTCAAATCGACGGATCCAAGCCCGACGACCTTCACCTACTCGAACACGGTGACCGGCAAACCTGGCACCTGCGTGAGCCAGGACAACACAGCCACGTTCACGACGAACACCACCGGGACCAAGGGGTCGGACTCGAAAACCGTCAAGCTGTGTGTAGGCGCCGACCTCACGGTCAGCAAGACCGCGAGCACGGGTTTCATGCGCACCTACACCTGGGGCATCACGAAGAAAGTCGACTCAACCCACCAGAATATCGCTGCCGGTGGTACAGCGACATTCAATTACACCGTCGAAGTAACGCATGATGTCGGCACCGACAGTGGCTGGACAGCCAGCGGGACGATCACGGTGAGCAACCCCAACGATTGGGAATCCATCACGCTGACGGGTGTCACTGATACCGTTGACAATGGAGGCACCTGTGTCGTCGACACCAGCGGGTTCAGTGGCACTCTGGGGCCAGGCGAAAGCAAGGACCTGCCGTATAGCTGCACGTACAGTTCCGCGCCCAAGCCTAGCAGCGGCACCAATACTGCGACGGCGAACTGGGACAAGACTGCAGCCTCCACGCCGGATGCCTCGGCGACTGGCACAGCGCCAGTGGACTTCAGCATGCCGACAAAGGTGGTCGATGGCAGCGTCACTGTCACCGATCCCAACAGCCCGACGAACCCGTTGGGGACGGTCAGTTACGCTGATCCAAGTCCCACGACCTTCACCTACTCGCACACGTTCAGCGGCGACCCTGCTGACCTGACCGTCAGCAAGACCGCGATCCCGTACTTCACGCGCACCTACAACTGGTCGATCGCGAAGGTCGTGGACAAGGCGCTCGTCGAGCAGATAGGCGGGACGGCGACGTTCAACTACACTGTGAACGTCAGTGAGACCGGCTTTACTGACAGCGCCTGGCAGGTGGCAGGCACAATTACTGTCACTAACCCGAACAATTGGGAAACCATCACAGCTAATGCCACCGATGTAGTGGACAATGGGGGCATCTGTAGCGTCACCGGCGGGACCAACGTGAGCGTGCCTCCAGGTGGTAGCGTCAACTTGCCGTACACTTGCACTTATACCGCAGTGCCAAGCCCGAGCAGCGGCACCAACACGGCGACGGCGACATGGGACAGCGGGACTTTCTTCACGCCGGATGGCTCGACATCGGGTAGCGCCAAATTCGCGTTCACCACGCCTACGACAACTGTGAACAAGACCGTCACTGTCACCGATACCTTCAATGGTGGTACGCCGACGACGCTTGGGACGTTGACGGCGACGGACACGAAACCGTATACCTCTGCCGCCTACAAATACTCGCATACGGTCAACGTACCGCAGTTCAACTGCGTGAAGTACACCAACACGGCGAAGATCGTGGAGACGGGGCAGTCTGACAGTAAGACTGTCGAGGTGTGCGGGCCCGCCAAGACCGGCGCGCTGACAATGGGCTACTGGCAGAACAAGAACGGCCAGGGGATCATTAGTACCTCGGGACCGTCAACCGGACCCTGTACTTTGACAACGTGGCTGCGGCTGTACGCGCCGTTCCAGGATCTGAGCTCGACCGCACCGTGCGGCTCGGTCGGCTCGACCTCTAACACCAACGTCGTGGGCTATGTCTACACCGTCATCAAGGCCGCAACGTGCTCAGGGACGACCCAGCCCTGTAACGCGATGCTCAAGGCACAGATGCTGGCGACCTCTTTGGACGTGTACTTCAGCGATCCGGCGCTGGGTGGCAACAAGATCGGCGCGACCGGGCCGATCGGTGGTGTGAGCATTGACCTGACTATGATCTGCAAGATGATCGACAGCTCGTCCGGCGGCAGTTGCAACGGCTCCTTCGAGAACGTGAGCGGCGCCTTTGGCGGTGCGACCAGCCTGACCGTCTCGCAGATGCTCGCCTACGCGGCCAGCCAGTCGAACGCTGGTGGTTCTGTCTGGTACGCCCAGGTCAAGGCAACTCAGCAGTTGGCAAAGGATGCCTTCGACGCCATCAACAACCAGGTGGCTTTCTCGCCGTAAGCTCAACCTGGCGCAGAGTTGCCATTTCGTAGTGCGTTCCAATAAGACCGGAGGAGGCTCGCTCAACAGAGCCTCCTCTTTTCAATTTGGGGGACTGGCGATAAGCTGGTTATCCGTTCTTATGAAATACTACCTCAATCGTCCCAATTGTGTTACAATTGCCAGGACTTTCAAGGCAAAGACAATCTACTAAGGTCGAGGAATATATATGCAATACGCGATACTCGGTGGGGGCGCGTTGGGTTTGGGAGCAGCCTATCGGCTGGCACAAGCTGGCCATTCAGTGATGGTCTTCGAACAGGAAACCACTGCCGGTGGCCTGGCAGCTGGCTTTCAAATAGGTGATGCCTGGCTCGAGAAATATTATCATCACCTGTTTCGTACAGATACCACTGCTATCAAACTCATACAGGAGCTGGGTTTAGGAGACAAACTCGAATGGTCCCACCCTCGTACCGTCTGTCTCATCGACGGAAAATTCCAGCAACTCGATTCTCCTCTGACGTTACTGAAATTCTCACCCCTGCGTATTGATGAACGCCTGCGTGTAGCCGCTGTAGGCGCTCTCCTCAAACTCACCGGCTCAGCCCCTTATGAGGGCCAAACTGCTGAACCATGGCTGCGACGATGGATGGGCAAGCGACCCTACAGCATGGTTTTCGAACCACTGTTTGTTGCCAAGTTTGGGACCATGCGTGACCAGGTCGCCCTTCCATGGTTCTGGGCGCGTTTTCACGATCGTACTACCTACCTGGGCTATCTGCGTGGTGGCTTTCAGCAGCTCTATGATCGTTTAGTAGAGCGTACTAGCCAGGCAGGTGGAAAAGTCCTCCTTGGTACCCGTGTTGAGAAAGCTGAACCTATCGATGATGATCGCTGGGAGATTCAAACCAACCAGGGGACCTGGACGGTTGATCGTGTTATCTCAACCATGGCTACCCGTCTGACTTGCCGCCTCATACCAGCGCTGCCCGACGATTATCGTGCCCGTTATGATTGGGGGCAGGCATATGGCGCGCAATGTCTCATACTCTCCCTGGATCGCCAGCTCACCGATAGCTATTGGGTCAATCCCTGCGATTCGGGCTATCCTTTTACCAGTCTTGTTGAGCATACCAATTACCAACCCTCCTCCGCGTATGGTGGTCGACACCTCATCTATCTTGGCAACTATCGACCGATGCATGATCCACTATTCAAGATGCACAAAGAAGAAATCTTACAAGAGTTTTTGCCGCATCTCAAACGCGTTAATCCCGCTTTTGATCGTGAGTGGATTCAGGAAAGCTGGCTCTTCCAGGCTCCTTTTGCTCAACCCATTGTCACCACAGACTATCGCGAGCATATTCCTCCCCTACATACCCCTCTCAAAGGCTTGTGGGTAGCCAACATGTTTCAGGTTTACCCCCATGATCGCGGCCAAAACTACTCCTTCGAACTGGCAGACCGCCTCGTCAGAGAACTTGGCATCTGAATAGAGCAGGTTCTTGAAATTGCTATCCGATTCGTGCCTGAATATGGTGGAAATTGCTTTTGGACTGTCACGCATTCTTCTCATGAAGAGAAAGAGAGAAGCACACATGTCTACGAATGTCTCAGGGCAAGTAACTGCGGGTCAGATGAGGCCAGTTATCCTTGCCAGTATGTTTGGTACAGCCATTGAGTGGTACGACTTTTTCCTCTACGGCACAATGGCGACCCTGGTTTTCCCGAAACTCTTTTTCCCGGAGACCAATGTATTTGTCGGCACTCTATTGTCATTTGTAACCTTCCTCGTAGGATTTATTGCCCGTCCTTTCGGTGGTGCATTATTCGGCCATCTAGGTGACCGCATCGGCAGGAAAGCAACGCTGATCGCGACACTCCTGCTCATGGGGATCTCAACATTGCTCATCGGCTTCCTGCCCACTTATGCTTCCATTGGTGTGGCAGCCGCGATTATTCTCACCCTCCTCCGCTTATGCCAGGGCCTGGGCGTCGGTGGCGAATGGGGTGGTTCTGTCCTGCTTGCGCTTGAGTACGGCCACAGGAGAAATCGCGGTTTTTGGGCAAGCTGGCCCCAGATGGGAGTGCCAGTCGGACTGATCGCTTCGACCATCATAGTCAATATTGTCCAGGCTGCTACAGGCTCTAACTTCGCCAGCGGAGCATGGAATGCAGGATGGCGTATCCCATTTTTCCTCAGTGCACTGCTGATTATCATAGGTCTGTATATTCGCTTGCGTATCCTGGAGACCCCGCTCTTTACCCAGTTGAAGGAACAGAAACAGGATACACGAACACCCATCACCGATGCGTTCCGGCACAGCACGAAAGAGATTCTGCTCAGTGCTGGCGCACGTTTTGTTGAGCAAGCTCCATTCTACCTTTTCACGGTGTTTGTCATCACCTATGGCACATCCGCGATTATCCATCTCGAGAGGGGAGTGGTCTTGAATGCGATCACCATCGGTGCAGCCATTGAGCTCTTCACCATTCCATTCTTCAGCTACATGTCTGATCTTGTAGGCCGCCGCCTCTGGTATCTGATCGGCTGCGTTCTCATGGCAGCATTTGCTTTCCCGTACTTCATGCTCATGAATAGCGCTAATGCCGTCATCTTTAGTATTGGAGTGATCCTCTCCATTTGTGTTTTCCATGCATGGGTGTATGGTCCGCAAGCGGCCCTCATTGCAGAACGCTTTGGCACAAAGGAGCGCTATAGCGCTGCTTCGATGGGATATCAGCTCGCTGCTCCTTTTGCTGGTGGCTTGGCTCCGATTATTGCCCTGTTGTTGTTGAAAGGGGAGACCAACCTTTCTGCTCTCGGTCTGTCACACACCACGGTCTCCATTGGGACAGGTTCCTGGCAGAACGTGTCGATCTATATGATTGTCCTCGCGCTCATCTCATTCCTGTGTGTGTTAGGGCTGAAGGAACTCACACATGCCGACATCTCCAGCCCTGAAGCATACAATATTACTGAAGAAGTTGTCCTTGTAGCTGAAGACTAATGTAGCAACTGCCTATGATGCTGAGCTCTCTGTTAGTTTTGGTGAGTGAGAAAAGAAGGTTGAAAGGTTTTGTCTGCCTGGCAATATCTCTTCGTGAAAAGACAGCCTCTGGTAACTCATCGGTTCACTAACGGAGAGCCGATTTTCCGCGAGTCTCTTCGCTCTATTGTCAAAACTCGCTGATGTATGCTATACTACTCTTGAAGCAGGGGAGGTGCGAGGTTCGCATAGCGCCGCTTAACAGCAATGCTCAAACGAACCAGGGACTCTCATGTAGAACACGGTTCACTGGATAGGGCCAGCGAATCACTTGCGCGGATCGTCAACACCGGGGTGTAGCGCAGTCGGCTAGCGCGCAGCGTTCGGGACGCTGAGGTCGGAGGTTCAAGTCCTCTCACCCCGACCAGGATGGCATAATCGCTTACTAAAAGTGGTGTCACACAAACAGGTATCAACAGGAGTCATAGATGCGGGCATATCAGTTACACACATCATCCACCACAACTGGATGTTGCAGACTGATCGCCGCCTACCAGTGTTCGCAGATCGAACAATGGACGGGCGGAAGATGCCACACCGTGCCAAATCTACCTGGACGCGCAAACGACTTCACTCCCTATCCGTTCGGTCGTCGTCGCAGGCGGCGCTAGAAGCAGGAAGGAAGGGGTCATTCCCTCTCCCTTTCGCTCATTTCAAGCTTCTTCCTCGCTGTCTGCCCTTGGTATCGGTTCCGACAGAGAGGAAGGAAAGTCATTCATGGCCGTTCTTGTATTGAACTCCTCGCTCCAACCTCTATCAGTCATTCCTGAACGTCGTCTCATTGTGCTACTTTCCAAGCAAAAAGTTACCTTTGTAGATGATAGTGTGCGCCAGTTGATTGAAGAGAGTATTCAGGCTCGTCGTCTTGAGTTGGAACGTCCCGTCATTGTGCAGTTGCTCGCCAATATACGCATACCGCGTCTGGCTCTGCAGCCCACTCGTTCCAATATCATGTTACGTGATGAAGAAACATGCCAGTATTGCGGCAAGCATAGCCGCGAACTGACACTGGATCATGTAATACCACGTTCCCGTGGTGGGCAGAGCACATGGGAGAATCTCGTAGCATCGTGTAAGGCATGTAATGGTAAAAAAGGCAATCGTTTACCCAAAGAGGTCAACATGCGCTTGCTTCGCCAACCTCGCCCGCTCACACAGGAATATGCCGGATTTTTCTTGCTCCGCTACCCCAAGTTGCGCGAAGCCTATGAAGAATTCCTGCTCAGCGCACAGATTGGTAGATCACGTAGCCTG
>WNGM01004830.1_pt1 | contig 10592 bp, 7 predicted proteins | sample 5400571 | NCBI WGS metagenome assembly WNGM01 (sample SAMN13153378, study PRJNA577476) | soil metagenome | isolation source: 100 cm soil or saprolite under Garry oak tree replicate 2 | place: USA:California | collected 2016-06-15 | reverse complement strand
CACCGCGGCACTGATCAGAATGCCAAATGCCAAGGCCGGCCAAATGAGGAGAAAATAATTAAGCGATCGATCGAGCGCACCAACGGCTGCCCCTTGATACCCCAATGAAACGACCTCGGGTCTTGCAGCAATGCCCCCTGTCCTCCAGACGGTGCTCAACACTGCCAGAGACGTGCGAATCTTATAAGCAATGAGGCCAGCCGCGAACAGCAGCGGAATAACGCTCAACGTGAGACGGCGCATTCGAATTTTGGAACCTGCCTTTCTTGAGCCTATAGGTGACGAATACATTGTAGCGGCGGTCGATTTTTTGAGGCTGCGCGCTATCGCGCTTGCGCTTCGCGGAGCGCCGCTACAGTTGCTGAATTCGAGTCTTGTTAGCAACCTGCTAGGTCCGTCCCCTTCGAAATGACAATTGAACATTGAACAGTGAACATTTCCGAAAAATTGTTCAATGTTCACTGTTCAATGTTCAATTGTCATTTCAACGAGGGAGAGGGAATTGTATCAGCTAACCGTCTCCGCACTGTAGCGGGCGACCAGACCAGTCCGGACACTGTGCCGATAGACGCCAGTGAAGACCCAACATGCCAACAACACATAGATAACAGCGAGCACAACGCTCCAGATCAAGGCGTTTACCGAAGGCGGGTGGCCTGAAATAATGGCGCGCACGTTCTCAAAAACATAGGACGGCGGGAGAATGCGCGAGAGGTATTGCATCCACGTAGGCAGTGTCGCGAGTGGATAAAACACACCCGCAAACGGTGACACGAGCGCGGGAATCGGCCAGATGAACCATTCGGTTGCAGGTCCAAATCGAAGCACAATCGCCGCCCCTACGATACCTAGCGCGACGCCAAAAAGAAAAAGGACCAATAGAAATGGAATGATCGCTACACCATAACTGACGAATGAGAGCCCAAAGATGGCGCTCGCCAGAAAAAGCATAACGATGAGTCCGACCGAGCTCGTTCCGATGCTGGAGACCACAAGGCCGGCGACATAGTCGGAAATAGCCAGCGGCGTCGCGAACAAATTCAAAAAATTGCGAGACCACACGTCCTCCATAAACGCGATCGTCACTCCGTGCATAACGCGCGTGAAGAAATCCCAGAGAAGGACGGCACCCAGCAGCACGGGAACAAAGTCGAATCCGGCCGAGCTAACGGCATTTAAGTATCTCGTGATAAATCCCCACAACACCATGTCGATGCCGACCCATGCGAACAGCGGCAGCACACGGGCGGGGCTCCCGCGCACGAGATAAAACTGCCGAAGCACAATGGCGAATGTCCGGTTCAGACTCATTTCTTTCAAACCCGTTCTAGCGCGAGCGGCTCACGAGCGATGGCGATGAACAGTTCTTCGAGCGTGGATTTGCCGTGCTCGCGCGGCAACGTTTTCGGATCGCCTTCCAACAAAATTTTTCCATGCGATAAGAACAGCACCCGGTCGCAAACATGTTCGACTTCATACATGTTGTGCGATGTCCAAAGCACGCCGCATAGGCCGCGCATCGCGAATTCGCGGATTTTCGTCCGGATATCACGTGCAGTTGCGGGGTCCAGCGACGCGGTTGGTTCGTCCAGAAGCAACAGGTGTGGCTGGTTCAGCATCGCCTTCGCCAGGCACAACCGCGTCTGTTCCCCGGAGGAAAGCACACCGGATTTGAAGTTCCGGAAACGGCGTAGCTCAAATTGCTCGAGCACCGATTCAATACGATCGGGCAAATGTCTCACGCCGTAAATGAGGCCGAATACGTGCAGATTCTGGTAGACGGTCAAATTTCCCGGAAGCGGAGCGTACACTGCCGCGAAGTTCGTACAGTCGAGAGCCTGTGACCGCTGGCGTGCCACATCAATTCCTTCGATATGGATAGAACCGGATGTCGGCTCAAGAACACTGAGAACCATATTGATCGTCGTGGTCTTTCCGGCTCCATTCGGGCCGAGTAACCCGACGATCTCGTTGCGTTCCACGTCAAAGGAGATCCCGTCCACAGCGATCGTGTCGCCGTATTTCTTCGACAGGTTCTCTACCGAAAGCACATTGGGCATCGTGACAGTCCCCCCGAAATGACAATTGAACATTGAACAGTGAACATTGAACAATTTTTTTGGAAATGTTCATTGTTCACTGTTCAATGTTCAATTGTCATTTCAATCCGAGAAGCTTTCCGCAGGCAGAGGGAATCGCCTTGACACCCCCGCGCATTCCTGTGAGAGTTTCATGCTGCCATGAGACGAATTTTTCATATAACGTTACTGCTTTCGGTCTTGGGTATCTTGCCTGCCTTCCCGCAATCGCCTTCGACCGGAGCGCAACTGAGCGGCACTATACTCGACCCGAACGGCGCGGTGGTGCCTGGCGCGACTGTGACGTTGCGTTCTGACACTACAGGGGTTGAACAATCGACCTCCGCAGATGCATCCGGTCAATACGCCTTTCTGTTGGTGCCGGCGGGTCAATACACCCTCACCGTTGCGGCCGCCGGCTTCAGCAAGCTTACGGACACCGGCGTAACATTGACGGTTGGTCAACTCGCCAAGCTGCGGCTGACCTTACAGCTTGCCACCGTAACGGCGGAAGTCTCGGTGACCAGCGACGCGCAGTTAGTCGAAACGACACGCATTTCCGTCGCGACGACTGTCGACCAAACACGGATCGACAACCTCCCCATCAATGGCCGCAACTACATTAATTTCACCCTGACCAACTCTCAGGTTGCGCGCGATACGGCGCCTTCCATTGGCGCCGCGCCGACGTCGGGATTAAACGTCGGGGGCCAGCGCGCCCGCGCCAATTTGGTAAATGTAGACGGTGCAGATGCGGTCGACAATTCCGTCAACGGCGTTCGCTCGACAGTCTCGCAGGAGGCAGTGCAGGAGTTTCAGATCATCACCAATGGTTATGCTCCGGAATACGGCCGGGCATCGGGAGGTGTGGTCAATATCGTCACCCGCTCGGGGACGGATGTGCTGCATGGTACGGCATTCGGGTATCTGAGGAACCGAAAGATCCAGGCGGTGAATCCCTTTTCGACTGAGAAAGATCCCGCGTACACGCGCGTGCAGAGCGGCTTCACGCTAAGCGGTCCGCTGAAGAAGGACAAGACGTTTTACTTTTTGTCGTTTGAGAACACACGCCGGCACGAGACCGGCTTTTCCAGCATCGGCGCCAACAATTTCGGACTGACGCCGCTGGCCGTGCCTGGAGTCGGCACGTTTCAGGTTACCCCGGCGCAGGCCGAGTTCTTTGCGGCCAATGCCGGCGCTCTGGCGTTGCCGCCGACAGACCCTCGCTATCAATTCCTGGCATCCTATCTCTTCGCAACCGGAGCTTCTGCTGCAGTTGCAACGACGGGCGCGCAGCCTGCCGCCTTCGGTGGACGCCGGGGATTTGCCAGCAGCTGCACGCCGCTAACACTAGTGTGTGCTCCATTACCCCCATCATTTGCGCCGCTGAATTCGGTGCGCGGCAATTTTCCCGTTTTCGAAGGGACGAGCATCTATTCGCTGCGGCTGGATCACCACTTTAACAGTTCACATCAAGTGATGTTGCGGGGCAGTGCCAGCCCGAGCACGGTTACAGGTATTCAGGTGAACGCGCAAGGCGCGGCGCAGAATTTCGGCCAGAACGCGTTCTCGCGCACTTCGCAGCAGACTTTCCGCGATGCCGGCGTTACCGCACAACATACGTGGACGATCAGCGCGAACAAAGTCAACGAACTCCGCTTCCAATATGCCCGGCGGGGTCTGCTGTATACCTACTCACCGGATCCTGCGGGCGGTGATGTCGCTGTCAATATTCCCGGGTTTGCATTTATCGGACGGGAGCCGTACAGCTTCGTACGCCGCACGGAACAGCGCTATCAGTTCACCGACAATTTTTTGTGGGCGCGTGGCTCTCACATCGTGAAGTTCGGCGCCGACGTCAACCATTTGCCGCTCACGGCGGATTTCACCGTGAATTTCGGCGGCGTGTACAACTTTGGTGAAATATCTCCGGGCGCTTTCGGCCTGCCCACGACGTTTGGGGGACTGACCGTTCCGAATTTCAGCCCGGTGCAGGCCTACGGCTTGGGCGTGCCTCAGGTATTCATACAAGGGATCGGAAACCCGCACCAGTCTTTCAGCAATACGGCATTGGGTCTGTTCGTTCAGGATTCCTGGCGGCTGCGTCCTAACCTGACGTTGAACTACGGCGCACGTTATGACGTCGAATACACTCCAGTCTTTTCGGCGGTGAATGAAGTCTCGCGAAAAGCGCAGGATGCTCTTGGAATCGTTAAGGGCATTCCGCGCGACACCGACAATATTGCGCCGCGCATCGGCCTGGCCTGGGATCCCGGCAATAATGGCAAAACCGTTATCCGCTCCAGCTATGGGATGTTTTACAGTCATCCGTTGCTGGCGCTCGCTTTCGATTCGGCCGTCGCCGACGGCAGCGGGGCGCCGCAATTCGCCTGGACCGGCGGGGCGCCGGCGCCGTGCACCAGCCCGGCGGCGGGAATTGCGAATATCAATGCAACAAACATTTTTCAGGGGCTGCTCGGCTGTCTGCCGCCCAGTTTTGGCTACCTTCCGAACGAACAGCGTTTCAACGCGCTGTTGCCGAATTCCATCTTCATCAACCAGAACTATCTCGGTGCCGGCCTGCCGCTGTCGATCCTGCCATTCGGTTTTCCAACGGGGAAGAATTTCGAGTTTTCGTATTCCGAGCAAGCGAATCTCGGCATCGAGCGTGAGTTGGCCCACGACATCGCGCTCAATGCGTCCTACAACTTTAATGCCGGGCATCATCTGAACCGGCCTCTTGATGTCAACGCGCCCGTATACAGCGCCCTGATTTCAAACTGGCAAGCGGCGATGTCGGATCAGGCGCTTACGGCCACACAAAAGGCGGCGTTTGCTGCCAGTCCGCTGCTCGTTAATCAGTTCGGCGTCAGCCCGACACACGGAGCCTATGTGCCGGCGGCAGTGACGAATTTCTTCCGCCGCTCGGGAGCAAATCCGACCTATTGCGGTGCTGCCACGAATGGAGTGACCTGCGCCAACCCGCTCTTACCCCAAGCGGTGCAGACGCTGATATCGGCTGTGGAGACGCGTTATGGGCTTGGGCTGGGCGTGCCTGTGCCATGGGGCGGCATGACGCCGAACGTGTCCGATGGGAACTCGGTTTATCACGGCCTTACGGCGAATCTGCGCAAGCGCTTCAGCCGTAGCTGGGAGATGCTGGCTTCCTACACGTGGTCTCACGCAATCGACGACTCTACGGATCTTGAAACACCCCTGGCGCCGCAGGACAATTTCCATCCGAACGAGCGCTCCAATTCGATTTTCGACCAGCGGCATCGATTTGTGTGGAGCGCGATTTATCAATCCGGCCAAGTGAACGCGGGCAATACAGCACGTCAGCTTCTCAGTAACTGGACGATCGCGCCGATCATCGAATTCGGTTCCGGACGCCCATTTGCGATCCTCACCGGAGCCGATACGAACTTCGACTTCGGTTCCAACACGGACAGGCCGAATGTCGTCCCTGCGGGGACACCGACGAACTCGTGCGGTGACAAACCCGTCGCGTCGAAGTATTCGCCAACCGGATTTCTTCAGGCAGCATGTTTTATCGATAACACTGTGCCCGGCAATCTCAGAAGAAATGCTGGGACTCGTCCCGCAACAATCTTTACCGATCTCCGCGTTAGCCGGCGGATACGGTTGACCGAGCGCGTAGCACTCGACGGCATTCTCGACATTTTCAATTTTGTGAATCGATTTAATGTTGCCGATGTCAACCCGCTTTACACTCAGGCGGGCACGCCGACAGCAGCCTTCGATCCACGCCAACTGCAGCTAGCGCTGAAGTTGAACTGGTAGCGCTTCGGGGAGATTTTGAAATTGGACGATTCCTTCATCTCTTCCGGCAGTTGACGTGGATCTGAGTAAGACGGTATCTTACTTCGATCCTATCATTCTCGGCGAGCTTCGTTTCGGAATCTTGCTTTTGCCGAAAGGAAGGCGACGAGCGCGGCTTGAGGAATGGTTTGAGGCCGGGATCCAGCGCCTCCACTGTTTGCCGGGCATCATCGGTCATCGTTGCTGATGGCGAATGAGTGGGTTCCCGACAGCCCTCACGCAAATAATTATCGCTGTACCGAAGAGATGATTATCTGCGGGCATGACACGATTAGCTCGGGTGCGTCAATGATTATCTCCAAGACGAAGGCGATCAATTCCAAACGCGTCCTGGTTATCGATGGTCCGTACACGATCATGTCCGGACCGGATTCGATCATTCACACACAGGAAGCAGTCATTTCCGCCATCGAGACAATCACCTCCGCGACGGAAATGGATTTCTTGAAGGCGGACGCAATCAATTCCGTGGTGGATACAACCATTCCCGCGGTGCACACAATCATTTCCGCCTTCCCGCGGCGGAAATAATCGTCTCTGCAGGTGGCGCTGAAGTTGGACTGGTAGGGAATTCAGCTCCTGCCAGAGGGGATGCAAGACCGACGCACTGCGAATTCCAATGTCAAATGTTGGATGTCCAATGAACGATGTCAAATGCACTTGTCAAATTACCTGATGGCCCAACTACCCACTGACTAAATCAATTCATTGGGTGAGTGAGTAATCGGTCGTTGGACAACAACATTTGACATCGTTCATTCGACATCCCAACATTTGTTCATTGCAAGCCCCGGAATATGCGTGTTACTTCTTTTCCCGAGCTTTGCTCTTTCCGTTCACGTTCGCGTCGACCCATTTCAGGATCACGTCGGCCACATCCAGGTTATTGGTGCCGAGCATCATCATGTGGGTTGTGCCGTTGAAGACCGGATTGCCTGATTCATCGAGCTTCATGTAGTCCGCTTTGGCTGTGCCTTTCCCTGCGGCGCGCCGCGCATTAATAGCGTCGACTGTGGTTTGGCACACCTCACTTGTCGGTGTGTAGTCGCCTTTGAGCGCGAGATAGGGAATATTGTCGAAATCTTCGGGCTTGAGTCCACTGTTGGGGAGCGAACACGAACCCTCAACCGTAATAAGCGCCTTCACCAAATCGAGATGACCGCGTTCCTTGAGTATCCGAAGCGTATGGTGCCCCATGATGCCGGATTGGGAGTGTGTTGCCACAATCGCGCCTCCGAGTTTTTCGACCAGCAGCGCCAGATCCTGTGGCGTCCAGGTGTTGGCCGGAGACAGTTCCTGAGGATCACAACTCGCACAAATCGAACCGGGCAGTGTGACTTCCGCGTTCGGGACTAGTTGCTTGTAGTACTCGAGAGCGTAGTAATTGTTGGGACCCGCAGGCGCTTTATCGATGCCAGCAGTGCGTGCAACGACGCTGGGATCTACCGCAGAGATCGGATATGCGGGAAAGTAGTTATTGCCATGAGCTTCGGCAGGTTGTGGGTCGCCAGGATCGCCGTGACGGATGAGCTTGCCAGTCAAAATCGTTGACCCGGGCGGTTCGAGATGGCCGAACCAGTTCGTCCATGCAACGTTGTCGGGGATCCTTCCGAAACCCGGAGTTTTGGACAAACCTTTCTGCGTATCGCCGCTTCTGATTAGTGCGGCGGCTTCATGGATTACCGATTCATCGAATCCGGATCGGCCGCGTCCGGCTTGATCGACAACGTAGGTCGAAATGCCGCGGCGTACAAAGTATGGCTGCCAGCCTTCACGCCCATCCGGAGTCGATTCGAGACACGCTCCCGTATGGCCGGATCCATGCACCATGATCACGGGCGGAACGTTCGGCGCCTTGCGTGCCGGTATCTGGAACTGCACATACATTTGGCCGATCGTTATCTGGTTTGGTGTATTTGGCTGATTTGGGCCAGGCACGGTGGCGTAGTCCGTAACCTTTGGTACGCCACCGATGAAGAAGCTGCCCTGATCCTCGATGACCAGCGGCTTCGTCAGGAATTTTTTGGTCTTGTTGCCGTCCTCGGCGAGAACGGTGGCCCCGGCCAACAAGAACACGATGACAGATTGCGCAAACGCAGTGAATCGATTCATACATGCTCCTTTTTACGACGAGGCGATTACCCCGGAGTTTTCATGCCGTTCCGGAGCATCTCCACGGCTTTCTCGAGTCTTCTTAAGCGTGTTTCTTCCTTTTTTGCTTCGGTGATCCAGCGGCAATACTCCTTGCGGTGTGTATAGCTGAGTTTTTCAAAAATTGGCAGCAGGCTTTCTTTCTTCAGCCGGTTTCGGAAATCCGCAGGAATTTCGACCGTCCGTAGCTCTTCGTCCTTCCAAATCGCGAGGTCAACAGTATCGCCCGGCTGCTTTCCAATCTGTTCGCGAATGGATTTAAGGATGCCGAGCACATGTTGAGAATAACTGTATTTGAAAAGCGATCCTTTGTAGGGTACTCCATCGAAAGTCGCCTGCACCGGCACCTTGCCCTTCGTGCCGAATTCCTTTTCGACATCGTAAGGAAAGAAAACATATGCTCCACCGCCTCGGCCGGCCTGAAGCTGCGCCTTGAATTTGTATTTTTTCATCCCGTGATTTTAAACAACAAATCACTATTGAACAGTGAACGATGACAAAGCACCCGAATGTTCATTGTTCACTGTTCAATTGTCATTTGTCACTTTTTCATGAGCCCGTCCCATCGGCTCATAGCATCCGTATGGATTCCGAATTGATCCAGGGCACGCATGACGATGTGATTGACCATGTCATCGACCGATTGGGGATGGTTATAGAAGGCGGGAACCGGAGGCGTGATGACCACTCCCATACGGGAGAGCTTCAGCATATTTTCCAGATGGATATCGTTTAGCGGAGCTTCGCGCACCATCAACGCCAGCTTACGCCGTTCTTTGAGAATGACGTCGGCCGCCCGGTGAATGAGGTTGTCCCCCTGGCCGTGCGCGATCGCCGCCAGCGTACGCATGCTGCATGGCGCGACGATCATCCCCTCGGTGACGAACGAGCCGCTCGAAATCGCGGCACCCTGATCCGTATCTCCGTACGTATGCCCGGCGAGCGACTTCACGTAGTCCACCGTATACGGCGTCTCGTGCAAAAGCGTTCGTATGCCCCACTTGCTCATGACCAGATGCGTCTCAACGCCTGCATCCTTCATTACCTCGAGCAGCCGCACACCGAAAATCGTGCCCGTCGCCCCGGTGATACCGACGATTATTTTCATGGGTGTTCCATCAAATTCCGAGCAGCGGCCAGTAAAAGGGCACCAGCAACAGCAGCAGCACCGATTCGACGGCGGTCAGCCACAGACCGATGCGAAAAAGGTCTTTGCCCCGGAAATATCCATAAGAATAACCCACGAGCAGCACGGTGGACTGATACGCAAAGATTTTTCCAGCCGACGCGAACGTCCAAACCATTCCAACGGCCAAAGGATCGAGGCCGCGTGATTTCGCGAAGTTCATCAGCAAAGGAACCGACGTGCCCAGCATGGAGACTTCGCTTGCAAGAAACAGGTGGTAGACAAAGCCCGTCCAATAGAGAACGACAGTCGAGCTCCAAATATTCGTCAGCAGCGGCTCCATCCAGGCGAACATGACCTTGGTGAGAAGATCAAGCCCTTTGGTTCGCACCAGAACTTCACCCATGCTAATGGCCGACCCCACAAAGAAGACCGGCAGATAATTCACGCGCTTCAAATCTTCGGCATTGAGGACGCCGATACCGGGTACAACGGCTAACAGGCCAATGCCCAGTCCGATGACCGATGGCGAGACATGATGAAGAAAATCGGTCAGCCATAATACGATTGCACTCGACATCAGCAACGCCGTCCGCTTCTCCAGCAACGTCCAGGATCCCATCTTCCTCAGTTCGGTTTCGATGTAGCCGGCCTCACGGGCCAAACCAGACCTTTCCGGCGGGTACAACCAGAGCGTCAACCGCCATGCGATGAGAATCGTGACCACATCGCATGGCAAATATGCAAAGAACCACTTGCTCCACAACACATCGACTCCACCGAATTTTTCGATTCCGCCGCGAGCCGTGATAGAGGCAGCCCCGGCAATGATCATCTTGTCGAAAATACCGGCGGAGTAAGTAATGATGAGAAACATCCCGCGGCCGATGTTGCTGCCGGGACCAGCGTTAAAGGCCTCGATCAGCCCCAGAGCAATCGCGGCCATGATGACCACTCGGGCGATGCCGGAAGGAACCAGGAATGTCAGCAGAAAATCCGTGATGATGAGGCCTAATAAGATCCGGGAATACGTATTTCCGACTCGCTTGATCACGACGAATGCGATCCGGCGGGCCAGGCCGGACTTTGTGGCCATCGCGCCGAACAGAACGGCGCCGAAGAGAAACCATGCCGTGTCGTTGGCAAAACCGCTAAATGCCACATCGAAGGGAACAACTTTCAGCGCCCAGTAAAGATAGCAGCCGATCAACCCTGACACCGCGTGATCCATGACTTCCGTGATCCACGCAATAATCATGAACGATGTAATTGCCAACCCGTGCTTCGTCGTGGCTCCCATTTCGAAAGGAGCGAACCAAATCAGAATAGGCACGGCCACACAGAGCGCGCGGCTGAGATTGCGCCCCAGAGTGATCTCAGTCCGGCGCTCGAGG
>WNGM01007764.1_pt1 | contig 10593 bp, 13 predicted proteins | sample 5400571 | NCBI WGS metagenome assembly WNGM01 (sample SAMN13153378, study PRJNA577476) | soil metagenome | isolation source: 100 cm soil or saprolite under Garry oak tree replicate 2 | place: USA:California | collected 2016-06-15 | reverse complement strand
GCCGGCCGGGTTCGACCAACAGGCAGGACGCCGTCGCCGGCGGCGCCAAGTCCGGCGAGGCGGCGCTCAAACGACAGGTGGCCAGAGGCATCGAGGACATCCTCGCGCTGCTCGTCAAACTCCAGCCCGCGGACCTTGACCGCACCATCAACATGCGAGGTCGTGGCGAGGTGACGGTTCGGTGGGCGCTCGAGAGCCTTCTGGTCGGGCACCTCGAGGAGCACTGCAACCAGCTTTACGCGCTGACCACCAAGGCGTAGTCGGAGCGGGCGGGACAAAGCCCGCCCGCACAAAACGACTACCTGACGCCGACCGGGGTCTTGACCTCTTCCAGCTTGCCGCTCCTCACGTCGTAGATGAAGCCGCGCACGCTGGACTTGTCAGGGATGAACGGGCTCGCCTGGATGCGGGCGATGGATTGCCTTACGTCCCCGTCCAGGTCGGGAAACGCCTCGAGGGCGAACGCCGGCCGGATGCCGGTATCGGACTCTATCTGCCGCTTCACATCGTCGTCCTTGAAGGTGAGCATGCCGCAGTCGGTGTGATGGATCAGGATGATCTCGTTGGTCCCCAGCAGACGCTGGGAGATGACCAGCGATCGAATGGCGTCGTCGGTGGCGACGCCGCCGGCGTTGCGGATGACGTGCGCGTCGCCCTCGTTGAGTCCGAGGATCTTGTGCACGTCGAGGCGGGCGTCCATGCAGGCCAGCACCGCCAGGTGCTTGGCCGGCGGCAGGGGAAGGCTCCCCTTGTCGAAAGATCTCGCGTACGCGTCGTTCTTTCGAAGCAGCTCGTCGGTAACGCTCATGTGGAAATGCACCTCCAAATTGATTGGCGCGCGACCGCGTCAACGGGATGACGAGCGCGCGAGAACGGAGGACGGGTCTGTTAGCTCAGCCCGTACAGAGCGCGGATGAGCACCGACCGTGGTCCAGGGCCAGGCGGCGAGTCAGTCGGTCACGCATCCCGCAGCCATTGTGCCGGGCGACCGGTGCGCCGTGCAACTACAGGATGAGCGAGGTCGGCGCCCCCACACGTCGGGAGGGGTCAGCCCAGGTAGTTGCCGGCCACGAACCTGTGCCGCACGGTGTCCGCGCATTCGAAGCTGCAGTACGAGACCGGTCCGTACAGAATGGCGCCACCGGCGAGCGTGCCTCCGCAAACCTCACACAACGACCCGAGCGCGCTAGCGAGTGTCGCGCGAGCTTTGTCCTTACGACGCCGGCGAGCAGACGCGGACGCGCCATCGACAACCAGGCTCACCATGACTCACCCCTTGACTCCCGACCCCCAAGTGACAGATCCCCGGCGAAAGTACGGTACATCCGATTGCCCCAAAGCTCAATGGTGCGAGCTTCATTTCAAGCCGCACTGCCATCCAGATGGTGCTTGATTCGCCACACGACGTCGGCGGGCTTGACCCGAGGCTTCACGAGATAGTCAACCGCACCGAGGCTCATTGCGCGGCGAATCGTTGGTCCGTCATCGGTGACGCTCAGAAAGATCACGGGAGTGCTGAGGCCTTGTCCCCGCATCGCGTCGTATACGGCGAAGCCGTCGAGGTCGGGCAGCTGCAGGTCCAGGACCATCACCTGCGGCCAGCCGGACTCGGCGATCGACACACCTTCGGCGCCCGTGCCCGCGATCCTGGTGTCGAACCCAGCGATCTCGAACGCAAGCTGGTACATCGCAGCCAGGTCGCTGCGATCTTCAACGAGCAGGACGTGCGGTCTTGACTGCATGTTCTCGGCGAGCACCCCCTTTGTGCTCACCCCCCGAGCCGCTGGGTGCATAGTGCGACCGACTCCGCATCAAAGTCAGCAGCAGATCACGCTTTTCGCAGCGCCTCGAGAGCGGCCACCGCCTCATCCAGCCGCGGGCGCGGCAGCCGTCCGCTCACCACCGCCGCCCTTATGGCGTCATAGGTGGCGTCCGCAATCTCGAGGTGGTGGGCGACCATGACCATGTCTCCCCCGGCGATCAGAAACTCGACCGCCGCCTCGGGCGTCGGAGTGCTGGCGGTGATCGCGCCCATCTCCATGTCGTCGGAGAGCACCGTGCCGTGGAACCCGAGCTCCGTTCGCAGCTTCTGAACCGTGACTGGAGACAGGTCGGCCGAGCGCTCAGGATCGAGCGCCGGGTAGAAGAGATGGCCCAGCAGCACGAAGTCGACGCTGTGGTTGACGGCTGCGGCAAAGGGCGGCCACTCGCGGGCGGCCAGCGTCTCGAGACTTTCATCGATGCGCGGCAGCTGCGTCTCCGAGCTCACCGACGTGTCGCCGTGTCCGGGAAAGTGCTTGGCGGCCGAGAGCATGCCGGCGGCAGCGGCCCCACATGATCGAATGCGGTCCGTTGCAAACATCCGACACCGGGCCGAGGTCGAGGTCGAAGCCCAGCGATCTCAGCGCCGTTGCCATCCGCGTGGTGTCGGCTTGACCGACGGGCATGGGCGCGCACGGAACCGAGCTGATGGCGATGCAGACGAAGCCGCCTTCCTGGTCGGTGGCCGCGATCAGACGATGGCGCGACGTGGAGCGGATCGAACTGATGAACGATCGCATTGCATCGGGCGAGGAAGCGTTGTGGTTGAGGTTCACCACCAGCAGGCCGCCGAACTGGCGCTGCCTCCAGTCGCTCAGCACCGCATCGCTGAGCGGACCCTGGACCCCGACCATCATCACAGCGCCGATCTCCTCGTCGAGCGTCAGGCCGCCGGGGCCCAGCTGCTGGGTCGGAGAGGCTGATGGACTCGGCGTGGGGACTGCGGCCGTCGAGCTCGAACACGAAACGGCGAACGCGGCGACCGCCAGGGCCAGCGCGATGCGTCGCAAGACGAACCTCCTAACACCCACAGCCGGCGAACGATACGAGTAGCGTGGAAGTCGATGCGACTGGCCGTCGTGTCCGACATTCACGGCAACCTGCCGGCGCTCGAGGCGGTGCTGGCCGACCTGGAGCAGACGCGGCCGGACGCCGTGGTCCTCGGCGGCGACCTTGCGCTGGGCGGGCCGCATCCTGTCGAGGTGGTGGACCGGCTGCGGCAGCTGCGCTGGCCCTCGGTGCTCGGCAACACCGACGAGGCGCTGGACGAACAACGGCTGCCGGAGAAGTTGCGCACGAGCTTTGTCGGACAAGCTGCCGCCCGCACGCGCGAGATGCTCGGCCCCGAGCGAGTGGCGTGGCTGACCAGCCTGCCGCTCGAATGGCGCGGTGACGGCGTCGCCGTCGTGCATGCGACGCCGGGTGACTGCTGGCCGATCGTCGCGCACGACGCACCCGACGAGAAGCTGCGCGAGGTTTTCGGAGCCGCCGGCGCGCCGAATGCGATCTACGGGCACATCCACCATGCGTACGTGCGCGAGCTTGGCGGCCTGAGGGTCGCGAACAGCGGCAGCGTGAGCCTTTCCCTCGACGGCGACATGCGAGCCTGCTATGCGCTCATCGACGACGGACGCATCGAGCATCGGAGGGTCGAGTACGACATCGAGCGCGTGGCCTCCGATTTCGACTCGATCGATTATCCGAACGCGAAGATCTACGGCACGTGGCTTCGCACAGGTGAGTATCCGAGCCGGTGATGTTGTTTCGCCTTCGCGCCGACGCCGCGGCCAAGAGCTGGCTTCAGGCGCATGCGCTAACCGAGCCTCTCGTGATCGCGTACGAGGTTCATCTCTGCTGCGGCGGCGGCAAGATCTGCCAGGTCAAGGTGCGTCGAATGTCGCGCGATGACGAGCCGGCAACGTATGCGAGCGGCGTCACCGACGAAGGTGGTCGCGTCCTCATCGACAAAAGGGCCGCGGCGAAGCTGCCGGCGCGCTTCGGCCTGACCGCCCGCGGCCTCGGACCGCTCAAGCATCTCGACCTGGACCTCGACCCCGAGGACTGGGGCGAGCTGCTCTACACGTAGCCGGATCGCATGACGAGCTGGATGGGGAGACCGGCCAATACATGAAGGAGAAGGAAATTGGAACCCCAATGACCGATGCAGCGACGCTCGTCCGCGCCTACTACGGCAGCTGGCAGAACGGGATCGCCACGTTCGACAAAGAACGACTGACCGAGATCCTGGCCGAAGACCTGGACTTCGAGGGTTCGATCGCAGGCAGGCGCCGCGGCGCAGCGGGTTTCATCATCGGGCTGCAGCGATTTGTCGAGGGCCTGAAGTCGCCCATCCAGGTCCAGCAGCAGGTGGAGGCCGACGACCTGGCGGCGGTGCTTTACGACGCCGAGATTCCCGGCGGATCGATGCGGTTCGCGGAGTTCTTCCGAGTCGAGCACGGTCGTATAGCGTCCATCAAGCTGCTCTACGACGCAGCCCAGTACCGCGCGCTGGGGGGCCGCTGAAACAGCCTTCCCCGCTCAGGTACCATGCCCGTCTATCAGAACGCTAGAGGTCGACGGGCGCAAGGCGCTGACTTCGAGTGCCATCCGGGAGTTTCAACAGGACAGGCTCGCGTTTCTGAAGCGCTGTGCCGAGACGGCGGATGTGGTCCACGTCCGCCTTGGCGCCGACGATGTTCTGGTCATCAGCCGCCCCGAGCTCGCCACCGAGGTGATGCTTACTCGCCGCGCGGACTTCAGCAAGGCTTACCTCACGAGCATCATGCCGCCGCTGCTGGCCGGCAGCCTTCTGCTCGCTGACAGCGACAGCTGGCTGCACCAGCGCAAGCTGATGCTGCCCGCGTTCCACAAGGAGCGTCTCGACATGTACGCCGTCGTAATGGCCGAGGAATCTGAGCGCGCGATCGCAACCTGGCAGTCAGGTCAGCGACGCGACATCCACTCGGAAATGATGCGGTTGACCCTGCAGATCGTCACCCGCACGTTGTTCGGCCTCGACTTCTCGAAAGGCGTGGAGGCGACCGAGCGGCTGATCGATGCGCTGATGGACGAGGTCAACAGCCGCATCGCAAGCCCGTTCCGGTTCCGCTACCCGCTGCCGAGCCTTCGCACGCTGCGCCTGTACCGCGCGATGAAGGAGCTCGACGAGATCGCATACACCGCGATCCGCGAGCGGCGGCGTCATCCCCAGGAAGACCTCATGTCGATGCTTGTCGGCGCCACCGACGAGGACGGCACGCCCATGACCGACCGCGAGGTTCGCGACGCGTGCCTCGCCGTGTTCTTCGCCGGCCACGAGACCACCGCCTGCCTGCTGTCGTGGACGTGGTACGTGCTCGCCGGCCGCGAGGACGTCGAGCGGAAGCTCCTGGCCGAGCTCACCGGACGGGCCGCCCACTCGGCGTCGCCGGCCGAGCTGATCGAGCGCCTGCCCTACATGCAGAACGTGCTCAACGAGGCGCTGCGCCTGTACCCGCCGGCGTACGCATTCGGCCGGCGCGCCATGCGTGACACAAGCGTCGGCGACCACGAGGTCAAGGCGGGGCAGACCGTCGTCATGAGCCCCTGGGCCATGCATCGCGACCCTCGCTTCTGGGATGAGCCGGAAAAATTCGCCCCGGACAGGTGGCAGAACAACCTGGCGACCCGCCTGCCCAAGTTCACCTTCTTCCCGTTCAGCAGCGGGCCGCGCCGCTGCGTGGGCAGCTCGTTCGCCATGCTCGAGGCGACCATCGCCATCGCGACCATCCTGCCCCGATTCAGGCTCAGCTCGCCGCCGCCGGTGGTTGAGCCTGCGCCTTCGATCACGCTGCGCCCGGGCGGCGGTATGCCCATGACCGTGACGCGACGAAAGAGACTTAACTAGCTTTTACCCGGGCGGCCCGATCCGCGAAAATTGGCGCGGCATGCTGCCGCCAGAGCATCTCATCCCGCTGTTCGTCATCGCCGGGGGCATCGCGGTTGTGCTGGCGGCGGCGAGTCGCCGGCGTGGCCCCTGGGTCGAGCGTGGGGCCAAGCTGATCGCGGGGGCCGTCGTCCTGGCCGAGTTCGCATGGTGGGTCCTCGCGATCGTCCAGGACAGGTGGTCGCTCCAGTACAACCTGCCGTTGCACCTCTGCGAGTTGGGCTGCTTCGTACTCGCGTTCGCGCTGTGGTGGCGCATCCAGTTCGCCTTCGAGGTGGCCTACTTCTGGGGTCTTGGCGCCACCTTGCCCGGCCTCTTCACGCCGAGCATCCCGGGCCACTTCCCGGACGCCGTGTACTTCCAGTACTACGCGGAGCACGGCCTGGTGGTCCTCGGGGCGCTCTACCTGGTCGTGGCCCTCGGCATGCGTCCGGCCAGGGGTGCGGTCCAGAGGGTGTTCACCGCCACGGTGATCTATGCGGTCGTGGTCTGGTTCGTGGACCTCGCAACCAACGGCAACTACCTCTTCCTCAGGTATCTGCCGCCAACCAAGACCGCGCTGGACTACATGGGTCCCTGGCCCTGGTACCTCGTGACCGGGACCGTGGTGGCGATCATCGTCATGAACGCGCTCTACATGCCGTTCGCACGCTCGAGGCCGGCGCCCCAGCCGGCGGACGCCGTCTAGCCTCGCTCCGAGGCACGTCGGGTGGCCGCCGGATGGCCGTCCGGGCGGGGGGTAAGCTTCTCGCCCAGATGAGGGAAGGGTGACCAAGCAGCGCTGGATCCTGGCCGCCGCGGTTCTCGGGTCAGGCATCGTGTTTCTGGACTCGACGGTCATCAACGTCGCGCTGCCGCGCATCGGGCGCGACCTGCCGCGGCTGTTCCTCGGCGTCCTCGAAGGCCAGTCGTACGTCTACAACGCGTACCTGCTGACCCTCAGCGCACTGCTCATCCTGGCCGGCGCCCTCACGGACTACTACGGGCGCAAGCGGATGTTCATGTATGGCCTGATCGGGTTCGGCGTCACCTCGGCGCTTTGCGGCGTGGCGACGAACATGGAGCTGCTCGTGCTGTTCCGGATCCTCCAGGGCGCGGCCGGCGCGATGCTGGTGCCGGGCTCGCTGGCCCTCCTGACCGCGAACTTCTCGGGCGAGGAGCAGGGCCGCGCGTTCGGCACCTGGGCCGGCGCCTCGGCAGCCACCACCATCCTCGGCCCGGTGATCGGAGGTCTGCTCGTCGACACCATCTCCTGGCGCGCCGCCTTCCTTATCAACGTGCCGCTGGTGCTCATCGCCGCCTGGGCGACCTGGAAGCACGTGCCGGAGAGCCGCGACGACCAGGCCTCGGCGCACTTCGACTGGGCCGGCGCCGGGATCGTGGCGCTCGCCGTCGGTGGCCTCGCCTTCGGGGCGATCTACGGCCAGCAGCGCGACTGGAAGGATCCGATCGGCTACGTCGTCCTGGTGCTCGGCGTCCTCGCGACCGCGGCGCTTCCCTTCTGGATGCGGAACGCCAGCCATCCCCTCATCCCGCTCGACCTGTTCCGGTCGCGCAACTTCACGGTCACGAACATCTCGACGCTTGTCATCTACGGATCGCTGTACGTCGTCTTCTACTTCCTCGGTCTGTTCCAGCAGGGCACACTTGGCTACACCGCGGCCGCGGCGGGAGCGGCCGGCATCCCGGGCACGCTGTTTCTGATCTTCTTCTCGCCCCGCTTCGGAAGTCTTGCCGCGAAGTACGGTCCGCGCATCTTCATGGCGGTGGGGCCCGCGCTCATGGGTCTCGGCGTGCTCTGGTTCGCGCGCGTCCCCTCGTCGAGCACGCCATGGAAGCTCGACCCGGCCAACCCGAGCACCTACGCGCCACCTCTCGCGTACTTCACCGACTTCCTGCCCGGCATGGTGATCTTCGGCATCGGAATCATGATCATGGTCGCGCCCCTGACGACGGCGCTGATGACGTCGGTGCCCGTGCGGCGCTCTGGGCTGGGCTCCGCGATCAACAACGCCATATCGCGCGTCGGCCCCCAGCTGGCCGGCGCTCTCATCTTCATCTTCCTGACCGCGTCCTTCTATTCGTACCTCGCGCCGCGGCTGCCCGGCATCGATGTCACGTCGGCCGCGTTCCGAAGCAACGTCAGCCCGCTGAACACCCCCGCCGACCCCCACCTGATCGCCGTGGTGCGCGAGGCGTCGACCTCTTCGTTTCACCTCGCCATGCTCATCGGGGTCGTTCTGCTGCTGGCGGGCGCGATCGTGAACGCGGTCGGGATTCGCAACGCGCAGGCAAAGAAGGCCGACGCGGCAGTTGAAAGCGAAAGCAGCGGCGAGGTCGCCGCGGCCAGGGAGTAGAGATAGATGGACGTACGCGCCGAGGTCGTCGACATCCTGGCGGGCTTCGCTCTCTTCGCGGACCTCACGACGCCAGAGCTCGAGAACCTGGTCGACACGTTCGATGAGCAGATGTTCAGCGAGGGCGAACGCGTCGTCCGTCAGGGCCTGTCGAGCGCCAGCTTCTACGTGATCCTCGACGGCGCGGCGACGATTCGGGTGGACGGCAAGGATCGCGCGACACTGCGGCCCGGCGACTTCTTCGGCGAGATCTCCTGCCTCCTCGGCGAACCGCCGGTCGCCGACATCGTTGCCCAGAAGCAGCTGCGATGCCTCGTCCTTCCTGGCGAATCGCTCGAGCGTTTTCTCGTCGCGCACCCGCGTGTCCTCTTCCGGCTGCTGCAGGGCGAGGCGCGCAAGGTGCGCACGACCACGAGATGGCTCACCTGAGCAACCCCGCCAAATCATCGATTTGGCGGGGACCCCTGTGACGGACAAGCCATTTCCGCCGGGCCGTTACCCGCTGGTCGTGGTGGGCAGCGGGCCCGGCGCGATGCAGCTCACCTACTGCCTGGGCCAACTGGGCGTCGAGCACGCTGTGATCAGCGCCGACGACGCGCCTGGCGGCATGTTCCGCCGCTGGCCGATCTTCCAGCGGATGCTCAGCTGGACCAAGCCGTTCGCCAGTCACGAGAAGGCGACCCGCGCGTACGAGCGCTTCGACTGGAACAGCCTGCTGTCCGACGACGAACATCTGCGGGCGATCATGCCGACCGTCATGGATGGGACCTCGTACTTCCCGTCCCGTCCCGAGATGGAAAAAGGCCTCGCCACTTTCGCGCAGAGGGCTGGGCTGCGCGTCCGTTACGGCGTCCGCTGGGAGAGCACGCGCGCGGAAGGCAAGGACTTCGTGCTCACGACCTCCGACGGCGAGTACATCGCGCCGGCGGTCGTCTTCGCCGTCGGCGTTGCGCAGCCGTGGCGACCCAACGTTCTCGCGCTTGAAGGCGTGCAGCAGTACGGAGAGCTGCGGCCGGCTGAGACATACGCGGACCGTCGCATATTCATCGTGGGCAAGCAGAACTCCGGCTTTGAGATCGCCACCGGCCTGCTGCCGTGGGCGCGGCAGATCGTGCTGGCCTCGCCGAGCCCGACCAGGCTGTCGGTGGACACGCGCTCGCTGGTCGGCGTGCGCGCGCGCTACGTCCAGCCTTACGAAGACTGGGCGCTCGCCGGCGGCGTCGTCATCCTCTACGCGTCCATCGAGTCGGGTGAAAAGACGGGGGCGACGTACCGGGTCCAGACCAAGAGCCCCACCGACGGAAGCACGCTCGTCTTCGAGGTCGACGATGTCATCGCCGCCACAGGTTTCGTGGCGCCGCTGCGCGACCTGCCGCAGCTTGGCGTTTCCGTTTTCGGCCAGAGCCGTCTACCCGCGCAGACGCCGTACTGGGAGAGCGCGACGCTGCCCGGGGTGTACTTTGCCGGGACGCTGATGCAGGCGTCGCTCGGGCTGAAGAGGCACGGCATCCCGAGCAACTCGGGCGCGGTGCAGGGCTACCGCTACAACGCGCGCGTCCTCGCGCGACACATCGCCGAGTCGCGCTTTGGCGTCAAGCTCGAGAGACCGGCGGTTCACGCGAGCGATGTCGTGTCGCTCCTGCTCGATGAGGTGACGCGCGGCCCGGAAGTCTGGCACCAGCGCTCCTACCTCGCCCGAGTGGTGAACGTCGGCGGCGACGGCATGATCGACGCCGGCATCGAGCCGCTGGCGCATTTCGTGGACGATGACGCCGGCCAGGACGCGGTGGCGGTCACGCTCGAGGCGAACGGCAAGGACGACCCGTATCCGGCGGTGTATGTGCGATCAAAGGGCTCGGTCAAGGAGCACATCCTGCCGCCGCATCCCTTGCTCGACTTCACCGGCGAGCCGTATCGGAAGGAGCTGAGCGACCGCCTCCAGCCGCTGCTCGGCTCGGCGCTCACGAGGTCGGCGTGATGACGGCTCTGCCCAGCGGCACTGTCACGTTTCTCTTCACGGATATCGAGGGCTCGACGAAGCTCATGCAGCAGCTGGGCGACGTGTACGTCCAGGCCCAGGTCGACCACCACGCAATCCTGCGTGGGGCCTTTCAGGGCCGGAAGGGCGCCGAGCTGAGAACCGAAGGCGACTCGTTCTTCTGCGTATTTCAGAGCGCGCTCGACGCATGCGGCGCCGCTGCAGATGCCCAGCGCGGCTTCGCGACGCACAAATGGCCTGAAGGCGGCGCGATCCGCGTGCGCATCGGTCTGCACACGGGCGAGGCGCCGCTGGTCGGCAATGAGTACATCGGTCTAGACGTGCACCACGCGGCGCGAGTCGCCGCGTCCGCGCATGGCGGGCAGGTGGTGCTGTCGGAGAGCACGCGCGGTCTGGTCGAGGAGAGCCTGCCACCAGGTGAGCTGACGCTGAAGGACCTTGGCGTCCACCGCCTCAAGGACCTCGCGAAGTCGGAGCACCTGTACCAACTT
>WNGM01011608.1_pt1 | contig 10594 bp, 9 predicted proteins | sample 5400571 | NCBI WGS metagenome assembly WNGM01 (sample SAMN13153378, study PRJNA577476) | soil metagenome | isolation source: 100 cm soil or saprolite under Garry oak tree replicate 2 | place: USA:California | collected 2016-06-15 | reverse complement strand
GGCCGGCGGTATCGGACTTGCTGTGGCCCCGCGGCGGTACTTCACCTCTCTTCGACCGGCGGGAGTGACACCACGTGACGCCTAGCGACCAAGGGGCCACCCTCGTCCCCCTCCCAGGGCCCACGAGTCCGGCGGCGGCGGCACACCCGCCCCCGCTGGCTCTCGTGCAACCCCATTTCGTCGAGCCGCAGGTGGGAGTCGACTGGCGCCGTGTGTTGGGTGCCGTCCAGCGGTTCAAATGGCTGATTCTTGCGGTCACGCTCCTGGGCGGTGCGGGCGGGATCGCGGCTACCCGGTTTGTCAGACCGGAGTACCTGGCGCAGGCGACCATCTGGATCGATGAGACAGACCGGCGCGCCTCGGATCGCCAGGCGACCATCTGGATCGATGAGACAGACCGGCGCGCCTCGGATCGCGGCCCGATCCGCCCGGGGCATCTGCTCGACCCCGAAGCCTGGGTGGATCTGCTTCGGTCGTACGCGGTGCTCGACCAGGTGGTGCGCGATCAGCGCTTGTTCCTCGCGGCGCGGCGGCCGGCGGACAGTACCGTGCTGGCCTCGTTGAACGTGGCCAGCGAGTATCGACCGGGCCGCTACGAGTTCACCATGGATTCCGCGGCACAGCGCTACACGCTCGCCACCGACGAGGGGACCGAGCTCGAGCGAGGGGCGCTCGGAGACTCGGTCGGTCGGCGTCAGGGGCTCCTCTGGGCGCCCGGCCCGCGGGCCGCGCTCGAGCCCGGGCGCCGCGTGCAGTTCACGCTGACCACCCTCCGGGACGGCGCGCGCCGCCTGGATGAGGGGCTCGACGTTCGCACCGACCCCGAGGGGAATTTTCTCCGGCTCGAGCTGCGCGGCTCTGACCCGGCGCGGGTGACGGCCATCGTGAACGCCGTGGCGCAGCGTTACGTGCAGGTGGCGGCGGAGCTGAAGCGCGAGAAGGTGATCGAGCTGACGAAGATTCTCGACCAGCAGCTCGAGTCGGCGCGGCAGAACCTGAGCGCCGCCGAGGCGTCCCTGGAGAGCTTCGGCGTGCGGACGATCACGCTGCCGTCCGACCGAGCGGCGCCCGGTCGGCCCGTCGCGGCGGCAGACCGGGACCCCGTACTGATGGGCTTCTTCGACCTGCAGCTCGAGCGCGACCAGGTGCGACGCGATCGGGAAGCGCTGGAGCAGGCGGTCGCGCAGGCCCCCGACTCGGGGGTGCCCGCCTCCGCGCTCGAAGCGATCGCCTCCGTGCAAAAGAGTCCCGATCTCGCGACGGCCCTGAAGGAGCTGGTCACGAAACAGACCGACCTGCGCACTCTCAGGTACCAGTACACGGACGCCTACCCGAAGGTGCAGCGCCTCTTGACCGAGATCGCGACGCTGGAGCGGCACACGATCCCCGCGTTCGCGCGGGCGCTCGCGGGCGAGCTCGCGGCGCGGGAGGCCGAGCTCGGCCGGCGGATCGACGCTGGCTCCAGCTCCTTGCGCCAGATCCCGCCCCGCGCGATGGAGGAGGCGCGGCTGCGGCGCGCGGTGACGCTCGCCGAAAACGTGTATACCAACTTGAAGCAGCGGTACGAGGAGGCGCGCCTCGCGGACGCCAGCACCATACCGGACGTCCGGATCCTCGACTCCGCCGTCGCGCCTCAGCGGCCGGTGAAGAACACCGCGCCGCGCCTCATGCTGGTGGCCCTGATCGGAAGCTTCGGTCTGGCCGTCGTGGGAGCGGTCCTGCTCGATCGCGCGGACCCGCGGGTGCGTTATCCCGACCAAGTGTCGCGGGAGATGGGGCTGCCGATCCTCGGGGCGCTGCCGCACTTCAAGGGACGGCGGGACGGGCCGGGCGGCGGGGGAGGCGGGGGGGCCAAGTCGGCACGGCCGCATGAGGGCGTCGCGGAGCTGGTCGAGGCGCTGCGCGGCACGTGCTTGAATCTGGTGTACGCGTACGGGGCGGCCGGGCCGATGCTCGTCACCATCACGAGCCCCGGCCCGGGGGACGGCAAGTCCTTCCTCGCGGCGAATCTGGCGCTCACGTTCGCCGAGGGCGGGCACCGCACCCTCCTCGTGGATGCCGACATCCGGCGCGGCGTGCTGCATCGCCGCCTGACGGCTCGCCGGCGGCCCGGCCTCACCGACTGCCTGCGCGGCGAGGTGCCGCTCGAGGCGATCCTGCAGCAGACCGCGTATCCGCTGCTCACGCTGGTCGGTTGCGGTACCCGGGTCCACAACGCTCCCGAGCTCCTGAGCTCGGAGGCGATGGCGCAGCTGGTCACTCGGGTGCGTCCGGACTACGACGTCATCCTCATGGACAGCCCGCCGCTGGCCGGCGGTGTCGATCCGTTCATTCTGGGGACGCTGACAGGGAGCCTGCTGCTGGTGCTACGGACGGGGCACAGCCACCGTGACATGGCCGCCGCGAAGCTGGAGATGCTGCACCGCCTGCCGGTGCGCCTGCTCGGCGCCGTGCTGAATGACGTGCCGGCCGAGGCGGGCTACCGCTACTACTCCTATTACCTCCCCGGCTACGAAGCGACGGACGAGTATCCCGCGGGCCGGAAGCTGGTGGTCTAGCGGACCGACGCAGCTGCGTCGTCAAACCGGCGAATCCATCCCCCGACTTCGGCTTTCCCCGTGCGGACCGCCGCGGAGGCCCGCACCAGCAGCTCGACGGGCTCGATTGGCGCGTAGCCCACGTTGGCCACCGCCTCGTAGCCGAACCGCACGCCGACGCCGAGGACGGCGGAAGTCGCGGGAGTCGCTCCGGGGGTGTGGGCCGGGGCCATCGCGACCTGCATCGAGCCCGCCAACCGCTCCGCGAGACGGCGCGCCCCCGAGGCGTCCGTTCCCGGCGCCAGCACGGCGAACTCGACCGGGCTCAATCGGCCGATGACGTCGGAGCGTCGGACGGTTGCTTGGAGCACGCGCACGCCGCGGGTCACGGCCTCCGCCGCTTCGTCCCTTCGGGTGAGGCCGCCGCCCTCGAGATCGAGCGCCAGGGCCACGCACGCCAGCGCACTGTGCTCCCGGAACGCCTGGGACGCGAGCTCGCGGGCGCGACGGGCCAGTCCTTGATGGTTGTAGAGCCCGCTCTGTGGATCCAGCAATCCCTCGGCTCGGGTCCGATCACTTTCGAGCTTGCCGCGCACGTAGGCGTTCGCCTTGAGCACGATCTCATCCGAGTCGTGGGGCGGGCTCAGGCACTCCCATGCGCCTTCGCGCAGCGCGGCCAGCCGCCCCTCTCGCGTGAGGGGCTCGGGGGGCGCGAGGAAGATCGGTGTGCCGTGCGTGATGCGGGCGTCGCCCCGCAGCTCGCGACACAGCTCGATCCCCGGCATGTCCGGGAGATCGCCGCCGATGATGATCAGGTCGGGCTGCGCCGTGCGGCCCCGCTCCAGCGCGTGCCGGGCCGTGCGCTCCCGCAGCACGGCGTACCCGGCCTCTTCGAGGAGGCGCGCGAGCCAGCGCGTGCGCTCCTCGCGGTCGTCGGCGACCAGCGCCAGAGGTAATCCGTCCACGGGAATACGATCGGTCATAGGGACTCCGCCCTCATAAGGGGAACTCCGCGCTGTTCTGCGGCGATGCGAGCGGGCGCCGCTACGCTCCGCCTGCAAGGTGGGGGCCGCAGCGCGCCGCGCCCACGGCGCTCCCGGGGGCGCAACGAAACGCCGCTCCCGCGCGTCGCGAATGGGGCCGGGACGCGCCGCTAAGCCGTTGCGCACCTGCGCGCTAACCGACCCCCCCGGGGGGCGGCGGAGGGCGGGCCTCAAACTTGAAGTGCCACGACCGCGAGCAACGAGAGGGTCGAGGATCCGGATGTTGTGCAAACCCTGCCAGAGCGAAGCCGGGCGCCCCGCGACGCGGCGCTCCCCAGACGACCGCTGCCGCACCGCGACGTGCGATCGGTGCGGCGCGGCGATCCTCATGCTCGAGGGCGTCGCGGTGGGCGTGGGTGACGGCACGCTGGCTCACCTGGCGCGGTTCGGCCTCGCGAGCACCGGCCTGCCGCTGCTCGAAACCAGTCGCGAAAGGGCGTGACGGATGTGCGGCATCGTCGGGTACGTGGGGCCGAGGGAAGCGGCGGCCGTGCTGGTGGACTGCCTCTCGCGCCTCGAGTACCGCGGCTATGACTCGGCCGGACTCGCCGTGCTCAACGGCCGGGGCGTGGAGACGCGCAAGCTCGCCGGGCGCATTGAGGGCTTGCGCGCGCTGGTGACGCGGGAGCCGGTACACGGCCGCTGCGGCATCGGGCACACGCGCTGGGCCACGCACGGAGCGCCGACGGGGCGCAACGCCCACCCTCACAGCGACTGCACCGGCGGGATCGCGTTGGTGCACAACGGCATCATCGAAAACGCCGATCTGCTCCGCGCGCGCCTGGAGCGCGCCGGCCATCGGCTGGCCACCGACACGGACACCGAGACGCTCGCCCACCTGATCGAGGATGCGCCGGGCGCGACCCTCGAAGCGCGCGTGATCGCCGCGCTCGCGCACGTGGAAGGCACCTACGGCCTCGCCGTGATCGGCGAGGCCGACCCGGGAAAGCTCGTCGTGGCGCGACGCGGCTCGCCGCTCCTGATCGGTGTGGGCGAGGGCGAGTTCCTCGTGGCCTCCGACGCGAACGCGGTGCTCCCGCACACCCGCTCCGTGGTCTACCTCGACGATGGCGACCTCGCGGTGATCACCGACGAGGGCTATCGCGTGTTCGATCGCGAGGCCCGGGTCCAGGATCGCTCGGTGGCCGACATCGAGTGGGACCTCGACACGCTGGCGCTGGGGGAGTACCCGCACTTCATGCTCAAGGAGATCTGCGAGCAGGCGCAGACGGTGCAGAGCACGCTGCGGGGCCGGCTCCTCCCGGCGGAGGGCAGCGCGCGGCTCGACGGCCTGAACCTCCCGGCGGCTCGGTGCGCGCGGATCCGGCGCATCGTGATCGTGGCCTGCGGCACCTCCTGGCACGCGGGCCTGGTGGGACGCCATCTGCTCGAGGAGCTCGCGGGCGTTCCGGTGTCGGTCGAGTACGCCTCGGAATACCGCTACCGTACGCAACTGCGCGTGCCGGGGACGCTGACCGTCGCCATTTCCCAATCGGGCGAGACCGCGGACACGCTGGAAGCGATGCGCGCGGCCCGGGCCGCGGGCTCGCCGGTGATCGGCATCGTCAATGTCGTGGGCTCGACGATCGCCCGGGAGGCGGACGGCGGGATCTACCTCCATGCCGGCCCCGAGATCGGCGTCGCCTCGACCAAGGCCTTCACGTCGCAGCTTGCGGCGCTGCTCCTCTTCGGCCTGTACCTCGGTCGCCAGCGCGGCCTGCCTCGGGACGCGGGGCTCCGCGTGGCGAACCAGCTCGCGGGCCTGCCGGATCTGATCGCGCGCACGCTCGAGCTGGACCCCGAGGTGCGGGCGCTCGCCGCGCGCTATGCAGACGCGACGAACGCTCTGTACCTGGGGCGCGGCGTCAATTTCCCCGTGGCGCTCGAGGGCGCGCTCAAGCTCAAGGAGATCTCCTACATCCACGCCGAGGGCTACCCGGCGGCCGAGATGAAGCACGGGCCCATCGCACTGATCGACGAGAACATGCCCGTCGTGTTCGTGGCGCCCAAGGACGACGTCTACGCCAAGGTGGTCTCGAACATGCAGGAGGTGAAGGCGCGCGGCGGCCGCATCATCGCGATCACGAGTGAGGGCAATGGCGATCTGCGCCACCTCTCGGAGCGACAGCTGCGCGTGCCCGCCTGCCCGCCGCTCCTGTCGCCGTTCCTCACGGTGGTCCCGCTGCAACTCCTGGCCTATCACATCGCCGTGCTGCGCGGCTGCGACGTGGACCGGCCGCGTAACCTGGCGAAAAGCGTAACCGTGGAGTGACGATGAAAACGATCCTCTCTGTCCTGTGCGTGTGCGTTACCGCCGGTCTCGGCTGCGCGCGCGCGCAGGCGCCGGCGACCGCCCCGGCGCCGCAGGTGGCCGGCAGCGGGTTCCAAGTCGGCGATCGCATCCTCCTCCAGGTGGAGGGGGATTCCCTGCTGAGTAAGACCTTCGCCGTGGGACCGGGCCCGGCGCTCACGCTGCCGGTGATCGGCGCCATCCCGCTGACGGGGGTGCGGCGCTCCGACATCGAGCCGTACCTCAGCCAGCAGCTCGCCCGGTACCTGAAAGAGCCCGTCGTGCACGCCAAGGCGCTCATCAACCTGTCCATCCTCGGCGAGGTGGAGCGTCCGGGGTTCTACGCGGTGTCGGCGGACATCGTGCTGGCCGACGCGCTCATGCAGGCCGGAGGTCCCACTCGGGAGGCGAAGGTGGCGGCGATGCGCATCGAGCGCAGCGGCAAGCCGCTCCTGGCGGAGGACTCGCTGCAGTCCGTGCTCGCTCATGGGCTCACGGTGGATCAGGTCGGCCTGCGCGACGGCGACCGCCTGGTCGTGCCGCGCTTGGTCCAGCGCGACGCGGAGTCCACGTGGCGGATCCTCGGCGTCATCGTGTCGATTCCCGTCGCGATCTACGGCATCACGCGGGCGTTCTGAGCGATGCGGATCCTGTCGGTCGTGGGCGCGCGCCCGAATTTCATGAAGCTGGCGCCGGTGGACCGCGAGCTGGCCAAGCGGCCCGGCGTCGAGCACGTCATCGTGCACACCGGCCAGCACTACGACCCGGAGATGTCGGCGGCGTTCTTCGAGGAGCTGTGGATCCCCGCGCCCGACCACCACCTCGGGGTCGGCTCCGGCTCCCACGCGGCGCAGACCGCCGCCGTCATGCAGCGGCTCGAGCCCGTGCTCACCCGGGCGCGGCCGGACTTGGTGCTCGTGTACGGCGACGTGAACTCCACGCTCGCGGCCGCGCTGGTGGCCGCCAAGCTCGGGTTGCGCGTCGGTCACGTGGAAGCCGGGTTGCGGAGCGGCGACTGGACCATGCCCGAGGAGATCAACCGGGTCGTCACGGATCGGCTGTCCGATCTGCGGTTCGTTCCGTCGCGCGACGCCGGCACCAACCTGATCGCGGAGGGCGTGCCCACGGAGCGCATCGATTTCGTGGGCAACGTGATGATCGACTCGCTGTGCTGGGCGCTGCCGCGGGCGCTCGAGCGCCATGTCCCGGCCCGGCACGGACTGCGGGAGCACGCGTACGTGGTGGTGACGCTGCACCGACCGCCCAACGTGGACGACCCGGCCACGCTACGGCTGCTGCTCGACGCGCTGCTCTGTTTGAGCCGCGAGCGCCCCGTCGTGTTCCCCGTGCACCCGCGGGCGCGGAAGCGCCTCGCCGCCGCCGGATGGCCGCTCGACGGCCCGGGCGACCTGCGTCTGATCGATCCCGTCGGGTACGTCGAGATGTTGGGCCTCGTCGCCGGCGCAGCGCTCGTCATCACCGATTCGGGCGGGCTGCAGGAGGAGACGACGTATCTCGGCGTGCCGTGCCTCACCGTGCGGCCGAACACCGAGCGACCCATCACCTGCACCAACGGCACCAACCGGCTCGTACCGCCGCGCGGCGCCACGATCATCGCGGCGGCCGAGCGCGCCGTCGCACGGCGACCGCCCGTGCGGCCGGTGATCGAGCGCTGGGACGGGCGCGCCGCCGAGCGGATCGCCCGGGTGCTGTGTGAGGACGAGCGCTACGGTCTCGACGATGTCGTGGTGGCAGTGCCACGGGCAGCGCGACTGGCGCGCGCCGTTCCTGAGCCCGTCGACGTGTAGCTGATTCCCGCGGAGCGCGGTTCCCCGATTACCCCGACTGCGCACGCACACGGCTTCTCAACCCCGGAGGGTAATCGATGAGTGAAGAGGTGCAGCGCGGGGAGCGGACCGCACGCCGCTCCCCGCGTCGCCTCCCTATCCCCTTCTTCCTTCCTCCCCCCGGTGCGCGCGCCACACTTCGGGAGCGCGACTGTATGGGAGCTGCATCGCCGCGGTCCCGCCACAATCGCCCATCTCTCGACGGTATCGCGGAATCGCCGCTCCGCCATCCTGGCACCGCGCTTGCTTGAACGCCCCGTCCGAGTGGCACCATCGCCACTCACGACTCCTCGAGGGGCTTGGGTATGCTCCAACGCAACTTCCCGGTCTGGTCGGGCGCTGCGGCGATCGCCCTGGCGGCCGTCGCCTGCACCGACTCGACGACTCCACACGGCACGCCCGCACGCCCCAGCTTCTGGGGTGGCGGAGGTACGCCGGCCTGCTTTCGTGTGACCGGCGGCGGCCGGATCGATAAGCCGGAGCCCTCCACGCCGTACCCGCAATCCAAGAACCCCGACCGCGACTTCGCGACGTTCGGGTTCCAGGCGCGTCCGACGGCCTGCAACAGCAGTGACGGATCCGGCGAGATCGAGTGGGTGGACCACAGCCGGAACGCGCCCGGCCAGGGCTTCACGTTCCACGGCACCGTCAGCTCGTTCTCCGCGGTGGTGGATCACTACCATCCGGACCGACAGTGCGGCAGCTTCTCCGGCACCGGACGGGCCAAGGCGCACGACCACTCGTTCGACCAGACCGTGTCGTTCACCGTGGACCACGCCTGCGACGAGGGCGAGCCGGGCAAGGGCCGCGACCACATCCGCATCATCCTGTCCGACCTCGGCTACGACCGGGGGGGTATTCTCACCGGCGGCAACATCCAGCAGCACCGGCTCAAGGGCGGGGGCGGGGGCGGGGGCGGCACCGGCGATCTCAGGGTCACGAACACCACCACCGGCTCGAACCTCGATCCGGACGGCTACACGGTCACGGTGGACAACACGACGAGCCAGCCGATGGCGACGAACGGGAGCACCACCTTCACCGCCCTGGCGGCGGGCGATCACAGCGTCGCGCTCTCGGGCGTTGCCGCGAACTGCAGCGTGGCCGAGGCGAACCCACAGACCGTCACGGTGCCCGCGGGCGGCACAGCAAGCACCACGTTCACCATCAGCTGCACGGCGCCCCCGACCACCGGCAATCTCACGGTCTCGACCACCACCACAGGCTCGAACTTCCCGAGCAGCTATACGGTCACGGTGGACCCCGGGACGGTGGGCGAGAGGAGCCAGCCGATCGCGCCGAACGGCAGCGTGACGTTCACGGATCTCGCGGCGGGCAGTCACAGCGTCGCGCTCACGGTCGCGAGCAACTGCACCGTGACCAGTGCGAACCCCCAGAGCGTCTCGGTGCCCGCCGGTGGGACCGCCACGACCAGCTTCACAGTGAGCTGCGCAGGAGCGACCGTCGCAGAGCTCGCCGGGAACGGCGCGATCGGCCCGGGCACGCCGACCACGGGCTCGGAATATCAGACCTTCGTGTTTGACGTGAAGGCCGATCTGACCGGCACGCTCAAGTACACCGATTACAACCTCGTCCGGAACGGCAGCCCCACGACCGTCGATGTGGGGCCGGGTTTCCCCGGGACGGGGATCACCGCTTACCGGAATAGCTCGACCGCCTGCAGCGACCCGACGAAGGGAGCGGAGTTCGACGGCATCCTCCAGGTCGAGGGCGAAACGAACCAGTACACCTTCACGGTGGCCGCGTGCGACAACGGGCCGAGCGGCAGCGGGCTCGACTTCTTCAGCATTAACGTCCCGAACGCGGGCTACAGCAAAGCGGGATTCCTGGTGAGTGGGGACATTGTGAAAACGAGCCCGTGACGCGAGGGCGCTCCGCCACAAACAGAGGAGAAACGACGATGGTGGCAACGAACTTTCGGGCCCGGTGGACGGTCGCGCTGGCGGCGCTGGCCGGCGTGGCCCCGCTCGCCGGCCGGGCGGCGGCGCAGGGGACGGTCGGTGGCAGCGCGTTCGGCAGCTACGTGAACGTGCTGGGCGTCACGACGCAATCCCCCGTGGCGACGCTGCCCGACACGGGAGGGATGGCGGTCGGCGAGACCGACACGTTCGGCGTGCCGAGCTCGGTCGACGCCCAGTGGCTCGCCGCCGTGACCACCGGCGCGCTGGACACCGCCGTGTCGAGCGCGCAGAGCACGTCGGAGGTCGAGAGCGTGAGCATCCTGAACGGGCTCATCACGGCGGACAACGTCACGGCGATCGCCAGCAGCGACCGGAACGCGACCCCAGGTTCCGCTCCCGGGCGTCGGCTACGTGGTCCTGAACGAGCAGCAGATCACGGGCGACGGCGTGTCGTCCAGCGGCATCACGGTGAACATGATCCACGTGATCCTGCAGGACGTCCTCACCGGTCTCACGACGGGACAAATCATCGTGGGCTCCGCGAAGAGCGCCGTCGGGTCGTGACGCGGTGCTGTGCGCGCGCAACTGGTGCGCGCGCCACACTTGTGAACGCAAAATCGCCGCGCGCGCATCGCAGCGACGCTGCAACGCCGCTCGCATCTCCCACAATTACAACCCCTTCGACTCGTGTACCGCGCTGGCACCGGGTTTGCTTCCCCCGCCGCTCGAAGGCAGGTGGCGTGAACGAGAACGGAGGAGGACAGAACGCACATGACGCCCAGACATCGGAGTTCCATCGTTGTGCCTGGCCTGCTAGCCGTCGCGCTGATCGCGGCCGGCTGCCAGGACTCGACGCCGCCGACGGCATTGAAGCGCCCGAGCTTCTGGGGCGGCGAGAACCAGTGTCCCGAGACGAAGTTCACGGGCGGCGGGCGCATCGATCCCACGCCCCCGA
>WNGM01005653.1_pt1 | contig 10594 bp, 10 predicted proteins | sample 5400571 | NCBI WGS metagenome assembly WNGM01 (sample SAMN13153378, study PRJNA577476) | soil metagenome | isolation source: 100 cm soil or saprolite under Garry oak tree replicate 2 | place: USA:California | collected 2016-06-15 | reverse complement strand
CCAACAAGCGACCACTGCCAACAGCGATCACAGTCCCTTCCTGGGGTTTCTCTGTATCGGTGTCTGGAATAACGATACCGCTCTTGGTGACTTCTTCTTTAGCGGTAGGTTTGACGACCACGCGGTCACCGACAGGACGAATCTTAGCCACGATGTACACTCCCTTTCATTTCAATTAGTAGTAAGATTGTTGATAAACGGGTATTACGTTCGTTCGGTAGCGTGACCCGAGTGAGCGTTTCTCCCAGTCTCTTTCTCATCGAGGTAGTGAATCACACCTGCGATGTTAACCGAACTGTATTGCGAATAATCACAGTTGCAGGGACCGCCAGCAGCACAACCGGTGCAGCAATAGGTTTTTCCCTGTACGACTGTCGGAGGCCAGAGAATGTCAATATCGCAGTTCGCACAGCGGAGAGGTTGCTGCTGAATGCGATGTGGATATTGACTATTGTTAAATTGGGGCTGATTACCCTCTTCGTACATGCCTCTTGCCTCAGACTCATTGCTGATATGTGCCCGTTCAACTTCTGTATATAAGTGTGCCACAGAATGTGTTAGAACCACGTAGGAGGAGTGTTAGAAAAGTGTTAGAATCGGCTCTTTTTGAGCCTATTTCGGTCTTCCTTCTTCATCAAACGAGGTATTCTGGTAAACCTCTGCTACAAGGAAGTCTATTCCGAGATTGGGTAACTCTATAGTGTCATCTTGTCCGAGGGTATAGAGCGTCCAGAAACCATTTTTTTCGCGTCGGAATACCTCAATGATTGGGGAATCAGTATTTATGAGCAGGTATTCTTGGATGGTTGGACAAGAACGATATTGCAAAGACTTCTTTCCTCGGTCGCGAGCTTCAGTTGCGGGGGAGAGTACTTCTACAACCAGGCAAGGATAGCGGATGGCATCCTTTGATCCTCTATCTCGTGGATCACAACTGACGGTTGCATCAGGACAGACACGATAGTTGTCCGATAATTCTACGTAAAGGTCCGAGTTATAGACAATGCAGCGGCGACCTTGCAGTAAATTGCCGAGAATTCTTCCGATATTGTTACCAATAATAGAGTGGTCAGGGCTGCCGCCTGTCATCATGCAGATATAGCCATCAATGTATTCATAGCGATGTTCAGGATCATTCTCTAAGAGAGCAAAGTATTCTGCACGGCTTTTTCGTTCATTGCGTTCGTTCTGCCATGCTACCATAGGTTTTCCTCTCCGTATTGTATGTTAGTCGAAACACCGCCCTCTACATCAGTTGCATTATACCATAGGGTAGTGGTGACCTATGGTATAATGCTTGCAATCATAAGCAACCATACAAACATTTTCGCCAGGAGGTAGAAAATGCCCTATAGCTCCTCCATCAATGAGCAGGTATATCATATCGATACAGGTGAGCAGAGCCAGCAGCGAGAGATTACCATTGATGGTACAACTTACAAAATCGACTGGCGTTTCATCGCCCCGCTCGCTGGTGACGCGAAGGGCCAGGTGAATGCTGGCGGTCGCTATAGCCTGCTTCTCGGGGGTAAGTCATACGAGATCTTTGCCCGGCGCCTTCCTAAGCCTGGTACGGATGGCAGCCAGGCGTACGAGATTCAGTTTTCCGGACAGCGCTTCGAGGTGACGGTTGAGGATGAGCGGGAGAAAGCGCTGGCAGGCTTTGTGAAGCCTGCCAACACAGGTGAGGCCAGGGTAAGTGCGCCCATGCCAGGACTGGTAATAGGTGTGCCAGTAGAGATGGGAGCCAGCGTCACCCTCGGCCAGACCGTTGTAGTACTTGAAGCCATGAAAATGGAAAATGATTTAGCGGCCCCAAGGGCAGGAACTATTAAAGAGATTAAGGTGAGTAAGGGCCAGACCGTTAACCAGGGAGATGTTCTGGTTGTGATTAGCTAAGAGTCATTTTTTAGGGGTAGCGCCCCGACGCAGCACAAGAAAGAACAGAATGCCAACGACAATGATGGCAAGTCCAATAATCACTGGAATAACGCTATTGTGGCCAAATAGTTCCAGATAATCGGTAACCTGGACGATTATCCCGGCAAGCAGAATAGTGAGTGCAATACCCATCGAAGTACTTAAACTTTTGATTCGCATGTGATGATTACCCCTTTCAATATATTATATGCTATCTTTGGACACTATACTAACCCTTTTGCATTTCTGCTCTGCGGCTACGGTTCTCCACATCCCTTTTCATATGTTATAATCAATGGTACATGAAGGAGGGTTGTTTGCTATGGAGCCACATGTGAGCAAGAGCACTGAGGAGTGGCGCGAGACAACGGCCCGCAAGGCCAGGGAAAAAACAGCTGAGCGGCAGAAGGAGTTTGTCACAAGCTCGCATATTGAGGTGCCAGACCTGGCCAGCGAAGAAGACCTGCAAGATTTCGACGCTCATGATAAGTTGGGCTATCCAGGCGAATTTCCTTTCACACGCAGCATTCATCCCGGAATGTATCGTTCGCGCCTGTGGACGATGCGCCAGTACGCAGGCTTCGGCACGGCAGAAGAGTCGAATAAGCGCTACCATTTCTTGCTTTCGCAAGGTACGACAGGTCTCTCCGTCGCTTTCGATCTCCCTACCCAAATGGGCTATGATGCCGATCACTCCCTATCAGCGGGAGAGGTAGGCAAAGTCGGCGTCTCGATCTCCAGCCTGGAAGATATGGAGACCCTGCTGCATGGCTTGCCGCTCGAACAGGTCAGCACATCCATGACCATCAATGCCACAGCCAGTATCCTACTTGCACTGTATATCGCGGTGGCAAAAAAACAGGGAGTGGAGATTGGCAAGCTTTCTGGCACGGTGCAGAACGACATCTTGAAAGAGTACATTGCACGTGGCACGTACATTTACCCGCCCCGGCACTCGATGCGCATCATCACCGACCTGTTTCGCTATTGTGGCGAGCATTTACCTCGCTGGAACACGATTAGTATCAGTGGATACCACATCCGTGAGGCCGGGGCAACGGCAGTGCAAGAGGTGGCCTTCACCCTCTCTAATGCCATAAGCTACGTCCAGGCCGCAGTTGACGCAGACCTTAACGTAGATAGGTTCGCGGGCCAACTTTCCTTCTTCTTTAACAGTCACAACAATCTGTTTGAGGAGGTTGCCAAGTTTCGCGCTGCACGGCGTATGTGGGCACACATTATGCGCGAACGTTTTCACGCACAAGACCCACGGTCAATGATGCTGCGTTTCCATACACAGACGGCCGGTTCAACACTCACTGCCCAACAGCCCGATAACAATATCGTGCGCACTGCCTACCAGGCCCTGGCTGCTGTCCTTGGCGGCACACAGTCCTTGCATACTAACTCGAAGGACGAGGCGCTTTCCCTTCCCACCGAGGAAGCAGTACGTGTAGCATTGCGCACACAACAGATTCTGGCCTACGAGAGCGGCGTAGCCGATGTGGTAGACCCGCTGGCTGGCTCATATTATATCGAGTCGTTGACGAATGCCATTGAAGAAAAAGCGTGGGAATACATCGAGCAGATCGATGCTCTGGGAGGCAGCGTCCATGCCATTGAACGAGGTTTCTTACAATCAGAAATTGAGCAGGCTGCCTACGAGTACCAACATGCCCTGGAAGAAAAACGGGCTGTGGTAGTAGGCGTCAATCGCTTCGTATCAGAAAACGAGGTACGTCCAGCCCTCTTGCAGGTTGATCCCGAGGTGGGCAAGCGGCAAGCAGCAAAATTGGCGGCGCTGCGACAGCGGCGCGATAATGAACGCGTGCAGCAAACACTCACTGCACTGGAAAAAGGCGCAGCGGGTACTGAAAACCTTCTCCCATTGATTATTGACGCTGTCGAAGCGTATGCCACTCTGGGAGAAATCAGTGATGCCATGCGCCATGTATTTGGTGAACAGCACGAATTTCGTAGTGTAGAGTAGATAGAGATAGAACAACGTATGGAACAGCTGAGTCCGGAAGAAGTAAGGGAGTCGCACAATGTCTATCCCGCTCGTGATGCTGAGCGTAGCCAACATGCATTCGATACAGAGAGAATAGAGGCAGCAGGTAAAACAGAGGCACCTATAGGGGTTTTTGATTCCGGCGTAGGAGGTCTAACCGTGCTCTCTGCATTACGCCAGGAATTACCGCACGAAAACTACGTTTACTTTGGTGATACCGCACATTGCCCATATGGCATGCGCAGTGATGCAGAGATTATTGAATTGTCTAGACGGGGCTGCCAGTTTCTCATTGAGCAGGGAGCGAAACTCATCGTCTTAGCCTGCAATACCGCTTCACAAGCGGCCCTCACTACACTGCGCGCTACGTTCTCCGTTCCTTTTGTAGGTGTCGTTCCAGCGGTGAAACCTGCAGCTCGGGCCACTAAAAAGGGGCGGGTTGGGGTCGCAGCCACGAATCAGGCTGCGAAAGCTCTCTACTTACGCCAGCTTATCGACGAGTTTGCAGAAGGCATCGAGGTCTTTGCCGTTGGTTGTCCTGAACTCGTGACGTTAGTTGAGCATGGAGAACTCGATGGACCCGTAGCTGAGGAGGTCGTAAGAGTCGCACTAGAGCCCATACTGAAAGAGGATATTGATGTCATCGTCCTTGGCTGTACACATTTTCCCGCACTGCGACCCGTTATCGAACGTATTACTAATAAGCGTGTCCGGGTCATTGACAGCGGTGCGGCGATAGCGCGCCGCTGTCGCTCTGTATTGGAAACGGAAGCTTTAATGCGACTCGTTCTGCCAGTTGATGCTGGCACAGGCGAGCTTACGACCTGGTGCAGCGGCGACCCGCTTACTTTTAGCATTGTTGCCAGTAAGATACTCGGCTACCCTGTTATTGCCTATCAAACCATAACAAAGATATTATTATAGAGATACATTTGCCCATACTTTCTTAAAAGGAGTATTAATGGAAATAACATTCCTTGGCCAGGCAGGCCTATTTATTGAGACTAAACATGGAAGCATCCTTTGCGATCCGTGGTTTAATACAGCCTACTTTGCCTCCTGGTTCCCTTTCCCAAGCAATGAGGATGTGGATATTGAAAAATTAAGTCATCCAACCTATCTCTATATATCACACTTGCATCACGACCACTTCGATCCCCAATTCCTGCGCGATCATGTCTGGAAAGAGGCTATCGTCCTCTTACCAGATTACCCACTGAATCTTTTAGAGCGCGCCCTGCGGGATATTGGCTTCACCAGGTTTATCAAGACGAAGAGTTACCAGACGGTAGAAGTAGATGGCTTGCGCTTCACTATTACGGCTATGGTTGCACCTATTGATGGACCTCTCGGCGATTCCGGTTTGATAGTGGACGATGGAGAAACTCGCATCTTCAATCAGAATGACTCGCGTCCTATAGATGTAGACACCCTGATTAGTCTTGGTCCGTACGATGCTCACTTCCTGCAATTCTCTGGTGCCATCTGGTATCCAATGGTTTACCAGTTTCCGGAGAAAATGATGCAAGCTCTAGGACGCAAAAAACGCGAGAATGAAATGGCTCGCGCACTACGTTATGCACAACAGGTTGGTGCGTCTTTTGTTATTCCATCCGCCGGGCCTCCATGTTTCTTAGATGATGACCTGTTTGACATGAACGACTTCGACCGTGACCCTACGAATACCTTCCCTGATCAGACGGTCTTTCTAGAGTATGTGCAGGAACATGGGCATGAAAATGGGCGCTTGATGATTCCTGGCAGCGTTGCAACGTTTAGCGCGGGTACTTGCACTGTAAAACACTCTCTACCCGACGAGCAGGTACGAGCCATCTTCACCGATAAACGAGCCTACCTGGAAGCCTACAGAGAGCGCCAGCTCCCGTTGATCAATACCATCAAGGCAGGATGGCCACGTGGCCAGGTGGATATTCTTTCATCGCTGCGTGATTGGTTCGAGCCTTTGCTAAAGATGGCCGACCTTACCTGTGTTGGCATCAACGGGCGCCTGCTGCTCGACTGCGGCGAGCAAGCGGTAGTTATTGATTTCCAGCAGCGCAAGGTGTATCCATGGAACAACGAAGAGTGGGAGTATTGCTTCCAGGTTGACCCTGCTTTAATCGAATCCAGCATTATTCGTCACGTAGAGGATTGGGTGAACGATCTCTTCCTCTCCTGCCGCTTCAAGGCGCAGCGCAAAGGGCCATACAACGAGTACGTGTACATTTTCTTCAAGGGCCTTTCGCCCGAGCGGCTTCAATACATTGAGGGATACTACGCCGAACAAGCCCCAGAGCACCAGTTCTGGGAAGTCGATGGCTACCGCCTCCAGCGGCGCTGCCCGCACCTGAAGGCCGACCTCACCCGCTTCGGCAAGATAGAGAATGGCGTTCTGACGTGTACCATGCACGGCTGGCAATTCGAGCTCGCGACGGGCAAGTGCCTCACCTCCGATGATCGCAAGCTCTTCAGCCAACGTATCACGCAAGAGGAGGTATCTAGCGCTGGATTGAATGGTTTGGAAGGTTCGTCAGATGTTGAAGTGGAGCAAGTAGCTACTCAGGATACCATGGCGAAGCCACATGCTGTGAAGTGTAAGCACTGCTGGTATGTTCCCCCTAGAGAAAAGCAAATTAATGAGAGGGCACAGTAAAAGAGGGAAAAATCTATAACGACATGATTTATAAGGGAAGTACCTGGAGGCAGCGTACAGGAAGGGAGGTCAATTTTCTGTACCGCTAATCGCCAGGAATTGGCTAGCGTTTAACGAATTGCTCTTACCCAACTTAGGCTGCTGTTGGACGCAGAAGTGCACGAACTCCGACTTCGTTTGGCTCGGCAGCGATTTGTTCAAGTAAGTAATTGAGAACTTCTGGCGTGTTGATTTGCGCCACTTTCTTTTGAGCCAGTTCAGTAAGGGTGGGAAAACGTGCCTTGACGATGGTTACTACTGCACTCTGCAAGGCTTTTATCTCACCTTCAGCTTCACTCTCAGCTCGTATCTTCTTTACTTTGGGATGGTTTTCCCATAGTGGATCGTACATCTGGCGTTTCTTTTTTCTCGGTTTTGCCACAATGATATGCCCCCCGACCCGCTTTTGGTGTAATCATACCATGTACATGCTACCTGAACAAGTATAGTCGGAGAAAAGAGTTCTTTCCAAGAAACAAGTCAACAACACACCCTGGTGGCCCCTTCCAGGCGCCACCAGGGTGTGTTGTTGACTTACTTACTACTTTTACTGGCCGCCGCCAGGGGCACCGGCACGCTCGGGGATTTGAGTTGCAGGGGTTGCCCTGCGCTGCGCTCGAATAGCGGGGGCAAGGGCGCGGCGCGTTGTGGCGCTTGTAGCACGCCTCACTATCCAGATGAAAGCGAAGAGCATGGCCCAGTTGAAAACTCCTACAACAACCAGGAAGACAAGATTTGTCAGATTCCCCAGCGCTAAACTGCTGACTACCAGGTAAATCAAGCCGGTAAGCAGAATATTGAATAGCGTTATAGGAATGAGGATCAGCCATGCAAACTGCATCAACTGGTCGGCGCGCAAACGCGGTAGGGTACTGCGCACCCAGATGAAGACGAAGCAGAGCAGGTAAACTTTGATAATAAAGTAGACAACGCCCAGCAAATTGCCGAGCAGGCCCCAGCCAAAGCCCCCCAGTCCAGTCAGGTATGCTACTCCTGGACCAGACCAACCACCAAGGAACAGTGCCGTGGCAATAGCGGAAACAATAGTCATATTGCCGTATTCACCAAGGTAAAAGAGCGCCCAGCGCATACCGCTATATTCAGTGAGATAACCGGCAACAAGCTCCGACTCAGCCTCCGGTAGATCGAAGGGGGCGCGGTTCGTCTCAGCCAGGCCACAAATGTAATAGACAATGATCATTAGTGGCTGTATCAGGAAGAACCAGGCCCATGGAGTAAAACCCTTAAAGATGAAGTCTAAGACAGGAATACCAACGCCATTCTTTGGCCACGCGTTCTGGAAATCGATAATCTCTCTGATTGAGATGGTACCTATACCAGAGCTGCCCGGATAGCCAGGAGAGCCTGCCAGGGCGCTTGTCAGCATCACCACGCTCACCAGGGCCAGGACAAGTGGCAACTCATAGGAAATCATTTGGGCAGCAGAACGGAGTCCACCAATCAGGGAGTACTTGTTGTTGGAGCTCCAACCCGCCATGATAACACCTACCACGTCGATGGAACTCATTGCCACATAGTAGATAATGCCGGTGGCAAGCGCAGTTCCCGGTAGGCCTATATATGGCGAGAAGGGTATGACGGCAAAAGCCGCAATAACAGGCGCCATGAACACCGATGGTGCTAACAAGAACAGTGACTTGTCAGCTTTGACAGCGTGAATGTCCTCTTTCAGGAGCAGCTTGCCGACATCAGCAACCGTCTGTAAGAGACCCCAGGGGCCTGTGTGGAACGGTCCAATGCGGTCCTGCATCCATGCCATTACCTTGCGCTCAGCCAGGATCAAGATTACCGCGCTCGTCAGGACAAAACCAAAGAAGGAGAGGAAGGCGATGATAAACTGCAAGAACTGCAATGAGAAGATTCCATTGAGCAACTGGCTGCCTATATCGTCACCAAGTAAAACTGAGATATGCATATGATAACTCCAAGGGCGAAGAGATGACTCTGCAGAGTCATCTCTCGGGGTTATTTATCGATCAACCTCACCTAATACAAGATCCAGGCTGCCGGTAATTGCCACAACGTCACTCATTTTGTGGCCGCGCAACAACTCAGGCAGAATTTGTAAGTTTACCAGGGATGGTCCGCGTATCTTGGCGCGCCAGGGATACTCGCTGCCGTCACTGATAAAGTATATCCCTAGTTCTCCTTTGCTGCTCTCGATAGCAAAGTATGTCTCGCCACGAGGAGGACGGAGAGCAATGGGAGTACGTGTACTAATTGGTCCTCCTGGCATCTTATCCAGGGCGACCCGGCAAAGACGAATGCTCTCATGGATTTCCTGGATACGAACCCTATAGCGTGCGTAACAATCACCTTCCTGGCGTACCTGCATAATGACAGGTACTTCACGGTAGGCCATGTAGGGGCGATTGACACGCAGGTCCCAGTTGACGCCACTGGCACGCAGCATTGGTCCTGTAAGTCCATAGGCAATGGCCTGCTGGGGATCAATATAGCCAACACCTTGGGTACGAGCTTCAAAGATCTCATTGCCCGTGATCAGCTTTTCCAGCTCGACCATATTTTTCTCTAACTGGTCAAGATATGCTTCACACTCTTTGAGCCAGCCATTGGGGAAATCGTGCAGTACGCCGCCGACACGCAGGTAGTTCACATTAAAGCGGCTGCCTCCCAGCGCCTCAAATAGTGCCATGACGCCCTCGCGGTCACGGAATGTCCATAGAACCGGAGTAAAGGCGCCCAGGTCTAAAAGATAGGTACCAACCGCTACCAGGTGACTGGCAATACGCTGCATCTCGCCAACCAGCAGGCGAATATATTGCGCTCGCCGTGGTAGTTCGAGACCCATTAATTGTTCGACAGCACCGGCATAGGCGATCTCGTTGAGCATGGGAGAAAGATAATCCGCATTATCCATGTAGCGGATGCCTCCCATGACCGGGCGATTCTCGAGAATTTTTTCGATGCCTCGATGTAAGTAACCAATGACCGCTTCGAGCTTCAACACCAGGCGTAAGACACCATGGGTGCTGGGGTGCTGAGGCCCCATGTTCAGAAGCATCTCTTGAGAACTAATATCCTCAGAAGCTTCTGCCTGGGCGCTTGTATTTGTATCTTGATTTGTGGCCATAGATTTCCTCTTACCAGTCCTCATCTAGCATAGGAGCCAGACAGATTAAGGCACCTATGATCTTTGTCGAAGCAACAGCAACTTGCGCAGGCGCATGCCAAAGCTAAATGTCCAGAGCAGGGCCATCAACACCGCCATACCCCCAAACAAAATGTGGTTAGATTCAGTAGTAAGAACGAGAAAGGAGAAGGCCATACCCCAGCAGCCAAGCGCTACCATACCAGGGAGAATGAGGCTTTGCGGGCCACGTACTCCTGGTGAGAGAAACAGGCGATTACCGGGATTTATCCCTGGCTTCGTACTGCTATTTTGTGTTGGTGAAGGCGGAGCGCTTTGCGTACTCCTTTTAACTGGTCCTTGCTTATGTCTCCTGGCCTTTGGCATTACAACGATTTCCCCTCATCTCGTTTCGCTGATCCTTTGGCGGGCGACTCGCTCTGTTCCTGCTTACTCTTATTTGTTGCTGATTGACCCTCCGGGTTCGCTTCATTCAGGTTCGCCTCTTCTTGATGGCTCCCAGAAGTGTGCCCAAAAGTGGGAGTGCCTGGATGCAAACGTTCTTCGAGCCCCTGGCCAAATTTCTTCTGCACTACATGCTCCACGCCTCTTTGCTGGTATTTGCCATCCACAGCCATATTGGGATCGACCTGGGTGGTGGCGCGAGGCTTGACTGTTAGCGGCACCTGGTGGAAGCTCTTGAGCAGCGGGTACCCTTCAAAGTCATCATCCAGCAGCATCCGTCTCAGGTCGGGATGGCCCGTGAACCTGATGCCAAAAAGATCATAGGTTTCACGCTCTAACCAGTTTGCCGTCGGCCAGACAGAAACAACGCTGTCCACTTCCGGTTTTTCATGAT
>WNGM01014905.1_pt1 | contig 10596 bp, 10 predicted proteins | sample 5400571 | NCBI WGS metagenome assembly WNGM01 (sample SAMN13153378, study PRJNA577476) | soil metagenome | isolation source: 100 cm soil or saprolite under Garry oak tree replicate 2 | place: USA:California | collected 2016-06-15 | reverse complement strand
GATACGATCCGCCCCATGGCGCACGCCCACCGAGAGACCGCGGCGCACCGTTCGCGGCGGCATTTGCTGGTCGTGCTCGTGCTCACCGGCAGCTTTCTGGTCGTCGAGGTCCTGGGTGCGATGTGGACGGGCAGCCTGGCCCTCGCCGCCGACGCCGGCCACATGCTCACCGACGTGGCGGGCGTCGGCCTGGCGCTGTTCGCCATCTGGATCGCCTCCCGACCACCCACGCCCGAGAAGACGTTCGGCTACTACCGCGTCGAGATCCTGGCCACCGTCGTCAACGCGCTGCTGCTCCTGGCCGTGGCCCTCGTGATCCTGATCGAGGCCTACCAGCGCGTGCTGGCGCCTCCCGAGGTGCTCGGTGGGCCGATGATGGCCATCGCCGCGGCGGGCCTCGGCGTCAACCTGGTCTCGGCGTGGCTGCTCCACGGTGGCGCCGCGGCCAGTCTCAACGTCCGAGCCGCCTATCTGGAAGTGCTGAGCGACGCGCTCACCTCGTGCGGGGTGCTTCTCGCCGCCGCCACGGTGACGTTCACGGGCTGGACCACCATCGATCCGCTGGTGAGCGCGGCCATCGCGCTCTTCATCGTCCCGCGCACGTGGCGGCTCCTCCGCCAGGCCGTCAACATCCTGCTCGAAGGGACGCCCGCTCACCTCGAGCTGGCCAGGGTCGAGGCGGCGATGCTCGAGGTCGCCGGCGTCCTGCGTGTCCACGACCTGCACGTGTGGACGCTCACGTCGGGCCGCGAGGCGATGAGCGCTCACGTCGTCGTGGCCGATCCGTCCGACAGCGAGCGGCTCCTCGACGAGCTGCACGCCGTGCTCCACGCGCGCTTCGGCATCGATCACACGACGATCCAGCTCGATCGCGCCCCGGCCGTCGTCGTGCGGCTGAAATCTCCTCCCGGGCCGCCCGGGGTATAGTGACGGGCACCATGGCCACCTATCCACTCACGGACCGCGCGGTCCTGCTGAAGCCCGAGGACGACGTCGCCATCGCCAAGAAGGAGCTGACCGCCGGCACCGTGCTGGAGGATGGGCCGACGCGCATCACCGTGCGCCTCGACATCAAGCCCGGTCACAAGGTGGCGCGCCGGGCCGTGTCCGCCCGCCAGCCGGTCCGTCGCTACGGCCAGGTCATCGGCTTCGCGACGCAGGACATTGAGGTCGGCGACCACGTGCACAGCCACAACCTCGACATCGGCGAGCTGTCGGCCGATCGCTACGAGGTTGGCGTCGACGTCAGGCCGGTGACCTTCTACTCGCGCGAGCAGATGCGCTACTTCGACGGCTTCAAGCGCGAGGACGGCCGCGTCGGCACGCGCAATTATGTCGCCATCGTCTCGACGGTGAACTGCTCAGCAAGTGTCAGTCAATTCGTCAAAGAGAAATTCCGGGACGTGACCGTCACGTATCCCAACATCGACGGCGTCATCGCGGTCACCCACAAGTCGGGCTGCGGCACCAAGCTCTTCGGCGAAGACCACCTCGCGTTGCATCGCGTGCTGGCCGGCTACGCCAAGCACCCGAACGTGGCGGCCTACATCCTGATCGGCCTCGGCTGCGAGGTGAACCAGGCCGCCGTCCTCGTCGAGCGCCAGCGCATGGCCGCGCCGGGTCATCCCGAGCGGAAGCCCACGCTCCTGACCATCCAGGAAACCGGCGGCATCCGGAAGACCGTCGAGCGTGCCGTGGCCGAGGTGGCCAAGATCCTGCCCCAGGCCAACGACGTGAAGCGCACGAAGCAGCCGGTCTCCGAGCTGGTCCTGGCCACGAATTGCGGCGGCTCCGACGGCAACTCCGGGATCACGGCCAATCCCGCGCTCGGCTGGGCGGTCGACGAGCTGGTCCGCTACGGCGGGACCGGCGTGCTCGCCGAGACGCCCGAGATCTACGGCGCCGAGCATCTGCTGATCCGGCGCGCCATCAACGAGGGCGTGGCCAAGAAGCTCATCGATCGCTACAAGTGGTGGGAGTGGTACTGCCGCGGCATCGAGGCGATGGACAACAACCCGGCGCCCGGCAACAAGGCGGGCGGGATCACGACCGTGTTCGAGAAGTCGCTGGGCGGAGTGACCAAGGGCGGCACCACGCCGATGATGGACGTCTTCAACTACGGCGAGCCCATCACCACGCGCGGCTTCGTCTTCATGGACACGCCCGGCCACGACCCCGTGTCGATCACCGGACTGGTGGCCGGTGGCTGCAATCTCATCTGCTTCACGACGGGCCGCGGCTCGGTGTTCGGATGCAAGCCGGTGCCCTCCATCAAGCTCGCCACGAACTCGCTCATGTACCGCCACATGACGGACGACATGGACATCAACTGCGGCGTGATCCTCGAAGGGACGCCGCTCGACGTCGTCGGCCGCCAGATCTTCGAGGAGATCGTCGCGGTCGCCTCCGGCAAGCAGAGCAAGAGCGAGCTGAGCGGGGTGGGCGAGGAGGAATTCGCGCCGTGGATCATCGGTCCGGTGATGTGAGGGTGCGATGACCTTTCCCTTCGGCAAGTACTTCGGCGAGATCAGACTCCTGGCCGACCTGCAGTTCCAGGACGGGGCCAAGCCGTTCGAGGATCGGCCGCCCGACGATCCCGAGGCCAAGGACCTGCTCCTCTATCTGGGCTGCAACGTCCTGCGCACCGCCCACCTCGTGTCGACGGTCACCGCGGTGCTGAAGGCGATGGGGTTCGACTTCAACGCGGTCGGTGGTCCGGCGTACTGCTGCGGGATCATCCACCACATGAACGGGGCGCGTGAAGCCTCGCGCGGCTACACGGCGGGCAGCCTCCGTCACTTCGCCGCCTATCGGCCGCAGAAGGTGCTCATGTGGTGCCCGTCCTGCAACGAGCACTACGACGACGTGGTCAAGCAGGAGCACGACGTCACGTTTCCCTACGAGCACGTGACCGCGTTCATCGCGCGTCACCTGGACCGCGTGCCGTTCGTGACGCCGATCGAGCGCAGGGTGGCCCTCCACTATCACACGGGCCACCCGCAGCAGGACCTCGACTGGACGAGCACGCGAACGATCCTCCGCGCGATCCCCGGGCTCGAGTACGTGGAGATCGACAACCCCGCCGCGCTCGGCCGTCACTGCAGCTCGAGGTACATCAACGCGCTGGGGCGCCCGGCGTGGCAGGAGCACGTCGCGCGCGTGGCCGAGGCGGCCGCCGCGGCCGGTGTCGACGTGCTGGCGACCGTGTATCACTCCTGCCAGCGCGAGATCTGCGACCTGGAGGGCCGTTCTCCGTTCGCCGTCATCAATTACGTGACGCTGCTGGCCGAGGCGATGGGGCTGCCCGCGGAAGAGGACTGGTTCAAGCGCCAGCGGCTGGCCGGTGATCCCGCCGCCACCTTTGCCGCGATCCAGCCCTGGGTGGAAGCTCGTGGTCTCGACGCCGAGCGCGTGAAGGACGTGCTGGCGAAGTCGTTCGCGCCGGCCTGCGAGTCGCGGCCGGCGAATCCGTCCTAGCCTAGCGGCCCTGCTGCGCTCGCGCCGCTGACCCCGCCTCTCCGCCGCCGCGTGCCGCGAGATCGTGCACGAGCCGGCGCAGCCGCTCGCGTTCCGGCGCCGCCAGCTCGGTGAAGACGAGCCCGGCCCCGCCGGCGCGGATCGAATGGACCACGGCCGCCGGCACCGTGATCGGCCGCGCGTTCGGTCCCGGCTCGAGCCTCACTTCCACCTGGGCACCGTTGGCGAGCATGACGTCGGTGTCGACCGTGCACCCGTTGATCGACAGCTCGATGGCGCGACCGCGCGCCGATCCCGGCAGGCCCGACAGGCGCACGGTGATGTCGGTCGGGATGCGCTCGTACTCGCGTCGCTCGGGCTTGAGGTCGCCGCGGCCCGGTCGCCACGCCCGGAAGCGATGACCGCAGTACTGGCAACGGAAGGGGAAGACATAGACGAGGCTCAGGAACAGCTCGGCCGTGCCGCTCCGGTGTGAACGGCGCACGAAGCGCCGGCGGCACTGCGGGCAGGTCACTCCGAGGACGGGCTCGATGGGCGTTCCTCTCCGCCGGCGGTCAGGACTGGACGACCGTCACCACGAGACCGATCGACGCCAGGATGTTGCCGACGCGAACGCACTCCGCCTCGGCCGCGATCTTCACCACCGCCTTGCCCGTGTTGTGGACCTGCCACGCGATGTCCCAGCCCTCGGCCTCGCTGCACGCGATGGCTTTCTGGAGTTGCTTCACGACCTGCTCGAACGTGTGACAGTCGCAGTTGTGAAGGATCGTCATCCACGGCGGCGCAACCTCTGCCCCGGTGGTTTCTTCGACTTCGGTCTCGGGGACCGCCCGTTCCGTCATGAGCGTTGGGGCACGTCATTATCCCACCCCTCCGCTTTGAGAGCACCGGCCAGCGATCGCCGGCCGGCGCTCTCCAGCGCCTGGTCAAAACAGGTGGCTAATCACCGTCGCGATCGTCGGGCCCGGGCAGGCGGAGCCGCGCGACCGTCCACAGCGTCACGTCTTCCTCGGGCTCGTCCCCGACCGCCGCGGTCAGCGGGATGGCGAGGTTGGTCACGAACATGTCGTTGCCGACGATGACGGGACTCGCCGGGAAGAGCAACCCGCGCGGCGTTCCGTCGTTGTTGATCCCCTGAAAGTCACCGAGCTTCACGATCACGCGCCCGTGCGCGTTGAGGGCCACGACCTCGTCGGCCTGGTTCGCGCAGACCCAGAGCCGTCCCGAGCCGTCCATGACGAGCCCATCGGCACCGTTGATGCTCTCGGTGAAGACCGAAACTTTGTTGGTGGCCATGTCCAGGGCCAGGACGCGGTCGTCGCCGGTGTTGGCGAGCTGTTGCTCCCGAAGATGATGGTGTCGGAGCTGCCGTCGGGATTGCCCTCGGTTCGCGGGGCCGGCGGTCCGATCTTCGGGAGCGTCGCCACGTCCTCGACCAGCGTCGACGCCGTGAAGTCGGCTGGGATCCGCTGGACCTTGGACGCGCCGAAGTTGCAGATGTAGACCTTGCCGTCCGTTCCATTGAACTCGAGCCCGAGGAGCGGCATGCCCCCGAAATCCTTCGACGCCTGCAGCTTGCCACGCCGGTCGAAGCGCAGGAGCTTGTTGGGATGCTGCGGGTCCCCATTCGGATCGAACGTCCCGACGAACACGTCGCCGTTCTTCGGGTTGGCGGCGATGCCCTCGGGGAATCGCACACCAGCGGGCAGCACGGCGAACTGTTCGGCGGCATCGCGCTTGACGATGATGCCCCGTCCATTGCCCTTGCCGGAATCAGCATCGGACGTCGGGGGCGTGATCAACGGCGCCACGAACAGCAGTACGAGCAGAGTCAGCAGATATCGCTTCGGCATAAGCGCGAGTCTCCTATCGCTGTTGGTTACCGTCCCCGAGCGTGGGATGGGTTTTTTTCGGCACGAGGACCTTTCGCCGGAAGGTCATCACCACCTCTCCCCGCTGGTTACGGACGCGGGTTTCGACACTTACCACACCTCGATCGCCTTGTCGCGACTCGTGGACGTCGAGCACGGTCGATTCCGAATAGAGCGTGTCGCCGTTGAACGTCGGCGCGTGGTGCACGATCTTCTCGATCTCGAGATTGGCGATGGCCCGCCCCGACACGTCGGCCACGGTAAGGCCGATGCCGATGGAGAAGACGAGCGGGCCGAGGACGACCCGCTGACCGTGCTGGGTCTGGGCAGCGTAGTGGGCGTCGCTGTGCAGGGGATGCTGATTGTTGGTCAGCAGCGCGAACCACGTGTTGTCGGTTTCGGTGATCGTGCGGCCCGGCCAGTGTTTGATGATCTGGCCGACGGTGAACTCCTCGAGGTAGCGCCCGTAGCCCACGGGCCGACTCACATCACGAGACGCGCCGCGAGCGCGGTGCGATCGGCCTCGGGGCCGCCGAGCGCGAGGAGCAGGCGCGGCGCATCGCGGTAGTAGCGTTCGACGGGGAACTCCGTCGTGTAGCCGTAGCCGCCGTGGATTCGCATGGCGGTGAGCGTGACCGTGCAGGCCGTCTCGGTCGCGAAGAGCCGGGCCAGGCCGGGAGCGACGTCGTCGCCGTCGGCGTCGAGCCGCGTCGCGGCGTCGTAGGTCAGCAAGCGCGCGGCCGTGATCGACGTCGCCATGTCGGCGAGCGCGAGCTGCACGGCCTGGTGCTGGCAGATCGGCTTGCCGAAGGTACTCCGCTGCTGCGAGTAGCGCAGGGCGGCCTCGAAGGCGGCCTGAGCCACGCCGACCGCGCTCGCCGCGAGCCACAGCCGGGCCAGCGCGCCGCTCGCCGTGGCCGCGACGTCTTCTCGCCCGTCGCCCGCGCCGAGCACGGACGTGAGCGGCACGCGCACGCCGTCCAGGTGGAGCACGGAGGCCTCGGCGCCGCGCGCGCCGAGCGCGTCCTCGGCCTGGCCGATGCGGAGGCCGGGCGCGCGTTGCGGGACGGCCACCACGACGTGATGGGCCTCGGTCGTTGCGCGAACCAGGACGACGTCGGCGCGCGCGGCGTGGTCGGCGAGCGTCGTCATTCCCGTGAGGACGCACTCGGTCCGCTCGCGACGAGCCGTGACGGTGCCGGCCAGCGCCGCGCTGGCCACCGTCTCGGCGCGGGTCAGGCGAGCGAGCGCGGAGCGGTGCGCGTCGTCCCCGAAGCGCGCGAAGGCCCACGCGGCCGTCAGATGCGCGGCGACCACGCCCGCGACGGTGGCGGAGCCACGCGCGATCTCCTCGACGATCATCGCGCACGTGAGGAGATCGAGGCCGAGGCCGCCGTGCTCGACCGGAACGACCGCACCGAGGAGGCCGAGATCGACGAGGCCCTCGAGCATCGCGAGCGACTCCGGGCGCGGCACGATCTCTTTCTCGACGAACTGGCGTACGGCCAGCAGCATCTGCCGGCGCTCGACGGGCTCGCTCTCCAGCGCCAGCAGCCCGCCGATCCGCTCGCCGTAACGCTCCAGGAGCTGGCGCGCGATCAGCGTGCGCTGGATCTCGTTGGTGCCCTCGCCGATGATCATGAGGGGCGCGTCGCGGTAGTGGCGCTCGACGTCGAGTGTCGCCGAGAGCCCGGCCTCGCCGTGCACGCGCAAGGCGTCGAGGGCGAGTGACTGCGCCGTCTCCGACGCGAGCAGCTTGGCCATCCCGGCCTCGAGATCGCAGCGCTCGGCGCGGTCCTTCATGCCGGCCGCCCAGTAGGTGACGAGCCGGGCGCCCGAAAGCCGAGCGGCCATGTCGGCGATGGCCGGCGGAGCGCTGCCGAGCGCGCGACAGCGGGCGACGGAACGCTCCATGGCCGCCTGGCCGACGCCGACAGCGCGCGCCGCGATGTTGATGCGTCCGGTCTCGAGGCCGCTCATGACGTGCTTGAAGCCGCGTCCCTCCACGCCCCCCACGAGGCTCGCCGCCGGCACGACGAAATCCTCGAAGACGAGCTCGGCGGTGTCCACGCCCTTGTAGCCGAGCTTGCCGATCGACTTCACCACGCGGAACCCACGGGCCGCGGGATCCTCGCCCTTCTCGACGATGAAGCAGGACATCCCGCGGTGGCGCGGAGTCGCCGCCGGATCGGTGAGCGCGAGCAGGGCGAACGTGTTGCCCTCGCGGCCGTTGGTGACGAACATCTTCGTCCCGGTCAGCACGTAATCGTCGCCCCGGCGGCGCGCGACGGTGCGGATGGCCTGGACGTCGGAGCCCGCCTGGGGCTCGGTGAGGCAGAGGCCGCCGCGGGCCTCGCCGCGGGCGAAGCGCGGCAGGAAGCGGTCGCGCTGAGCGTCGGTGCCGTGCTGGAGCACGATGAGGGCCGCCATGGTGTGGCTGTTGATCACGCCGGCCAGCGACATGAAGCCCCGGCACAGCTCCTCGATGATCCGTGCGTACGTCGTCACGTCGAGCCCGAGTCCGCCCCAGGCCCGCGGCACCAGCGCGCCGAACAGCCCGAGCTCGCGCAGGCGCGACACGAGGTCGTGGGGGTAGCGGTCGGCGTGTTCGAGCTGGGACGCGACCGGCACGACCTCTACGTCCACGAACCGTCGTACGGCACCGACGATGGGAGGGAGCGAGACGTTGGGCGTGATCACGTGGCCCGGAGTTTACAATAGACGCGCATGTCGCTCGACGAGCTGGTCCTTCTCATTCAGCGCCTGCTCGACCGCGCGATCCGACGCTTGCGTCTGGGACGCGCGCCCTTGCCGGGTGGACGTCGCTTCCTGATCGTCCAGATCGACGGACTGTCGCAGTCCGTCTTCGAGCAGGGGCTGGCCGAGGGCCGCCTGCCGTTCGTGCGACGACTCCTCGCTCGGCACGGGTATCGGATGGAGCCGATGGCGGTGGGATTGCCGTCGTCGACGCCGGCGTTCCAGCTCAGCGCGATGTACGGCGTGCGTCCCGACATCCCGGGATTTCACTATCACGACAAGCGCCGGCGCTCCGACGTGTACTTTCCGCGGGGCGGCGACGCGGCGTGGGTCGAGCATACCCAGGCCGACGGCCGCCGCGGCATCCTCGAGGGCGGCAGCGCCTACGGCTGCGTGTTCACGGGCGGCGCCGTCAACAACCTCTGGAGCTTCGCCATGCTCAAACGCCCCACCGCTCAGGGCGTGGTGCGGGCGTTCTCCGCCGTCGTCGTCCTCGCCTGGGTGGTCGTGAAGGCCAGTATGCTGACCATCATCGAGCTCGCACGGGCCGTGCTCCGGGTGGTCGCCAATCCCGTCGGAGAAACGCGGCGGGGATGGAAGTGGCTCGCCATCAAGGTCGGCGTCTCGGTGTGGGTGCGACAGCTCTTCACGCTCGCCGTCGCCCGCGACCTGTACGCCGGCGTGCCCGCGATCTACGTCAACTATCTCGACTACGACGTCTTCGCCCACGCCTACGGGCCCCGCCACCGGCGAGCGCTCCGGTCGCTGCGCCGCGTGGACCGATCGATCCAGCAGCTCTGGCGCACGATGCGCCGCGTGCCCGAGCACCACTACGACCTCTACGTGCTGTCCGATCACGGCCAGCTCCACTGCATTCCCTACGTGCAGCTGCTGGGACGGGGGCTCGAGCGCGTCCTCATCGAGGAGTTCTTCGAGCCCGCCGGAGCGCACGTCGTGAGCCCGGAGGCGTCGCACGGCCGGCGTCTGGCCCGCGGCATCAAGGCCACGCGCAGCCGCCGCGCGCCCGGCATGTGGCAGCGCTTCGTGAATTATCTGGAGCAGGACTTCCCGAGCCTCCTGGGCGAGGTGCCGGAGGCGCACGAGCACGACGGCGTGCGCGTGATCGGCGCCGGGCCGAACGCCTTCGTGTACTTCCTGGAGACGTCTGACGCGCTCGGCCTCGAGTGGATCGACCAGCGCTGGCCCGGGCTGGCCGACGACATCTCGCGCAGTCGCGGGGTCGGCTTCGTCCTCGTCCGGTCGGCGTCCGGGCCGGTCTGCATCACGCAAGGCAAGCGTCACCGCCTGGATCGGAACGACGCCGGCCCCTTCGGGGCGAGGCCCGATCGCGCCGCCGTGCTCACCTACGTCCGTGACCTCATGGCGATGCCGAGCGCGGGCGATCTCGTCATCTACGGACACGATTCGCCCGACGGGAACGTCTCGTACGTCGCGGAGATCGGCGCCCATGCCGGGCCCTCGACCGATGAGTTGTACACGTTCGTCGTCTGCCGGCGGGACATCGAGCTGCCGCGTCCGATCACGCATCCCGTCGAGCTCTATCCGCACTTCCTCGGATACCGGGCCGCCTGATGGACGTCGTCGTCGCTTCCTACAACATCCACCGTGGCCAGGGGCTCGATCGCCGGCGCGACATCGATCGCATCGCCGACGTCATCGCCGAGATCAGTCCCGACATCGTCGGGCTGCAGGAAGTCGTGCGGGCTCCGGGCGACCTGCGCGCCGACCAGGCGGCGTATCTCGCGGTCCGCCTGCGCATGGAGCTCGTCATGGGGGTGACGCGCGCCCACGGAGCCGGCGGGCACTACGGGAACGCCGTTCTGGTCCGCCTTCCCGTGACCGGCAACGCGTGTTGTGACCTGAGCCACCGCGCGCGAGAGCCGCGCGGCGCCCTGCGCGTCGACGTGTCCGTGGACGGCCGCACGCTGCACATCTTCAACTGCCACTTCGGGCTGTCACTTCGGGAGCGGCGGCACCAGCTCTCGGCCCTCGCGAGCTTCATCCGCGGGTCGTCGGCCCTCGAGGGGCCGCGCGTGCTGATGGGCGACTTCAACGAATGGCACCGCGGGCCCATCACGCGCGGGCTGCGCATGGAGTTCTCGTCGCCGATGCGGCGGATGCGCCGGACCCATCCCTCGTTCTTCCCGCTCTTCAAGCTCGACCGGATCTACTGGGACGTGGAGCTGGAAGGCCAGACGTTCCATCCTCACCGCAGTCGGCTGGCCCGCGTGGCCTCCGACCACTTGCCCGTCGTCGCTCGCCTGCGTGTGCGTCCGCTGCGCGAGCTGCAGCATCCGTACGTCACCGGCGACGCGCTGCCGCCGGCGGAGTAACAGGCGGAGTAAAGCGCGGCGGTTGATCATTGAGTTGGGGGGACCCGTTCCGCTTCCCCCCAAACCCCCCTCATCGCGTTGCGTGTGACACAGCTGGGACCCGTCCCGCTTCCCCCCAAACCCCCCTCATCGCGTTG
>WNGM01009372.1_pt1 | contig 10604 bp, 8 predicted proteins | sample 5400571 | NCBI WGS metagenome assembly WNGM01 (sample SAMN13153378, study PRJNA577476) | soil metagenome | isolation source: 100 cm soil or saprolite under Garry oak tree replicate 2 | place: USA:California | collected 2016-06-15 | reverse complement strand
CGGCGATCCCGCCTTTATCGAGCTGCTGGAGCGCCTTCGGTTAGGCTGCCCGGAGTTTCAGGCATGGTGGGAGACGCATGACATCGGCAGCGTCGTGGCCGGCCGGAAACGGCTCAGCCATCCCAAAAAGGGCTCGCTGCGCTTCGAATACGCAACCTTTCAGGCCAATGACGACCCGGCGCTGAAGCTCGTGATCTATACGCCGATCAACTAGGGCCTGTCTTCAGTTGAGTATGATCATAGCAGAAGCGAGCTGGACTCCGGCCAGGAATATTTTGGCGAGCTTGTCGTAGCGTGTCGCGATGGCTCGAAAATGCTTGAGTTTATTGAAGAAGCGCTCGATGAGGTTTCGTTCGCAATAGAGCGCGAAATCGCAGGCCCTTGGCACCTTACGATTTGCTTTTGGCGGAATCACCGGGGTGATACCTCGTTGGGCGAGAGTGTCGATCAACGAATCTCCGTCGTACGCCTTGTCGCCAAGCAAGGCGTCCGGGTTGGCGCCTTCGAGCAAGGACTCCGCACAAGTCAGGTCATGAGCCTGTCCCGGCGTCAGCATCAGTGCGACGGGATTGCCCAAGGCGTCAACGAGGGCGTGGATTTTGGTCGTCAGTCCGCCGCGAGATCGACCGATCGCTTGCTCGCCATCTTTTTTTGCGCCCCGGCGCTATGTTGGTGCGCGCGGACAATGGTGGCATCGATCATCATGTATTCGTTGTCGTGATCGCTCGCCAATTGCTTGAAAATGCGCTCGAAAACCCCGCTCTTGGCCCACCGGTTGAAGCGCTGGTAGACTACTTTCCAGACGCCGAAACGTTCCGGAAGATCGCGCCATGGAACGCCCGCTCTATATCTGAAAAGAACGGCCTCCACGAACAGCCGGTTATCCGCCGCAGTGCCACCAACATGGCCTTCGCGACCAGGCAGAAAATCCTTGATCCGATCCCATTGATCGTCGCGTAATGCATAACGTCGCATCGGTCGGCCCTCCTCAGGCCGACCGCCTATGAATCACTCAATAATTGATTTGGGAATCCCCTAACTGAAGACAGGCCCTAGCTGAAATCCAAGTACGCGCAAAACTTTGATCATTGTGCTTAATGTCGGACCGCTCTGACAGCGAAACGCTCGGTAAAGGGTGGTCCGGTTGACGCCCGCGTCCTGCGCTACCTTTATGATAGTGGAGATTTGAGCACCGCGGCATCGATTGCGACGCAGACCCGATGCAAATCATTCGTGGCGAAAGCTACGTTGAGCGACTTTTTCAATTGTTGGGTGCGACCGACCTTAGACATTCGCAGTACAAGAAAACATTAGAGCGCAGTGCTGACTCGACGTTTCAATTCCAGTGAAGATGCAATCTATGTCAATCGGCGTACAATTTTCAACGTGGTGGATTGGAAGTTCGACTTGGATGGTCCAAGGGTGCGAAAGGATCGAAAGGGGGACGGTACACGAGGCCCTCATCACCCTCATGGACAACCGACTGACCGGCGAGGCACCTATCTCGTTGATCCGACGCTAACCTGCGCAGTAAAGAAGCCGCGAGAAACGCTTCGCTACCCCGAGCATAGTACGACAAAAGGTCTCCGGGAAATCGGAGTGGAATATGTCGTGCAGGGCGCTGGCAGGGGCTCCATGAGCTTCCTCGTGAAGCACGCGCGGCTATAAAACAAACTGCCGGGACACGAGTATCCACAAGGACTCTGGTGCCCGGTCTGTTTTGTTAGAGAACTTTTCAGAGCCGATGGAGCGGTGCAACGATTGCGAGCCAGGGGTCAATGACGGCCTCGCTTCCGCACGGCCAAACGCTTTCGCTTCAACGCATCTCAAAGCAAAACCCCCGGCGGTTTCCCGTCGGGGGTTCCTGTCAGGTCGTTAGACCGAACTTAGAAGTTGCGCTGAGCACGCAGGAGCATGCTGACCGAGTTCTGGTCCTTCAGCTCATACAGGGCTGCCGGCTTGGCAGCGGTAGCAATCCCTGGGCTCGTAATGAAACCCGAGTACTTCTGGTCGAGATGGCTCCAGTTCACGTCAGCAGTGAACGCCAGGTTCTTGACCGGAGTCCAGACCACGTTGCCGCCGATGACTGCGAAGCTGAAGTCGGGGTTGCAACCCGCCAAACCATTAGTTGGGGCCAAGGTGGCCACGAAGTTGGTGCAGATCAGGGCCTTGCCCGTATCGCCATACTTCAGCTGAGCATAGGCACCGTAGATGCTGGTGGACCAGTAGGGATCCCAGTTATGGGTGAAACCACCGCGGAAGCCCCAGGTCTTGACGGTATCGATTCCGGTACCAGCGCCGAAGACGCCATCGGAAAGACCGGCGAAACCGGTGCTCTGATACGCGCCGAGGCCGCTACCGCTAAACATGAAGAAGCTCTGCGGAAACAGGCTCTGGAAGTTGTAGCGAGTTGCACCGTCGGTGTAGACGGCCTGCACGTTGATCGTGTCGCCAGGTCCCGTCGGGATGTTCTTGATCGACAAAGCGGCCTGAGCAGCCCAACCCCACTTGTCGTCGGGGTGACCAGTGGCTTCCGTGGCGCCATAGTAAGCAGCATGGAGGTCATGCGCGACAGCCGAGAACTGGAACAGACCCCAAGCCTGGTCGACGCGCACCTGACCGACGATGTCAGGAGAACGCGTGCCGCCCCAATCGTTGTTGCCGTAATTCCCCTGCACAAACGCAGCGGCGGCAGCAGTAGGCGTAGCGAATGCGGTGTTCCAGAGGTTCGACTGGCCATTTGCCGCCGTCGTCAGATCCTGCAACGCGAGCGAACCGGAGATGCCCTGGCCGAACTGCGCGGTATAGGCAACCTGGTTCACGCCGGTGACGTTGTTGCTGCCGCCCGGAATGGTGTCGGGACCGCCAGCCGGATAGCTCTGCCACGGAGTGTCAAAGATCGAGACCGTGCGGCCGAACGTGAAGCCGGCGAACTGGATGAACGCATGGTAGAGGCCGAGCGAAGCGGCACCGGTTGAGAACGCCGACGGGTTGCTGCCGGTGACCGCGGTAGTATCCCAGCTGAAGACCATATCGGCGAATGTGCGCACTACGCCGTACTCGGTCGCGGTGCGCGTGTCGACGGTGAGGTCCATACGAGCGCGGCCGAACCAGTAGTTGGTCAAACGGTTGTTCGAGATAACCACCCAGCTTGATGCAGGTGTCGGTGCCCGGAATGTAGAAGAAACCGGCACCATACAGGGAGCAGATCCTCACGTACTCGACCGCTTTGGCCTTGACGGGAAGATCAGCTGCCTGCGCCCCACTCATGGCGAGAAGACCCGCCGCTGAGCCGAGGATAAGGCTCTTAACCATCTTCATGTTAACCTCCAGTTGCTCTGTAGGGAAGGTTCCGGATCCGCTGGGTGAAACACCCTAGGTTGGTTCCCTTGTCCCTTAAAAAAACCCGCTTAGTCGCTTCGCGCCTTCGGACACTCCCGCATCAACGCGAGGGACTTAAGCGAACCATGAAGCGTGGTGCTAAACCGCCGTTGCAACAATAAGTTGTTGATTGATAAGGCTATTCGGTCGCCCTAAGATACAAAGGGTCGTACAAAATGGCTTCGTTCATGGTTGCACTAAAACGCCAAAAGACGGGGGGCTACGCCGCTCGCAAAGTCATCCCTATGGACGTCCGGGAGGAGTACGCGCGCCTCTATGGTGTCGGCTGGGAAGAGAAATTGAGCCTACCCGCGGGCTGCTCACCCCATGAAGCAAAGGCCCGCTGCGGTGAGTGGCTGGCCGAACTCGAAACCCGCATTGGCGCACTTAGGGCGCGCAAGAACGGCAAAGCTCAACCACTCACGCGGCGGAACGCCCATGCGTTGGCCGGCCGCTGGTATAGCTGGTTTATACGCAGGCACGAGACAGACCTCCGCACTCCGAAGCACTGGAGGCTAATGAGTAATCATCTGATCTGGGACGTGATCTATCCGCACGCTCCTGACGAATATCATCAAGACACCAAGGGGGACCCCGAGTGGGAGTGGAAGGTTCACCCGGAAGTCCGAGCCGCAGTCAGACCTGTGATTGCCGAAGAGGCTAAGACTGCGTATTTCCTCCTCGAGCAAGGGGTTCCTCTGACGTCTGAAGCTACCAACTTGTTCCTCGATGCGGTGGAGGACAATCTTCTGGCAGCTTATGTACGGCTAGAAGGGCTAGCTCGGGGTGACTATGGACCAGACGCCCTAATGGACCAATTCCCCGAGTATGTTTCACGCTCGATCGAGGCCAACCGGACCATAGGATGTTGGAAGCTCTTCGAAGCATGGGTAGCGGCGGCTCAACCCTCTCCCAGTACCGTCGCGCGCTGGACAACGGTGTTCAAGACGGCCGACACGCGCTTCTCGGACGCTTCGACCATAACCGTTGAGGCTGCGAAGGAATGGATGAACAGCCTAATGGACGGGAAGCGCACCGCGGGCACCGTCGCAACCGTATGGAGAACGGCGCTCAAAACCGTGTTTGCGTGGGGTGTGGGCGAGAAATTGATTAAAGCCAATCCCTTTAAAGACGTAAGAATCAGCGTCCCCCGCAAGGTGACTGAACGAGAGACCAAGGCGTTCACAGCTGAGGAAGCTGAGGTGATCCTACGCGCCGCATTGGCTTACGAACATCCAAAAACGGTCGACGAGCGTACTCGGCGATGGGTTCCGTGGGTGTGCGCTTACACCGGTGCCCGTCCAGGCGAAATAACACAGCTCCGAGGATCAGACATTCAGAAACGCGGCGGTGATTACTTCGCGAGACTTTCGCCATCGGCAGGGAAAATCAAAACGCGCACGGCTCGCACCGTCCCACTGCACGAGCACCTCGTGGAGCAGGGTTTCATCCAGTTCGTAGGCGAGATGGGAAGCGGGCCGCTATTTTACACGCCTAGCCCTGCAACTGCCGGGCCTGAACCGGTCCAGAGTCCCGCTGAGCGCACGAGGGGGAGGCTGGGGCAGTGGGTACGTTCGTTGGGTATCACCGACCCCGAGCTTAGGCCAAATCATGCATGGCGGCACACCTTCAAAGCACGTGCCGAACGCTCTGGAATGTCCGAAAAGTACAGCGACGCAATTACCGGCCATGCACCGCCTACCGCGGGACGTGCCTACGGGAAACCGATACCGGAGGACTTGGCTGAAGCGGTACGCAAGTTCCCGCAGTACCGCCTGTAACTCCTTCCTGAGGGTACGCCCGCTTTAGCGACGGGCGGCGAGCGCGCGGGCACGGAGGCGAAGCTGGGGTTCAAAGGCGTACCCGCACATGCTGCGGCATACCTGTGGCAAGAACTCTTGGCGGGATTGATCGCGCGCTAAGTCAGTGTTAATGACCTATTTGGTCTGAAGACACCGCTGAAATGCCGTAAGGTTCTTGAGCCCAGCGCCGGATTGCATCCGCCCGGGAACCGCCCGCGACGTCAGAAACGCCCCCTGCAAGCGCGGTCATCCATCACTGCCCCTGCATTCGGAAACATCTAAAAGAAAAAGACCAACTAACCATCCATGGCCAAGAAAGTTACGATTATCCTTCCTGCTGGCATCGCAGTGTGGCCGAAGCTCGATCAGGTCGACGTATATCAGCCGACCGACAAGAAGGGCAGGCCGAATGGAGCCGAGAAGCGGCGCTTCATCACTCGCGTTAAGTACAACGATGAAGACCACCGCAAGGTCGACGACTTCCTGAAGCAGTGTCTGAAGGACTTCGATCTGGAAGACGGCAAGCTGCCGTGGAAGAAAGATAAGAAGACCGGCGGGCTTACCCTGGAAGCAACGTCTGATGATCGCCCGCCCGTGTTCGACGCCAAGAACCGCAAGGTGCCCGCGAAGGTCATCATCGGCGGTGGCTCGACCATCAAGCTCGACGTCACGGTGAACCCGTACGCGGGCTTCGGCGGCGGCATCAACCTCTACATCAACTCCGTGCAGCTGCTGGACCTTAAGCAGCGTGACGCCAATCGGTTCGAAGAAACCGAAGGTTTCACCTACGGCGGCGATGACGAGGACGAGGCGGATGAGAGTTCGACTACACGCCGCGCCGCCGTACGCTCAGCTTCACCGCCACCAGAGCCAGCGTAGAACTTCGTGCTCTCCGCGGGCAGGGTATAAACGACGGATGGCATCCTTGGAGCATAGGCCGTGATCATCCGGCCGCCCGTCATCAAACGTCTGTTTGCTCGGTCGGGCAATCAATGCGCGTTGCCGACTTGCAGACCCCCATCGTGGAAGGTGAGACCGTCTTGGGCGAGGTTTGCGACATCGCGGGCGCGAGCGCACACGGCCCCCGCTATGACGCCAGCCAGACCGACGAACAGCCGGAGCTGGGAAACAGTACCGCGGACCTCTAGCTTAGGATTCCGCGTAACACGAGAAAACCGGCGCGCGACACAGGGCATCGGGTTGTTCCCGGCATGAGAACCAAGAGTTCCGGCAATGCCGCCCGCCCGCGGCGTCAAATCCCGCTGCAGCGTTCACAATTTGCAAACAAAAGGGTGAGATCAGCCGCGAGTCTTCAGGTGTTCGCGGTCGATTTACGCCGCGGGAATTTCGCGAGCAGCGGTTCCATCACCGAAACCGCAGCTCTTTATAGGGGCGGTTCGATAAAGCCGCCTCGTCGATTCGGCATGAGTCGACTCGGAGTGAGCGGAAAACCTGGCGTTCGGCGCGTCACCCCATGATCTGGGCGCCAAATGGGGCTTATTCAAAACAACGTTATGAAACAGAGACTTACGAAAAAAGCTTGGTCACGGTCGCGTGTTGTTTGTGCAACACATCTCCAAAAACGGCTGCCGCGATAGGGTCCGAAGCGGTTCATTAGTTGCGTGTGCAGATGTGTTCAGTAATTGTGTCGGTGCGACAGAGGGGGGCATCCCGAGGTCGTCCCGTTAGGTGGTTCGCTTAAGTCCACCCACGCTACGAGGAACCGTTGATTTCCTTGGTGTTTTCGACGGGCGTCTTTATCAGCTTTGTACGGCTTTTCGTACGGGGCAGCAACTGGAGGTTAACATGAAGATGGTTAAGAGCCTTATCCTCGGCTCAGCGGCGGGTCTGGTCGCCATGAGCGGGGCACAGGCAGCTGATCTTCCCGTAAAGGCCAAAGCGGTCGAATACGTGAGGATCTGCTCCCTGTATGGTGCCGGTTTCTACTACATGCCGGGCACCGATACCTGCATCAAGTTCGGCGGCTATCTGCGCGCCGACACGGTGGTCAACACCGGCAACGATTATGGCTTTCCGACTGGCGCACCGGATGGTGCGCAGAACCGGCTTCGCAATAACTTCACCAGCCGCGCTCGTATGGATTTCACCGTCGATACCCGCACCGCGACCGAGTACGGCGTAGTCCGCACTTTCGCCGATATGGTCTTCACTTGGACCGGTGGTGAGTATGTCGGTAATAACGGGGCAACGACCCCCGGAGGGTCGACGCTTTACAACAGCACGACCGGCACCATTGGCGGCGCCTCGCTCGGCCTCTACCACGCGTTCATCCAGTTCGCTGGGTTCACGTTTGGTCGCACGGTTTCGATCTTCGACGCGCCGTGGCAGAGCTATCCGGCTGGCGGTCCCGATACGCTTCCGGGCGGCAGCAACCACGTCACCGGTGTGAACCAGGTTGCCTATACCGCGCAGTTCGGCCAGGGCATGTCGGCTTCGATCGCGTTGCAGGATCCGACCATTTACGACACGACGGCCATCTCGAACCTGTCATTTCCGGGCGGGTCGTCGCCGGTCGTAACAGCCGGCACCATAAGCTTCCTCACAGGTTACGGGGCGTCTAGCATCGGCGCCGGCATGGTTGCTCCTGACATCGTCGGTGCGTTTACCGTTGACCAAGCCTGGGGTCTGTTCAAGTTGTCCGCAGTGGCGCATGACAACCATGCTGGCTACTACGGTGCTAACGAGACCACCGGTCACCCGTCGGATAAGTGGGGCTTTGCAGTTCAGGGCGCCTTGTCGATCAAAAACATTCCGACTGGACCCGGCGACAGCTTGAACCTGCAGGCCGTCTATACGGACGGTGCAAGCCGCTATAACTTCCAGAGCTTGTTCCCGACCTCCATCTCGATGTTTGGTGGCAGCAGTATCGCGTACCAGAGCCTCGGGTTCGCCGCCATTAATGATGCCGTATTCACCAGCGTCGGCGGCGTCGCTGGCTTAGGGAATAGCGGTCTTGAAACGGTGAAGACTTGGGGCTTCCGCGGTGGCTTCACCCACAACTGGGACCCCTACTGGTCGAGCAGCATCTACGGTGCCTATGGCGCGTTGCAATACGGCTCTCTTGCCAAGACAGCGATCTGCGGCGTCGGCGGCGTCGGCGGCACCGCCCGGACGCAGCTTGCTCTGACCGGCAACTGCAACCCCGACTTCAACGTCGCAGTGATCGGTGGCACCATCGTCTGGACCCCGGTGAAGAACCTCGCCTTCACCCTCGACGTCAACTGGACGCAGTTGGACCAGAAGTACGATGGTACTGTCGCTATCACCCCTCCTGCCGGCGTTGCCAAGCCGGCAACCACGTACGAGCTGAAGGACCAGGGCGCCGCCTCCATGCTGCTGCGCGCTCAGCGCAACTTCTAAGCTCGGTCTAACGACCTAACAGAGCCCCCCGGCGGGAAACTGCCGGGGGTTTTTCGTTGTGTGCAATGCTGCGGCGACGTGCGGCTGTTGTCCTCGCGGGTGTTGTGGGTCGGTCACAGCAATTCAACGCAGCGAAGCGCGCGCCAGAACTGAAGATGCTGGTAGCTAAAGACCGCCGGAAGGCGGTCTCTTGCTTTGTTTATCCCTGATTTTTATGTCATCTTCCGCGCATAGCAACTAGATAGCGTGCTGCTGTCGCGAAACACGTTAATAGCGAAATTGTGCGGCAGATCATTGTTTCGCGCAGCCCAGGTCGACCTGCGAAATAATTCCAAGCGATCATCGGTATGAAAATCGTCGCTCGTTGCATTGCCCCTTGTTGGGGCCGGGCAGCTTTTTCAGCTTCGGGAAATCCAGGAGTGCGGAAATGCCTTGGAGCAAAGTTCTCAACTTTACCGATCCATTTCCTTATCAGTTGGCTATTCGCGCCGCCGATTTGGAGCTTCTCCCCACGGCAAGAGGAGAATTTCGCGCCAATCTGACGCAAGTCTGCATGAACCAGCTTTGCATGCAGCGCTTCCACCAAAATCTCCCGCTGGTCTGCATAGGATCAATGAAGCCGGGTCGCAGAGTTATTAGCTTTCTTACAGCAACAAATCAGCCAGCGTTGCATCATTGCGGTATAGACGTCTCGCCCAGTGAAATCATCGTCAACAACGTCGATATGTTGCACCAAAAAGCTGGAGCTGACTTTAGTCTGGGAGGGATGTCACTGCAGAACGATGCCTTTGATGTTGCGTGCAGGGCTATATCCGGTCGCGCATGTCCGGAAACAACAAAAACCCATGTGGTGCGGTCCAGACCTGCTCTCATGTCGCGGCTGGTAAAGCTACACGAGATGGTTGGACAACTCGCCAAAGCTACTCCCGATATTCTGGCGCTTCCCGAGGTAGCTCGGGCCCTGGAGCAGGAACTGATCCACCTGATGATCAGGTGCCTGACCGAGACCGTCTCGTCGGGAATGACCACCGGCGGTCGCCGCCACGATGCGATCGTCGCGCGGCTCGAAGAATTCCTGGAAGCGCACCCCAACACGCCGCTGTACCTGACGGAAATTTGCGCGGGCATCGGCGTAGCGGAGCGAACGCTCCGCGCCGCCTGTGAGGAGCATTTGGGAATGGGCCCAATCCGCTATCTGGGCTTGCGGCGAATGCACCTGGTTAGACGTGCGCTTTTACGAGCCGACCCCTCGAAAACCGTAACGCAAGTCGCCACCGATCATGGCTTCTGGGAGTTAGGACGCTTCGCAGTCGCTTATCGAGCACTGTTCGGGGAGTCACCTTCCGCGACATTGCACCGACCGTCAGACGACATGCAAATATTTCTCGATCGTCCGTCGTCGCTCGCGGAATCCCGGTTTGCTTAGTTACGCAACCGATCGAGCGGCCGTTTTCGCATAGACCAAAGCCAGGCTGATCCTAAGATCGGCTCGCGTGGGCATTGATCCCTGAGCATTAGACTTTGGGCATGTTCGATGAGCAACAATCGAGCCGACCCGAATACCGGAAAGGTGACTGGCATCGACATAATGCGGAAAACAACTTTGCTTGGTCATCTTTTATCCCTTGAACAAGGAGGTCCTACTACCGCCGATAAGAATGCCGTCGGACAAGATGCCTATCGCCAGTGCTGCTTCAAAGCAGGCATTAGACCCTAAGGCTGAGCAGTCTATCCTCCTGTAAGAATAATAATGGAGGGCGCTGTGCGGGATTAGCGTGAGCCGCTCGTAACTTCGCAGCTGACGCCGAGCCAAACGGCGATTACAGAGGCCGGCCTCGGGCGGTCTTTTATTTTCGCGCAGCACTCGACACGGTTGCCCTGACGACGGGCGCTCGTTAAATTCTCAGAGGTATTCAAACGCGGCCCAATGTACTGAATCCAAAATAATTTGTCAGCTTCCGAAGTCGCATAGCGAAGTCGGAGCTGGTCCTCCCTCCTGCGGGTTCGGCGATCGCGGTTCGCAATGGCGCGTCGCGTGTA
>WNGM01009643.1_pt1 | contig 10606 bp, 7 predicted proteins | sample 5400571 | NCBI WGS metagenome assembly WNGM01 (sample SAMN13153378, study PRJNA577476) | soil metagenome | isolation source: 100 cm soil or saprolite under Garry oak tree replicate 2 | place: USA:California | collected 2016-06-15 | reverse complement strand
TATCAGTACAACGGTGGATGAGCAAAATACCCAGAAATTCAGGACGCTTTTACGTTCGATCCTGTTTCAGGTACTTTAAGACAACTTTTGCTGCAATAATCATGGCAGAAAAACGATAAGCTATCTGACAAACGACAACCACAAACAGTACAATGGCGGCTGCCACTCCAGGAGCAAAGTCGAATGTGGTACGAGTAAACATGTAATTATACGAGTACGATGCCATGCTTTGCACCTGGTTGCCCCCCAGGATGTAGAAGAGATCGAACGCACCGAAGGAAGCGAGTGTGCGGAAGAGTAACGCGACGGTCAGCGGCCCGTTGAGCATGGGCAAGGTAATCGTCCAAAATTGTTGGAAGCGAGTGCCCCCATCGACGTCGGCCGCTTCATACAATTCATGGGGGATGACCTGAAGACCGGCCAGGAGCAAGAGGGCCATAAAAGGCGTGTTTTTCCAGACATCGGCGATGATGGCAGCGGTCATGATGCCACTATTCGACCGCAATAACGTATCACCGGGCGCCAGTACGTGCATCTGCTGGAGGAGGTAGCTGATGATGCCTGTACGGTCATTGTACATCAGATACCACATCTGCGCGGCGATAACCGTGGGGAAGGCCCACGGGACAAGAATAGCGGCCCGTACCAGGCCACGACCTGGAAAAGTGTCATTAATGAGTAGGGCAATTCCCAGGCCAAAGATCGTCTCCAAGGTTACGGCGATGGTAGTGAAGATGAGCGTCGTGCCAATTGAACTGCGGAAATCACTTCTAGCAAATAGCTGAACATAGTTGCTCAATCCAATAAGCTTTACACTGGGACTGAGAGGGTTATCGAGCAGGCTGAGCCAAAGGGAATACAGGATAGGATAGAACGCCACCACCAGAATCACGAGGACGGTAGGCAGTACCAGGAAGTACGGTGTGAAGCCATTTCCCAAATCCAAGCGTTCCCGCAGGCTTGGCCTTTTGATGGGGACTTCGACTGCTTGTGTTGTCATATGCACTTATCCCTTTATAGGGTACATGACAGTTGACTAAAATCTACCATTATGTTATCTTCTCCTTAGTTTTTGATGTGCTTTGAGCGCATCTTTTACCCGAACTATCGGGTTCTAAACCTCCATCCTATATGGGTGAAGGGGCCGTGCTGCGGTTGCCACGGCTAGCCCCTTGGGGCTACCTGCCTGTAGGCAGGAGAATAGGCCTTCGTTCGTCATGCCTTTGAGCATGTGCGGATAACAGGATATTTTAGCAACGGTACAAACCCGAATTGTGCGAATGTATACGTTAAGAAGCTAAAAATGGGCATCTTTCATTGCAGGCGACCTCCCGATGGGTACAGATACAGACACAGCCGACTTCTCTACGAAGATCACATTATACAGTAGGGTATCTGTACAGATACCCTACTTCTAACTACGTACTACATTATACTAATTGCTCACGATGTCCTGCAAATCCAACTGTAAAGCACTCAACCAATGGGGAGCGGGTGGCGAAAGCGGAACAGAGAGGCCGTAGGGGCCGATAAATCGGCGGTGGGCACGATAAATCGGCCCCTACACTGTCCTCAACAACTATTTCCTACACCCTGTAAAGCACTCAACCAGGGTGTCAGGCAAGATGAAAGTCTATCATGAAACGTACATCGTCGGTAGGAAAAAGGGGCGTGGAGAACTATTAGTGGGACGCTAATCAGGACACTCGCATGTGGGAATTGTGGAGGAGAGACGATAGACGCCTTGCCCTCTGGGTGGGAAAACCTGTACAAATATTGTATACTGCACAAAACTGGAGTTCAGCAGCGGGTCGTACCGTTTTCAGCAACGTCTTCGACTGACGGAGCAGATCGGCGAGAAGGCCAAGACGGAAGCAAGATAACATCCCATGAAACGATTACGGAGGAATGGCCGGCCATGGAAGGGCAGCAGATCATGTTCACAAGCAGCAGCTTGAAACGCGCACGAGACCGTTGAACCTTCTATCACATATCGTGCAGAGAGGAACATATGCCTATTCGCTTTGAACGGCGTGAGAAAATTGCCCGCTACCTTGATCCTCGCACAAACTTCCAGGAAACGACCATTGCCTGCGAAATGCGCTGGGACCCTTTGACGGGTCGCAGTGGACGGGTGGCTTATGGGCTGGGGTTTCACATCTACCCGCTGGATGTGGCGCCCTTGATTGCTGCCTCGCAACCTTCCTGCCCTTTCTGTCCTGACCGGCTTTTTGAGGTAACACCCAAGTTCCCAGTGAAGATCGTCCCAGAAGGGCGCCTTCAGCGAGGGGAGGCCGTGCTTTTCCCTAACCTGGTTCCATATGATGAACACAGCGCGGTCACTGTCATGAGCCAGGAACACTACGTACCCATGGGAAAATTCACACAACCCCAGCTCTTTCATGCTTTCCGTGTCTGCCTGGACTATTTGCAGCATGTCAAGCGGCACCCACAGACTACCTATGCGCTCGTCTTCTGGAATTATTTTCCCGCCTCAGGAGGAACCCAAATCCATTCCCACCTGCAGGTCTTCGCTACCGATACGCCTGGCAATACCCTCGAAGAGGAATTCACCTCCAGCTTGCGCTACTATCGTGAGGAAGGACGTTCCTATTGGGCAGATTTGCTTCTGGAGGAAGAACGTCTGGGAGAGCGATGGGTGGGGCGAGGGGCACAGAGCGCCTGGCTTACTAGCTTTGTCTCCCAGAGTCTGTTGGCAGATACGCTCGTCCTCTTTCCAGAACACCAGACGATGCTGGATCTTTCCGATGAAGCATTGGATGAGTTCTGTCGGGGGTTGGGTCAGGCGCTGCAACAGCTAGCATCGCAAGGGGTGTACAGTTTCAATTTGGCATGGTTCCCAGGTGTGGCCGGGAGCCAGGAGATGTGTCTGCATGCCCGACTCTCCCCGAGGCTCTATCTCACCCCGCGCTTCTGGGGAACTGATACGACCGCGCTCCAGCATCTCTACCAGGAGCATTTCATGGTCCAGACACCGGAAGCGGCAGCCACTGCCCTCCGGCAAGCCTTCAAGCTCTAAAGGTTATTCGTTGGCCGATCAATAACGGAATGGTTGAGGGACACGTGACGAAGCTGAAATTGATCAAAAGACAGGGGTATGGTGTTGAGGCGTTAGTCGTGCGCAACAAGGTGTGTTTGCTGGGCGGTTACCTGAGGATGTCCTTGAAGATCGTTCCGTCCTTCATGACCACGACGAAGTTCTTCTCGTGGTCCTTCAGCACGTTGATGTCGGCTGTTGGATCGCCCTCGACGAGCAGGAGATCGGCGAACGCCCCTTCCTTGACCACGCCAAGCTTCGCCTCCTGGTACGGATTGCGTTTGCCGCTCATGGCGAACAACTGCGCGTTTTGCGACGTGGCCATCTTCAGCACCTCGACGTTGCTGTAGTACTGCGCGACGCGCGTCAGCATTTCGTTCTGCTTGTAGTTGTCCTGCGGCTCGAACAGGAGATCCGTCCCGAAGGCGACCTTGACCCGGTACTGCTTGGCCCAGCGGTACACGTTGTCGGTGCCGTTGCACACCGCCCGGTTCTTTGCCTGCTGATCGGCAGTGGGAAAGCTGTGATCGCTTTCGGCGAACGGCTGCGTACTGAGCCACACGCCCTTCTCCGCCATCAGCTTGACGGTCGCCTCGTCGGCGAGGTGGCCATGATCAATGCTTTTCACCCCCGCGGCGATCGCCTGCTGGATTGCCTGCGGCGTGTAGACATGTACCGCCACGTAGGTACCCCAGTTCTCGGCCGCCTGCACCGCCGCCTTCAGCTCCTCGCCCGTGTATTGCGTGACGTCAATCGGATCGTACAAGGAGGCAACCCCACCGCCCGCCATCAGCTTGATCTGGCTCGCGCCCTTCTTGAGCTGCTCACGCACCGCCGTGAGCACCGCGTCCGGCCCGTCGGCGATCGTCATGAAGCCGATGTCCTCCATGTGCGAGGGAGAACCGCCGAACGTCGTCGGCCGCTGGTAGACAAACGTGAAGTCGCCGTGCCCGCCGGTCTGCGAAATCGCGGCACCGCTGGGATACACGCGCGGACCGGGAATGGTGCCGCGGTCGATCGCCAGCTTGATGCCGAACACATCGCCGGCCATATCGCGCACGGTGGTGAAGCCACGCAGCAAGGTACGGTGCGCTTCTGCAATGGCGTTGGCATAGACGAGTCCGATGTTGCCGAAGTTCAATTCGGCGATATCGTTGCCTGCAGCTAGTATGTGCCAATGGGCGTCGGTGAGGCCGGGCATCAGCACGCGACTGCCGCCTTCGATCACGGTCGCCCCTTGCGGCGTCGTGATTGGTTGCTTGTCGATCGTGGCGATGGTCTTGCCGACGACGAGCACGTTTATCGGCTCCGTGAGCTGGTCGCTCGTCCCATCGAAGATGCGTACATTCCGAAACAGGACTGCCGATCGAGTCATTTCGTGCTCAAGATGTGCTGGTCGTTCCAACTATGCACCTCCTAGATGGTGTTGTCGATAGCGGTCGCCTAAGTACCTGAAACAGGACTGATGCTGACCTTCTGGAATGAGGCCTGTGCGGCCATGAAGAGTACCACTCTCACAACGCTCAACTGTCCAGCCTATGTGGCTGCGGCGTGCCGTGAGTTGATGTTCCATCGAATAGCCCAGCACGGGAACGCTGTCGTATCCAGATTCCTGGCGGAAATCACAGCCGTAGCGATGACGAAAACGTACGCTGTTCTTGTGCAAGGGCCTTTTCCAAAGTATATTACCACATACCTTGCCAGCCCGCACCTGGACACGACGTGCGGGCGGTGAAGAGTATGGTACCACCACACTAACTCAGACGGAGGCGAAGTCATTATCTCATTGCCTCCAACAAACTTTCATTTCTTACAATCATTTTACACCTTTCTGCGGGTTTCCACATAACTACAGGTTACACTATCAACAAATGAAAGCTGTTATCTTTAGTTGGAACACAATACATAACAAATTATCAAATTGCAAGCTTGCAATTTAGTTGGAGGTTAACTACAATGGAAGACCCTTATGTAGACAATCAATCACGGGTAGCCTATGCGGCTCCCACTCAAACGGAAGAAGTGCCGCGCCTGATTCCCACTCAACCACTAACGGCGCCGCACCAGGCTCTGCCTGGGCAAATGCAAACGCCGTCCAAAATGCCGCCCGTATATCCCAGGCGTTCTAATGGCGCCCTTATTGCTTTGTCACTGGTACTCATGGTTGTTTTGGGTGTTGGTTTGTTTGCTGGCTGGCAATTCGGCCGCACCAGTACTTCAAATGGAGGAGTATTCCCGTCGGGCACCGGCCCGCAATCAACCGTTCCCTCACTCACCGGTAACAATATTCAAGCCGTACGTGAAGCGGTGATTGCGAAAGTTCGGCCATCCGTGGTAGAAGTAAATGTTACTACCCAGCAAGGTGGCGCCCTTGGTTCTGGCGTCATTATCGATGGCCGTGGGTATATCGTCACCAATAACCACGTGGTTAGTGGCGCACAAAGTATGAATGTTACGCTGTTTGATGGCACCAATTTGCCAGCACAACTGGTAGGTACAGACTCCGCCGACGACCTTGCGGTAGTGAAGATCACCCCGCCATCTAAGGGCCTGACTGTGGCAACTCTTGGCGATTCATCCAAGTTACAGGTAGGAGAGGATGTGCTTGCGATTGGTAATCCGTTAGGCATCACTCAGACGGTAACGAATGGCATCATCAGCGCGCTTGGACGGAATGTCTCTGAAGGCCAGGGTGGAGCAACCATTCCCAATGCCATTCAGACCGATGCTGCTATCAATCCCGGCAACAGTGGTGGCGCATTAGTAGATATGCAGGGCAACCTGATCGGTATTCCTACCCTGACGGCAATTGACCCTGAATTTAATACACCAGCCAGTGGAGTAGGCTTTGCCATTCCGTCAAATCGCGTGGCATCTGTCGGGCCGCAGATCATTGCCAGTGGCAGCGTTACACACACCGGGCGTGCAGCTCTCGGTGTAAGTGTTACCACCGTTGATGCAAATCTGGCGTCGCAGGACAACCTGTCAGTTGATCACGGTGCGTTGATAGCGAGTGTATCGCCAAATGGCGCGGCTGCTACTGCCGGTCTGCAGGCTGGCGATGTGATTGTACAGTTCGATAGCAAGCCCGTGACCGATACCCAATCATTAGGCGATGCTATTGCCAACCATAATCCTGGTGATACGGTAACGGTCAATGTCGTCCGTGGCACCCAGCAATTGACGATCAACGTCAAGTTGGGTGAGTTACAGGCAGGAAATTAAGCATATTGCGCTTGCGTTAGCAAGGTCAGCATTTCCATACCACAAAAACACGCATCATCCCGAATTTTTCGGAATAGTGCGTGTTTTTGCAATCTTGCTCAATCACCCGAAAAATAGATGACTTTGTTGGCGAATGAAAGTGCGAGTTGAATCGGCCCCGTCACCGGGCGAGCACAAGGCATCGCCCCTACCATGCTACGGCTTCGCAAGCCGGTGCGTGCATGGTGGCAAAGGAACGTTTCTTTCCGTTCACCCGGACATTTCACTTTATGTGTCATTCGCCAACAAAGTCATAGATGGGTAGGTTTGTTAGGCAATGTTTCATGTACCAAGCAAGCCGTTTGCCCCCGTTCTGGAATGGTCTCTCTAAAACGAAGCCAAGATGCTGAGCAATTGCGACTATTGTCCTATATCATCCGTTTATACTTAGCATGTACGAGCTGACCTCCTATGAAGTGGCTCTTATTATAAGGAGAGAGACAGTTCTCGGATGAACCTTCTTTTCGAGGATAAGGAGAGAAAACAAAGGAAACAACCATGAATACCACCCACTCTAAAGATACCCCCACAGATGAAGCACCTGGACACGTACAGCTCCGCCTGGCATCGACAACACAAACACTTCCTACCTCTGCAACGCTCGCCATGAATGAGGCAGTAGCGAAGCGGCGTGCAGCGGGCCGTGAGACGATTCATCTGGGCTTTGGCGAAGCCGCGTTTCCACTACATCCTCTGCTGAAAACGGCATTGGCCGAGGCCGCAACACACACAGGCTATGCACCTGTGCTTGGGATACCTGCACTGCGTCAGGCCATCGCTGCGTACCTCGCACGCACACGTGGGATGACAAGTTCCGCCTGTTGCCGGTTCCTTCGTGGGTCAGCTATGCTCCGATGGCACGCCTGGCCGGTCGGCGAGTGATCGGAGTGCAGACCGAGCCAAATGATCACCATCGTCTGACCCCACAGGCCCTTTCGCAGGCGATGACCCAAGCTCGCAGAGATGGGGCGAATCCACGCATCTTGCTCGTGAACACTCCAAGTAATCCAACCGGAAGCATGTTTGATCGCGCCGATGTGGAAGCGCTCGCGTGCTGGGCGCGTGAGGCAGAGGTCACCGTCATCAGTGACGAAATTTATGCCGAACTGGCTCATGGCTGGCGCGAGCACGTCTCACCTGCCCGTTTCTATCCTGAGGGCTGTATTGTAACAGGAGGGCTCTCCAAAGCCTTCTCGGCTGGTGGGTGGCGGCTCGGATACGCAGCACTTCCCCCAACGACGGCAGGCAAAGAGGTCATGGAGGCCCTGCGCGCTCTGGCAAGTGAAATCTGGTCTACGACCGCCACGCCGCTCCAGGAAGCGGCTCTTGCCGCCTTCACCCCCAATGTTTCAATCGAGCAATACGTGCATCGCTCGGCACTTGTACACGGGTATGTCGCTGGTCAACTCTACACTGCGCTCACGCAACTTGGCGTTCCCTGTCCACGCCCAGCGGGTGGCTTCTACCTCTATCCCGATTTCTCTCCGTGGCGTCTCGCGCTCCAGGAACGGGGTATCAGGGCCAGCCAGGAGCTTGCGCACTACCTGCTGGAAGAATGGGATATCGCGGCCCTTCCTGGCTCGGTGTTCGATGAGGAGCCTCTCGCACTCCGTCTCCGATTCTCAACGAGTCTGCTTTGTGAGCCGGAGCGTGCAACCTCATTAGAGGAACGTGAAGCCACACTCTGGAGCGTGCTTGATCAGGCAGAAGCGTTGCGACTAACGGGCGAGAAACGACGACTCACGCTATCGCTCCCTGCACTGGAACGTGCTAAGACACGATTGACAGAAATGATTCATGGGTTAGAAACGCACGGGACGTATCACCAGATTCAGAGCTGAAAAAATGAGGAGGAGATCTATGCTAGAAAGCTTTACCTTTGGTTTAGACTGCTTGCTCGGCGGTATTGCTGCTTCTATCGCCAAGCATCGTCCGTAAAGACAGGTTCTCCTCTTGAACCAGAATGAGTACTATTCATCTCGGTTCTGCTGCCCCTGCCTCACGTGCTTTCGGTCTTCGTGCGATCGCAAAACCGATGAGCACGACCAACCCCGCGATACTGAGCCAGGCGAACAGGTCGCCGATCGTCGTATAGATGGTGTGCACGCCTTGCATGGGTACATACGCCACCATCACCTGATGATCGGTGGTAAAGTAGTCAGATGCCGCCAGCACATGGCCTTCGTAATCCACCGCCATCGAAAGCCGTTCTTTCGCCTGATCGACCACGGAGAAGCCATTCTCAATCGCGCGGAACGTCACCATCTGGGCATGCAGGGGGTCAATCTCTCTCCAATCTCCAGTTGGCCTGAGCAGGATGTCAACGTTCGCCTGTCCCGCCTGGAGGATGGTGCTCGGAAAGTCCGCATCGTAACAGATGGCAGTCGCCAGACGTCCATACGGAGTAGCAACGACAGGAAGTCGGCCATCTCCTGGCACCTGCCACGAGGTCTCCATCACGGGAATGATACGTGTTTTCAGGTAGGTCGCGACGATGTTGCCGTTCGGGTCAATGATTACCGCTGCGTCTTGAGCAAAGGGAGGCTTCTCGCTCGGCCGCAAAATCACGGCCAAGCCCATATCCAGGTAGATGCCGGACTCCCGAGCGACGCTGCGTGCTTGTTGCAAAAAAGCGGTCTCGTCTTCTTGCAGCACCAGCGCACCCAATTCCGGCCAGACGACCACTTTGGCTCCCGCACGGGCCTCGGAATGGCTGCGCGTGAGCAAATCGTTATCAATCTGTGCAAAAAGCGGGCGGATGGCCTGTCTCTGCGCCTCCGTCGCCTTCCCGTTAAAGAAGACCACCGCCTGTGCCTCGTCGTCAAATGAGCGCGGTGGTAGCGGCCGCGCTCGTGATGCCGTGATGCCAGCAACGCGCACGGTCGCTCCTTGGGGAGCGAAGAAGGCCAGGCGCGCTCCTCCGCCCATCAACACAAGTGCCAGCAGACCACTATAGAGCAGCAAGCCCGAACGCACCTTCGACCAGGCAAATCCTTGCTCCCAGGCCCAGTTGACCAGCGAGGCGAGCCAGCTCATCACAAAGACGATGCCCCACAGTCCGGTCACTGACACCAGTTGCATCAGAGGCAAATTGCCGTACTGGGTGTAGGCTGGATTGCCAAAGGTCCCGAAAGGGTTCACCAGAGCGCTCAAGTAGGACACGGTCGTCATAGCAAGCGGGAAGACGAGGGTGCCAGGCATCCCGCCCAATCGTGGGGTAATCAAGCGGTCGATCAGGTAGGGCAGGATGTAGATGACGCCAAAGCCGATGCCTAAGCCGAATGGAGCGAGATAGTTCAAGGCCCCCGGTAAGGGAAAGAACCCTTGCAGTTCAATAGTAAGCACCAACACGTTAGCCAGGAGCACCAGCAGGATCCCGTGCAGCAGGGGCTGTGTGCGGACGAAACGGAGCAAGAAAATGGGGACCAGCCAGGCGGCCAGAGGGATCGTCCACTTGACCGTGGCGAAGGCGAAGAGCAGGATGCCAAGCGCGAGCCAGAGGTAGGAAAGCCGATCTCGGAGGAGCGTTCCCGATGTTGTTGGTTTCTTCTTTTGCATCAAACATCTCTCCTGTGTAGACTTTGTCGGCGAATGAAAGTGCGAGTCGAATCGGCCCCGTCACCGGGCGAGCACAAGGCATCGCCCCTACTATGCTACGGCTTCGCAAGCCGGTGCGTGTATGGTGGCAAAGGAACGTTTCCTTCCCTTCACCCGGACATTTCACTTTATGTGTCATTCGCCAACAAAGTCTGTGTAGGCGAGCAACACATTTATACAAGAAGTAGAGAGATTGGAGCGTTTCTGAAGCGCGCGCTTCACAAGAGCTGAATGGCCTCTTGCATCCGTCTTCCTGTTCACATGAAGCTTGACAGTCCACTACCTCCTAATCTGGAGATCGTGAGGAGAAAGCGAAGATACGAAGGGTCGACATAAAAACGACGAGATGTGCAGACAGCGGGGTATCCATCAGGGAGTATACATGAGAAACACAACAAGCGCAAGCAACGAACGGCCTTTGGGTGAGCGTCATATTTTTGCGTGAGGCTTGACGGACACCCTCGGACGGAACTCTGCACCCATGAAAAAGAGCACTTATATGTTATGCTTATCTATAGGGAATGATTCATTTGCCAGTCAGTTAAAGTGTCATGAACCCTGGCATTGAATGCCAGGGCTTGCAGAACACCGAAAGGGTCCTGCAAGCCTGAGACATGACCAGACCAAGCGAGCGAACTCGCTACGTTAGAGACGAATGTATAGGTACGTTTGAGTGCGCGGCCAGCT
>WNGM01016514.1_pt1 | contig 10611 bp, 12 predicted proteins | sample 5400571 | NCBI WGS metagenome assembly WNGM01 (sample SAMN13153378, study PRJNA577476) | soil metagenome | isolation source: 100 cm soil or saprolite under Garry oak tree replicate 2 | place: USA:California | collected 2016-06-15 | reverse complement strand
CACCTGTATAGACACGGAGGCTTGCATGTCCCCTGCAGCAGTGCCCACGAGGAAGCTTGATCGCCGCGAATTTCTTAGGAAGAGCACGGCCGGTGGCGGTGCTCTCGTCATCGGGTTTTACTTGCCTTCAAAATTAGAAGCGCTCGCTGGTGCTCCGCCTTCCGAGGCGGCGAGCCTAAACGCCTGGGTGCGCATGGCTCCGGACGACAGCGTTACTCTAATTATCGACAAGTCCGAAATGGGCCAAGGGGTGGTGACCTCGCTGGCCATGCTGCTCGCCGAGGAGCTCGAATGCGATTGGGGAAAAGTGAAAACAGAGTTTGCGCCTGCCGCACCTGCTTATTTCAATCCGCTTTTTGGCTTACAGGGCACCGGCGGAAGCACCAGTGTCCGCTCGTCCTGGGGACCACTCACAAAGGCGGGAGCGGCAGCGCGGGAAATGCTCATCGCTGCAGCCGCAGAACAATGGCACGTCGAACCATCCGAGTGTCACGCGGAAAATGGCGCTGTCGTTCATAGCGATACCAAGAAGCGTTTGAGTTACGGCGCGCTCGTGGAAGCTGCGGCGAAGCTCCCCGTCCCCACCAGTCCGGTCCTAAAAGATAGGAAAAACTATAAGTTCATCGGTAAGGCGGTAAAGCGGCTCGACACGCCTGAAAAGGTTAACGGCAAGGCGGGCTTCGGAATCGATGTGCGCGTTCCGAATATGCAACACGCCGTCGTGGCGCGCTGCCCCGTTTTTGGCGGCAAGGTCAAAAGTTTCGTGGCGCCGCGAAAAAAGTCGAAGCTAATTACGAAGTCCCGTTTCTAGCGCATGCCACGATGGAGCCCATGAATTGCGCCGCGGACGTCCGCGCAGACGGCTGCGACATTTATGCGCCCACGCAATTCCAAACCTTCAATCAAAACACCGGTGCAAAAATCACCGGCCTGAAGCCCGAACAGGTACGCATTCACACCACGTATCTGGGCGGCGGGTTTGGGCGCCGCGCGGAGCAGGACTTTGTCGCGGAAGCCGTGGAAATTTCAAAAGCCAGCAACGCGCCGGTTCAAGTCACCTGGTCGCGCGAGGACGACGTGCAGCAGGATTTTTACCGGCCCGCGGTCTATTGCAAACTCAGCGCCGTGCTCGGCGCCGACGGCTGGCCAGTGGCGTGGAAGAGCCGCATTGTCAGCCCTTCGATCATGTCGCGCTTTTTCCCCGGCTCGGTGAAGAACGGAATCGATGAAAGTTCCGTCGAAGGCCAGGCCAACTGCAAATATGACGTTCCCAATTTCCTCGTGGAATACGTTCTGACGGAAACCGGCATTCCCGTTGGCTTCTGGCGCTCGGTGGGAAACTCGCAGAACGGTTACATCACCGAATGCTTCGTTGAGGAACTGGCGCGCGCCAGTGGCAAAGATTCCTTTGAATTCCGCCGCAAGCTGCTGGAGAAGGCGCCGCGTCATCGCGCCGTATTGGAATTGGCGGCAGAAAAGGCAGGCTGGGGAAAGCCGCTTCCCGCGGGACAAACACGCGGCATCGCCGTGGTGGAATCGTTCGGCAGCATTGTTTCGGAAGTCGCGGAGGTAAGCGTCGACCGCAAAGCGGGCCGCGTGAAAGTTCACCGCGTCGTCTGTGCGGTGGATTGCGGCCGCCACGTCAATCCCGACATCGTTGCCGCGCAGATGGAGGGAGGGATTGTCTACGGCCTAACCGCCGCTCTCAAAGGACAAATCACTATCGCCAAAGGCCGCGTCGAGCAGGCTAATTTCAACAATTACGAAATGCTTAGAATCAACGAGATGCCCAAGGTCGAAGTTCACATTATGCCCAGCAATGAAGCGCCAGGCGGCTGTGGCGAACCCGGGACACCACCCATTGCGCCGGCCGTATGCAACGCGATCTTTGCGGCTACCGGTAAACCCATTCGCAAGTTGCCCATTCGCCGCGAAGACTTGGCCTACAGTCGTAAGTCATAAGTTTGAGTTCTGAATAAGAAACAAAGATAATCTCATTTCGGCAGTTGTTGATCCTTACTTTCTTACTGAAAACTTAAAAACCGAATACTGAAAACTGAATCTGTTGCACAACAACGCGTGCCTCTGACTCCAACTCTTCTTGCTGCGATTCCGCTGGCCATCTGGCTGTATCTTTTCTTCGTCCGCGGGAATTTCTGGCAAATTCACGAAGACACGAGCGATCCGAAGCCCCTGGAACGCTGGCCGCGCATCGTGGCCATTGTTCCCGGGCGCAACGAAGCGGAAACGATCGCACGCGCTGTCAATTCCCTGGCGAACCAGGACTATCCTGGTGAGTTTTCCATCATCGTTGTGGATGATCACAGCAGCGATGGCACCGCTGATCTTGCCCGAAAAGCCGCGCAAGATTGTGCCCCGCCCGCACGAGTCGCAGTCCACCCCGCAGCGGAACTTCCTCCGGGCTGGACAGGAAAAGTTTGGGCCATGAACGAAGGCGTTACGGCGGCTGCGGGAAATGCGCCGGATTATTTCTGGTTCACGGACGCAGACATCGCCCATCCGCCGGATACCCTGCGGCGCCTGGTCTTCCGTGCGGAAACCGATTCGCTCGACCTCGCTTCCCTCATGGTCCTCCTGCAAGCAAATTCATTTCCCGAACGGCTTTTGATCCCGCCGTTTCTCTACTTTTTCCTGATGCTTTATCCGCCAAGCTGGGTGGCGGATCCCAAGGCACGGACGGCGGGTGCGGCAGGCGGATGCATTTTGTTGCGGCGCGCGGCGCTGGAGCGCGTTGGCGGCATGGCTGCGATTCGTGGCGAGGTCATTGAAGATTGCGCTCTCGCGCGCGCCGTGAAACGAAGCGGCGGGAAAATCTGGCTGGGACTGACCCGCGCCAGTGTAAGCTTGCGCGGCTGCGGCAGCTTCGCGGAAATTCGCGACATGATCGCGCGCACGGCGTTCACGCAGCTCCGCTATTCTTTCCTCTTGCTGCTTGGAGCCTTGGCAGGCCTCTTCGTAACCTACTTGCTCCCCTGGGTGCTCTTTTTTGCTTATCCGGGAGAGGCCTGGCTGCTCGTGGACACCAGTGTCGCCTTGATGGCGGCTTCGTTTGCGGTGACTGTGCGATTTTACGGCTTGTCCTGGCCCTGGGCCCTGACGCTTCCGCTCGCCGCGCTCTTCTATGGTTACGCAACGTGTGTTTCCGCGGTGCGCTATTGGCTCGGACGTGGTGCCCAGTGGAAGGGCCGCGCACAAGCACCGCACAAGACCTGAGCAGGCGGACACTTGCACGTGACAAGGCTATCTGTCGACAGTCTTCAGTCTGTGATGATGTGAACAAGGACCGCGGCAAGAATGGCGCCCGCGAGTAGCGTCCCAGTTCCCAGGATCGCGACCGCCAGATGCCGTCGAAGACTTGCCACTGCCGCCGTCACGTCTTGACGCAAAGTTTCGTTTCCGCGCCAGAGCCACAAGAGCGCAGCGCAGCCCCCGACAACGGCGACGCTCGGCAAGGCAATAAACAGCAGTGCCGCTCCGGCATGGGAGACGTGCCCGGTCGTCCACTCGAAAATCATCCAACTTGTTCGAGCGGGCTCATACTGACGAGGTTGCAGAAATCGCAGCGCGGCGGCTGAAAGAAGCAGGGCCGGGGGCAAAACGAGCAGCCATTCCGGGATGGCGACGGCAAAGAGCTTCGGCGGACTTGCTGAATGTTGCATGATGACCTCCACAGAGTGCTTTGTATTACAAAGTTGATGGCGCTGTCAAGCGCCAATCGCCAACGCCGCAAGAATCGCAGCGCGGTCCGCTACCAGGAAGTAGGGCGCAAAACCGAAGAGTGTCATTTCGGTGCCTTTTTCGAAACAAAACCCACACCATTGGCGTCCTTACAGAAGGGGAGCTACGCTCACGCTTCGGGTATCCGTGCGTCCAAATTGGATGATACTGCGGTAGCCGGCCTCACACGGAATGCAGGATTTTGTTCTAACCTATTGTTCTGCAATCGGTAAGTTGGCTACGCACGAAGAGAAAGCGAACAATGCAGCTCCCCAGATGGGCTCTTGCCTTGGCCGATGAAAACGGTTGCTCGGGCAGCACCAACGCCGCCCTAGCCACGGTGACCTCTTTGCCCAATCTTGACGAGCGAGCACTGGTGGCGGAAGCGCAAGCTGGCAACCGTGCCGCTTTCGAGGAATTGGTTCGCCGCTTCGACCGCGATGTGCTCCGCCTGGCCCTGAATCTGATGAAACGCCCGGAAGACGCGCGCGACGTCTATCAGGAAGCCTTCCTCAAGGTTTACCGTAACCTGCACCGCTTCCGCTTCGAATGCAGCTTCTATACCTGGCTCTACCGCATCGTCACCAATGTTTGCCTGGACCACTTGCGGCGTCGGCAAGCCCGCCCTGAAGATCAAGCGCCGGAACTCAATGCCGGCCGCCACGAAGAGGGCATCACCGATTTTTTCGAACGCCAGCGCGAGCACCGGCCGACGCTGGATCCGGAACGCTCCATGATGGGCCTGGAAATTAAAGCGCGCATCGCCCGCGCCATGGAACGCTTGTCGCCTCGCGAGCGCGTTGTTTTTGAAATGAAGCACTATCAAGGCTTGAAGCTCCGCGCCATCGGCGACGCGCTCGGCACCACCGAGGAAACCGTGAAAAATTCCCTGTTCCGCGCCACGCGCAAACTCCGCAGCGAGTTGGGAGGCTTGCGATGAGCTCCTTTGAAAACTCTTTTGAAAAAAAGAAGTCGACCTGCAAGGACGTTGCCCCGCTGCTGATCTTTTATGTTTGCGAGGAAGTCAGCGCGAGTGAACGTGAGCTGATCGCAAAACATCTTGCAAATTGCAAGGCCTGCTCCGGGCAGCTTGCCGAAGAAACAGAATTCCATTCGGCGCTATCCTCCGCCCCGCAATCCGCTGACGAACTCGATGCTTCCGGGATTCTTCTTTCGCAGTGCCGCAGCGAGTTGGCGGAAACTCTCGATGACCTTTCGGCGCCGCCGCTTCGGGAACATTGGCGTCCTTTCGGCTGGCTGCGCCGCTGGATGGCGTTGCGGCCGGCGTGGAGCGGAGCGCTGCTAGTTCTTGTGGGAGTCGTGGCGGGAGCGCAGTTCGTTCCTTGGCTGCGGCAGAATTCGAACAACACGGGGCAGGCCATGAACGTGCGCGCCCCGCAGTTGCTCACGCCCGATCAACTTTCCAAAATTATGGTGGTTGGCGGCGTGAGTGTTTCGCCGTCTCCAGGCTCGGACTCTCCCACCGTTCAGTTGCAAGTCAGCGCCGAGCAACCGATGGTGCTCACGGGTAACGCCGAGGACGGCCGCATGCGTCAGGTTCTTACCTATGTGGTCGAGAACAGTGACCGGTTCGATGCCGGCGTCCGACTGGATTGTCTTGATGCCCTCAAAGCTGCGGTGCGCGATCAGCAAGTGCGCGGCGCTTTGCTCAATGCGGCGCGCAAGGACCAGAATCCGGCCGTGCGCTTGAAGGCCCTAGAGGCCCTGCGCGATGCGGCCAGGCAGGATGATGTTCGCCAAACGCTGCTGGATGCGCTGGAACATGACACGAATCCCGGCGTGCGCGTGGAAGCCGTCAATTTGCTGGTGGGGTCGCTGGATGGCGAGGTCCCTGGCGCGGGTACGGCTCCGGCGGTTCCTGAGGGGCCGGTCGTGGCGCCAATGCCTGCGCCCCGGGTGCCAGGCGAAGAAGACGCCTCGTTCGAACACGTGGTTAAAGTGCTTCAGGAATTGCAACGCCGTGACCCAAGCCGCTACGTACGGCTGCGCAGCGCCGCCGCTTTGCGGCAAATTGGGCCCCGTGAAGTGGAGTGATTCCTCACCGCGCAGAGAACTTACTTTCGTGATGAATTGGAATTTCCATCGAAAAGTTTCTTTCCGGGCGCGCTACGCCGCGCTGCTCTGGGCGCTGGCCGGAGTCTTTTTTGTAGCGCCATTTTCGCCTGCTGCTTTCGTGTTTGGCGCGAAGGAGCCCGCTGCCCTGCCGGAAAAACTCGGTGAGCCGGGAGCCCCGCGTACCTCCATCTTTCGCTCCGGAGTGCTGGAAACCAAAGAAGGGCTGACGCTGCGGCTGACCGCGGATCTCGGCTCCGTAAACATCACGCAAATCGACGCCGGCTCTCCTCCGGTCGTGCGCTATACGGTGCACGTCGAAACCGACGCTCGCGGAGGGGCGGCGGCGCAACTCCTGAATAATTATTCGCTTAAGACCGGAACTTCCGCTAGTGGAGTGGAAATTGCGCGCACTACGCCAACGCCCAGTTCTGGGTGCAATCCGAGATCGCCGTACCGCGCAATTACAACGTAGAAGTGAACACCGGCGCCGGCGACATTACCACGGCCGATATCGGCGGCACCGCTCTTCTGAAAACGCAGGGCGGAAACATTATTGCCGGACGAATTGGCAGGCCAGGATTTCGCGAAATTTCACGCGGGCGCCCCGTTGCCAGACTGGATACCGAAGGCGGGCACATCAAGGTGCTGGATGTTTTGGGGGACCTGACCGCATTTACCGCCGGAGGACACATCAACGCGGGCAACATCACGGGTGACGCTTCACTGCACAGCGGCGGCGGACATATTCGCGCGCGGCAAATTGGCGGGCGTGCGGATTTGGAAACCGCGGGCGGCAACATTGCCGTTGGGCAGGCTGCGAGCTTCGTGAGCGTGCACACCGGCGGAGGCCAGATTGACTTCGGAGATGTTCGGGGCTCGGTACGCGCCCAGACAGGTGGCGGCGGCATTCACGTCATGTACGTTTCCGGCCCCATGGAAGTGGAATCCAACGGCGGTAGCATTTGCTTGACTGGTGCGTCCGGCGCAGTGCAAGCCGCCACTTCGGGCGGCAGCATCACCGCTTGGATCAATCCCAACGCGCCGCCAGGAAAAGGGCCCGTGCGCTTAGAAGCCTCTTCGCAACTAGCGTCCGGCACCGGCGACATCATCGTCTACCTGCCGCGGGATTTGGCGGTAAATATCGATGCCTTGGTGGCCAACGGCACGGAACAGTTCATCGAAGCGGATTCTGCTTTGCACCTGACCATGCAGGGACCCCCGAATGGAATCGGTCCGGTTCACGCCGTAGCCTCCCTCAACGGCGGCGGCGCCCCGCTGAAGTTGCGGACCACAGGGGGCAAAATCCGGCTGCAGTTTCTCGACGCCCAAGTGGCGCTGCGCGAATCGCTGCTTCGTGAACAAGAGGATCGCCTCAACAAACGGCTGGTGGAAGCAGGACTCGCTCCCGTTTCCTTCCTGTCCTCGGTGGGGCCTGGACCAGCCAACGCCAATCCGCAGCCTCAGGTGCAGCCCGAGCCTCAGAAAAACAGCACCGACTGGCTTGAAGACTGGATCAATGATCTGGAACGCAGGTTCCGCGGCAGCATCAATGAAGACCCAGACGATTTTTTGAAGCGCCTTACCTATCATCCGTATCCTACTTATCCTTCTCTCGCGCAGCGCGCGGGAATCCACGGGTTCGTCCTGCTCCAAGTGAAGGCGACAAAGGACGGCCACCTCGAGGTGCTAAGAGTTCTGCAGGGCGAGCCGGTGCTCGTTGATGCTGCCATCGACGCGGTAAAGCGGTGGCGAGCGAAACCGGCCTGGGTGAAAGGAAAGCAGTGTGAGGTGACTTCGACCGTCAAGTTCGACTTTCAGCTGCCGTGAGCGCTCATCTTGCGGCAAGCGGTCTTTTTTGTTTGGGCCTCGGTTCTGTAATAGCTTGGTTCTGCAAATCGCATGCAAGGGGGTAGAACGTTATGTCACGTCACGGTTTCCGCGCGACTGCTTTTTGTTTTTGCCTTCCTCTCGTGGCCGCTCTTTGGGCCGTTCCCGGTTATGCCATCAGCAAAGACTTCAACCAGACGTATCCCCTTCAGCCTTGCGGCACGTTCGAGCTGCAAAACGTTAACGGCACCGTTGACGTTCAGGGATGGGACCGCAATGAGGTGGAAATTCACGCCGTAAAAACGGCGAAGCAACAGGAAGCCGATCTCGAGCGCGTTTCGATCGAGGTAAACGCCCGCCCAGATGCCATCGCGGTCACCACGCGCTACCCGCAAAACGAAGGCGTTGAAGTCGCGGTGGAATACACCATTCACGTTCCCCATCGCGTGCACCTCGAACATATCGGCACGGTGAACGGCACGCTGCGTATCTCCGGCCTGGATAACGTGGAAGACCTGCATACCGTTAACGGAGATATTGAAGTGTTCGAAGGCGGCGGAAGCGTCCATGCTCACACCACCAACGGAAACGTCCACCTGGAACTGGCGCATGCACCCGAAAAGCCCGGCGCCACTGCGGAAACCACCAATGGGTCGCTGGTTCTGGCCGTGCCTTCCGACCTGCAAGCGGAGATCGAGGCGCGCTGCCTGAACGGAAATTTCTATTCCGAGCTCCCCATCACCATGGAGAGCACGGATCGTCCGCGCGAAATGCACGGCAAGTTAGGCCGTGGCGGCGTTCCAATTCATCTTCGTACCGTAAATGGCGGGATCCGCTTGATTGTCCTGCGCTCGAGCGTCTGACCATTTCCCCGCTGCTGCGTCTAAGTGCTAAGGAGGATGGGACGGAAATGAATACACGCAATCTTTTGGCTACCGGAGGAGTCGCGGCACTCAGCCTCGCGCTGATCGCTCTGCCTGCGCCTCCTGCAAATTCCCAAACGCCATGTCCGGATGACTCTGCTATCAGTCGGCTGGAACGGAAGTTGGAACGGTTGCAAGCAAGGCTTCAAGGGCGTGAAGACGAAGTGGCCAAACTCACGGAGTCGCGCGCGATGCTGACGTCGCAAATGGTTCTCGCGCAGCACCACCGAGCGATCGAGCAATTGGAAGCTTTCCCCCAGTTGGCTGGCGGTGACGATGACGTGAAAGTTCTGTTGGACGACGAAGGCTCGAGCTGGCTCGGCGTTGAACTTCGCGAGGTCAACGGGGACACCGCCAAGGAATTGAAGCTTCCGGCCGAACGCGGCGTGGTTCTCAGTTCCATCGTTCCCGACAGCCCGGCCGCAAAGGCGGGCCTCAAAGAAAACGACGTGGTGACGGAAATCAATGGCCAACGCGTCGAAGGAGCGGCGCAGTTTCGCCGCGTGATCCGAATTCCGATGGTTCCGTCCATGGAATGGGATGGCAGCCGATTCCTGATGGGTGGTTCCCCTCGCCTTGGAATTGACGCGGAAGACCTTACGGGTCAGCTCGGCACGTTCTTCGGAGCTCCCGACGGTGAAGGCATTCTGGTTCGCGAGGTGAATCCCGGTTCAGCGGCAGAAAAGGCGGGAGTAAAAGCCGGTGACGTCATCACTTCCGTCAACGGTCAGCGGGTTCGAACGGTCGGCGACTTGCGCGAGAAACTCACGGCCAAGCGGGAAGCAAAAGACAAGGACCAGAACCAAAGCGTGAAGCTCGGCGTCTTGCGCAATAAGAGCGAGGTTTCTCTGACCGTCGAGTTGCCCCCTCCGGCTTCGCGCACTAAGCGGTTCATCTCGCATCGCACCAATATCTAACGTTAGGTTGGCAATTTATCAGTCTTACGCAAGAAGGCCTCGCCCCCCAGGAAGCCATTTCCTGAGAAGCGAGGCTTTCCCGTTTTTCGGAATTTCCTGAAGACTTTTCTCCCGAGAGTCTTGCCGCTGACTTAGCCTTCTTCTTCGGGCAGAGAAGCGAGCGCCGCTTCAAAAGCAGCGTAGTGGCGGTGGCGCTCCTCCGGCTCATTCAGGGCCACGCCCTCGCGCTCTACCCAGGCGTGAGCTTGCAATTTATCGTTTTCTTTGCGAATTCCGATGCGCAGACGAGAGGTTATTCCCTGCCGCCCGAGCAGCCACCACAATGTCAGCGATTTTGCGAGGCAAGATGGGTGAACCGGCCCACGCCGGTCCGCGGCGTTGACCATATGCGCGGTCAAAGCGACTTGCTTGTTCAGGGAAGCTGAATCCATTTGCGGCGTGGAGTGCCGAAGAGTTTTCTGCAGTGTCAATCGCGTCGAGTGGAAGCCGCGCAGCCTCAGGCTCAGAGAAACCAGCGGCAACATCACCAACGCGCGCAAAAACACCATTTGCGCGGGGCGCTCCAGCGCGCTAAACCGCCGCAGGCTTTCCAGCATCAGCGGGCGAAACTTGCAGCAAGCCGTGTTCGAGGAGATGGCCGACGAGTTCGGTCAGGTTCTCGCGCAGCAGTTCCGGGTGCACGTCATATTCCGCGAGGAGTTCCTGGTACGCAGCATTAATATTCGGTGCGGTTGTTACCAATTGCCACATGCGCGTGCCGGTCTCATCAAGGCCGAAATACTTTTCCGTTTCCAGGTTGAGCAAAACCGATTCCTGATCCAGAAACCGTACCAGGACGTGCGAGGGCGCGGCAGCTCGATCCTTAAATGTCAGCATCGGCACGGCTCCTCTTACGGTTCCTGGCACGGCGGCAGTTATCTCGAAGAGTATACCGGGGATTGCGCGGCTTCGCTACGGCACGGGGGCGTCGGCGGGCGTTGCCGGCGCTGCCAAGGGACCCTGGTCGCTTCGCCGCACAAATCTAACAACACGCTGACTCACAGGGAATAGAAAAAGGCCGCTCCCGCAGAGCGGAACCTGGCTCAATAGGCGCGCAATTCCCCGGTTACGACTTTTTCTTCCTTGCGTTC
>WNGM01014524.1_pt1 | contig 10614 bp, 15 predicted proteins | sample 5400571 | NCBI WGS metagenome assembly WNGM01 (sample SAMN13153378, study PRJNA577476) | soil metagenome | isolation source: 100 cm soil or saprolite under Garry oak tree replicate 2 | place: USA:California | collected 2016-06-15 | reverse complement strand
TCGGCGGCAGTCGGCGAACGCCTGGACGAGTCCACGCTCCTGCGCCATGCGCGCAAGGAAAGCGTGGCCAAGTTCCGCGACACCTGCATCCATGCCCGCCATGCGGCTGACCCCAAAGGGGTTGCCGAAGACGAGGCCAAAGGCGTCGAGGCGAGATGCCTCACCATCACCAACACCGACGACGGCATGGTCGCCGTGAGCGGGATGCTCGACAAGGTCGGAGGTGCGGTGTTGCGCACTGCTCTCGAGCCGCTCGCCACGCGTGCGGGCAAGGACGACCACCGCCTCTTCCCGCGCCGCCTGGGGGATGCGCTCGTCGAGCTGGCGGAAGGGAGCATGAAGCAGCCGCAGATCCAGGTCACGAGCTCGGTGGAAACTCTGCTCGGCCTTGTCGGCGCGCCGGCGGCGGAGATGGAGTTCGCGCTCCCGATCTCATCCAAGACGGGATTCGCATGCGACTGCGGCGTGACCCGCGTCCTGCTCGGCTCCGAATCGACGGTTATCGACGTTGGGCGCTCCAAGCGAACTGTGTCGGGTCCGGCGCGCCGAGCGCTAGATGCCCGCGACGGCCACTGCCGGTGGCCTGGATGCGATCGGCCGGCGAAATGGAGCGCGGCGCACCACGTGAATCTCCTATGTCAAGCCGCCTCCGAAAAACGCTCATTCAAGACCAGTGGCAGGTCATTCCAGAGCCGCCGGAAGACCTCGTCAGAGATACGACGCTTGAGTGACCGAAGTGCCTCGCGCCGAGTGTTTCCTAGAGCCAGTCGTTTCGCGATGTAGGTTCTTCCCAGGCCTTCGTCGCGGGCTTGGATTATTGCGATGCGGTAGAGGGCCGCATTGAGCTGCCGATTGCCGCCGCGGTTCAGCCTATGCCGCACGTTGTTGCCAGACCAGACCGGTATGGGCGCGGTGCCGTTGTTCAGCGCAAACGCAGCCCGGGTTTCGAACCGACGAATGTCGGCACTTTCGGCAAAGATCTTTGCCGCGGACAGGGTGGCGCAGCCCTGGAGCTGCAGCAGGCTTGGCGTCAGCTGACGCATCAACGCTCGAAGTTGGAGCCCCAGGGCTTTGATGCGCCTAGTGAGGCGCCGGATGGTCTCTAACTGCTCGAGGGCGATTTCAGCCAACAGGCCGCTGTGCTGGCGGACGATTCTCTCGACCTGGTCCATCACGCACCACCGGATCAGAGCGCTGTCCGACAGTTCCAGTCCAGGCTCGATTTCATGAAGGTTCCAATGCAAACGGCAGCAGATTCGAGTTCGCTCTCCGACCAGATCCTCGCGATGGTCGAGCAGGAGCTTGACCTCTCGGCTCTTGCCTTCCAAGCGAGCGACCGGCAGGTTCGGCTCTCTCAATGCAGCCCGAGCCACGGCGAGGGCGTCGATGGGGTCCGACTTGCCGAGCTGACGACCTGTGACACGAACTGTCGCCATGAGTCGCGCCTGGACCAGGACCACCGCCTCGCCGGCATGGAGCAGATCCGATTCCAACCGCCGCGACAGGTGTCGACAGTTCTCCAGCGCCCACCGGCGGTCCGGCCACCGACTCGCCCATCGCAGAGCCTCCAGGTGACCGGGCGTGGTCGCCGGAAACGTTTGGTAGTCGAGCTGCTTGCCGTTCTCGTCGACGGCGACGAACGTGTGCGTGCGTTTGTGGGAGTCGCTCCCGAGTGTCACCATGGTCCTGTCTCCTTACAAGGGGGATTGAGGCCCGGTCGGTGGACACAAAGTTGGGGCGGTTACCACGCTCCTATGAAGTCACGCCGGCCGGCCTTTTTAATGCCCGACGGGCGGCAATTCAAATGGAAGCCACCGCGGCTAGTGCATTGGGGAGCCAACCCGCCAGGCATCCGGAGCATGACACTCACGTGCACTGGATCCATGGTGGCTCGACCGATCTCGACAACCTGATTCTTTTGTGTCATCGGCATCACTGGATGGCCCATGAGGGTGGTTGGCAGATCGTGCGCAGCGACGACGGCCGCATGCTGACCATTCCGCCCGTCACCGAATTCCAGCGACTGGCGCGAGGACCGGATTAGGCCACTGCGGCCCGACCCGGCCCTCCCTCTTCGCTGCGTCCGCGTTTGTTACATCTGGACGATCGGGCGGACCTCCATGGCTCCGACCTGAGCCGCTGGGCACTTGGCGGCGTACTCGACCGCCTCGTCGAGGTCCTTGGCCTCGATGACGTAGAACCCGACCAGCTGATCGCCGGTCTTCACGAAAGGGCCCGATTCGGTCTGCGTCTGGCCATTGCGGACGCGGACGGTCTTCGAGGTCTTCGACCCCTGGACAGGGTCGCCGGCCTTGAACATGCCCTTGCCGTCGATCTCGGCGAAGTACTCGTTGAAGGCGTTGTTCTGCGCGTCGAAGGCCGGCGTGCCCGGGTGGGGCATCTTCGATTCGTCGGCATAGAGAAGATAGAGGTACTTCACGGAATCACTCCTTGTGTGCTTTCGCCGCCGAAGGCGGCGTCTGACTGGTTTCTAGACTGGCTTGGCTTGGGCCAGGACCTGCTCGCGGCTGACCCCCTGCATGTGGTGAACCTCGCTCGCGTGCTCCTGCACGCCCTTCACGAGCTTCTCCTCGTCGTCGGTCTCGAGGATCCAACCGCATTCGCATTCGACTCGCTTCTTCATCTGTCTCCTTGTTGTCAGGCCTGACGCTCGCAATCCTGACCGGTGTGGTTTGGGGAATCTTTGGGATCCGCTAGCCAGAGTCCCTCTGGGGGCTCAGGACCAGCCGCCACGCATTGCGCAGCGCGACCGCGAACAGAGTGAGGAACGCGCTGCCTACCGTCAACGATGCGTCTGACTGACCTATCAAAAGCTGAATTGCTCCGGCGGTCAGATAACCGTATGCGATGAATGGAATCACAAGCAGCCAGAAGCTTTGCGCCAGGCGCGCGCGCCGACCCTGCTCGGTCAGCCGGACCACCGGCCACCAGATCCTCACGGTCCGCCACACGACGAAGGCCACGACGATCGCGATCACCTCGCCACGGACACGTGAAGGGATTCCAGGCATGAGAAAGAAGAGGGACAGCGCAAAGTCGGTGGAGAGAAGTGTCAGCGTGCTCCCAGCAAGGGCTGCCCACCGGTTCTTCCGGTCTGTGAAGACGTCGATGTGCAGCTGCGTCGCCACGAACAACAGGCCGAGAAGGGTCGCGGCGCTGCCGGCGCTGGTGGCGAAGAATAGGTTCCAATCTCCCACGGTCAACGAATTATCGGTTCATAGGTGGCGATGCTCAGGATCTATTTGACAGGCGAGGTACAGGTCGAGAACGGAGACCGCCTGCTGCGCGAATCAAAGCTGGGCGGGCCGCAAGGGCGTTTCGTGCTCGCGCACCTCGTCACCGAACGTAGGCGCGCGGTCACGCAGGCGGAGCTGGCCGAGGCGTTGTGGGCCGAATCGCTGCCCGCCTCGTGGCCGCTGGCCCTGAGCGCGATCGTCAGCCGGCTACGCGCGGGCCTCGCGACCGTCGGCCTGCCCCGCACCCGGATCATCGGCAACGCGTTCGGCTGCTACCAGTTCACGCCACCCGGTGAGATCTGGGTCGACGTCGAGGCGGCGCTCGCCGGAGTGGACGCTGCGGAGGGCGCGACCATCGCCGGCAATCCTCAGGCGGGCTACGGCCCTTCGCTGATAGCGACCACCATCCTCAGGCGCCCGTTCCTGCCCGGCCACGACGGACCGTGGGTCGACGAACGCCGCGCCCTGCTGCAGGCCGGACTGGTCAGGGCGCTCGACTGCCGGGTCGAGGCGCTCGCCGCGAACAACGAGATCGTTCTTGCCGTCGCCCACGCCCGCGAAGCAGTTCGGCTCGAGCCCTATCGCGAGTCGGGCTATCGACGCCTCATGCGCCTGCTCGCCGCCGGCGGCGATCGCGCCGAAGCCGTGCGCGCCTACCAGCAGTGTCGCGACCTTCTCGACAAAGAGCTCGGCGTTGCGCCGTCTCCAGAAACCGAAACCCTATACCGGGAGCTCGCCGGCTGAGTCAACGTCCGGCTGCAGACTTGCCACTCTCAACATACAACGCACTGGGGGGCTTGCGGCAAGACCCGGGTCGTGCTGCAGAATCTCCGGCCGCAACCAGAACCGACGGATTGGGGGGGGCGTATGGCTGAACACGCTGTGGTGATAGCCGGAGGCGGCCCGACGGGGCTGATGTTGGCGGGCGAGGTGGCGCTGGCCGGGGTTGACGTTGCCATTGTCGAACGGCGAGCCGGCCAGGACGTCAGCGGCTCGCGCGCAGGCGGTCTGCACTCGCGCACCATCGAGGTTCTCGACCAGCGTGGAATCGCTGATCGGTTCCTGTCGCAGGGGCAGGTGGCGCAGGTCGCGGGGTTCGCCTGGATCCGTCTGGACATCAGCGACTTTCCCACCCGCCACAACTACGGGCTCGGGCTGCGGCAGAACCACATCGAGCGCATCCTGGCCGGTTGGGTCGACGAGCTGGCGGTGCCGATCTACCGCGGACGTGAGGTGACCGGTTTCGCGCAAGACGACACAGGCGTCGACGTCGAGCTGTCCGACGGCCACTCGCTGCGTGCCGCATATCTGGTCGGATGCGACGGAGGACGCAGTCTGATCCGTAAAGCAGCCGGCATCGAGTTTGCCGGATGGGATCCCACAACGAGCTCCCTGATCGCCCAGGTCGAGCTGACCGACGAGCCGGAATGGGGCACCCGCCGCGACGCCATTGGCGTCCATGCCTTCTCCCGGTTGGAGGATGGACCGGTGGGGGTCCTGGTGACCGAACAGCATCTGGGACACACCGGCGAGCCCACCCTGCGCGATCTCAGCGATGCGCTCATCGCCGTATACGGGACCGATTACGGGGTCCACAGTCCCACCTCGATCTCCAGGTTCACCGATATGACTCGGCAGGCGGCGTCCTACCGGGACAGACGGGTGCTGCTGGCCGGCGACGCCGCACACGTGCATTTCCCGGTGGGTGGACAGGGCCTCCAGATCGGTGTGCAGGATGCGGTGAATTTGGGATGGAAGCTGGCCCAGGTGGTCAAGGAGACGTCGCCAGAAAGCCTTCTGGATACATACCACGCCGAGCGGCACCCGGTCGCAGCCCGCGCGCTGCGCAACACCATGGCGCAAACAGCGCTCCTGCGCTCGGACGAACGTACCGAGGCACTGCGCGACACCATGTCCGAGCTGCTGAGCATGGACGAGCCTCGCAAGCGGGTCGCCGGGATGATGTCCGGCCTGGACATTCATTACGACCTCGGCGCGGGACACCCGCTGCTCGGGCGCCGCATGCCCGATCTCGACCTGGTAACCGCCAACGGCCCGCTGCGGGTATTCACTCTGTTGCACGAAGCTCGGCCGATCCTGCTCAACCTCGGTGAGCCCGGCAGCCTCGACATCTCTCCGTGGGCACAGCGAGTGATGGCGATCGACGCCACCTACGCCGGTGATTGGGAGCTTCCCGTGCTGGGCCACGTAGCTGCGCCCGCTGCCGCGCTGATCAGACCCGATGGATACGTCGCCTGGGTCGGTGACGGCACAGATGACGGATTGCGCGCTGCGCTGACTACCTGGTTCGGATCACCACGCGACGCGATGCTCGGCCCAACCGAACGCCGAATGGAGTAGAAGAGTTTCTCGGGAGACGCGTCCTAGCCCGGAACGGGTGGGGGCGGGCGGGACCACCCTGATCCGCCCGCCAAGAACCGCCGGCGGGCGGGCTAAACGCCGGCGGCGGCCTGTTCAAGCCGGTCGCAATGGGTCCTAATTAGGTCGAGGACGCCGCTGCCGGTTTCAATTCGAGAGTTCAAATAGTGCCCGTTCCCCCGACCAAAATCCGAACCCAAACGTCGTCCTCAGCTGACCGCTTTCTTCACGAGCGCGCCGATCCTAGCCTCTTCGGCGGCAGTCAACTTCTTCAGGGCGAAGGCGACCGGCCAGAGGCCTCCGTCGTCGAGGTTCGCAGAGTCGTTGAAGCCGAACGTCGCGTACCTCGTGCTGAACTTCTGCGCGCTTTGGAAGAAACAGACGACCTTGCCGTCCTTGGCATACGCGGGCATCCCGTACCAGAGTTTCGGCGAAAGGGCCGGCGCGCTGGCTTTGACGATCGCATGGAGCCGCTCGGCCATGGCGCGATCGGGTGCCTTCATGGCGGCGATTTTCTCGAGCACGGCGCTTTCCCCGTCCGCCTTGTCCGCGCGCGGGCGGGGCGCGCTCCCGACTGCAGCTCTTGGACGCGCTCCCTCATGGCGGCCTTTTCCTCGTCCGTGAATCCCGTGACCGCCCTTCGGCTTGCGCTGGTGCTCTTGGCGGACTTCTGCGTGCCCTTCATTGCAGGTTTCGTCCCGGCCATGGTGCCAGCTCCTACGCCTTCGCCGCGTGGGCGACCTTTTTCGGCTGGAGGATCCGGATGGCGTTGCCGAAGGGGTCACGGATGCCCATGTCGGTGCCGTAGAAGCGGTCGGCGGGCTCCTGGGTGAAGTCGGTGACACCTCGCGCCTTGAGGGTCTCGTAGAGACCCCGGACGTCGTCCGACTGGAAGACGAGGCCTCCCAGGGCACCCTTGGTGATCAGCTCGCGGAGCTGCGCGGCGGTGGCTTCGTCGTGCACCGGCGGGCCGGGCTCTTCCAGGGAGATTTCGGTGCCGGGGTCGTCGGGGACGCGCACCGTCAGCCAGCGGTAGGAACCTTGCTTGATGTCCTGGCCTTTCTCCAGCCCTACCTTGTTGACGTAGAAGTCGAGGGCCTCGTCCTTGTCGAGGACCATGATGGAAGTGGCGTTTAGCTTGGTGATCATTCGCTTGTCTTCTCCTCTGCGAGATTTGATCGGGACGACCCCCATGCTATGGAGCCGCCGCCGCGGCGGCTATTCCAAAAGTGCTCGATCGCATCGCCACCCCCGCCGCCACCACCGGCCGCATGGCCGCCATCTGGAGGCAGGTGGGCGGCAACATCGGCTCATGCCCCACGCGGTAGTCCGATGGCGTCTCTCCGACGATCTCCCGGAACGTGCGGCTGAAGGTCCCCGAGCTGGTGAAGCCGACGTCGAAGCAGATGTCGGTGACGCTGCGGTCGGTCTCGCGCAGCAGGAACATCGAGCGCTCCACCCGTCGTCGCTGCAGGTAACGGTGCGGCGTCTCTCCGAAAACGGCGCGGAAGCTACGGATGAAGTGCGCGCGGGAGAGATGGGCCACCGAGGCCACGGCGCGGACGTCGAGCGGCTCGAAGTAGGCGCGGTCCATGGCGTCGCGCGCGCGCAGTACGCGCCGGTTCAGGTCCTCGACTTCCCGGCTCACGGTCCAACGCTACGCCATCAGGGGGCCAGCTGCCGGTAACCCGAGCCTCATCCCTTGGCTGTTGGGCGGCATTCGCGACGCAACTCTGAGAGGCATCAGTGATGCGCGTTGCGTTCGAGGACCCCGCGGATGAAAGCGGCCTGTGCAACCTGCTCAAAGTTGTGGCCGGCAACGCTCACAAGGCGGACACCAAGAGTTACAGGCGGGTCCCAGTTCTTATCAACAATGCGGTCGAGGGCAGAATCCGTCAGCGTTCGCACAAAATTCGGCATCACCAGTTACGGCTGCCACTTGTTTGGCGGTATGTCCGTAGCCTGTGTCCGCGGGGGCGAACGGCAGGCGCCACCGAGTTGCCCAACCGGATGAGGTCCACACTTGCGGCTTGTGTGCGACCTCAGCAATGTGATCGTCGGCGATCCGGCTCATATGCCACACCAACCATGCGATCGAGTTTGCTTCGCGGTCGAGACGAAATGTCAGTTGGGCCGGAGTTAGCCCTTCAACGACATCGTGCACCTGGGCGGGAATTCGATCGAAGGCTTCAATCAATAGCTCGCTGCTGGTCATACCGCTCCTCAGTTATTGCGTCCAACCGACTACAAAAGCGCCTGCGACCTCGAGCCTTCTGGGTGCAGCTGTGTAGGTCTCTACGCGGCCTTTTGTCGCTCTCAGCTGTGCCATCTGGTTACAACGCTAGCGGGGACTCTCGAAACGCCAGCGCGTCGCGCCATGCGGTTCCTTGGTCGCGACACCCACCGCCGCGGTCGGCGTGACGGCGTAGAGATCCCACGGCCCGCGACCTGCACTTGGCGCACTGTACTCCGCCGTGATGGCTCCAGCGCTCGCTCGCGCCGGCCAACCTAGCGACGCGTAAAGGTTCGCCACGCGCTCCAGGACTGCCTCATCGGTCACCTTGCGCGCAGTGCCCTCGACCACGACGTCGATGTCATCCAACGAGACCGACACCGCGCAGCTCGGGTTGGCGACAAGGTTCCGGCTCTTCCGCAGTCGAGGCCCGCTCACGAAATAGAAATTGTCATCGACCCAGATCGCGCCCACCGCAGCCAGGTGCGGCCTCCCATCGGGATCCGTTGTGGCCAGCCAGCAGGTGCGCCCGGGCCCTTCCTCGCGGGCTTGCTCCTCAAGCTGCTTCAATGCCCGCGACCACGGAATCGGCTCGTGTCCGTAGATGTCCAGGTTCTGCTCTTGCATCTCCTACTCCTTCCGGTTGATAACCCTTATGACGGCCCGATGCCCTCCAACTCATCGGTGGCCGCAAGGCGCCGCGAACGTGACTACCAGCGCTGGTGTACAAGCGGCGCGATGCGCTCTCGATAGAGCTCTGCAATCCGGTCCATCGTCGACGCGGGCAGCTCAGGGAGATCGGAAGCGGCCGCATTGGCGCTCGCCTGCTCCGGAGTTTTGGCCCCAGGTATGACCGTGCTAATGCCGTCGTTCATCAGGATCCAGCGCAAGGCCATTTGGGCCATGGTCGTCTCATGTGGCATCAATGACCGCAACTCCTCGACCGCCACTAGCGCGGTTTCGTAATCGACTCCGGCGAAGGTTTCCCCGACGTCAAAGCTCTCACCGTGGCGATTGAAGTTGCGGTGGTCGGTGGCCGCGAATTGCGTGTCGCGATTGAACTTTCCGGTAAGCAGCCCCGACGCAAGCGGCACGCGAGCGATCACCCCGACATTGCGCTCGCGCGCCGCGCTTAGAAACCGCTCGGCGGGCCGCTGCCGGAAGATGTTGTAGATGATCTGGACCGTGGCTACGTTCGGATACTCGATCGCTTTGAGGCCCTCCTCGACACGTTCGACGCTCACGCCGTAACTCGCGATCCGACCATCCGTGATGAAGCTGTCCATGGCGTCAAAGATTTCTGGTCGGTAGTAGCTGTCGGTCGGGAGAGAGTGGAGCTGGACGAGGTCGAGCCGATCCATGTTTAGGTTCTCTCGAGATCGGTCGATCCAAGCGCCAAAGTTCTCGCGTGTGTACGCCTTGAGGTCCAGCGGCGCTCGCCGGCCGATCTTGGTGGCAACGACGATCGGTTCCGTGCGCTCTTTACGGAAACCGGCGATAAGCCGCTCGCTGCGTCCATCGCCGTAAACATCCGCCGTGTCGAAGAAGGTCACACCGGCGTCGGCCGCGGCATGAAGCGCCCGCAAGCTCTGCTCGTCGTCGACCTGTCCCCAGTCCGCTCCGATCGCCCACGCGCCGAAGCCGATCTCGCTGACTTGACGCCCTGTCCTGCCGAGGGGCCGATATAGCATCAGATCGACAACTCGAACACGAATGTAGCCCAAGGCCAAATCCCGATCAAAAGCCCCGCCAGCCAGGTGTCTCGTAGTGGCCTTCCCGCGAACCGATGAATTCCGAACGCCCGCGGAGTCTCTATCGTCGACACCCGACTTCTAGTTCACTCAAGGAGCACGACCGTGACCAGCGATACCACCACACACGCAAAGGGCACCGGCCAGTACGCCGAGGTCAATGGCATCAACCTCTACTACGAGACTCACGGGAGCGGGCGGCCGCTCGTCCTGCTCCACGGCGGCCTCGGCTCGGGCGAGATGTTCGGCCCTGTCCTACCAACCATCGCGGAGCGCCACGAGGTCGTCGTCGTCGACCTGCAAGGACACGGCCGTACCGCTGACATCGATCGACCGCTCGACGTCCGGCTGATGGCCGGCGACATCGCGGCGCTCATCGACCATCTCGGCCTGGACAAGCCGGACGTGGTGGGCTACTCCCTCGGCGGTGGGGTGGCGCTCCAAACTGCGGCCAGGTACCCGGCCAAGGTCAGGCGGCTCGTCATGGTCTCGGCGAACCTGCGGCCCGACGCAATCTATCCAGAGATGCGAGTGCAGCAAGGGCAGGTCAACGCCGCCGCCGAGTTCATGAAAGAAACGCCGATGTATCAGCTCTACCAGCGGGTCGCACCGCGACCTGAGGACTTCCCGAAGCTGCTGACCAAGATCGGCGAAGCGATGGCCAAGGACTTCGACTTCACCGAGGACGTCCGCGGTCTCCAGATGCCGACCCTCGTGATGGCCGCTGACGCTGATATGGCTCCGCCAAGCCACTACGTCGAAGTCTTCAAGTTGCTCGATGGCGGCCTCCGCGATGGCGGCTGGATGAGCGAGAACCGGCCCAAGGGCGGTCACGCGCTGGCCATCCTTCCGGGCTTGACCCACTACAACATCGTCAACTCGCCGCTGTTCGCCGCGGCCACCCTCGCCTTCCTCGACGCGTAGCCGATATCAGACCCACGAGACCGCTCGTCGCCGCCTGACTCTCGGGCCATCGTTTAATCGATGGTCATCA
>WNGM01004814.1_pt1 | contig 10616 bp, 14 predicted proteins | sample 5400571 | NCBI WGS metagenome assembly WNGM01 (sample SAMN13153378, study PRJNA577476) | soil metagenome | isolation source: 100 cm soil or saprolite under Garry oak tree replicate 2 | place: USA:California | collected 2016-06-15 | reverse complement strand
TGGCTTATACACCCATCAGCCTTGCCGAGATTTACAGCCAAGGTAACCAGATCAAGGCCCAGCAGCAGCGCCAACAATTCGGCGATCTGCAGTTGCAGGAAGCTCAACGCGCTCAGGCCGATCAACAGGGTATCGATCAGAGCATTCAGTCAAACCCGAAGGTCAGTTTGAGTGATCTCGCCGGCAAATACGGCATGGCGGGCGTCAAAGCATCCACGGATCTGAATCAGGCTCGAGCCACCGATCTCACCAGCCGCTACCGGCAGTTATTTACCGCGGCCAATCAGGTCGCGAACTCGGATGATCCGATTGGGACCGTTCATTCGGTCGCTCCGGGCTTTGCGGCTCAATACGATCAGGCGCATGGCCAAGGGGCTTTTGCCCGTCTCACACCCGAACAGGTCAAGCAGCAGGCCGGGGATGTGGCACAACAAGCGCTTGCGGGATTGGTGGACCCCGAAAAGCAGTTCGCCGCGCATCAGGCCATGATAGAGGCGCATTACAAGCAGGAAGGCCCGGGCGGCCAGCTCGCGCGTAACCAGAATACGATCGCCGCGGAGAATGCCCGTGCAGCCGCTACGCAAGCTGCGGAGAATCAACGGGCCGCGCAAGGTCGCGCCGTCACACTGCGCGGGCAGGATCTGGCGAATGCGGATCGCGGTATTCCCGCAGGCTACGAACGCGATCCAAATACCCGGGGTGCGTTGCGTCCCATCGCGGGCGGCCCGCACGACCCGAACGCGACCTCGGCTGGCATGGATTCGCGTTCGAGCGTGATGTTCAACCGTGTAGCGGCTTCAGCGAATGAAGCGGTTCAAGCGCTCAAGAACATCGCGGAATTGCCGGTCACCACCAGTACGGGCTGGTTCGGCGGCGCGCAGCCGGCGACCACTCTCATGAGCTCGGTCAAGAGCGTGCTGGGCCAGAAGATCACAAGTCAAGAAGCCCAGGACTACAAAACCATGATTGCGGGGGTCTCGCGCTCGCTGTCCACCATCGAAACCGCAGGATTGGCGCCCAATGGCTCCATCACGCATTCCATGGACAGCATCACGCTCAATGAGGGAGATTCGCAGCTCACGAAGCTGCGAAAGCTCGCCGAGACCCGGCAGATCATCGAGAAGGGCATCGAGCCGAACCTGTCAAATCCCAAGCTGGCGCCGGCCCAGCGGGATCTGATCAACAAAATCATCACCGAGGTGCAGGGAGCCATTCCCTTTACGCAGCACGACATCACGAAGTTGCAGCAGTCCAAGAACCCGAATGCAACACTGATGGATTTTGCAAAGGGGGCTGGGCTGCCAACGGCAGCATCGGGAACCATGCCTCCTAATGTTCAGGCACTCCTCGACAAGTACAAGTAAATGGCCGATCTCACCGCCGCCTACACCGCGCTCCAGAAAGCGGACGCGGCGGGCGATACCGCGGGCGCCAAACAGCTGGCGGACTACATCCGCGGGCAGCAAGCCCCGCAAAGCGCCCCGGCTCCTATCGCTCCCGCTACGTCCGTAGATCCTCTGCGCCAAACCGCGTTAGTTGGGCGGGCTGCGGGGGAGGGCGTACTGGGGACGCTGGGCTCTGTGGCCGAGAACACCCCGTTCAATCTGGTTACGCGGGCGCTCACGGGCAAAACTCCGCAGGAACTGGGGACTGCGGCAACTAATAAAGTCCTTGGCACGCACCTTTCTGCGCCGGGGTCTTATGGCGATCTGCTCTCGCGCTTTCTGACCTATCTCGGCGCGCCCACACCTGAAACCTCAGGCGAACAATTCGCATCTGCTGGCGTGCGCGGAACGACCGGGGCCCTGACGCTGGGGGGTGCCGGCGGCGTCACGGGTGTCCCGAATGCCATCCGGGCCGGATTGAGTGGCACCACGGGTGCTTTGTCCTCTGAGGGCGCACGTCAGGCGGGAGCCGGGCCCGTGGGGCAATTCTTTGCCGGATTGCTCGGGGGATTCGCCCCGTCCGCCGTTGAGGAAACGGCTCGACTCGCTACTCGTACCGCGGCCAATATCGCCAGCCCCTTGACCCGTGCCGGTCAACAGCAAATTGCCGGCCAGGTCATGGCGAGCCAGGCGGAAGATCCCCAGACCGCCGCGGCGAATCTGCGGGCAGCGCAGCCGGTCGTACCGAACTCGCCGCGCAATGCTGGCGAAGCCTCCCAGGATCTGGGCTTGGTCGCGCTCGAGAAAGGGGTGCGAGCCCGGAACACGGCGGACTTTGGACAGCGGATCTCCGAGCAGAACGCGGCACGTCAGGCTGAGTTGGCCAATCTTGCGCGTTCGCCTGCCGAGTTAAATGCGGCGATCAAATATCGCAATGACGTCTCAGGTCCGATGCGTGAGCAGGCGCTATCAGACGCCAATGCCAATACGATCCGGTTTCAGACGCTCGCCGGTACAATCGAAAACAGGTTTAGGTCTAAGGCCAGCGCACTACAGGACCAGGCCCGGTTTCAAACATTCGAGTCGCAAAATCAGGGAATGGTCGCGCAACCCTACACACCCGTACCGGGCTATCCGCAAGTACCGGGACGGCTAGGGCCGGTCGCGAATCGCTTGGGCGAAGGGGCTGCCGCTTCTGCTGATATGGATCCGATCATTGCCCAACGGCAGGCAGAACTGACGAGCGCACAGAACGAGCTTGCGAGACTTAAAGCTTCAGGTGCCTCGCCACTGGAAATGAGCAAGGTATCCAACCGTATCGATGGAATCTTGCAGACCCCGGGACTACGGGCCTCTCAGGTTGTCCAGAAGGCACTCGGCACCGTCAAGGACAAGTTGGCCTCGTTGGCCGATGAAAGCGGAATAATCGACGCACAGGACCTGTACACCGTTCGCAAGGAAATCGGCAATTACGTTCAACAAGCTGCGAAGGAGTCGGGCAGCTGGGATAAGCGCCTGGCATCGGGCCTGCAGATCGACGTTCAGCATTCGATCGATGACGCCATTGAAAGCGCTGCGCCCGGTTTCAAGGCGTACCTGGAGCGCTATCAGGATCTCTCCAAACCCATCGACCAAATGAAGGTGATTCAGGAGATTCAGCGGCGCTCGCAACTGAACAGTGATGACATAACGACGGGGCAGAGTTTCTTAGGCCCCGGCAAATTCAGCACCGCATTGGATACGGCGATTCAGAAAAGCGGTGCCAAACTCACCCCGGATCAGATCGAGCGACTGAATGCGATCCGCACAGATCTGCAGTACGGGCAGGCTATTAACAGCCCGCTCATCAAGGCGCCCGGTTCAGACACGTTCCAGAATCTGTCGATCGCGCAGGCAATTGGTATGGGCGGACGGACCGCGCATCCCATCGCCACCGTACTGACCAAGCCGCTCTCATGGCTCTACCGGATTGCCGGCACGGATCAGGGCGTGAACGAAATTCTGGCGCAGGCGATGCTGGATCCGAAATTTGCCGCGCAAATGCTTGAGCGGGCCACACCTAAGAGCGTGGGGGCGTTTTCGGCTCGACTGCGCGCCGCTGCCTTGGGGACGGCCGCGAGTTCCACGCTGTCAGGATCATCAGCAGCACAAAGTACACCGTAAGAATCCCGAGAATGATTAACAGCATGAACCGACCGGTTTTTCGTTTGTGAGGGCTTGATGGCCATTCTCTTTGCAGCACCCTTCTTTCGGGCTACGGATCTCGTCAATGCACCCATCCCGGGGGCGTTTCTGGGGTTCTATGCAACCACCACCTCGGCCCTGCAGCCGATCTGGGCCGACGCTCCCCTCACGATCGAATTACAGAATCCGCTGCAATCCGATGGCAACGGGGTTTTCCCCGCGATCTGGCTGGACGATGCGCTACCGCCCTACAAATACGTCCTGTACGCCCCGGATGTCAATGATCCCACAATCCCGGGCGCAGTTTTGCGCACCGGGGACCCCTACACCGCGCCATTGAACATATCGGGGCTGATCGACCAGTTGGCCCCGCTGATCAATGTGAAGACACCTGCGGAAATCACACTCAATCTCACCATCGTTAATTACCTGCAGCTGCCCGGTTTTGTGGACCGCTACGGCATAAACACCGTCCCCGGCACAACCAACATGGGTAATGCGCTGCAAAATGCCATTAACCAATGCCTGCTACCCGGCGGCTCACCCGCGCGATTCAATGCGGGCGTCTATGCATTGGTCACGTTGCCGAATCTGGGCACGATTTCGACCAACTACATCCGACTTGAGATCTGCGGCGCGTCAAACTACGGCACGCAGATCGTCAACAACGCCCCGGCAAACTCAGGCCCCTGTTTTGACTGCTCCGGCTACAGTGGCGGCTATATCCATGATCTGGTGCTGAGCGGCAATACCGCGCACAAGAATGACGGCATCCACATCAACCACGCCGGCAGCGGTACCCAGACGCAGGCATGGCAGATCTCGCGCATCGTGAGCTTCATGCCTGGCTATGGCATCCTATTGGCTGACACAAACACCAACAGTATCGATGCGTTCCAACACTGGCCCGGCTCCGGCGGAACCTACATGCAGGTATCCCAGGCGGTGACGCTGACGGATGTGAATCACGGCATCTATATGACCGGTGGGTTTGTCCACAACGTCATGATCTCCAATTCTGAAGTAGTCCCGGGCGCAAACTTCGCCACCGGACAGTGTGGCATCAAGCTCGACTGCAGCGCTTCGAACGGGGTTTCACTCGTCAATATTCTCTGCCAGACCCGCAGCGGATTGAACACGGAAACAGGAATTGACATCGCCTCCGCAGGCTCGGTGCAAGCCTTGACAATGCAAGGCATCTATCACGAAGGCACCGCGATCAAGCTCACGAATGTCAGCAATAGCAACATTAAATCCATCACGGATGGGGGTAGCGGGGGCTCTTTGATCTTAGGTCCTGGTACCCGTGAGAACAAGTTCGACGGCGTCAACGTCGCGGTGATGTCGCTTGCCAGCTCATCCGACTATGGCAACAGTTTCGAGGGTGTGACGGTTCGGGGCGCGGACGCGTGGTCTAGTTCCATTGCCTACTCGATCGGGCGCATGGTGACCAATTCCAGCATCACCTATACCTGCATTGTCGCCAACACCAACAATGCCCCGCCTAATGCAACGTTCTGGACTGCCTCAAGCTCGTTTACGGATGGCTCGGACGGCGCCAATCTCTCCACCCAGCCCAATAGCTGGCGAGGTTGCAGCCTGCCCGTCGTGGGTCCCATCGCCCCACGGGGCCAGAAGTGGCGCGTTCTCTTGGCCTACTCCGCCTCCATGGCCCCGGATTCATATGCCGCCAACATCTTCGAAATCCGCGTGACGAACAACAGCACGTTCGACATCGCCAGCCCCACCCATCCCTACAATGGACAGGAAGTGGAGTACGTCATCCGCAATGAGGTCGGGGGTGCAATGGCCGCGGCACCCACGATTGCGGGAGCTGCGATCCCGGGATGGACGAGTCCGGCGAATGGCTTTCACCGCTGTATAATTCAATATTACAGTAGCGACTTTTCAAGTTGGAAATACAAACACGTAGGAACTACGGACCTGCCGAACTGAAGGAGCATCATGTCAATGGGGATTACGGAAGAGGCATCATTTCCTGACACCGCAGATAATCTGGAGAACAAAACTGTCGCATTGGGTAAATGGGTCTTCAATCTGGGAGGCGTAGTTCACGAGTTTAAGGATGTGCTGAGGCGGTTCCAAGAGTCCATGAAGCATTGGACCGACCGGGGACCTGAGGATTACGACAAGAACGAACGTGACCTGCGGGATCTGCTGACCTCGGCTGTACGGGAAGGCTCGCGTCGAGCCAACATCGAGATCCACGGATACACCGAAGGGGGCGGCGGATCATGGAAGGACAAAGCGATCTGGGTGATGATGACATTGCTGGTCTCGGGGATCATCGGCAACGTGGTGCAATACGCGGAGATCGCGAGCCTGAAGACGGCGTTCCAGGACTTCACAACATCGATGGAGCGACGGGTGAACAACTTGGAGCAGAGGATCTACCGGGGCACCCCGTGAGAGTGGGATCTGCGCATGATTCGCCCGATGAGTCCATCACCGCGCACCCGGGGGCGAACGTCAATAAGACGATTGTGGAGATCTCTGACCGCACGCTCTCGATTCTGGCATTCGCTCTGGCGCTAGCCTCGATGGTAACAGCAGGCTGGGCAATACATGAGTCTTCGCTTGCTGAGCGGGAAGCGCGCATGTTGCAATACTACACGCTTGAGATGGACGCAAAGTTGATTACGGCCGGTGTCAAGAAACCCGACGATTCAGTGGCCAACAAGCTAAAGGAGAAATGAGATGTCAGGTGGAGGCGGTGGAATTATCATCATCCGCAATGCGATGAAACAGGCGCTGAGCAATCCGCTCGTGCATGGAACGTTACCGGAATCGGATGCGAACCTGATCGATCCAATTCTGGCGAAAGATGTGAACGACTGGACGCACATCGAGCACGAGCAGGTGCGTAAAACCTTCGCGTGGGTAGCGCAGCATTGCTAGATGGAAGCGCTCCAATGGGCGATCGGTTCCTCGCCTCTCAACTGTGGGCGCATGTCATCAAGTGCGGGCACGTCTCGGCCGATATCTCGCGGATCAATGCGGATGTTGAGCGCATGAAATCTGATATCGGCACCCACGAAATGGGAATGCGTGGGGATTTGCATCGCATCGCCAGCCGCTGTCAGGAACACGAGCTGCGCATCACCAACCTGGAGCGCACATGAGCGCTGTTGATCTCGCGCTCCCCCGGCTGAAGATCGAAGAGGGCTTTCGCGCGAAACCCTACGAGGACTCGCGGGGGTTTCTGACGATCGGGTATGGGGCGAATCTGGATGCTGGGCTCAGCGAACATGCCGCCGAGGCCCTCCTCACGGCTCAAGCCGATGAGATGCACCTCGCGTTGCTCAGCTACGCCTGGTACGAAGCTCTCGATGAAGCGCGCCAGTCCATCTGCCTTGACATCGCCTTTAATGCAGGATTGCACGGCTTGGTGAGTGGCTTCCCGCGCATGATCGCCGCGCTTGCCCGCCATGACTTTGCCTCAGCGGCGACGGAATGTCATGTGCAGAACCCGGAGCTTGCCGGCCGATACCAAAGACTCGCGCAAATGCTGCTGATCGGATCAGTTGCATGAACTTGCGACTGCTCACCCACCGAGCGACGGCTTACTTTCAGGTGGCGCTCTCGATTGTCTTCATCATTGGCTATTTCTTCGTGCTCAACCAGTTCCTCTTCGGTCGGGTCAGGGTCCCCGGTGAGTACCATGACATGATGATTGCGCTACTCGGCATACTCACAGGTTCCGTCAGCGGGATCATCCAATTTTGGTTCTCTCGGCAGCGCACCTCCGAGCCAAATGGAGTGCATCAGCCATGAGCCCGCTCGAGATTCGAATCATCCTCTATGCCGTGGGCGCCCTGATCTTTGGCGGTTCAATCGCGTGGGGCGCGGTGAGCATCACCAGCCATCACTATGAACGCATTATGGCGGCCGATAAGCTGGCTCAGGATGAGGCGCTACAAGATGCCCAGCAGAAGGTAATCGCCGCTCAGGCAGAGCGAGAGAAAGCCACACAACAGGTACAGAAAGCCCATGAACTTCTGGTCCAAGCTGATACTGCTTCTCGTGCCGCTGTTATTGGCAGCGTGCGAAACCTCGAAACCGCGCTACATCTCGGCGGCCTGTCCGCCGCAATGGGAAATCCCGGCCAATCTGGCGGAGCCGCCTCAAGCCCCGGCGGCCCTGCAGGATCTGACCCAGGCGTTGCAAAACTTAACGCAGCAATTGAACGGGCCGTCCAAGCCTGCCAACATGATTCCGCTGAGCTCGCCGGCATCCTCGCTCTAGCGCCTCACTGAGCCTTCGGCGGATTGGCCTCACAATCCGCGAATGTGCCCTTGAGCACTGCCGACGGATTATGTTCGCAGCCCTCATTGCCACCGAACGTCCTTAGAACAATCAGGAGCGCCACTCCTGCGATAAAGATCAACCCTCCCGGTACCTTCCGTTTCACTGATTATCTCCTCCGCTATCCGATGAACGGTGCTGTCCGCAGTAGTCGCCCGCCGGCGCCTTGCGCTTGCACCAATGGAAATGAGGGGATGGATAGTCAGCGCAATGGCAGGTAACAACCGCCTTGCATCCGGTGAAGCTGCCCACAGTTCGCAGTGCATCTCGATGCTCGTGCGGTACCCTGTGAAATAGCTTCGGTTTCATGCTTGCTCGTTTCGACGCTCCGAAGGAGCATAGGGCACAAACGCAAGGCATGCGCAGTGTCGGCAGTAGTCAGCCGTGACAGGGCCTTTCGTATGCTGAGCGTAGCTGTGTCGGCACCGCTTGCAGAGCTGGTCCTGGTCTGGCTGATTCACTTCGAAGCTCCATAAGAGACGGCTCTAATTGTGTGCGGACCACCACACGTGCACACGCCAACTCGGATGATTATGCGTGTGTCGCAACATCTTGGGTCTAAAGCACAGAGCCGTCTGCTATGGGTCCTCATGGTAGTGGGTTGGTTCTCAACGCTGGTATTGGCTCAAACGGGCGCATGCATTCTGGACATATGTATCTGCCGCTCAATGCGACCAGCTGGCCAACCTTACCCTGCCAGCTGCACCGACATTGCACGCGAAGTTCCTTCTGTTCTTCGGATAGCCCAACGGGCGATTTCAGAGGAGGTAGTAACGCCTTGCTCGCCAGCTTTTCGGCTTCAACAAAACACTGGGCGATGCTCAGCGACCCGCGATCACATACGCCTCGAAGACTCACAATTTCGAGTAGCGCGGTCCGCATCTGGTCGGCGTACGCTTGGTTGTAGCCTTCGGACGGTTCGGCAGCAGGTCCCAGCGCTTCCCGCGCGATCCCGCAGACCTCAGCCGAATACTTGAAGCCGTTGGCGAGCTGGCCGAGGGCCAATCGCGCCGCCGTCAGATCATTCTGGAGGGCATGCCGCTGCTGGCGAAGTTCGAGGATTTCGCCTTTTAGGCGCTGGTTTTCATAGCATACATCGGCGTAATCGCGCTCCTGCTCGCGCGTGCGCTTGATGCTCGCCAGCTCCGCCTGCACTCCGGCAGCGTCGGCGTCCAGCTGCTCGATCGCGGTGGCAGCCTCGTGCGTAACCTCACCAATCAGGTAGCGCTCATCCTTGTTGATCTTGAGCCATGCCGATTTCGGCACGCATCGCAATTTTGCGAGCAACTCCATCGTCTTTGTCATCCGAGCACCTGTTTGGCAGTGGATCGCTCGATCTTGAAAGGCACCATCGGCATGAGGCACTTCTCGCAGTGCGGACCAGCCTCATCGATCGGGTCATCGTCCGCGTACACGCGCACGGCTTTGCAGCCCACGCAGCGGCAATGAATTTTGGTCATGATGTAGCCTTCCTATCTTCCTCGTTCATCAAGCGCCGAAGGTGCGGCCGAGCCGAGCGCAGGCCGTCCAGAACCTCTTTGGTGATTTTCATCAGATCCCTGTCCCGATGCTTCTTGGCGTCATCATAGAGACCCTCGACACTGGAAATGATGCGGTAAAGGTCGCAATCAAGGCGATCGGCAGTGCGTTGTGGTTGGGTCTTCATGGGAACGTTCCGCCAGCCTTTGAGTTATGAGAAGACCTGCCAGTCCCCGCCCAGCTATCCCCTCGCGAGGATCGTTGCGGTCCTGGGCTGACGGACTGACAGGACTTGTTCATAGTCGGTCCGAATGCCGGTGGTGGCTACATGCTACCGGCGTCGCATTTATTCCCGTGCCACTTTGAGCCGGACCTTTACCGCATCTGCTTTGTCCGGGGCCCTCCAAGGATGCGTGAGCAATACTCATTTGGTTGGTAGCAGCTCAGTCGTCCAACGAAGCCCGTGCGGTTGCCATTTCGCGGCGATGCCACTCGCGCCGATGGGCTTCCGTCGTGTTCGGCTGCAGCCCCAGCGTCTGGATGATCTCCAGATCGTCTTGGCCGGCCTTGGTGTCCCAGTAGGGAGAATTGGAAGGGTGCAGGTCCAGCGACTGCTGAGCCCCGTCAACCTCGCCCTCTTCGAACCCCTGAGTCAGACCATCACGCTCAAGTGCATTCCACAACGCGCTCATTTCCGCTCCCTCCGCTTCGCCAGCTTGTCCACCAGCCGTTTTATCACCGGCCAGTCCATCGGGTGAGCCCAGACCTCGAACCGCTTCTGGCCATTCTCCGCGCGTCTGGCGCGAAGCGCCTCTTGCCGTTCCAGATTCGTCTTTCCCATGGCCTATAGATTACTCGTTACCGGTAACGGAGTCAAGTACCTTTGGTTGTGGTAACTCGTCTCGACACTTAAGCTCGCATCAGGGGATGATCTTTCGGCACAGGTGCTTGAGCGCTCATCGTGATACATCTCCATTGGGAGTGGTTCTCTTGGGCGGCACGAGTGGTTGATCGAAGATCTTCTCCAGCCGATCAAACACCCCGCGAAGCATCTCAGGTGCCAAGTCAAAGGCCGCTGCGCAAAGATTCGCTATCGGGATGATGCTCACCAGCCCACGCCCAATAAGCGTCCCCACGCGGTCTGTGGGGCTGTAGAACTTATCCTCCCGCTTGGCGCGATCCTTCCTGAAGTTCTGCCATGTCCGGGCAGTGTAGCCAACCGCGCAGATGCCCAGCGGGAGC
>WNGM01013964.1_pt1 | contig 10623 bp, 8 predicted proteins | sample 5400571 | NCBI WGS metagenome assembly WNGM01 (sample SAMN13153378, study PRJNA577476) | soil metagenome | isolation source: 100 cm soil or saprolite under Garry oak tree replicate 2 | place: USA:California | collected 2016-06-15 | reverse complement strand
AGAATTGAATTGCATCGCGCGAGCTGTCTCAAGTGCATCCTCGCTCCTCACCTTGTAACTGTTCCGGACCATCGCGTGGCCGCAACGAAAGGCGCCGTGAGAAAATTCGACGGGAATGCAACCACTATCGCTATCGGCGACAAGCGGCTTCTTTTCGACGAGATAATATCGGATCACTGACGGGTCGAGCAGACGATAGAGCACATCGTTGAATATGATTCGTCGATAGATAAGCGTCAGAAGGAACCGTGCGGATATGAAATTCCGGTAGGCATCGTCAGGAGTCTTGGATCCACGGCTGGATTCTATCTGATCAAGAATAAAATTATGCAGTCGATGGAAGAGTACGGTTATCTGGATAATGAGAGCTTGATCTTCATTGCGTGCGTCGGCGACAAGCGCCTCGGTGAGTGGACACCGAGCGGCGCCTGTACGACTATTGATTCCGCCGTCTGCAACATCGATCGGCGCAGCGCGGCCGATGTCCGCGAACGGCATTCCGGCGGTCGATCCCGATCGATTTTGCACGCGGCCGCGACGTAATCGCGTCCGCGGCATGAGCCCACGAGAGTCCTTGCAGATTTGGCTGAACTCATAAGCCTGCGGACTGACGTCCGGACCGCCGCCATAGATGGTGTCGAGGGTTAGCGGCTGCCGCCGCGCATTTTCGAATCCAAAGCGGCGGCCGTCGGTCGCGGCGAGTGAGATCGAAGTGTTCACCATGTCGTGGGCGATAAACTGCAGGAGATAGGTATAGCCGGAAGGGAGATTCGGATTCTCTTCACTCGGCCAGTTTGGTTCGCGGCTGATGCGCGCTGACAGCTTGCGCATGAGATGGCGCAATTGCAGCGGGTTTTTGCCCGCCCCGAACTTTGACGAGTCGGGCAGCTTGAGCAGATTTCCCATCCCCCCGGGATTGCGCTCGGCGGTCAGCAACGGTTCGGCGTTCTCGGGTTTGTGGATTAGCGAAAGGCTTGATCCGTGCATGGCTGGCGTCCCCTGGTGAATGCCCGATAATTTCACGATGGCGTCAAATCAGCGTCAAAGCCCTGTAAACCAATGAATTTGTTGGCTTTTAACAAGCCGCGTTGCCGAGAAATTGGCACTGAAAGACGTGCACCGACCGAAACATATTCCGAAATTGTTGCATGCCTAAATCCTCAAGCGGCAAGTGAAAGGTGCTTCGAATCGTTTCCGCAACCTGAGCAGACATTGCGATCCCGCCCGGAGGCGCGATTGCTTGCAGACGCGCCGCTACGTTGACCTCGTGACCATAAATGTCTTCAGGGTCGGCGATGATCCTGCCGCAGCTCAGGCCAATGCGGAAAATGATGCGATGATCATTCGCCTCATCCTTGCAGCGCTCGGCCATGCTTTGCTGTACCTGGATCGCACAGCGCACCCCATCTACGCTCAATAAACCGCGACATTGCTTCGCTCGAGGGTTCAGGGATTGGGGACGGCTTTTTCGCCGCAACGAAGTGTTCCAAACGCATTTTCCACCTCATAGTGTTCGCGCTTTCAGTGCCTCTTGAGATGTTGCTGCGTTGACCGGCAGGTCGTCTCATCTTTCGAAGTGCAGGCAACCTGACAGGCGTGCGTCATATGAGCGTTATCTGGTCGGGAGAGATCGGAGGCTGGGCTGGTTACGTTGAATGGGCTCGTTAATCGCCCGCATTGTCGGAAATTTGCGTACGGGTTCGCCGTTGCGGGCTTGCCAGGCTTCGGCATGCGCTGACTGAATTTGCAGCGTTACCGCTTCTCACATTGAGCGCGATGGCTTGCGGCCCGAACCCCGGGGATTAACAGGACACACATTCTCCGATTCGACCCTTCGCTTATGGTCGGATCATCGTCGCCCTGACCTAACGTTTTCCCGCAACATGACACCTACCCACCAGAAGCTCTGGACAAGGCGTCCACATCAGGCTCAAATTTGACTCGCCAAACCAAGTATCGGCCGTAAGCCGAAAATGACCGGGACGCCCGCAGCAACGACGGGCGCCTGCAAAGGAAACAACGGGAGCATTACATGGCTATTTCACGTCGTGACGTTTTATTGGGCAGCGCGGGTGCGCTCGGTGCTGCGACATTTTCATTTCCAAAGCCCGCCATTGCCCAGTCTGAGCCGATCAAGATCGGCTGCCTTGCCGCGATGACCGGGCCGAGCTCGGCGCCGACCATCGGTTTCAACCGCGGAGTCAACTTCGCGGTGGTTGCCATTAACGCCGCCGGCGGCGTCAAGGGCCGCAAGATCGAGGTCATCATTCGCGACACCCAGGGCGATCCGACCAAGGCGGTCAACGCCACCCAGGAATTGATCAGCCAGGCCAAGGTCCACGCGATCTGGGGGCCGCTGAATTCGGGTGAGGCGCTCGCCACCACGCCGATCATGGCGCGCGCCAAGATTCCGGATATCCATCCTTGCGTGGTCGAAAGCCTGATCGACCCCGCCAAATTCCCCAATGCGTTCCGTATGGCGCCTTCGAACAGTCAATGGGACGACGCGGTCCGCAATTATTGCCTCAATATCCTCAAGGTGAAAAAGGTGGCCGTGATCGGCGACACCACGGGCTATGGCGTGACCGCGGTCGGCGCATCGGTGACGGCGTTCAAGAAGGACGGCGCCGATGTAGTCTATCAGGCCAATATCGATTCGACCCAGCCCGACATGACACCGGACATGCTGCGCGCCAAGAACGCCGGCGCCGAGGTGATCGTGGTCTGGAGCGTCTCCACCGGCATGGAAGCGCGAATGTTCAACACCCGCGCCGCGATGAACTGGGACGTTTCGTTCGTCGGTCATCCGTCGATGGCCTCGGGCGAACTCGCCGGCCTTGTCGAGAAGCCCGCCAACTGGAAAAAGGTGTATGCGATCGGCTACAAGAGCTGCAGCTACGATGCCGCCGGCAAGCTGCCGGCCAAGAGCCAGGATCTCGTCGATCGCCTCGTCAAAGCCAATGTGGTGCTTAACGATACGCTGCTGTGGTGGATCGCGGGCGGCATCGATGCGATCGAGCTGATCGCCAAGGGCGTCGCCGAAAGCGGTTCGACCGACAGCGACGGCATCGTCAAATACTGGAACACGCTGTCGAAATATCCGGGCTATTTCGGCAACTACACGTTCACGCCGACCCAGCACAATGGCTATCCGACCGAGGAGATCGTGATGTCGGAGGCCTCTACCGCCAAGAACGGCACTTTCGCGCTGGCGCCGGGCTACACATAGCGGTAGCGCGGAGAGCGCGGCAGATGCTCGCCTCGATACTCGCATCCGGATTGGCGGCGGGCGCGATCTATGCGCTCGTCGGCGTCACCTACAACACCATGTTCTCGACCTCGCGGGTGATGAGCTTCACCGCCGGCCAGCTCGCCATGCTCGGCGGCGTGTTCGGTTCGATGTTCACGCTGAAGATGGGAATGCCGATCTTCGTCGGCTTTCTCCTGACGCTGCTCGGATGCGCGATCATTGGGGTCATCACCGAGTTCGTTGCGGTGCGGCCGGTGCTGAAAAGCCTCGACCAGCATCTCTATGTGCTCTCCACGCTGGCGCTGGCGCTGATGATCCAGCAGGTGGCGGCGATCAAATGGGGCACCGAACCGCAGCCGTTTCCGCGGCTGGTCGGGTGGGGCAGTGGGGTGTTTGACGAAAAGTTCTGGCTGCCGGTGGTGGCCTGCGCGATCACCATCATCGGCCTCGAATATCTCTATCGCCGCACGCTGGTGGGCCGCGCGTTCATGGCGATCGCGGAGGACAATTTCGCCGCGCGCGCGCTTGGCCTGCCCGAGCGCGATCTGCGCGTCGCCAGCTACGCACTCGCCGGGGTGATCGGCGGTGTTGCCGGATTTTCCGGCGGCGAGCTGCTGCTGGCCTTCTTTGCCAATGGCGCGCTGCTGAATTTCTACGGTTTCGTGCCGGTGGCGCTCGGTGGCCTCGGCAACAACCGTGGCGCCATCATCGGCGGCATCGCGCTCGGCCTGTTTCAACAGGCCGCGAATTTCCTGGTCGGCGGCATCTTCTCTTCGGTGGCGGTGTTCACGCTGTTCATCGTGGTTCTGCTGGCGGCGCCGCAGGGCCTGTTCGGCGCGGCCACGGCACGGAGGGTGTGATGACCGCCGTCACCACGACGACCCTCACACGCAGCGAGACCCGCACCTTTCGCGCCATGCTGCCGCAGCTCGCGCCGTTTCTGGGTATCCTCGCCGTCGCGATGATCCTGCCGTTCACCAGCAATGACTACTGGGCGCTGATCGGCACCCGGGCGGCCATCTACTGGGTGCTGGTCTCCGGCCTCAACCTTGTCGTCGGCTTCGCCGGACATCTGGCCATCGGCTATGTCGCGCTGCTGACCCTCGGCGCCTACACCACCAGCGTGCTGGTGGCCGGCAACGTCATGCCGCCGGTGCCGGTCTTCGCTGCATTGCCGATCGCGGCTTTTGTCGGCGCCGTGTTCGGCGTGATCGTCGGCCTGCCGGCGCTGCGATTGCGCACGTTCTATTTCGCGATGTCGACGCTCGGCTTCGCCACCATCGTCACCCAGATTGCGCTGGCCTGGCAGAGCGTTACCGGCGGCGGCATCGGCATTGTCGGTCCGGAATTTCCGGCGCCGTTCAATACCGCGTGGGGCTACTACTATCTCTGCGTCGCGTTCGCCGCCTTCTGCACCTGGATGAGCGCCAACGTCGCTCACAGCCGGTTCGGCCGCGCCTTGATCGCGGTCCGCGACGCCGAAGTCGCGGCGGAAGCCACCGGCATTTCCAAGCCGCGCATGCTGATCGCGATCTTTCTGTTCGCCGGCGCGTTGGCGGCGATCGCCGGCGGATTGTTCGCGAGCTTGCAGACCTACATCACGCCCGACGCGTTTACCTTCGATTTGTCGATCCTGTTCTTCATTGCGATCCTGATCGGCGGACGCGGCTCGATCCTGGGCCCGATGCTCGGGACCATCATCCTGACCATCCTGCCGGAGGTCGCAGCACCGCTGGCGGCGTGGTCGACCTTTCTCTACGCCGTGCTGCTGCTGGTGATCGTGCTGGCGATGCCCGGCGGCATCGCGGCACTGCTGGACTTTCGCAACCGCCGTCCGCTGGCGAGCAACCGCGCCATCGTGCCGTGTCCCGCCACGCTCGACGGTATCGTGCGCGCCAGCGCCGGCGGCCGGACTCTCCGTTTGCGCGGCATCGCGCTGAGTTTCGACAATGTGCGCGCCATCGACGGCCTTGATCTCGATGTTGAGCCCGGGCAGATCCACGGCCTGATCGGCCCGAATGGCAGCGGCAAGACCACGACCCTGAACGTGATCTCGGGCTACTACGCCGCCAAGGCCGGAACGATGACGTTGGGAGAGGATACGTTGCCGCCGGGCATGCCTGCGTTGCGTGCCAGCCGCGGCATCGCCCGCACCTTCCAGACGCCGCGCGTGATCGGCGAGGCCTCGGTGCTGCAGAACGTCATGATCGGCGGCACCATCGAGGGAAGGGCGACGTTCGTCGAAGCGCTGCTGGCGCTGCCGCGAAACCAGCGCGACGAGCGCATGCTTGGCGCCAAGGCCCGGGCGCTGCTCGGCGTGGTCGGACTTGAAACGCTGGCCGACGTCCGTGCCGACCGACTGCAGCACAGCGAACTGCGCTTCATCGAGATCGCGCGGGCACTGATGCTGGAGCCGGATTTCCTGCTGCTCGACGAACCCGCCGCCGGTCTCTCCAGCGACGAGATCGAGCGCCTGGCGACACTGATCAAGGCGATCAGCCGGCGCGGGGCCGGCGTGCTGCTGGTGGAGCATCATGCCGACCTGATCTTCGACATCTGCGATCAGGTCACCGTGCTCAATCTCGGCCGCACCCTGGCCGCCGGAACGCCTGCCGAGATTCGCGTCCACAAGGAGGTGGTCAGTGCCTACCTCGGCGCCTGAACCACTGCTCGCCGTTGGCCGGCTTGAGTCCGGATACGGCAAGATCCGCGTGCTGCACGGCATAGATTTGACGGTGTCGCCCGGCGAGGTGGTGGCGCTGCTCGGTCCCAATGGCGCCGGCAAGACCACCATGCTGCGCGCGCTGTCGGGATTGCTGCCGGTCAACGCGGGGCATGTGCGCTTCGGTGGCCGCGACATGACCAACGCCACGCCGCGCGAGGCGGCCCGCGCCGGGCTTGTGCACGTTATCGAGGGACATCGCGTGTTCACGCAGATTTCCGTCACCGACAATCTGTTGCTGGCGGGCTACGACCTGCCGCGCGGCGAACGCGCGGCGCGGGTCGAAGAAGCGCTGTCGTTCTTTCCGGAGATCGCCGAGAAGCGCCATGAGCGCGGTGGCGCACTGAGCGGCGGGCAACAGCAAATGTTGACGGTGGCGCAGGGACTGGTACGCCGCCCGCGCCTGTTGATGCTCGACGAACCGTCGGCCGGCCTGTCGCCGGTGCTGGTCAATCGCGTGCTCAACGTCGTCGGCCAGTTGCGCACGCAAGGCACCGCGGTGTTGCTGGTCGAGCAGTTGCTGGAAAAGGCGCTCGCCGCCGCCGACCGCGTCTACGCGCTGGTGCAGGGGCACATCGTGCTGGAAGCGCCGACCGGCGAAGCGAACCTGCCGCAGCGGATCGAGCGCGCGTATTTCGGACACGAAGCGCAGAAGTTGGATGTTGAGTGATCGCGCATTGCCTGACGTCTTGCTTCGGTACGTTTGAGCCCTCGACAATAATCCCGCCTTGCAACGCGCTTCCGTTTGGTCATACATTTGTGACCAATGATAAGCGAACGGCCGCAAACCAATAGCGGCGCAAGAAAACGCGCTCCGGAGGAAACACCATGAAACCCGTGTCCGTCAGCCGCCGGCTGTTCCTGCAATCGTCGACGGTTGCGGTCACATGGCTTGCAGCCTCGCCCGCCATCATCGGACGGGCGCAGGCTGCCACGATAAAAATGAAATGTTCATCGTCGCTTCCCAACGATCCCAAATATGCCAACGGCCGGGTCTATTACGACAATCTGGTCAAAAATCTGAAAGCCAACGGACTTGGCGAGCAGATCGAAGTCGCTTTCTTTCCCGACAACCAGCTCGGTCAGGAAATCGATGTCATCAATTCCGTCAAGCTAGTATCCGCATCATCTCCTGGGCCTATAATTTCGGTTCGCGCAGCGTGCTCGCCAAGAAGCCTGTGAAAGGTCCCGAAGATCTGGCCGGCCTCAAGATCAGAACCCTGCCGAATCCCGTCATTACCGAGTGTCTTCGCCTGATGGGCGCTGCCGCGACGCCGCTGGCGTTCGGTGAGATCTACACGGCATTGCAGGCCGGTGTGCTCGACGGGCTGGAGCATGACCCGCCAACCATCCTCGCCAGCAAGTTCTACGAGACCTCCAAGCACTACGCGCTGACGCAGCATAATTTCTCGCCGCTCGCGACGTATTTCAGCGAAGCGACATTCAATCGGATGGATCCGAAGCTGCGTGAAGGATTTCTCGACGCAGCCAAAAAGGCCGCGGCCGATACCCGTACGCACGGTCTTGAAATGGAGAAGGAAGCGCTCAAGAACCTCGTGGACAAAGGCGTCACGATTGTCGAGTGCGACAAGGAGGCATTCCGCAAGCGCGTGCTTCCGCAGACCGACAATTTCGTAAAGGCCCGCCCCGAAGCCAAGCCCGTGGTGGACATGATCCGCGCGACCCAGGCTTGAGGGTACAGATTATGTCAGGCGCCGCGCCTTCGCAAAGCGGCGGCCACCGGATCATCATTCCGCTGCTCGCCATAAGCGACGCAACGGCGGCGATCCTCCTCGCAGCCGACCTTCTGGTCGTCTGCGGTTCGGTGTTGCTGCGCTTCCTGTTCAATGCACCGGTCGAATGGGCCGATGATGTGGCGCGCGGCCTCATGGTCGGGTCGAGCTTCTTTGGCGCCGCCAGCGCGCTGGCCCGAGCTGAGAATCTTGGCGTGGCGTTTTTCATCGACATGCTGCCGGCTGGTATCAGGCGCGTGGTGGATGCCGTGGGCGCGCTGCTCGTGACCGTGATTTCGGGCTACGTGGCGTTCAACGCCATCAAGCTCGGCTGGCTGACCACCGGGCAGACCTCCGGCTCCGGCCTGCCGCTGGAACTGACTTTCTACCCGATGGGTGCCGGCGCGCTGTTCATGACGGTTTTCGCGGCCAATCTTTTTTGCGGGCGCCCCGTCCGCGACATCATCGGCGGAACGGTTGCGACGGGCCTGATCGTCGGTCTCTATCTGACGTGGGATTTCTTAGGCCCGGCCTCGGTGCCGGCGTCGGGAACGCTGATGCTGGCGGGTTTTTTCATCACGCTGTTCGGCGGGCTGCCGATCGGCTTTGCGCTGGCGCTGGCGGCGCTGACCTTCATCTGGGTGGAAGGCACGCTGCCCGGCGTCATCTTCGCGCAGCAGATGGCGCGCGGCATCGACAATTTCGTGCTGCTCGCGATCCCCTTCTTCATCCTTGTCGGCTATCTGATGGAGGCGAACGGCATGTCGGTTCGCCTGATTGAACTGTTGCAGCGTGCCGTGGGGCGCATGCGCGGTGGTCTGAACGTCGTCATGGTGACATCGATGGTGTTGTTTTCGGGCATCTCCGGCTCCAAGATGGCCGACGTCGCAGCGGTGGGATCGGTGCTGATCCCGGCGGCCCGCCGTTCCCGGCAGAATCCGGGCAGCGCGGTGGCATTGCTGGCGGCCTCTGCCGTGATGGCGGAAACCATTCCGCCCTGCATCAACCTGATCATCCTGGGATTCGTCGCCAACCTGTCGATCGGCGGCCTGTTCGTCGCCGGGTTGTTGCCGGCCAGCCTGATGGCGCTGGCGCTGATCGCGGTGTCGATCATCTTCGGAAAACGCGCAGCGTCGGTCGAGGAGATCGAACCGCAGATCCCGATGTCGGGCCTCTGGAGCGGCGCGATCGCATCGTTCGGCTTGATCTTCATGATCTTCGCGGGTTTCAAGAGCGGCTTTGCCACCGCGACGGAAATTTCGGCGTTCGCGGTAGCCTATGCCATCGTCATCGGCAGTCTGGTGTTTCGTGAACTCAGCTTCAAAACCGCGGCGTCCAGCTTCGTGCTGATGGGCTCCGTGCTTGAAGGCGCGGCTGCCCTTATTATCTTTGGGCCGCTGCTGCTTCCGGTTGCGGTCAAGCTCGGCATCGATCCGCTGCATTTCGGCGTGGTACTGGTGATTTCGATGGGGCTCGGTCTGTTTGCGCCGCCGCTTGGTCTCGGCCTGTACGGGGCCTGTCTGATCGGCAACGTACCGATCGAACAAACCGTCAAGCCGATCATGGGCTATCTCGGACTGCTGTTCCTGTGCCTGCTGGTGATCGCGTTCATTCCCGGTATCAGTACGGCGCTGCCGCGCGCCTTCGGTTACTGACGATAGCCTTGAGGGGGACCGTTTGACGTTGAAAGTTCTGCTGACCCATACGCCCGAGTTCAGGCGTCAATACTACGGCGAACGCAGCCTGAAAGCTCTGCAAGCCGTGGCGCAGGTTGCGCTGCATGAAGGTGACGACGCGCTGGACGCCGCCGGCCTGATCGACGCAGCGCGCGATGTCGATATCATCGTGGCCGACCGTCTGACGGAAGGCCCGGGCGAGATTTTCCCGCGGCTGCCAAGGCTAGGGGCATTCGTTCGCTGCGCGGTCGATATCCGCAACATCGACGTCGAGGCCGCGTCCGCGGCGGGAGTGCTGGTCACGCGCGCCGGGCCCGGCTTCGTGCAATCCGTTGCGGAACTGGCGCTCGGCTTCATGGTCGACCTGTCGCGCGGAGTTTCGCGTGCGACCGCGGATTACCATTCGGAGCGGAAACCGGAGATCGTGATGGGGCGGCAGCTGGCCGGAAGCAGCCTCGGCATCATTGGTTACGGCAGCATCGGCCAATACCTTGCACGGATCGGCATCGCGCTCGGCATGGACGTTCTGGTCGCCGACCCCTTTGCGACCGTCAGCGACGCAAGCATCAAGCATTTGCCACTCGAAGACCTTCTTGAGCGCTCCGACTACGTGGTTTGTCTCGCCGTCGCCAATGAAAGTACCGAGAATCTGATCGGGCAGGCGGCCTTCGCGCAGATGCGGCCGCACGCATTCTTTATCAATCTGTCCCGTGGCAATCTCGTCGATGAGGCGGCGTTGCTTGCTGCATTGCGCGAGAACCGCATTGCCGGAGCGGCGATCGACGTCGGCCGCGCCCGGGATCAGATGCCGACACCGGAACTGGCGAAGCTTCCCAATGTCATCGCGACGCCGCATATTGGCGGGCTAACGCCGCCGGCGATCGAAAGCCAGTCGCTTGAAACCGTTGGTCAGGTGGAGGCGATTATCAGTGGCAAGGTTCCCCCTGGTGCCGTCAATGCCGCTTGTTGGACACGACGTTCCTGAGGGCGCTACCTTGCGGTAAATTGGAGGGCTCGCATGCTGATCACAGACGTCAAGGCACACCACGTCCGTATCCCTTTCGACGCAGGTGCGGCGAGTTTCAGGCAAGGCGTCTCCGCGATTGCCGCGCTCGATATGATTGTCGTCGAGGTCTCGACCGATACAGGCCTCACCGGCTGGGGCGATGCTTTCGCATATGTGTGCCCGAAGACAACCTTGGCGGCCATTGACGAGATGATTGCGCCGCAGGCCCGCGGCTT
>WNGM01013343.1_pt1 | contig 10623 bp, 9 predicted proteins | sample 5400571 | NCBI WGS metagenome assembly WNGM01 (sample SAMN13153378, study PRJNA577476) | soil metagenome | isolation source: 100 cm soil or saprolite under Garry oak tree replicate 2 | place: USA:California | collected 2016-06-15 | reverse complement strand
ACAGTCCGTACGCTTCACGATAATTCATCGTGATGTAATAGGCGTAAGCTTTCGCACAACCGTAAGGCGAGCGCGGATGAAATGGGGTCTTCTCCGTTTGCGGTGTCTCGACTACTTTTCCGTAAAGCTCGGACGATGACGCCTGGTAAAACTTTGGACGAATGCCGGCTTCGCGAATGGCTTCGAGAAAACGCACCGTGCCGAGACCGGTCACCTCGGCGGTGTATTCAGGAATATCAAAACTCACCCGCACATGCGATTGGGCGCCGAGGTTGTAGATTTCGTCGGGCTGCACCTGACGGAGAATGGTATTGAGAGAGCTCGAATCGTTCAGGTCGCCATAGAGGAGTCTGAGCCTCGTGCCCTTTTCATGGGGATCCTGATAGAGATGGTCAATGCGATCCGTATTGAAGGAAGACGAGCGGCGGATGATGCCGTAAACATCGTAACCTTTGTCCAGCAGCAGCTCAGTCAGAAACGATCCATCCTGACCAGTTATCCCGGAAATCAAAGCTGTCTTGGCCATGTTTTAAGACCCTTTTTCGCGGCCGGTATTTGCAGGGCTCGAGCTATTCAAAGCAGCGGCTTCGGCGGCGCTTAAGGTTTTGATACCATAACTAGCCTTAAACTTTTGCGCAAGGTCGCCAGACAATACTTATCCGGGCCTGATTTTATGGACAACAGTACTCAGAAGTTTCCTTACCAGCGCGTTACCGTCACCGGCGGCGCGGGCTTCCTCGGCCGTTTTGTCGTGCAGAAATTGAAAGAGCTGGACGTGGAGGTCTTTGTTCCGCGCAGCAGTGATTACAATTTAATTGAAAAAGATGACATCGTGCGCCTGCTCAACGAAACGCGGCCCGATCTGGTCATTCATCTGGCGGCAGTTGTCGGGGGCATCGGCTATAACCAAAAAAATCCGGGGCGTTTTTTTTACGACAACCTGATGATGGGCGTGCAGCTTATTGAGCAGTCGAGGTTGTTTGGCGTCAGAAAATTCCTGGCCACGGGAACGGTTTGCGCCTATCCGAAATTCACGCCGGTTCCTTTTAAGGAAGACGACATCTGGAACGGTTATCCGGAAGAAACTAATGCGCCCTACGGTTTGGCGAAAAAAATGATGCTCGTCCAGTCGCAGGCTTATCGCCAGCAATACGGGTTCAACTCGATCTTTCTGCTACCCGCAAACCTTTATGGACCCGGCGACAATTTCGATCTCGAAACTTCGCATGTGATCCCGGCGCTGATTCGCAAATGCGTTGAAGCCCGGCGTGAAGGCAAGCCATTTATTGAAGCGTGGGGATCGGGCGAAGTCTCACGTGAATTTTTGTACGTAGAAGATTGCGCGGAAGCGCTGGTGCGCGCCGCCGCTGTGTACAACGAGAGTGAGCCGGTAAATATCGGGACGGGCAACGAAGTAATGATCAAAGATCTGGTGAAAATGATTGCCCGGGTGAGCGATTTCCACGGCGAAATTCGATGGCAAGCGAGCAAACCGGACGGTCAACCCCGCCGCCGGCTGGAGGTGACGCGAGCATTGGAGAAATTTGGGTTCAGCGCGACCACTTCGTTGGAAGACGGTTTGCGACGCACGATCGAATGGTACGAAGAAGACTTTGACTCTCGAAATCCCGTTTCGGTCGTTAACGCCGGGCGATTAAGATAGATGAGTTTATCAATCGGTAGAATTTTTAGAAGACTGCGCGACTATGTCTCGCCTTCGATTGATATTAGTGACGGCTGGGAGGTGTGTCGAGTAGTACGGGAGATTAAGGCCGGCGATGACTACGAACTCGTGACGAAGAATCCGAATTATCTCTTTCGGAAACGATGACCGATCAGCGATGCCTGGTGGGAGTTAGAACTTGATGAATCGTCAGCCGCGTATTTCCATCGTGACTCCATCCTTTAATCAGGCGCAGTTCCTGGAAGAAACCATTCTTTCGGTGCTGCGTCAACGTTACGAACCGCTGGAGTACATCATCATTGATGGCGGCAGCACCGACGGCAGCGTCGATATCATTCGTCGCTACGAAGACCAATTGACTTACTGGGTCAGTGAAAAAGATCGGGGGCAGGTGCATGCAATTAACAAGGGCCTGGAGCGGTCGACGGGCGACATCTTTGCGTACATCAACAGCGATGATGTCTATCTGCCCGGGACATTCGCCGCGGTGGCGAAACACTTTGGTGAGCATCCCAAAGCTGAATGGGTTTGCGGCGATACGATAATGTTTGGCGAGGGGCACGCCACCGAACGGAAGCAAACGGCGGTGCCCAGGTCGGCCGCCCATTGTTTGTCGTGGGCCTACGACGCGGCCCAACCGGGACATTTCTGGAAACGGGAATTGGTGAAGGGCGGCTTTGACGAGAGCTGGCGTTACGTTTTCGACCATGATTTATACGTGCGGCTGTTGTTGGCCGGTCACCGCTGCGAGCACATCCCGCTGCCGTTTGCCGGCTATCGCCTGCATCCCAGCAGTAAGACTGTCGCCGAAAGCAGTTGCTTCGACGAAGAATTCGACCGCAGTGCTGAAGTCTATGAAACGCGTCTCCAGGGTTCGGATCGACGCTGGTGCCGCGCCACTCGCTTCCTGCGGAAGTCGCATGCCGCAAGCGAGGCGGGCAACAGAGCGGTGGGTGTGCGCTGGTTAATGCGCGCGCTGGCAACACATCCCGAGAGTCTGGCGCAGAGACCGTTCTGGGGTTGCCTGCGCAAGGTTGCGACCGGCAGTTCGATATCCGTTACGGATTGATTGCGTTCCCGACGTGTTTGTTCATCTGTGCTAAGCATAAGCAGCTGTCAGAGTACATTTATACTCAGAGCAACGGATCCCCTGCTCGAGTGATTGGTGAGATCTCCAGAGAACCCGATGAATCCTGAGCCCTTCTTCTCAGTAGTAATTCCCACGTACAACCGCGGGCACATGATTCTCAAAACTCTGGATAGCGTCTTTTCGCAGACGTACTCGCGTTATGAAATCATCGTCGTAGATGACTGTTCGACGGACGAAACCGCCGCGATCCTCGAACCGCACATCAGGGCTAGCCGGATTCGTTTCATCAAACATGATCGCAATTCCGAGCGGGCGGCAGCGCGAAATACCGGAATGGAAAAAGCTTCGGGAGATTTTCTAACCTTTCTGGATTCCGATGATTTCATGTATTCGAATAATCTGGCGGACGCGGCTGAGTTTGTGAGGACACACCCCCAAACCAAATTCTTTCACAACCTCTACCACCTGGTTGATCCCGACAAGCGCGTAATCTTCGAATACGATTTTCCGGCGCTTACAGATCGCTGGCGCGCAATTACCAACGGTAATTTTCTTTCCTGCGTTGGCGTGTTTATCCATCGAGAGATTTATAGCCGTTACCGTTTCGATGTGAACCCGATTCTTACGGCCTCAGAGGACTGGGAGTTCTGGATTAGAGTGCTCGCCGATTACGAGGTCGGACGAGTCGATAAGATAAATACCGCGGTGGTCCATCATGCGGGCCGGTCCATCAAGCATCTCGACTTTGAACAATTGAGACAGCGAATGGCTTACATCGTAGAAAAGGTCAGAAACGACCCTCATCTTAATTCTGTCTATCGAAGTTATTTGACGCGTCTGGAAATTGGTTCGCTGATCTATATGAGCACCGTGGCGAACGCCTCACGCGATCACGCAGCCGCCCTGCGGTGCCTGCTGAGCGCCGCCGCGAAAAATTTTCGCGTCGCCGCTTCGCTGAATTTCGCCAAGTCCCTGCGGGTGGCGATTTTTCAGATCGATAAAGGTTTCTGAGCAAAAATGGGTTCCGGAGAAGAATCAGATGGTGAGATATCGCTGACCGGCACGCGCGTGCTCTACATTTCTTATAATGGCATGCTCGATCCGCTGGGCCAGACTCAGGTGCTTCCTTACCTTCGAGAATTAAGCCAACGCGGGGTTGAATTTACGTTGATGAGCTTTGAAAGAACGGCGAGCCTTAAGACTGGCGGGTCCGAAAAATGTAAGGAGCTGCATGCCAGCCTGGCCGAGAATGGCATTGAGTGGGACTGGCTCCGCTATCATCAGAAGCCTTCGTTGCCGGCGACGGTTTACGATGTCTTACAGGGTCTCCGCTATGCTTATCAGGTAATACGCCGAAAACACTTCGACATAATACACGCGCGGAGTCATATTCCGGCAACGATTGCCCTCGGATTGAAAAGACGCTTTCGTCTCAAGATGATCTTCGATGTGCGCGGCTTGATGGCGGACGAGTACGTCGATGCTAATCACTGGCGAAAGAGCAGCGTGGCCTATCGACTAACGAAAAACATCGAACGCCGGGCATTCAGGAGCGCCGACGGCGTTGTCACCTTGACCCAAAAGATTTGGCCGGTGATTAGCGCCTGGGAAGGGCTTGCCGGCCGAGACGTTGTTCATGAGGTCGTGCCATGCTGCGCCGACCTCGAACTGTTCAAGTTTGATCCGGTGCAGCGCGCTCAACGTCGCTTTTGCCGTGCTTCTAAAGCAGGATCCGGCCGTTCATTTCCTGTGGCTGGTGCCAGGCAAGCACGACCGGATCAGGAAGCTGATGACACAACGCAACGTTAGCCCGATGAATTACTCTGTGATCGGTGTCGCGGCGCGCGAAGTTCCCTCCTATCTATCCGCAAGCGATGCCGGCCTGGCGTTCATCAAACCTTGTTTTTCCAAGCTCGCTTCATCGCCCACCAAGTATGCAGAATATCTGGCCTGTGGGTTACCTTTGATTATTAATGCCGGGATTGGCGATTCAGATGTTTTGATAAGCGAAGAAAAAGCCGGCGTCCTGATACATGAGTTTAGCGAGACAGAATATTTAAAGGCCGGGGATGCAATTAGAGCTTTCACCGGTAACGCTCCCGAGAGGCGCGATATCGCGGTACGGCGATTCGATTTGCGCACTGTGGGTGCGGAAGGTTATGCGCGCCTGTACGAAAACGTTTTGAATCACCCACATTGAATCGATGTCACGGTCCCGGAAAGAAATCCTGGAAACTGTTCGCTGTCCCGCTTGCCATGAATCGCTGCAGCCTTTGGATGCAAGCGCGAACGGGAGCGCGACCCTCTCCTGCTCTCGATGCAACGAGACATTCCCGGTCATTAACGAAATTCCGCGTCTCGTTTTACGCCCGCTTCGCGAAGCCCTGATGGGTCAAACAATTCCGCGCGGGAAGGATGCGCGACAGGTTCAGACTGCGCTGAGCTTTGGTTTTGAATGGCAGCGCTACCCGGAAATGTATCGGGAGTGGGAAAAAAGTTTTCGCGACTACATGCAACCTCATGATCCGGATTTTTTTCGCGGCAAGAAAGTCCTGGACGCGGGTTGCGGCAATGGCCGTTTCGCTTTTTATGCCGCCAGGTACGGCGCCGAAGTGTGGGCGATTGATTTAGGTCCGGCGATAGAAGTCGCCCACCAGAATACCGCGGGCGCGGGTAAGGTGCAGGTAGCTCAGGCCGATCTTCATAATCCGCCATTCGCTTTCGAGAGTTTTGATTTCATCTATTCAATCGGCGTGCTTCATCATTTGCCCGATCCAGAGCCGGCCTTTCAAAATCTGCTGCGATTTTTGAAACCTGGAGGCGAGATCCAGATCTATCTTTATTGGAAACCAGAGAACCAGCCGATCAAGTCGGTCCTGCTGGCTGGTGTCACCGCTCTCCGTCAGGTCACCACGCGTTTGCCGCATGCGGTCACAAACGCCCTCGCTTATCCTGCAGCGATTGGCGCCTACGTTTCTTTCGTCTGGCCTTATCAAGTTTTGAAACGAATTCCCGGTCTCGCCCGATTCGCGGAAAATTTTCCGATGAAACAATATGCAGATTTTCCTTTTCGTGTTTGCGTGAACGATCAACTCGACCGCTTCTCAGCGCCGATCGAGAACCGCTACACACGGCAGGAAGTGCTGGGCTGGCTGACGCGCGCCGGACTGGAAGTGGTTGAGATAAACGCGGCCTCCGGCTGGGTGGCGGCTGGTCGCAAGGCGGGTAATAGCAGGGCGGCGTGAGCCGATGACATATGAAAGTTCTGGCTCTGGCAACTTATCCGGTGGAGGCCGCGGCGACGCGGTATCGCCTGCAACAATTTGTCGCTCCCCTGGCCGAACGAGGAATTGATCTGACCGTTGATTCCTTTCTTGATTCCCAACTCTTTACGCGCCTGTATCAACAAAAAGGGGTCGCCGTTACCGCCCTAAAACTTTTTGCCGCAACCATTCGCCGGCTGTTTACTGTGGCGGCTGCCCGCAAAGCCAAAGTAGTTCTGGTCCAGCGCGAAGCTATGATGTACGGACCGCCCGTGATTGAGTGGATTGTCACTCAGGTTATCAGGCGCCCGATGGTGCTTGATTTGGATGACGCAACCTATGTTTCATATACTAGTCCGACATACGGTAGTTTAGTTAAAGCCCTGAAATGGTTCCGCAAGACTGACGATCTGATTCGTTGGGCATCGCTGGTCAGTTGCGGAAATCGGGCGATCGCAGAATACGTTTCGGCCCGGGGCGCCAGGACCCAAATCATCCCAACGGTTGTTGATACCGAAATCTTTCGTCCGGTCGTCCGCTCTGCCGCGGAGGGGCCAGTGGTACTGGGATGGATCGGAACGCATTCGACCTTTCCGTATTTACGGTCGATTTTCGGAGTACTCGAGCGGCTGGCCAAGACTTATGACTTTCGATTGAAAGTAGTTGGCGCGGGACAAGATGAGGTGGTCGTTGCTAATGTCCAGGTTGAAACTCTTCCCTGGAAAATGGACCGCGAAGTTGAGGACTTTCAATCGATCGATATCGGCCTTTATCCGATCGACGCGTCTTTGTATTCGGGAAAGTGGGCCTCAGGCAAGTCTGGTTTCAAAGCGATTCAATACATGGCCGTCGGGATTCCGTATGTCGCGACCGCGGTGGGAGCATCGGCGGAATTAGGCGAACCCGGCACGACGCATTTTTTCGCGTCGTCTGAGGGTGAGTGGTATGAAGCGTTGGAGAAGCTGATTTCACATCCGGAACTCCGAGCCGCAATGGGCGCTGCCGGTCGTCATCACGTGGTTGCAAATTACAGTCTGCCGGCGCAAGCAGACAAGCTGGCTGCCGTATTACACTCGGTTGCGGAAGGGTCATGAAAAAGACGAATGCATCGCGCCAGCAAATCCCGGCTCGTCATGCTTGCGCTAATTGCGCTGCTGCCTTCGTTTGCCAAGCGGATATGTTACCGGCTCTTTTTTGGTTACCGGATCGGCAAGCGCGTGAGAATTGGGCTGAGTATTATTGAGGCGCGTCACTGCGAGATCGACTCTGACACAAGAATTGGTCACCTGAACCTGGTCATCGGAGTGAATAACCTGCGAATTGGCGACCATGTTCGTATCGGGCACCTGAACATCATTCGCGGTGGTGAAGAAGTGCAGCTCGGCCGTTTTTCGGAAATTATCAGGATGAACGAGATAAATTCAATTCCGGAACCCGAAGTTGTAAACGAGATAGATTCAAGATTTACCCTCGGCGACGGAAGCATTGTTACCACCGGGCATAAAATAGATTTTACCGATCGCGTCGAGATAGGCCGCCGCACTATCATCGGCGGTCGCAACTCGTCCCTATGGACGCATAACAGGCAGCGGACCGCCCCGATTCACATTGGATCGTTTACTTATGTGGGCTCCGAAATCCGCATCGCCCCTGGCGGTTCAATTCCTTCGAAGTGTATCGTGGGTATCGGTTCCGTAGTCACTGGCCGGCTCGTGGAAGAAGGGCAATTAATCGCCGGAGTGCCCGCCAGGTCGATTAAGGAATTGAGTTCAGAAGATAAATTCCTGGTTGAGCGAAAGACCCGTCAGGATTTACCTGACGAGCTCTGAGGGCCTTGAAAGTAATTATAAGGTTGCTGCCGGCATCCAACTTTTCGCACCACAAGCGAGGAGACCGAGTAGCTGAGGGAACTCTTACCTAACGTGGCGTGGTCGCGAAGAAGGCTCAGACAATGTAGATAGACTTAGCTTTCATGAACGCTGTACTTACATTGTTGATGTTGTTAGTTTGCTCGGGCATAGTATTTTTGAGCCCGTCCAAGGCGCCTGCCGCCTTGGTCCTGACTGCAGCTCTCGCGGGCATCAGCGTCATTCTAATAAACCGCCTCGATTACGAACGAAAATTTCTATTGCAACTTTTCATGGGCGGCCTGATGGTTAGATTGATCATCGGCACGATCATCTTTATCTACAATTTGCAGGAGTTTTTTGGCGGCGACGCGGATACCTACGATTTGAATGGCTGGTTCATGCAGCAGGGCTGGCATGGCAACAAATACTATACCGCCCTGATGGAAAGGTTTATCGGCGGAGGCGAAGGCGCGTGGGGAATGCTGTACATGGTTGCGGGCGTGTATGAGATCGTAGGCCGTAATCCATTGGCGGTGCAGTTTATTAATGCCGTCATCGGCGCGGCGACGGCGGTGATAATTTTCTTATGCGCCTTTCACATCTTTGGCAATAACCGGGTCGCGCGACTCGCAGGGCTTTTAACCGCTTTCTTTCCCTCGCTGGTGTTATGGTCGTCGCAGGAGCTTAAAGACGGACCGATCATGTTTGTGCTGACCTTGTCGATACTTGCGACGCTGAAGCTGGGCGAGCGATTCAGCACGAAATATTTCGCGGTCTTAACCTTTTCTTTGATAGCTCTGGTCAGCCTGCGGTTCTATATCTTCTATATGATGCTGGCCGCCATCGTCGGAGCTTTTGTAATCGGCATGCGCCAGATTACGGCTCAGAGTTTTGCGCGCCAGTTTATTATTGTTCTGGGGCTCGGCCTGGCAATGACCTGGTTTGGCGTGGTCCGCTATGCCAATGATCCTTTAAAGCAATACGGGAATCTCCAGGCTTTGCAGCGCAGCCGGATGGATGCAGCTCAAAGGGCCAGTTCCGGTTTTGCTCCCGATGTTAACGTGTCAACTGCCGAAGGTGCCTTGAGCACCATTCCTATTGGACTGATATATCTCTTATTCGCCCCCTTTCCGTGGGAAGTAAGTAATCTGAGACAAACGATTACTTTGCCGGAAATGATTGTCTGGTGGGCAGCTTTTCCCCTCCTGATCATCGGTTTGTGGTTTGCCGCCCGTTACAAGTTGCGGCAGATTTTTCCGATTCTGATTTTTACCGTGATGCTTTCCCTCGCTTACTCCGTTTTTCAAGGCAACGTTGGCACGGCGTACCGGCAGCGCGCGCAATTGCTCGTCTTCTATTTTCTCTTTGTGGCCGTCGGAGCAGTTTTGTTGAAAGAAAAGCAGGAAGAGCGCGCCAGGCGGAACAGGGCCAAAGCGATTGAGGAGTACGAGCGCCGGCAAAGATGGAGATTTGCCCACAACAAAACGGCCGTTTCGATAATCAGCGAGGAAGAGCGAGTGAAGGTATGATCCCAGCCTCGGCAATTCGACCAAAATAGGAAAACCTTAGAGTGTGTGGAATAGCAGGAATTGTTCGGGCCGACGGCAACGCGGTTGATCGCGATTTGCTCACCCGTATGAACGAGGCGATCCGGCACCGCGGCCCGGACGAAGACGGGTTTTATTTTAGCGACGGGGCCGGTCTGGCAATGCGCCGGCTTTCGATCATCGATCTCAAAACCGGCCAGCAACCAATTCATAATCGCGATCAGACCGCCTGGATTGTCTTCAACGGCGAGATCTATAACTATCGCGAGCTGCGCGCCGAACTCGAGAAACTCGGCCACCACTTCTACACCGATAGCGACACCGAAGCCATCGTTCATGCTTATGACGAATACGGCACCGACTGCCCCAAACACCTGCGCGGGATGTTTGCCTTTGCCATCTGGGATACGCGCACGAAGTCGCTGTTTTTGGCGCGTGATCGGGTCGGCAAGAAGCCATTGCTGTACGCCGAGGTCAACGGACAATTAATCTTCGGATCCGAATTCAGCGCGCTCTTGCTGCATCCTGACGTCAGTCGGGAAATCGACGTTGAAGCCATTCATTACTATCTCACCTTCATTTGCGTGCCCGCGCCGTTAACGGCGTATCGCGCCATCAGGAAACTCGAGCCCGGACACTGGTTGCTCTGGAAGAATGGTGAGACCAGGATCGAGCGTTATTGGCAGCTCGACTTCTCGAAAAAGCTGAAAATCAGCGAAGAGGAAGCCGGCGAGCAGGTGGTCGATTTGCTGCGCGAGGCGGTGCGCGTGCGCCTGATGTCGGAAGTTCCGCTCGGAGCGTTTTTGTCGGGCGGCATCGATTCCAGTGCGATAGTCGCTTTGATGGCCCAGGAATCCTCTGAACCGGTAAAAACTTTCTCGATTGGTTTTGAGGAGCAGGATTTCAGCGAACTGCATCACGCGCGGCGGGTCGCCGAATACGTGGGCGCCGATCATCACGAATTCATCGTCCGGCCCGATGCGCTCGAAGTCCTCCCAACGCTCGTCGAGCATTATGGAGAGCCATTCGCAGATTCGTCCGCGATTCCCACCTATTATGTGTCGCGCGAGACGCGCCGTTATGTCACCGTCGCATTGAATGGCGATGGCGGCGACGAGTGTTTCGCAGGTTACGATCGGTATGCCGGGATGAGCGTTGCGGAGAAATACGCAACGCTGCCGGGCTTTAT
>WNGM01013355.1_pt1 | contig 10624 bp, 10 predicted proteins | sample 5400571 | NCBI WGS metagenome assembly WNGM01 (sample SAMN13153378, study PRJNA577476) | soil metagenome | isolation source: 100 cm soil or saprolite under Garry oak tree replicate 2 | place: USA:California | collected 2016-06-15 | reverse complement strand
TGCCTGCCAGCAGGTTGGCGGTTCCGACGAAGGTAGCGGTCTGCGGGTCGGCGGGACACTGGTGGATCTGCCGGGGTGTGTCGGCCTGGATGATCTGCCCGTTGCGCAGGACCGCGACATGGTCGGCAGCGGAAAGAGCCTCGTCCTGGTCGTGGGTGACGAGCACGGTGGTGGTGCCGGTGGCGCGCAGGACCGCCAGGACGTCGGCGCGGACGGTTGCGCGCAGCCCCGCGTCGAGGGATGAGAAGGGCTCATCGAGCAGGATCAGGCTGGGCTGGCTGGCCAGGGCCCGGGCGAGCGCGACTCGCTGCTGCTGCCCGCCGGAGAGCTGGTGCGGGTAACGAGCGCCAAGCCCGGTGAGCCCGACGAGCTCAAGGACTTCGTCGGGCCGGGGACCGTGGCGATCGCGCCGGGGAAGCGGGAAAGCCACGTTGCCGCGCACGGTCAGGTGCGGGAACAAGGCACCATCCTGCGGGACGAGGCCGATATGGCGCTGCTCCGGCTTGACACGGTGGCGGCCGTCGTCCACGACCGTGTCGTCGACGCTGACGGATCCTCGGTCGGCAGGCTCGAAGCCCGTGATCACGCGCAGCAGCGTCGTCTTGCCGGAGCCCGAGGCTCCCAGGATCGCGGTGAGCGCACCGGACTTCACCTGCAGGTCGATGCCGCGCAGCACCGGGGTGCCCGGGTATGACTTGTGCAGGCCTTCCACGCTGAGGCCGGTCATGACTGCCCCCTGAGCTCGCCGCGGCCTGGGCCACGGTCGAACCAGCGTTGCAGCAGGCAGCCGGGGACAGCCGCGATGGCCACGATCACGATGGCGTACCGGCTGGCTGAGGCGTAGGAGGAATTCTGCTGGTAGGCCCAGAACGCGGTGGCCAGGGTGTGGGCACCGGACGGGATCAGCACCAGGGTGGCGGTCAGCTCCACGACGGCGGCGAGGAACACAAGCGCCGCGCTCGCCGCGATGCCCGGTGCTACGAGCGGAAGGGTGACCCGCGCCAGCGCCGCGGCCGGTCGGCAGCCCAGCGACCGGGCGGTCTCCTCCAGCCGGGGCGGCGCCTGGACGAGGCTGGCGCGGAGGCTGACCAGCGCGAGCGGGAAGAACATGATCGCATACGTGACCACGAGCAACTCCGGTGTCTGGTAGAGGGGGTAGGCGGCGTGGATCGCGAAGAAGACAAGGGCAAGCGCCAGCACCAGGCCGGGCAGGCCCTGGGACAGGTAGCCGATGCGCTCGAACAGGGTGCCGAGACGACCGCGATGGCGGACGAAGAGCAGCGCGACGGGAAAGGCGGCCACGGTGGCCAGGATCGCCGCCGAGCCGGCGTAAGTGACGGTGTTCCAGGCGGCACCGGCCAGCGGGATCGGGGGGAGCGTGTTGTCCGGTGCCTAGAACCGCCAGAAGACCACGGTGCTGACCGGGACGCCGACGCTTAGCCCGGTGAGCGCGACGAACCCGCCGATCACTGGCACGGTGGCCCAGCCGAGTCGGTACCGGCGTATCCGCAGGACACGCGCGCTCGCGAGGCCGCCAGCAGTCGTGCGGCCGGAGCCACGGCGGCCCACGATGTGCTCAGCGCCGAGCGCCAGCAGGCTCAGCAGCACGAGCAGGAGCGAGAGGGCACTGGCCGCGGGCGCGTTGAAGCCCAGCGTGAATTCGGTGAAGATCTCGGTGGTGAACGTCTGGAACCGCAAGATCTCGAACGCGCCGAATTCGGCCAGCAGCGCCAGCGTGACCAGCAGGCAGCCGCCCAGCAGCGCGGGCCTGATCTGCGGCAGGACGACCCGCAGGAACGCGGTGAAGCGGCCGGTACCAAGGCCCCGGGCTACCTCGTACAGGGTGCTGTCCGCACGCCGCAGCGCGGCGGCGACGGGCAGGTAGATCAGCGGGAACAGGCCCAGCGTCATCACCAGGACGGCGCCCCCGAGCCCGTGAACGGCCGGGCTAAGGGACGACCACGTGTAGCCGGTGACGAAGTCGGGGATGGCCAGCGGAAGCAGCATGAGCACGCGCCACAGGCGGCGCCCGGGCAGGTTGGTGCGCTCGATGCACCAGGCCGCGCCCAGCGCGATCAAGGCCGCGCAGGTGGTGACGGCCAGGGTGAGCTCGACCGTGTTGGTCAGCAGCGTCAGCGTCACCCTGCGCATCAGCAGCCGGGTGATCAGCGACCAGCCGACCCCGCTCGCCTGCCAGATCAGGAACGCCACGGGAAGGAGCAACGCCGTGCAGACCAGCGCCGCCGTCCCGGTGAGCGGCCATGGCGGCCGCCGGCCGACCGGGTCGGCGGCCTGCGCTCCGTCGCCCGCAGCCGGGCTACCGAAAGCGGAGGCGTCTGGGAGCACCGCCGTCGCGAGCGGGGAGCCGTTCATGGCTTGCATGCTGGACTCCGTCATCCGAGCTGGGCTTGCTGGAGCAGGCGGAGCGGGAGCAAGCCGTCACCGAGATCGGCGACGGTGTTCGATGCCGGGCTGAGCTGGCTGAGCGGGGTCAGCAGGGCCGCCGCCGCCACCCCCGGCCGGAGCGGGTACTCGTAACTGTCGGAGTGCGCGATGATCGCCTGCCCCTGCGCGCTGACGAGGAACGCCAGGAACTTCTGCGCCGCGGTCTTGTGCTGGCTCGAAGCCAGTACCCCCGCACCGGAGACGTCCAGCACATAGCCGCTGTCGCCGGCGCCGAGGTGAGCGACCGCCGAGTGCATGGCCGCGGCGCCGAGCTGCAATCGCAGCCGGTACCAGTAGTAGTTGTTGATCAGTGCGATCTGCACCTGACCGGAGTTGATCTTCGCCATGACGGTCTCGTTGTCCGGGTAGACGTTGCTCTCCGCGTTGGCCTTGAGCCCCTTCAGCCAGGCCAGCGCCGCCGCGCGGCCGTGGACCCTGGTGATGGAGGTGATGACCGGCTGGAGGTCCGTCTCGCTCGGAGCGAACCCGAACTTGCCCTTCCATTTCGGGCTGGCCAGGTCCAGCGCGGACGCCGGCAGCTGGGCCTGGGTCAGTGCGTGCGTGTTGTAGACGAGCACCGTCACCCGGGCCGACACTCCGGCCCAGTCGTTCGCCTGGGAATCGAAGCGGGCGGGGACGGATGCGAGCGTGCTCGCGCTTACCGGCGCAAGCAGGTGCTGTTCCTGGAGTTTCTCGAGCGGAGGAGAGTTCTCCGTGTAGATCACGTCGGCGGGCGAGCGCGCGCCCTCCTGCAGGATCTGCCCTGTTACCACGGCCTCGGCGTCCGAGCGGACCGTCACCCTGATGCCGGTCTCCTTCTCGAACGCCGCCACCAGGGCCTGCGTCGTCTGCTCATGCTGGCCGTTGTACAACGTGATCGTCTGAGCAGGCCCAGACGATCCCGCGGACGCGGCCCCGCCGCACGCCGCTAGCGATCCAGCCAGCAGCCCGCCGGCCGCAAGGGCCGCGATCCGAACGACTCCAACCATCGCTTCGACCTCCACATCCCAGATCGGGAAACTGACTAGTCCGAGTCACTCCAGGCCAATTACTTTGTCGAATTTCAGCGAAAGCATACAAGGCAACCATGGGCTATCTCAGGAAGATCACGCTAGATGAAATTTTTGTAAGGCTAGGCTCACCAAACTAGGGACTCTGCCCGGTAAGTGACATTTTTGTAATATCCGACAGACTTTTGTAATATCCGGCTTTGGGGATACGGTCGGCAAGGCCATCGGGTGAATGTATGCTCACATTCCATAGGAGCCAAATAGCTACGAAGCCGGGATGGCCGACCATCCTCCCCGGGGCACGTTTGCGCAGGTAGATGCCGTACGTATCTCCGATGGCAGGCGGCCCGTCCCATAGCGACTACACATGGGTCGAGGCGTCGCGCGATCGGAACTATGAAGAAGAACTGCGTGACCGCGTGCCTCTGGCACTCGCGAGCAGAGAACAGATCTCGGGCGGCAGCCGCATTACCGTCGAAGAGCTCACGAAATTGATGACCTAGTTATCATTCGAAGTCGGTAGCAGTTCGCCGCCGCGTTCCTGGCGACTGGCATGGCCTTCCTCGTCGGGCATTGATCGGCGCCCAGATTTCATAGACCCGCAAGGAGACCCCGTTGCCGTCTGATCGCTGCACCCACTGCCCGGGCAGCCACACCGGCGCGCGGCCGTGCCTGGCCAGCGCCACGGTAAAGGCGCGAGCATGGCTGCTGATAGAGCATCCCGGACCCTGGGCGGACCGGCTGGAAGACACCACGCTCTGCGCGCCGGTCAGCAGGGCGCTCGCCCGGGCCCGGGAGCAGTCGGTGCGCGTGCAGCTGATCCGGCGTCCCGGACGGCGACGCGCGACGCCCCCGATACAGGTGTACATAGCGTGGTCCGGCGCGGGCGCCTGGCTGGAAGGCAGGGAACTGGCCGATCCGGCCGAACTGAACGGGATTGACCTCAGGGCCGTCGGCACCGGGCTGCAACCGGGCTTCGGCGTGCCCGTGGCGAGCCTGTTCCTGGTCTGCACGAACGGCAAGCACAACGCCGGGCGTTGCACGATGGATTCGGCGACGAGGTGTGGGAGACCACACACCTTGGCGGCGACCGCTACGCGGCCAACCTGGTCTGCCTTCCGCACGGCCTGTACTACGGCGACCTCGCCCCAGTGGACGGATTCGTGGCCGCTGAACGGTACCTTCGCGGCGAAGTGTGGCTTAAGCACTACCGCGGGCGGGCGGGGCTGGCCCAGTCGGCGCAGGCCGCCGAGCATTTCTTGCGCGCTCGCACGGGAATCTCCTCGGTAGACTCGCTGACGATCGAGTCAGTGAGCGATGCCCAGGTAAGTGAGGTCGTCGCCGGTCTCGGCGGGGAGCGCTACCTGGTCCGTGTGGAACGAGTGCAGTCCGACCCGTGCGGCCCGGAATGCACGGCGGACGCGGACACGTATGTGCTGAGAGACCTCACCCGCCATGGGTCGGCCGGTGCTACCGATCTGCTCGCCCCTCGCTAGGCGACGTGGCTGCTTATCAGGTGCCCGACCACGAAGGCCATGCCGGTCGCCAGGAATGCCGCGGTGAACTGGCGCAGTCCTCCCATCAGCATTGACCGTCCGGTCAGCTTCGCTACCGCGGCACCACCCACGACAGCCGCCAGCCCTGCTATCACCAGTGCCGCCTTTAGGACCGGGAATCCGGCCAGGAAAGGGCTCAGCGGGAGCAGTGCCCCGACGGTGAAGGCCGCGAACGACGCCCCTGCGGCGGTCCGCGGCGACGGCATGTCATCCGGGTCGATCCCCAGCTCCTCGCGCACGTGCGTGGCGACGGCTCGGTCGCGGTCGGCCGAGATCTGCCGCACGACCGCCTCCGCCAGGTTCGGGGAGACCCCCTTTTCGATGAACACGTCGGTCAGCCTTCTCAGCTTCCCGACGGGATCGCGGCGGTGCTGCTTTCTCTCCAGCTCGATTTCCGCCTCTGTCAGCTCGTTCTGCGACCTTACCGAGATGTACTCCCCGGTCGCCATGGAGAACGCGCCGGCTATCAGGCCAGCGATGCCGGTCAGCACGATCGTGCCGTGCCCTCCCCCTCCTCCGCCGATGCCGGCGATCAGCGAGGAGTTGGTTACCAGCCCGTCCATCGCGCCGAACACGGCTGGACGCAGCCATCCGCCGGAGACGTCCCTGTGGTCACGCAGTACTTCGTCCCCGTCATCGATCAGCAGGCTTTTCGGGAGAAGCACGAGCCTGTTGCCGAACGGCAGCCATCCCAGGATGTGCTTGCCGTCGGTTAGCCGGTATTCGGGGGTAGGCCTGCGGTTGGACGGCGGGTAGGCCGGCATCGGACCGCTGTCGGACAGCGGGTACCCGCCAGGGACCCGGCAAAGTCGTTCATGCGGTCTGAAGCAGCTGTAGGGTCCGCTGTGGGTCGCGGGCGTGGTGGCGGTTGGCGGCGGCGATGTTCGTGTGGCCGTCCAGACGCAGCAGGCTGATGGCCAGGCTGCGCAGCGACGCCATGACGCGGGGCGCGTTCCCGGTTCTGACCAGGGACTTGTCTTCCTGGTAGGTGACATCGCGGACCCAGTGCAGCTTGTTCTCTATGTGCCAGTGGCCGCGGATCCAGGCGGCCAGGGTGGCGGGATCGGCGTTGCGGTCGCTGGTGATGAGGTAGACGACCTCGACCGTCTTCTTGCCGTTCTTCGTGACCGTGCGGCGCAGCTGCGCGACCTGGGCAGCGCCGTCGAACTCGATCCAGGCCGGCGCCAGCGCGGCCTTGATGGTGCGGCGGGCCCTGCGGCCGTGGTCCGTGCTCGCAGCCGACACGGCGGGGACAGCGGCCCAGGGCAGCTTCTTCAGCTGCCGGTACAGGGTGGGCATGTTGGCCTTGACCAAGAAGGCGACAGACTACGACGTTTCCGTGCCTTGCTGCCGTGCGAGGTCGCGGTCACGGCGCTGGCGCATCCGCTGCATGGGTGCCGGCTTCGGGCCTACGCGTTCCGGCACGTGGACGGGGTGCCGCATTTGAAGGTGGAGTTGCCGGACGGGATGCCGGGCCTGGTCGCGGCGGACGCGACCGACGTGTTCGGTTCGGGACAGGCGGCGGGCACGGGCCTGATCCTGAGCGGTGCCGGCCTGCGCCGCCTGCATGCCGTGGTGATGCGGCTGCGGGAGCGGGATGTGCCGGGCGGCCGCCTGTAGGGTCCGGGCCGGGTTCTGCCGCCGGCCGAGGACGATCTTGTGCCAGGCGGCTCTTGTTCACCGTGCCGCTGCGCGGCTGGGTATCAGCGCGTTCTTCATCGGATGCGGTAAGCGTGCCCTGCGGGGAGCTGCTGGCGTCCGCGTGTTTCTCCCGGCATGGCGCTGGGTGTTCTCGCCTTGACCGCTTCATCAGCAAGTCCGTGCCTGGGCCGGGTCACTGGATGGTGCCTGCTCCTGGGTCTGGCACATCACGATCGCCGTCGTCCGCATCGGCTCTTCCTTTTCATTTCCTGGCGGGGAAAAGCGGCGCGGGGGAAAAGAAAAGGAGGCTTCCATGACCGAGGTGACCGCTGGGTCCGAGCTGCCCGGCGCGGGCGTAGCAGGGGAGAGCGCCCTGCGGGTGTGCAAGCGGCCCGGCTGCGGCAACCCGGTTCCCTGGTCCGGCCGGGGCCGGACTCGGCTGTTCTGCGGTGATGCCTGCTCGCGTCGTTTCCATAATGCCGGCCGGCCGGCCGCCGGCGGTGGGGTTGCGGTGTCATCAGAGCAGGCCGGTGACCCGCTCGGCGCGCTGGAGGCGCTGATCGGGCAGGCGGGTTCCCTGATCACGCTGGCCCGCGGCCAGGCTGCGGCGCTGGATCCCGAAACGGTGGCCGTGCAGCTGGCCGAGGCGGAAGCGGCCCGGCGCCGCGCGGAGGCGCGTGCGGTTACCGCCGAGGCGCGTGCCGCCGAGGCTGAGCAGGAGATGCTTGCGGCGCTGGACGCGGCGGAGGCCGCAGATCGCGGCCGGGAGGCCGCTGAGGGCGAGGCACGTCGCGCTCGCGAGGCGGTCGCGCAGGCGCGGCGGGAGCTGGCCGAGGCGATCGCCGGTGCTCACGCCGATGCCGTGGCCGCCCAGGCCCGCGCTGCCCGGCAGGCCGCGGAGGCCACCGGAGCCGCTGAGGCGGCGCGGGCAGAACGTGACCGGGCCGGTGAGCACGCTGCGGCGCTAGTTCGTGCCGCCGAGGCCGAGCTGGCCCGCGCCCGGCAGGCCGAAGCCGGCGCCTGCGATCAGGTCCGGCAAGCCCGCGATGACGCGGCCCGGGAGCGGGAGACGCTGGACGGGCAGTACCGGGCCCGGCTGGAGGCTGCCGGGCATCTGGCCGCTGCCGAACGTGACCGTGCCATCCGCGCCGAGCAGCTGCTGGACGGCGAACGCGAACACCATCACCGGCTGCTCGCTGTCCTCACCACAGCCGCCGGCGGCGGCCGAGATGACCGGCCGGTTCCGGTCCCTTCCCCCGCGCCGGCGGCGCGGCGGCCCCGTACTGGCGCGACCGCCAGGGATACGCCGTGAATGCCGGGAAGAGCACCCGCGAACCGGGGCGGGGAAGGCGGCATCACCAGGCATGCAGGTGCGGCTCGCCAGGGCGTCACCGCTTCCGCCGTAGCACCTTGATACCGGAACGCGGAAGCATCCTTCCCGGCGGCTCGCGCGCACGTAGGTTCGCTTCGTCCCTGATCACGGTCATGATTCGGAAAGAAGGAACCTACGTGCGCGCCATGAGACTAGCGCCTGCCTGCCAGCTGATGCTGGATATCCCCGGCCCGGAAGGCGGTCCGGGCCGCGGTCCCGGCCGGGTATGGGACCAGATGCCCGATGCGGTGCAGGCCCGGGTGCTGTGCCTGCTCGCAGCTATGATCGCCGCCGGCGTGCTGGCCGGCGGCAGGCCCGGCGCCGGGGCGGTGAGGAGCGATGGCTGAGCCGGCTGCCGCTCACCTGCGGCGCGACGCCTATATCTACGTCCGCCAGTCGACGCTAGCGCAGACGGTCCGCAACACCGAGAGCCTGGCCCGGCAGTACGACCTGGCCGGGCGGGCCAGGTCGCTGGGCTGGGCAGAGCACCAGGTCGTCGTGGTCGATGACGACCTGGGCCGCTCCGGCGCCTCCGCCCAGGGCCGCAAGGGCTTCTCGGACCTGGTCGCCGATGTCGGGCTGGGCAAGGCCGGGATCGTGCTGTCGCTGGAATGCTCGCGGCTGGCCCGCAACAACAGCGACTGGTATCAGCTCCTTGACCTGTGCGCGCTGACCGACACGCTGATCGCCGACGGCGATGGCGTCTATCATCCCGGTTTGTTCAACGACAGGCTCGTTCTGGGCCTCAAGGGCACTATGTCCGAAGCTGAATTGCACCTGCTGCGGTCACGGCTGACCGAGGGCCTGCGCGCCAAGGCCGCCCGCGGCGAGCTGCGCCTGGTGCTGCCCGCCGGGCTGGACTACGACGACGATGACCACGTGATCATCACGCCGGATGAGGCGGCACGCGAGGCGATCACGTGCGTGTTCCGCCGTTTCGGCCAGCTCGGCTCGGCCCGGCAGGTGGTCGTCAGCCTCCGCGGCGACGGCCTGCGGCTGCCCCGCCGGGACATCCGCACCGGGAAGATCGCATGGGCACAGGCCGGCTACCCGGCCGTGCACGACATCTTGATCCATCCCGGCTATGCCGGGGTGTTCGCCTACGGGCGCAGCAAGACCGAAAAGCACCTGGACGCCGGCGGGAACGTGATCACCCGGCAGCGGCGGCTGCCCCGCGGCCAGTGGGCCGTGATGCTCCCCGGCCACCATCCCGGCTACATCTCCCTGGAAACCTACGACGCCAACATCGCCAGGCTGGCCGCCAACTCCCCGCCGCGCGCCGGCGGGGCCGGCGGCGCCGCCCGGGAAGGCGCGGCCTGGCTGCAGGGCCTGCTGCGCTGCGGCCGGTGCGGGCGGCTCATGCAGGTCAACTACCACTCCAGCGGCAGCCCCGCCTACCGGTGCGGACGCGCCAACCAGATGTACGGCGCCGCCACCTGCCAGCGGATCGGCGGCCGGCGGCTGCACGAAACAGTGCTGGCCGAACTGCTCGCCGCGCTCGCCCCCGCCTGCCTGGCCGCCACCGTCCAGGCCATGACCGACACCGAAGCCCAGTTCCGCCAGAACCTGGCCGTGTTCGAACGCGCACTGGAACGGGCCCGTTACGAAGCCGGCCGGGCGCTGCGCCAGTACGACAACATCGAGCCGGAGAACCGGCTAGTCGCCAGGACCCTGGAGGCCGTCCTGGAAGACAAGCTCACGGCCGTGCGCACCGCCGAAAACCAGCTCGCCGCCCAGCGCGCCCGCCGGCCCGTCACCCTCACCCAGGAGGAAACCGCCTGGATCACCACCGCCGGAGCCGACCTGCGGGCCATCTTCGGGGCCCCGGCCACCACCAACGCCCAGCGCAAGGAACTCATCCGCGCCGTCATCACCGAGGTCACCGTCACCGCGCCGGACAACGGCGGCGATGACACCGCCCCGACGTGCCAGGTCCAGATCATCTGGCAAGGCGGCGCCAGCACCGGGCTGCAGATGCCGATCCCCGCCAGCGGCCGCCACAGCCGCGTCACCAGCGAAGACACCCTCGACCTGATCCGCCGCCTGGCATCCCGCTACGACGACACCACCATCGCCCAGATCCTCAGCCAGCAGAACCGCCGCACCGCGACCGGGCTGCCCTTCAGGAAAACCCACGTCAGGGCGCTACGCGCCCGCCACGGCATCCCCGGATACCAGGCACCCCCCGCAAATGTCACACCCGGCTGCCAGGATGCGACCGTGGTCAGCATCACCGAAGCCGCACGCCAGCTCGGCGTCTCCAGCGCCACCATCTACCGGTGGCTACGCGACGGCTTCGTCACCGGCGAGCAACTCACCCCCGGAGCACCCTGGCAGATCCGCATCAACCAGCAGCTCCGCGATATGGTCCGGCCCCAGGCCCCCGACGGCTGGCTGCCCCTCAGCCAGGCCGCCGCCCGCCTCGGCGTCGCCCGCCAGACCGTGTTGAACAAGGTCCAACGCGGCGAACTCAACGCCATCTACCTCACCCGCGGACGCCGCAAAGGACTCCGCATCCAGGCCGGACACGGCCAGGCTGGACTCTTTGACACGCCATGACCAACACCAGGAGCAGTGTGAAGCATGCTCGACGGTCATCA
>WNGM01011073.1_pt1 | contig 10627 bp, 11 predicted proteins | sample 5400571 | NCBI WGS metagenome assembly WNGM01 (sample SAMN13153378, study PRJNA577476) | soil metagenome | isolation source: 100 cm soil or saprolite under Garry oak tree replicate 2 | place: USA:California | collected 2016-06-15 | reverse complement strand
AGGTGCGCGAGGTCTGCCTCGCGGGCGAGCTGATGCCCGAGAAGTCGACGTACTTCTATCCCAAGCTCGCCACGGGGCTCGTCTTCTCGCTCGTCGGGCCACCGTGGGTGTGATAGCGGAGAGCGCGAGTGGAGACGCGCCGCCCAACCAACCCCGCTGCCGAAGAGCTGCTCGGCCTCTACTTCCCGGTCCTCGACCACGGCTTCGTCGCCCTCGTCGACTACATGGGCTCGGACGAGGACGTCGAGCGCGCGGCGCGCGTGTCGTACGGCTACGGGACGCGGCGGACGAGCGAGACGCGGGGGCTCATCCGCTACCTCCGCCGCCATCGCCACACCACGCCGAGCGAGATGGTGGAGCTCAAGTTCCACTGCGCGATGCCGATCTTCGTGGCGCGGCAGTGGGTGCGGCACAGGGCGGTTTCGCTGAATGAGTATAGCGGGAGATACTCTTTGCTGCCGCTGCTCTTCTATCGGCCCGCCCCCGAGCATTTCCAGCCGCAGAGCGCCACGAACCGTCAGGGACGTTCGGGCGGAAGCCTGGAGGCCGTCTATGCGGACGCCATCGAGCGCTGGGAGCGCACGCGGCGCCTGGCCGCAGAGCAGTACGAGTGGCTCGTCCAGCGCGACGTGGCACGCGAGCTGGCGCGCATCGATCTCCCGCTCTCGACCTACACGCAGTGGTACTGGAAGATCGACTTGCACAATCTCTTCCACTTCCTCAGCGTACGCGTCGATCCGCACGCGCAGCTCGAGACCCGTGCCTACGCACGCGTGATGGCCGGGATGCTGAAGCGCGTCGCGCCCCTCAGCTTCGAGGCATGGTGGGACTACGAGTACGGCGGCGCGCACCTCTCGCGCGGCGAGCTCGCGGCGCTCCGCTGCCTCGTCGAGGTGCGCGGCCGCGACCTGGAGGCCCGGCGCGACGCGCACGTCACCGCTGCCGACCTCGCGTGCGGGACGCTCAAGCGGAACCGCGAGCGCGACGAGTTCTTGGCGAAGCTGAAGCGGCTCTCAGCACACCGCCGGAGCCGCCCATGATCTCGTCGCGCGTGTGACGTCGAGGAACCCTGTCGCCCGCGGCCTGCGCCTCTTCAACCGCGGCCGCTACCTGAGCGCGCAGGAAGTGTGGGAGGAGGCCTGGCGGGCGGCGCCGGCCGAGGAGCGCAGCTTCCTGGAGGGCCTCGTGCAGCTCGCCGCTGCCCTCCACCTCCGCACCCGGCGCGGCGCCACGCGCGGCGCCGTCCACCTGCTCGCGCAGGCGCTGATCACGCTCGAGGACTACCGCCCCGCCGCGCAGGGCATCGACGTCGAGGCCCTGGTCGCCGAGTTCAGTGCCTACCTCGACTGGATCAAGGCCATCGACCGTCCCCACCGCCTGCTCGATCGCCTTCGCGTCCCGCGGCTGCGTTGATATGAGTGGCCCCGTGACCCTCGACGACGTCCGCCGGGGCCTGCGCGCCGCCCGCTACATCACCACCCCGCGCGTGGAGACGGCGCTCTTCCTGGCGCTCACGCTGGAGAAGCCGCTCCTCGCCGAGGGCCCGGCGGGTGCGGGCAAGACCGAGCTCGGCAAGGTGCTGGCCGAGATGCTCTCGACGGACCTCGTCCGCCTCCAGTGCTACGAGGGCCTGGACGAGGCGCGCGCCCTCTTCGAGTGGAACTACCAGAAGCAGCTGCTACGCATCCAGGCCGATCGGGCCGAGGGTCTCACCTGGGAGAACCTCTCGAGCCACATCTTCTCCGCCGAGTTCCTGCTCGAGCGCCCGCTGCTGCGCGCGATCGCGGCCGCGAAGAAGGTCGTCCTGCTGATCGACGAGGTGGACAAGTCCGACCCGGAGTTCGAGGCCTTCCTGCTCGAGGTGCTCTCCGACTTCCAGGTGAGCGTGCCCGAGCTGGGGACGATCCGCGCGCGGCACCGACCCGCCGTCGTCCTCACCTCGAACCGCACACGCGAGCTGTCCGAGGCGCTCGTCCGGCGCTGCCTGCACCTCTACGTGGACTTCCCCGGGCCCGAGAAGGAGGCCGAGATCATCGCCCTCAAGGTGCCCGAGCTGGACGAGAAGCTGCGCGCCCAGGTGGCGCGCTTCGTGGCCGGGCTGCGCAAGCTCGAGCTGCGCAAGGCGCCGTCGATCGCCGAGACGCTCGACTGGGCGCGCGGGCTGTGCGCGCTCGGTGTGCGTGAGCTCGACCCGGCGACCGTGCGGCAGACGCTCGCGCTGATCGTGAAGCACGAGGAGGACCTCCGCAAGGCGGAAGGCAAGGTGAGCGCGCTGCTCGCCGCCCGCTGATGTGCCGGCGGCGACACGCCCGTCAGAGGGGAGCCGACAGAGCGCCCGGGGCACCGCCGCGGGTGCGCTGGCATTCGGTTTGCACCCTGCACTTCGGGGCGCCATGTCGACGAAACGCGTACACCAGCTCTTCCTCCTGAACCTCTGCCTGCAGATCTTCGATGGCGTCGCCACCTACGAGGGCCTGCACCACCACTGGTCCGAGGGCAACCCGATCCTGCTCCAGTGGATGCCCTTCATCGGCACCGGCGCCACCCTCCTCCTCTTCAAGGCCAAGGCGTGCGGGTTCCTCGTCATCCTCCGCCGGCTCGGGGACCAGCCGTTCGTGCACGAGGCGCTGGTGGTGCTGGCCACGGTGTACACGTTCTTCTCCTTCATCCCGTGGATGAGCCGCCTGCTGTCGCTCCTCTTCGTGTAAGCCGCTAGCATCCGGGGGATGCGCGCGCGCATCCTCGACTTCGTGCAGACGCTCCGCGCGCGGGGCGGCGTCGAGGTGTCGGTCGCCGAATCGCTCGATGCGCTCGTAGCCGTCGCCGCGGTCGGCGTGGAGCGCGAGCCGATGCGCGAGGCGCTCGCCGCGGCGCTGGTGAAGCACGAGGCGGATCGGCCCGCCTTCGACCGCCTCTTCGACCAGGCGTTCCCGCTCGTCGGCGGCGCCGAGGAGGGGCGCCGGCGGCGACGCGCGCGCGGCGCCGGCGGCGGTGCGGTGCCGACGGGAGCGGGACGCGGGGGCCGGGACGGCGGGCGGTCGCGGCTCCGCGACGAGCGGGAGGAGCGCGGCGAGCGGGCGACGCACGGCCATCGCCGCGAGACGTCCCCGGGCGCCGAGGCGCGGCACGCCGGAGAGGTCTCGGGCCGCGAGAGCCGCGCCGCGCGCGCCCGCCGGCTCCTCGCCCTCCCCTTCCGCGAATTCACCTCGCGCGACGTGGAGGAGGCCCGGGAGCTGGTCCGCGAGCTGGGCGCGCGTCTCCGCGGCCGGCTGGCGCGGCGCGAGCGCCAGGCGCGTCGCGGGCGCGTGGACTTCCGCCGCACGATCCGTCACTCGATGTCGAGCGGCGGCGTGCCGGTCCGTCCCCGCTTCCGGGCACGGCGCCCGGGGCGCCCCGACCTGGTCGCGCTCTGCGATCTCTCGGGCTCGGTCGCGGCGGCGAGCGAGCTCTTGCTGGGGCTCATCGCGCCCGCCGCCGACCACTTCCGCCGCGTGCACCTCTTCGCCTACGTCGACCGCCTCTGCCCGGTCTCGATCGAGCACGGGCACGTCGCGCCCGGCGGGCCGCTCGATACTCGCTCGGCGCTGCTCCTCGTCCTCGGCGACGCGCGCAACAACCGCCTCCCGCCGCGCGCCGACCTGCTGCGCGCGATCGCGGACCGCGTCCAGCGCATCGTGTGGCTCGTGCCGGAGCCGCGCGCGCGCTGGGACACGGGCGACAGCGTGCTCGGGATGTACGCGTCGGTGTGCGAGGCGGTGGTGGAGTGTGGGGATCTGGGTGCGCTGGTGCGGGCGGTGCGGCAGGCGCTCTGAGTTGCCTTGCCCCTCCGCCGCCCGTGAGCGCAGAGCCCTTCTACCTCCCCATCGGCGACGAGCTCGCCCTCTTCACGGCCGCCTACGAGTGCCGCCTGCCGGTCCTCCTGAAGGGTCCGACCGGCTGCGGCAAGACGCGCTTCGTCGAGTACATGGCGCGGAAGCTGCGCGGCGCCGCCCGGAACGGCGGCCCGGACGGCAACCTGATCACCGTCGCCTGCCACGAGGACCTGACCGGCAGCGACCTCGTCGGCCGCTACCTCATCAAGGGCGACGAGACGGTGTGGGTCGACGGGCCGCTCACGCAGGCGGTCAAGACGGGCGCCATCTGCTACCTCGACGAGATCGTCGAGGCGCGCAAGGACACGACCGTCCTGATCCACCCGCTGACCGACCACCGCCGCATCCTCCCCATCGACAAGAAGGGCGAGATCCTCGAGGCGCACCCCGACTTCCTGCTCGTCATCTCCTACAACCCGGGCTACCAGAGCGTGCTGAAGGACCTGAAGCACTCGACCCGCCAGCGCTTCGTCACCATCGACTTCGACTACGCGCCGCGCGACAAGGAGGCGCAGGTGATCGCGCACGAGAGCGGAGTCCCGATGGAGACCGCGCTCGAGCTGGCCAAGCTGGGCGAGAAGGTGCGCCACCTGAAGGCGAGCGGGCTCGAGGAGGGCGTCAGCACGCGGCTCCTCATCTATGCAGGTCTGCTCATGCGCCAGGGCGTGCCGCCGCGGCGCGCCTGCGAGGTGGCCGTCAGCCGCTCGCTCACCGACGACGCCGAGAGCCAGCGCGCCATCGGCGAGCTGGCGCAGGCGATCTTCGGGTGAGCTGACGCGCGTGCGCCGGAGCTGGCTCTCGCCTCATCTGCTGGCCGACGCGGCCCTCGCCGAGGCCGACCGCGGCGCCGCGGCGCTCGGACCGAGCGCCCACGCGACCCTGCTGGCGGCCTGCGACCGTCTCGGCGAGAGCTCGACGCTGCTCGCGCTCCGCGCCTACCGGCACGCGGCCGAGGCGTGGCGCCGTTTCGGCCCCGAGGGCACGGCACGCTGGCTCGCGCTCGGCGAGGCGGTCGCGACCGGGGAGCCCGCGTGCCGCGAGGGCGCGCTCGCCTACTTCGCCGTCCCGCCCGCCGCGCTCGGCGGTCCCGACGGCGCGGCCGCCTGGTGCGACCTCGGCCGCGCCGTGGCGCGCGTCTCGCGCCGGCTGGCGGCGACCTTCTTCGAGCGCACGGCGCCCGTCCTCGGGCGTCCGGACGGGATCGAGCGCCTGCGCGCGTGGGTCGACGCCGGGCTCGGGCTCCACGACACGCGCGGCTGGCGCGGCGCCTTTCTCGCGCAGGCCTACTTCGACGCCGCGCCCGGCGCGCTCGCGGCGCTCGGGCCCGCCGACTATCGCGCCTGGGCCGAGACGGGTGCGGCGCTCTCCGCCGACGCCGAGGAGCGCGCATTCTTCGCGACGCTGCCGGACGGGCTCGGCGCGTGGAGGGCCGAGGAGCGCGCCCTCTTCCTCCCGGCGGTGCGCGCGCTCGCGGCCGCCTCGCCGCGGCACGCCCGCGTCGTCTACCGCGCGCTGCCGCCGGCGACCGCGAAGCTGCCCGCGGACGCCCGCGCCGCGCTCCTCCGCGCCCTCGCACGCATCGACCCGCGCCTCGCCGCCTCGCTCGCCGAGCTCGCGCCAGTCGCGGGCGCCGTCGTCGCCGAGGTGCCGCCTGCCGAGCGGCTCGCGGCCCTCGCCCTGGTGGAGGAGCTCGCGGCCGCGCACCCCGAAGCCGCCGTCGCCGCCCTCCGCGTCCTGCCGCAACTCTACGAGGAGGCGGGACCGGCCGAGGTGCGCCGCTGGTTCGCGGCCGGCACGGCGGTGGCGGCGGAGAACGCGGCCGCGGGCCGCGCTTACTTCGCGCTCGAGTCGCGCACGAGCCTCGCCGTGCTGCGCGCGGCCTCGACCGCGGCCACGCTCGAGGACACGCAGGGGGTGTGGCGAAAGCTCGTCCAGATGCTCTCGGGCGAGCCCGTGGTGGTGCGCGGCGTGGAGGTGGCGACCCTCCGCCCACCGCTCGAGGACCTCCCCGCCGAGCACGAGGTCGCGCTCCCGCTCCGCATCGACTGGCTGCCGACGCACGAGGACAACTGCCGCGTCTACCGCCTCCTCGCCGCCGTGCTCGCCGGGCGGCGCGAGTTCGGCACCTACGCGCACCCGGACCTGCGCGCCCGGGTTTGCGCGCCGGAGCTGCTCGAGGACCTCTTCCTGCTCGCCGAGGGCGTGCGCGTGCACCACCGGCTCGCCCCGAGCTACCCCGGGCTCGCCGGCGAGGCGCACGCGCTCGGCACGCGACTCCTCGAGGGCTGGGGCCGCGAACCCGCGCCCTCGCGCACGCTGGTGCTCGACGCGCTCCTCCTGCTGGCGCTCGGCGCGCGGCCGCGGCCGGCGTGGCTCGCGGCGGACGCCGTCGCGCTCGTGGCGCGGCTGGTCGCGCCGCTCGCGGCGCCCGGGGCGAGCGTCGAGGACGCGCTCGCCGTCGCCCGCGCGCTGGCCGCCGCCCTGGATGCGCCCGCGCTCGCGTTGCCGGCGGCCGAGCCGGAGGCCGTCCTCTTGCTCGACGACCTGACCGGCGGGGAGCCCCTCGACCCGCGGGGCGCCGACGCGGGCGCGCCGGCGTCCGAGGGCGGCGAGGCGCCGCCGCTCGATCCCGCAGCGCTCGAGCTCGCCGCCACGCGCGACGACCAGGCGGCGGGCGGCCATCCCCTCTCTGCCGACGAGCTGCGCCGGCTGCTCGAGGCGGGCGCGAAGATCGGGCAGGGAAGCGGCGCGAGCGCGGGCGGCGGGCTCCCGATCACGGCGCTGGTCGGAAAGATTCCCGCCGCGCAGCTCGCGGCGCTCCGGCGAGCCCTCGGGGACGCCGAGCCGGCCGTGCGCCGGGCGCCCGTCCCCGCGCGCGACGACCACGCCTTCTTCTACGACGAGTGGGACCATCTGATCGGCGACTACCGGAGCCGCTGGTGCCGGCTCACGGAGGTGGGTCTCGCGGGCGACGCGGGCGAGTTCTTCGGCCGGACGCTCGCCGACTACGCGCGCCTGCTGCCCGAGGTGCGCCGCCAGTTCCAGCGCATCCGCCCCGAGATGTACCGCAGCGTCCGCGGCCTCGAGGACGGCGAGGACTTCGATCTCAACGCGACCATCGACGCGCGCATCGACGTGCGCGCCCGCCGCGCGCCCTCCACCCGGCTCTACCGCTCGCGCGTGCGCGAGGCGCGCGACGTGGCGACCCTCTTCCTCCTCGACATGAGCGCGTCCACCGACGAGCCGCTCCCACCGGCGGGAACGGACGGCCGCGCGGGCCGGCGCATCATCGACGCCCTGCGCGAGGCGCTCGTCATCATGACCGAGGCGCTCGACGAGCTGGGCGACGCGTACGCCATCTACGGCTTCTCGGGGCAAGGGCGCGCCAACGTCGAGTTCTACCTGGTGAAGGGCTTCGGCGAGCGCCTGGGGTCGACGGTGAAGGCGCGCATCGGCGGTATCGCGCCCAAGCGCAGCACACGCATGGGCGCCGCGCTCCGGCACGCGACGCGCAAGCTCACCGCCGTGGGTGCGCGCGCGAGGCACCTGATGCTGCTCAGCGACGGCTTCCCCCAGGACGACGACTACGGCGAGGACCGGCGGAGCCACGTGTACGGCATCCGCGACACGGCGGCGGCGCTGCGCGAGGCCGACGCGGCGGGCATCATGCCCTTCTGCGTCACCGTCGACCGCGCCGGGCACGACTACCTGCGCGAGATGTGCGATGCCTCGCGCTACCTGGTGATCGAGGACATCGCCGCGCTACCGCGCGAGCTGCCCAAGGTCTACCGCCGGGTGGTGCGCGCGTGAGCGTCGCGGTCGCGCGCGTGGGCGAGCTCAAGCCCGGGGAGACGAAGAAGTTCCTCCTCCAGTGCGACGGGCGCGAGATCGAGGGCTTCCTCCTCTACTACGGCGGCGAGCACCACGCCTACGTGAACCGCTGCCGGCACGTGCCCATGGGCCTCGACTGGGTCGAGAACCAGTTCTTCACCGAGGACGGACGCTTCGTGCAGTGCGCGACGCACGGCGCGTACTACGAGCCCGAGACCGGCGAGTGCGTGGCGGGGCCGCCCTGCGGGCGGACGCTCTACCGCGTCCCGCTGCGGATCGAGGGCGACGCGATCATCGCCGAGTGCCCCGGCGGCCTGCCCGACGAGTGACTACTCCGGCTCGTCGCCGAAGTGCGCGCGCGTGATGCGCTCCTTCAGGTATTCGAGCGTGCCGAGGTCTTCGACGATGTCGCCCCCCGTGTCGTAGAAGAAGATCTCGCCGCTCTTGTTGCGCCCGACTGCCACCAGCCACTCGAGGTCGTCGCGGTCCTCGAGGAGATAGTTGATGGTCTGGCTCACGCCCCGGCCCGGGATGATCGTGACCTTGGGGCGCGCGGCCTTCTCTTCGCTTTGCTTCGGCATGGATTCGCGGACCTCCGGGGGCGCGGCAGCCCGCTCGCGCTCCGCACACCGCGGCGGAGGATAGGTACCCACCCTTTTCAAGTCAAGCGTAATTTTGCCACACTTTCGACGTGATATGTCTGCGGAAACACGTCGATCGGCTGCACGCGCTCGAGGCGATAGCCGGCGGCGACCAGCCCGCGCACGTCGCGCGCCAGCGTGGCCGCATCGCAGGACACGTAGAGGATGCGCGGCGGCCGGAGCGCGGCGAGCGCGGGCACGGCGTCGGCCGCCCCGGCGCGCGGCGGGTCCAGGACGACCGCGTCGACCGAGCCGGCGGGTAGGTCACCCAGCGCGCGCGCCACGTCGCCCGTGCGGAAGGTCGCCCCCGCGAGGCGGAGCCGCGCGGCGTTCGCGCGCGCCGCCTCCACCGCGACGCGGCTCCGCTCGATGCCGAGCACCGTCACGCCGCGCCGGGCGAGCGGCAGGCTCAGGTTCCCCGCGCCGCAGTAGAGGTCGAGCACGCGCGCGCCCGGCGCGAAGGCGCCGAGCGCGACCACCGTCTCGACCAGGCGGCGGTTCGCGCCCGGGTTCACCTGCGTGAACACGTCGGCCGGCACCTCGAGCGCGAGCCCGGGCTCGAGCGCCACGCGCACGGTCGGGTCGCCGGCGACGAGGCGCGCGCCGGCGCCGGTGATGACCGTGCCGCGCACGCTGGGCATGCGCGCGAGCAGCGCCTCGCTCGCATCCAGGTCCGCCGGGCCCGGCCGCGCCGTCGCCGAGGCGGCGAGCACCACGCCTCCCGGCGCGGCGCTCAGCGTGACGCGGCGGAGCGGGACGCGGAGCGCCGCCACCCACGCGCGCGCCGCCTCGAGGTGGGCCGACACGACCGGGTCGGCGAGCGGGCAGTCGGCGATCTCGACCAGGTCGTGCGAGCGCGCGCGCCGGTAGCCGGCCCGCCGCCCCTCGACGGCGAGCGTGATGCGCGCCCGGTAGTGCCAGTCGGCCGGCGAGGGCACGGTGGGAAGCACCTCCGCGTCGCGCACGCCGGCCACGCGCGCGAGCTGCTCGGCGACGATCGCCGCCTTTGCGTCGCGCTGCGCGGGCGGCGCCACCTGCTGCCACTGGCAGCCGCCGCAGGTCGGGAAGTAGCGGCAGCCCGGCAGCACGCGCGCGGGCCCGGGGACGAGGACCGCGGCGATGCGCGCGCGGAGGTAGCCGCCGCGCCGCTCGACCACCTCCGCCTGCACCCGGTCCGCCGGCGCGGCGTACGGCACGAACACCACCTGCCGGCCGTGGTGCGCGAGCGCGTCGAAGCCGAAGGTCAGGCGCTCGACGTCGAGGACGAGCGGAGCCTCAGCGTCTGTGACTCTAGTCAACCCCGAGCTCGCCCAGCATGAAGAGCATCTCCTCGGCCGTGAACAGGTTGGCGGCCAGGCGCCGCATCAGGTCGTGCTCGACGACCCCGCGCGAGGGCACGTCGATGTGGCGCGGCACCACCTGGAAGACGCCGGGCCCGAGGAAGATCGCCTCGCTCCGGTCGACGGCGTCGATGGCGCTGCGAATCTTGAGGCTGGTGCCCGCGTCGCCCGCGGGCGCGAGGAGGAGAAAATAGGTGACCGCCAGCTCGGAGACGCGCCCCATGCCCTCGCCCCGTGCGCGGGAGAGGTCGGCGATCTCGGCGAGCTTCTTCTGGAGGTCCGCGCCGGCGTAGCGGACGGGGCGCGTCGCGATCGTGCCGCGCGCCCGGTCGGCCGCGGCGACGCCCAGGCCCTCCTCCTCGAGGCCGTGCAGCACCGCCGGCCACAGGCGCTCGAAGGGCTCCTGCACGACCCGCGTGTGCTCGCCGCGCAGGTGCTCCTTCGGGTCGAGCTCCGGACGCCACCCGCCGCAGCCGAGCGCGACGGCCAGCGCGAGGGCGAGTCCACGGCGCACGGCGCTTCAATCCTTGGCGAACATCAGGTTCACCTCGGAGAAGGTCGAGGAGCGGGCGGTGGCGACCGGCGCGTTCGGCGGCCGCGAGAGCGCGGCGGCGCGCCGCTCGGCGTCGCGCATGCGGTTCTCGGAGAGCGGGTGGCTCGAGAAGAAGCGCTCGACCACGCTCGGCAGGCTGTGCTGCTGCTCGGCGAGCCGGCCGAACACGACCGCCATCTCGCTCGGGTCGTAGCCGGCGGCGTTCATGACCTCGAGCCCGAGGTGGTCGGCCTCCGCTTCCTTGCCCCGGCTGTAGCGGAGAAGCCCGAGCACGTAGCCGAGCTTCGTGCCCTCCCACGCGATGGGCGGGACCGGCACCGGGATGACCGAGACGGCGGCGATCAGCGCGAGCTGGGTCAGGTTCTGCGTGGTCAGCATCTCGGTCGCGTG
>WNGM01007232.1_pt1 | contig 10628 bp, 7 predicted proteins | sample 5400571 | NCBI WGS metagenome assembly WNGM01 (sample SAMN13153378, study PRJNA577476) | soil metagenome | isolation source: 100 cm soil or saprolite under Garry oak tree replicate 2 | place: USA:California | collected 2016-06-15 | reverse complement strand
CGCGCACGTCGTGGACGACCTCGTTGGGGTAGCGCAGCTCGGTCAGGCGCTTCTCGGCCATCTTGGCCCCGACCACCTCGTGGAGGTGGAACGAGACGCCCTCCGGGCCGATCCGGCGGGTGCGGGGCTTGCCGACGTCGTGGAGCAGCGCCGCCAGGCGCAGCGTCAGGTCGGGGTCCTGCGCGTCGAAGGCGGTCACGTTCCTGACCACCGCGATGGTGTGGCGCAGGACGTCCTTGTGCCGGTGCACCGGGTCCTGCTCCAGGCCGAGCGCGGGCAGCTCGGGGAGGAACTGGTCGGCCAGCCCGGTGTCCACGCAGCGCCAGAGGCCCTTGTCGGGGGCGCGCCCGAGCAGCAGCTTGGTCAGCTCGTCGCGGATGCGCTCGCGGGAGACGATCGCCAGGCGGTCCAGCCGGTCCCTGATCCCCGCCACCGTGTCCGGCGTCGGGACGAGCTCGAGCTGCGCCTCGAAGCGGGCCGCCCGCAGCATGCGCAGCGGGTCGTCGCCGAACGAGATGGCCGGTGACGTCGGGGTGCGCAGGCGCCCCGCGGCCAGGTCGGCGAGCCCCCGGTGCGGGTCGACGAACTGGCCGTCCGGCAGGCGGACCGCCATCGCGTTGACGGTGAAGTCGCGCCGGGCAAGGTCCTCGGCGATGGAGCGCCCGAAGGTGACCTCCGGCTTGCGGGAGTCCCCGTGGTAGACGTCGGAGCGGAACGTGGTGATCTCGAGCCAGCGCCCTGCCTTGCGGACGCCGACGGTGCCGAACCGCACCCCCTGCAGCCGGACCCCGTCGTCCCAGCCCCCCGCGCGGACCACGGCGAGGACCTGGTCGGGGGAGGCGTCGGTGGTGAGGTCGACGTCGGGCGGCGAGCGGTCGAGCAGGGCGTCCCGCACCGTCCCGCCCACCAGGTAGAGCTCGTGGCCGGCCTCGGCGAAGCGCTCGCCGAGCTCCCTGGCCACGCCGGCGAACGGCGATGCCCGGAGCAGGGTGGCGAGGGCCTCTCGCTGTGCAGGGGACAGGGTGGTCATGGCGGGCAGGATACCGGCCCGGCCAAGCGGCCTGGGCGGCCTCCCGTCGGGCCAGAGCGCCGCCGGGCCCTCGGGCCGAGGGCGCCGCCGTCAGAGGGGCAGCCCGGCCTGCTGCACGGAGATGCGGAAGTCGTGGGGGTTGGACGCGGCCAGCGTCGCGGCGTCCAGGCCGATCAGCCCGTCCCGGTAGAGCGCGAGCAGGGCCTGGTCGAAGGTCTGCATGCCGTAGAACTCGCCCTCGGCCACCACCTCGGGCAGCAGGTGGGTGTGCTCGGGGTTGACGATGAAGTCGAACACCCGACCCGTGGCCACCATGATCTCGACCGCCGCCACCCTGCCCCGGCCGTCGACCCGGGGCAGCAGGCGCTGGGAGACGACGCAGCGCAGCGTCCCGGCCAGGGCGAGCCGGATCTGGCGCTGCTGGTGGGGCGGGAAGAACTCGAGGACCCGGTTGACGGTCTCGGCGGCGTCGGCCGTGTGGAGGGTCGAGATCACCAGGTGGCCGGTCTCGGCCGCCTGGAGCGCGGCCTTGGTCGTCTCCTCGTCGCGCATCTCGCCGATGAAGATCACGTCGGGATCCTGCCGGGCGACGTACTTCAGGGCGGTGGCGAAGTCGGCGGTGTCGACCCCGACCTCGCGCTGGTCGATCACCGCCAGGTTGTCGGTGTGCAGGACCTCGATAGGGTCCTCGATGGTCACGACGTGACAGCGCCGGACCGCGTTGATGTGGTCGATGACCGCCGCCGTGGTGGTGGACTTGCCCGACCCGGTGGGGCCGGTCACGAGGATCAGGCCGCGCGGCTCCTCCGCCATGCGAGCGACGACGGAAGGCAGGCCGAGCGCCTCGAACCCCGGGCTGCGGGGCAGCACGCGCCGGCAGACCAGCCCGACGGCGCCCCGCTGCCGGAAGGCGTTGACGCGGAAGCGGCCGAGGCCGGGCAGCGTGCAGGCGAAGTCCGCCTCGTTGGACTCGGTGAACCTGGCGGCCTGGCGCCCGTCCATGAGGCCCCGACGTCCACCGGAGGAGCGTCCACCGGAGAAACGTCCACGCCACCTCCCGTCTCCCGGAGGCCGCGAGCCCCCGGGCGTGCCCTGTCCTCTCCTCGCCTCCCCGTCCTCATCGGGCGACAGACAGGCCGGGTTGACGCCCGCCGCCCGAAGCCCAACCAATTCAAGTGGTTTAGGCAAAACCACTCAGGGCAACCGAAGAGCAGGAGGTGGACGGGATGGCGGATGCGAAGAAGATGAGCCGCGCCGAGGCAGGACGGAAGGGCGGCCAGACCACGAAGAAGCGCTACGGCGACGACTTCTTCGGCAAGATTGGGCGCATGGGCGGCAAGAAGGGTGGCGAGACCACCAAGCAGCGCTACGGGATCGAGTTCTACCAGAAGATCGGCAGGAAGGGCGGTTCTCGCTGAGCGAGCCCCCTTCCGGCGCACCTGCACGCAGCCGCCGGCCGGGACGCGCGTCCCGGCCGGCGGCTGCCCGGCGGCCCGGGTAGGGTAGGACAGGCCGCCCCGGCAGGCCGCCTGTGCAGGCCGCCCCGGTATACTCGTATGCCCGGGCCGTTGCTTCACACCCTCCATGGAGAACGAGTGCGCTCCAGCATCGACGTGCACAACCACCTGCTCACCGACGACGTGCTCCACGAGCTCTCCGCCCTTCCGGGGACGCTGCGCGACCTGGCCGCCGCACCCGCCGTCCTGGGCCTCCCGCCCGCTGCCGTGGGGCAGCCGACCGTGTTCGCCGACGCCGAGGGCGCAGTCGTGGTCCTCGCCCCGGCCGGGACCGAGGTCGACCTGGCCGGCGTGGCCGAGCTGCTCGGCCGCGAGCAGCTCGCCCCGGTGGCTCCGGACGAGGCTCCGGGCCTGACCGGCTACCTGCTCCCGTTCGTCCCCCCGGTGGCTCTCGAGTGCGACAGCAGGCTGGTGGTCGACGAACGCCTGGCCGGGCAGGACGTCGTCTACACGGCCGCGGGCGAGCCAGGCGTAATCCTCAAGGTGCGGGGCGCGGACCTGGTCAAGTCCACCAGCGCCGCGGTCTTCGGCGTGACCAGGCCGGTCGATGACCGCCGCGGCTAGCACCGTCCGGAGGGGCTAGCCGTGCGAACCGCCCGCGCGGTCTCAGCCGGCGGGGTGGTGCTCGCCGAGCCGCGGGCGGACGCCCGGGTCGCCCTCGTCGCCCGCCGGTCGGCCCGTGGGGCGCTGCAGTGGACGCTGCCCAAGGGCCAGCAGGAGCCCGGCGAGACGGTGGCCGAGACCGCGCTGCGCGAGGCGCGGGAGGAGACCGGGCTCCAGGTCGAGCTGCTCAACCCGCTCGACACCATCGACTACTGGTTCGTGTGGGCGCCGGAGCAGACCCGATACCACAAGTTCGTCCACTACTTCCTCATGCGCGCCGTCGGTGGCGACTTCGCGCTGCACGACGCCGAGATGGAGGATGCCGGCTGGTTCACTCCCCAGGAGGCCCGCCGCGTGATGGCCTTTGCCAACGAGTGCCGGCTGCTCGACCTGATCGCCGGCGCCCTGGCCGACGCGGGCGTGGCCGGGTGATCCGGCGGCTCCTGGGCGCGCTGGCGGTGGCCGTGGCCCTGACCGCCACCGCGGGTGGGCTGGCGGCCTCGCCCGCCCACGCCCAGGAGCAGGGCCAGGGCCGGGTCATGGCCGCCGGCCTCCTGCAGATCTCGCCCTGGGTCGACCGGAAGACGCCCCTCCGGTGGCGGCTCGTCGTCGCCAACCACGGCTCGGAGCCGCTGCGGGACGTCACCGTCCAGACCTTCGTCGACGGCCCCGCCCGCTTCCGGTCCCAGATCCAGGCGCTCGCCGACGACCCGGGCCTGGTTCCCGTCGGCGACCTCCTGGACACGTTCGCCCCCCGGGGCGGCGTGATCCCCCCCAACCGTGCCGTCCCGGTGCAGGGCACCCCGATCACGCTCCCCGCCCGCACGAACCTGCCCGGCGTGGTCCTCCCGGTCACCCTGCGGGTGGGCGCGCGGACCACCGCCGGCCAGATGACGACGTCGCTCAGCACCTTCGTCGTCGACGTGAACGAGCAGGTCCGCAACCGGCTGCACGCCGCGCTGCTGGTCCCGCTGCACGACCGCTCGCACCGGACCTCGAACGGGGACTTCGTCGACACCAACCTCGCCGCACAGCTCTCCGCCCGGTCGCCGCTCGGGGCGATGGCGGCCGAGCTGGCCAGGCCGGAATCGGCCAACGTCACGATGATGATCGACGCCCTCCTCACCGAGGAGGCGAAGGCGATGGGCGGCGCCTGGGCCGTCCGCCCCCCGAACCGCCCGGGGATCGAGGTCCCTGCCGGCAGCCTCCGGTCCCGGACGTCCCAGGAGTTCCTGGCCAACCTGGGCAGAGCGATCAGCCGGAACCGGCCGGGCACGCTGCCCTACGCCGATGCCGACCTGCCCGCCCTCGTCCAGGCCGGGCTCGACTCCGAGGTACTGCCCCAGGTCCTGGCCGGGCAGCGCATCATCAGGCAGCAGACCGGCGTCAGCCCGGACGCGTCGCTGGCCTGGCCGGTCGACGGCGCGATCGACGCCACCACGCTGCGGCCGCTGGCCATCGCCTCCGCCGACACGGTCGTGCTCGACGCGGACCGGCTGTCGCGGCCGGCCGAGGCCGACGTGAGCCAGAACGCGACCGTCGACCTGAGCGCCGGGGCCGGCCAGCCGCGACGCGCCCTGGTCCCCGACGAGGTACTCGCGACGGCGCTGTCGGACCGGCGGGCGACCACGGCCCCGGTCGAGTGGGCCCAGCGCATCCTCGCCGAGACCGCCGTCGTCTGGCTCGAGAAGCCGGGCGGGGACAACCCGCGGGCGAGGGGCATCCTGCTCGCGCCGCGGCAGCACACCTGGCGCCCGGCCCCGCTGTTCTTCCAGACGCTGGTGCGAGGGCTGGCCAGCGCCCCCTGGCTCGAGCTGCAGCACGCCTCCGACCTCGCGGACCAGGTGCGACAGGGGCCGGACACGACGCCCAGGGAGCTCCTGCCCGTCACGGCCGCGGACGTGGCCCTCGGGCTGCCGAGCGACTTCCTGCACGGTGTCGCCAACGCCCGCGCACACCTGAACAGCTTCGTCCGCGTGGTCGGCCCGGACTACCCGCAGGCCGCCGTCTACGACCGCAACCTGCTGATCGCCGAGTCGAGCGACTGGCGGGGCAGCGCGCACGCCACCAGGCGGACCACCTTCGCCCGGTCGGTCGACAACGGCATCGCGGCGCTGTACCGGAAGGTGAGCGTGGAGAAGACCCGGTTCACGCTGACCGCCCGCGAGGGGCCGATCCCGATCCGGGTTACGAACGCGACCGACCAGCGGCTGACCCTGCTGATCCGCGTGTCCTCGCCGAAGGTGGACGTGCCGGCCGCCACCCAGTCGTTCACCCTGGAGCCGATGCGCGGCACCACCCAGACCGTGCTGGTGCGGACCAGGACGACCGGCACCTTCCCGATCCGGGTCGACGTGCTGACCCCGGACGGCGCGTACACGGTGGCGAGCACCGACATGGTCCTGGTGTCGACGGCGTTCAGCAAGGTCGCCCTCGCCCTGACCGGAGGGGCCGCCGGGTTCCTGCTCCTGTGGTGGAGCCGGCGCCTCGGGAAGAGCCGCCGAGAGGGGCGCCTGGTCAGGGGCGACGGCGCGGGCGGGGATGCCATGGCCGTGGCCGGCCCGCCTGGCCCGGTGGACCCCCTCGACAGCGGGCCCGTGGCAGCCGCGCCCGGTGGCGGGCCGCCGACGGACGGCCCGCCACCCGAGGAGCCGAGCCTCGCGCGCTCGACCGCCGTGATGGCAGCCGGCACGCTGCTCAGCCGGGTGACGGGCATGCTCCGCGTGATCGTGCTCGTCGCGACCCTCGGCGTGGCCGAGAGCAGGCTGGCCGACACCTACAACGTCGCCAACACCACCCCGAACATCATCTACGAGCTCGTCCTCGGCGGCATCCTGTCGTCGATCTTCGTCCCGCTGTTCGTGGAGGTCCGCCGCAGGCGGGGCCAGGAGGCGGCCTGGCACGTCGCACGCGCCGTGATGACGGTCACGCTCGTCACGCTCGGCTTGCTCGCGCTCGTCACGGTTCTGGCCGCACCCTTCATCATCCGGCTGTACATCCACGGCGGCGACCCGGTCCAGGAGGCCGAGGCGCAGCGGGTCGGCGGGCAGCTCCTCGCCATGTTCATGCCCCAGGTCGTGTTCTACGGCCTCGGCGCGGTGATGACCGGCCTGCTGAACGCCAACCGTCGCTTCGGCGTGCCGATGTTCGCGCCCGTCCTGAACAACCTTGTCGTGATCGCTGTCGGCGTCACGTTCCACCTGCTCGTGGGGGGCCGGGTGCCCCAGCTCGGCGCCGTGACGGCGGGCGAGAAGCTCCTGCTCGGGCTCGGCACCACGGCCGGGGTGGTGGCCATGACGATGGTGCAGTGGCCGTTCCTGCGCCGGATCGGGTTCCGCTACCGCTGGGTCTGGGACGTCCGCGACCCGGCCATGCGCAAGATGGCGGCCCTGTCGTCGTTCACCATCGGCTACGTGGTCGTGAACCAGCTCGGCTACCTGGTCATCCCGGTCCTCGCCTACGGCGTGAAGGGCGGCTACACCGCGTACACCACCGGGTTCATCTTCTTCCAGCTCCCGCACGGGGTGTTCGCCGTCTCGGTCATCACCGCGCTGCTCCCGCAGATGAGCGAGCACGCCGTCGCGAGGGACTGGGACGCGTTCCGGGCGGCGCTCTCCCGCGGGGTCCGGCTGACCGCGGCCGTGCTGCTGCCGGCCACGGTCGGCTACCTGGCCCTGGCCGGACCGATCGTGCAGCTCCTGCTCGTCCACGGGGTCGTGCGGCAGGGCAGCGACAGCCAGCTCCTGCTCACCCGCGTGCTGGTCCTGTTCGTGCTCGGCCTCGTCTCCTTCTCCACCTTCCAGCTGGCCCTGCGCGCCTTCTATGCCCTGCAGGACACCCGCACGGTGTTCCGGATCAACGTCGTCTCGACCGGGCTCAACGTCGTCGCCGACCTCGTCCTGTTCGCCGTGCTGCCGACCCCCTGGAAGGTGCCGGGGCTGGCGGCGGGGCACGCGATCGCATACACCGTCGGGGCCGTCATGATGCTCGCCGCCCTCTCGCGGCGGATCGGGGGGATCGACGCCCGCCACATCGCCGGGGCGGTCGCGCGGATGCTCGCCGCGAGCCTGGTGATGGGCGTGGTGGCGGCCGGCGCCGCGCGGGGCGCCGCACGCCTGCTCGGCGGCGGTCTCGCGGCCGACCTCACCGTGGTGCTCGCGGGGGTGCTGGCGGGCCTCGCCACCTACCTGGCCCTCGCCCAGGTGCTGCGCATCCGGGAGCTGGACCTGCTGCTCTCGCTCGTCCGGCGGCGGCGCACGGCCGCGGGCACCTGAGCGCCGCACGCCGTTCCCTGTCGCGGTTGCAATTCCGACATAGTCCTATTTAGCACAACGTATCGAAGCTGCCGAAAAAAATAAGCTTCTCGATATGCTTGAAATTCGCTCCTGGGAATGCGAGAACTTCCGCCTGCCGCAGTCCCGAGACTTGGAGCCTTCCCCTGCGCCAACTTCGGAACGCCCTCTTCGTGCTCGCCGCCCTCGGCCTGGTCGCCGCCGGCGTCGAGCGTCCGGCGGACGCCGCTCCGCGCGAGACCCCGGTCCACAGGATCGCCCGCCTGCGCGCGGAGGCAGGCCGCGTCCAGCGGACCATCGACCGGATGAATGCCCAGATCGAGCGGGTGGTGGAGGACTATGACGCCAACCGCGAGGCCCTCGAGAAGACCAGGGCAGACGAGCGCGCGACCCGGCGGCGCCTCGAGGCCGCCCAGCGACAGCTGGAGGCCGCCCAGCGCGTCCTCGACGAGCGGGTCCGCGCCATCTACGTGAACGGGCCGGTCACGTCGCTGGACCAGCTGCTCGGCGCGGTCGACGTCCACGACGCGCTCACCCAGGCGAGGTACCAGGCGAGGATCGTGGACGCCGACAACGACGCCATCGCGCGGGTGGAGGAGGCCAAGCGCCTGCTCGGTTCGATCGCCGCCGACCTGGCCCGCCAGCGGCGGACCCAGGAGGGGCTCTCGGCGCGCCTGGAACGGCAGCACGACGAGATCGAGGCCCGCCTCGCCGGGCAGCGCAGCTACCTCGCACGCGTCAACAGGGCCGTCAAGCGGGCCGTCGAGGAGGAGCGCAGGCGCCAGGAGGAGCTGCGGCGGCGCGCGCTCGCCCGCCGGCTCGCCGCCGCGCGGGCCGCCGCCCGGGCGCGGGTGCGGGCCGCGCGCGCCCGGGCGGCGCGCCGTGGCTCCTCCGGCGGCTGGTCGCCCGGCGGGTGGTCGCCGGCCCCGGGGCTCGGCCGGCACTCCTCCCGCACCGCCCGCTGGGCCGTGGCCTACGCCCTCGGCCAGCTCGGCAAGCCGTACGTCTGGGGCGCCACCGGTCCGGGCGGCTTCGACTGCTCGGGCCTCACGATGGCTGCGTACGCCCATGCCGGGCTCTCGCTCCCCCGCACGAGCCGGTCGCAGTGGTACGCGGGCCCGCACGTCGAGCTCGTCGACCTGGCACCGGGCGACCTGCTGTTCTTCGCCGACGACACCTCCAGCCCGAGCTCGATCCACCACGTGGGCATGTACGTCGGCGGCGGTCGCATGGTCGAGGCGCCCTACACCGGCGCGGACGTCCGCGTCAGCTCGATCGGCCGCCCGGACTACATCGGCGCCGTCCGCCCGACCGGGTGACGCGACCGCGGGCCTGGACGCGCTCCGGGGCGACGCTCCCGGGCGACCATGCCCAACCGGATGAACGGAAGCATCCTGGTGCACTAGACTGCCCCTGTCGCGATTTCCGGGGCCCAACGCCCCGCTACTTTGCTTATGAGCATGTCGCAGGTCGGTTCCGGTCTGCCCCGACTCCTCGCTGAGCGCTACGAGCTCAGCGAACGACTGGCATCTGGTGGCATGACCAGCGTCTGGCGCGGTCACGATCGTGTCCTCGGACGCGACGTGGCCATCAAAGTGCTGCACCCTCAGCTGGCCGCCGACCCCAGCTTCCGTGCGCGCTTCTCCGAGGAGGCCGTGAACGCGGCACGCCTCACCCACCCGAACATCGTCGCCCTCTACGACACGGGGGAGCAGAACGGGGTCGCCTACATCGTCATCGAGTGGGTCGAGGGGGCGAGCCTGGCAGAGCTTCTCGCCCGTCACGGCCCGCTGCCGCCCGCCAAGGCGGCCCGCCTCGCGAGCGAGGTCGCCCTCGCCCTCGACTACGCCCACGGCGCCGGGGTCTGCCACCGCAACCTCAAGCCGGCCAACATCCTGATCAGCGAGGACGGCACCGTGAAGGTGGCCGACTTCTCGATCGCCAAGGCGGCCACCGAGGACGATCCGGCCCTCACCGGCGAGCTTCTCGGCGCCACCGGCCACCTGGCCCCCGAGCAGGCCGAGGGGGACGAGGTGGACGGGCGCGCGGACGTCTACGGCCTCGGCGCCTGCCTGTTCGAGATGCTCACCGGACGGTCGCCCTCCGCGGCCTGGCGCGGGAGCTCGGGCACCATGTCCCCACGCTCGGTGCGGGCAGGGGTGCCCCGTGAGCTCGACGCCGTGGTCATGCGGGCGATGGCCCACGACCCCGCCGACCGCTACCCGACCGCCGGGAGCATGGCGTCGGCGCTCGCCAGGCCGGCGGCTGCGGACGACGGCGGCACCAGGGCGATCGTGCCCGAGCCGCCCGAGCCGCCCGGCCCCACCGACTCCGAGCCGGAGGCGAGCTTCATCCGCCACGAGGGCCGCTGGCTCGGCTGGACCCTGGTGCTGGTCGGGCTCGCCGCCGTCCTGGTGGTGGTCGGTCTCACCCTCTCCAAGACCGTCGGGCCGATCCTCGGCTCGAGCGGCAAGCCGAAGTCCAGGTCCACGACGACCGCGGGCACCTCGCCGGCCAGCACGCAGCTGCGGGTCGCCGTGGCGCACTCGTTCGATCCCTATGGCGACAAGACAGAGAACGAGGCCACAGCCCCCGAAGCTATCGACTCGGATAAGGGGAGCGCCTGGAGGACCGAGGGGTACAACGACGCGGACCTGGTGCCGTACAAGCGCGGTGTGGGCCTGGTGCTCGACCTCGGCAGCGCCAGGCGGGTCCGGTCGATCGCCCTGACCCTGCTGGCCCCGGGTGCCGTCGTGACCGTGTACGGCGCGGAGGGCCAGGACGGCGGCTACCCGCCCGACCTGGAGAGCGGCTGGACGGCGCTCACGGACACGGTGCAGCGGGACCAGTCGAGCATCGTCCCGCTCAGGGGCGGCCCCTACCGGTACTACCTGATCTGGTTCACCAGGCTGCCCCCGGACGGCAAGGGGAAGTTCCGGGACGGGATCGCGGACGCGGTCCTCAGGTCGTGAGCGCCCGCGACGGGGTGGCCCGGCACCCGCGGCGGGGTGATCGGAATGAGCGCCCGCGGCGGGTGGTCAGATGAGCGACCTGACCGACGAGGAGCTGCTGGCCGCGCACGTGCGGGGGGACCGGTTCGCCTTCGGCCAGCTCGTGGCCAGGCACGAGCGGCGCGTGTTCGGCATCTGCCTGCGGATGCTCGGCAACCGGGAGGACGCGCAGGAC
>WNGM01006085.1_pt1 | contig 10628 bp, 11 predicted proteins | sample 5400571 | NCBI WGS metagenome assembly WNGM01 (sample SAMN13153378, study PRJNA577476) | soil metagenome | isolation source: 100 cm soil or saprolite under Garry oak tree replicate 2 | place: USA:California | collected 2016-06-15 | reverse complement strand
TTGATTTTCATCGATATTATGAGATTGCAGCGCTGCTGCATGAGGGCCATGGAGCGCTTGCCCGCGAAGATGTGGGCCGTTTCGGTGAGCGCGTGGGCAATAATCGCCGCTTCCGACTGATTCACCTGCGGATGCAGGCGGCCCTGGCCGGTTTCGAGGGCAGAATCAATAAGGCTATCGCGTCTCTACAGGAAGCACTCCGACTCGCCATTGAGATGGATCTTCCAGGGGAGGAGTGGCAAATCCATGCGCAGTTTGCCAGGCTCTACTGGATGATGGGCCAGGAGGTGCAGGCTCAGTCCATGCGAACCAGGGCGAGGGATAGTCTCGCTGCGCTTGCGGCAAAGATTCTGGGTGCCCAACTGCGCATGAGCTTCCTCAACGCAGCACAAAGTATCCTGCTTCATCCAGAAAGTAACCTATAGTGATCATTCCTTGCGATTGTTCGTTTTCATCGCACCCTCCTTTCTAAGGCCTCGCGGTCCCACTGCCCCAGCGTGGCTCCCGCTTCGTACGTACTCTGGAAAAACTCCAGCAGCGCCTGCTCAGGCGAGGAAGCGCTCCGCACGTCATCATAGCGTAGAAAGAATTCCCCCAGTTCCTGGCTGTAAAACGCCGCAGCAGGGAGAATCGAGGCGGTCCCCAGTCCAGGCGGCTCCGGATAGGTATAGGAGTAGAAAGCCGGTGTCTGGAAACGCTCATCGCCGGGCCAGAACCCACAACTGATCTCTTCATGTGAGTAGGCTTCCTGTGTAATACGATCGGCACCCTGCCGTTGGGGTGCTCCCCGACCAGAGAACACGGTCAGTGCCAGGTCGAAGCTGCCCCAGAAAAAGTGGACAGGACTGCTCTTGCCGAGAAAAGGCGAACGATAGCGCTGCAAGACGGTATCGGTCTGCACCAGGATGCGCCAGAAGCGGTGGGCGTAGACGGGGTCGTAGGAGGCATGGACCTCATCTTCATCACAGCGAATGGGATTGCGAATTTCGCTGGGCAACGTGTTGATCGTGACCTCGATCCCCAGGGCCTGCAAGCAGGCCATAAACTCCCGGTAAAAAGCGGCGACTGATCGTGGGATCAATGGCAGCACTGTGACGGTCCCTTCACTCGTGAGAATGCGGAGGTTGTGATCGATGAAATCAAAAGTGACTTCAAAGGTGCCCCCTTGATAGGGAATGGGAGAGGTCGTCAGCCCACACGGTGTAACATATAACGTGACATGCCACCAGTGGTTCACCGGAGGACTCAGCTCCATTCTGACCTTGCCCACGATCTGCGTCCACAGATGGAGTGTCTGGCAGGTGTCCCTCCATGCCTCAAGTGGGAGAGCTGGCCAGCTCTCCGCTCGTTCCCCTTGCTGTGTCTTGCTTATGCTTTCCATATGTTGCTCGTCCTCCTGGTTGTCTCTCTACTCCATTGCTGAACGCCTCGAGGGACGTCACGATTCCTGACTCGCTGCTTCGAGTGCAGCAAGCATAGTCTCTTTCACTGACAGGGACCGCAAGTCGTGTTCGTGGTGTCATGATCTTTTTTCCTTTGCCAGGTATCTTCTTCAGACACACCAGTGATGTCCGTGGAATCAAGAGTCGATCAAGCAAACTCGAGCATCACCTGGTCGATGTAACACCAACCCCAGTCTTCTCCAGGTTGAAAAGACTGGATAATTGGGTGGTGAGTCGCGTGGAAGTGTTTGGTGGCGTGCTTATTCTTGGAAGAATCGCAGCAACCAACATGCCCGCATTCGAGGCAGAGGCGCAGGTGTACCCACGTGTCCCCGATTCTCAAACAATCCTCACACCCATTCGCACTGGGTGTGACTGGTCGTATCTGGTCAAGATGTGTGCATTGTGTAGCCATAGGTAATTTCCTTTCCGATTTTTTATGATGCTTTCTTGTCAAATTGTTGCTTCTTGCCTTTCATCGCCTACGCCTGGCATCTTCCCGGCATGCATTTGCTCTTCTAGCGCTGCGCTTAGCTCAATGCCGGGTCTGCTCTTATTTTGCAGTTGCATAGGGCAAAGAGCGCCTGTCTCACAACGGACAACACGCCCACGAAAGAAATTCATCCCCACCAGTTCGGCTCCATAGGAAGAGCGGGGATAGTATAAAAGTTCACACTGATTACTCCGTTGAATGACGCCGCCCTGCTCGAGCAGTGCTATCGCTATAACATCATCTCGAGTTCGATCTCATCATGTAAGGGAATCTGGTCGTCGCCGATCAAAGGGATGCGCGGCTTCATTTGGCGGGCGGCATCGACAGCATTGCGATAAATGCTGACGAGCGTGAAGCCGCGTTTTTGATAGAAGCGCAGCGCATGGAGATTATCATTCGTTGTGATCAGCCAGAGCCGCTTGCAGCCTGCTTCTCGTGCCGCCTGCGTGGCTGCCTTGATCAGCAGCATGCCTATACCGATCCCCGGCTTTGTGCTATCGATAGTCACGATCTCGCAGTTCTCATCTTCAAGAGAGTACGTGAGCAGTCCCACCCGGTTCCCTTTCAGGATGGCGACGAAGCCGGGCAGCGTATGTGGATGATAGACCTTACCGTGAGCGACGACGATAGTATCGCCCCAGTGTTCGATGATAAACTGACGTACCCATTCGCTGTCTTCGGTGGTCAGCGGCCTCATCTGCAGAGGAAGGCTTTCGATGGGCCGGTGGGGATGCCTGTTGTAGGTGTAGATGGCCTCGGCCTGGATGTGAAGGTAGACGCCTTCGCCCCACTCGCCAGCCTTTGTCTGGGTGTATGCGTACAGAAGATCCTCCAGCGTCTCAAAAACAGCGTGGTCAGGTAAGATGATGGCCGCGTAGCCATGCACGATGATCGCCAGTTCGTTTTCACGAAACAGGGTCAGGCTGACGGCAGGCCGCTTCATGACATGGCGCGTGCGCGCGGCGGTGGCGACGGTTGGGATATAGATATCGCCTCGGTAGAGCAGTGAGCCGATAGGGGCAATGCGCGGCTCGCCTCTCGTCGTGACCGTTGCCAGCGCGACGGTTTGCACGTCCAGCCAGCAATCGATCAGCTGCTGAGCGGTGAGCGAGTGTTCCGGCATCTGAAACGAACGGCGCAGGAAAGCTCCCGCCCGCTCGATGCTGTTGTCTAAAAGTGCTTGCAAGCGCTCGATGTCTTCCTGTGTTTCTCTCATACTCTCTAGTATATCTCAGAGATCAATTGGCTTAGGTCAAGGCCTTTGCGAAACTGCAAGACGTACACCAAGTCCGATGAAGATCCCTCCGGTGAGCCAACGCAGGAACTTTGCCGCTCCCAAACGATCTTTGAGCCATTTCCCAAGGAAACTGGTCAGAAAGGCGACACTTGAGTCGACTGCCAGCCCCGTGACGTTGTACACGAGACCCAGAACCAGGAGCTGAAGGGGAACATGACCCTGTGTTTGATCAACAAACTGAGGAAGAAAGGCGAGGTAAAAGAAGGCAACCTTGGGATTGAATAACGTGGTGAAGCTGCCTTGCAAGAACACCTTTATCACATCTACCTTCTCGGTGACTGGAGTTGCAAACACCTCCTGACGATTGAGGATCGTGCGAATGCCTAAATAGATCAGATAGACTGCACCAACATATTTGATCGCCTCGTAGGCCATTGGCACCATGAGAAAGAGACCAGAGAGTCCTAGCGCGACCACACCGGTTTGTAACAGCCCAGCTGTTGCAATCCCAAGGCAAGAAATCAAGCCAGCAGGACGTCCCTGCCCTGTACTTCGTGCAATGATGTAGAGCATATCCGGCCCAGGGACGGCGCTTAAAAGAAATGCGGCGGTAAGCAGCAAAAGGACGTTGGTGGGCGTTGGCATGAAGTGATAGTCTCCTTGTTCTCTCTTGATGGATATATTCTTACTGTCAAAATTACTTTGCTAGTAAGATGTTAGCACGAATCATATAACCTGTCAAGATACTTTTACCGGTTAGTATATGTGAAAATGGAGCCTGAAAATGGCAGCAAGCACCAGAGCGGGCCTGTCATGGCTACTTCAAATATCCATTCACTCAACGAACGTTCCAGAAAGCCAGCAGTGTATATCTTTATTTTAAGCAACCAACCGATCTCTCTGACTAATCAACGACCACAACGAGCTTGCCCTTGGCTCGGTTCTCCTCCATATAGCGATGTGCCTCGACGATCTCATGGAAATGGAAGACCTGATCAATGCTCACGCGATACCTCCCCGCCGCTACCCCATCGACGATCTGTTGCAAGGCTCTTGTACTGTTCGCGGCAGTGACTGTTTCCGTCGAGTAATGGGTGAGCTTGACTGTTGAGGGAATAGCGGCCATCGGTTCAAACTCATGCATCACCCAGGCATTGCCAAGCAGGCCGGTAAAGCAGACAATCCCTTTAGGGGCCACCGCTTGCAACGAGTCGAGGAGCGTGACGGTCCCAATGAGTTCGAGCAAGCCGTTGACCCCACCAGGAACGCGCCGCTTGACCACATCCGCGATCTGACCGGTGTCGATCACGACTTCGTCCGCACCGTTCTCCCTCAATGCGTCTGCCTTGGCCTCGTCGCGCGTGCTGGCAAGCACTTGTAAGCCTTTGTCCTTGGCGAGTACTATGGCTGCCATTCCGACAGATGAAGTGCCTCCGCGCACGAAGAGGCTCTGTCCTGTTTGCATCTCCATAGCGTCAAAGAGCGACCCCCAGGCCGTCAGATAGGTCTCTGGGATCGCTGCCAGGAGTTCCCAGGGCAGAGTGGTTTGCAAGGGGATGACCTGGCTTGCGGGAACCAGGGTATATTCTGCATAGCCCCCATCGTATGCACGACCCATCCCTCCCATTACGGCAGCCACGGTTTGCCCGACAGCAAGGTTGGTCTCTGGCGCTGCTTCGATAATCCCAACGCACTCAATGCCGAGAACGCGTGGAAACGTGACGCTTGGGGAATGCCCCTGTCGCGTAAACATCTCTGAGCGGTTCAGCCCGAATGCTTTGACCTGAATCAAGACCCATCCGGGACGCGGTTGAGGGCGAGGTAGGGTACGAATCTGAAGCACATCGGGTGCCCCGCCGTGTTCAACAACAATCGCTTTCATGCCAGTTCTCTCCTTTCGTTCAATTCTCAACAACAGGAAATAGAGCACTCTGCTAGATAGCAGAAACCATCACGCAGCAGGAGCCTTACTTGATAGACACTCTGCCATACAACGGAGTGTCTATTTGATAACAACACCTGGCACACCTGCTCTATTTCTTCTCAAATAAGGACTGATTTTGCCCTCTTTCAATGATATGATAGCAAGTGGAGACTCGCACAGAATCATAACCAGATGCACACAGAACAGGAGACGATTGAACCATGATCAACCTGGACATTACGCACCGTCGGCTTCACAACCAGCACATCACACGGCGAACGCTTGAAACACCTCAAGCTCTAGTGGAGGGGCTGGGCGCAGTACAGGCTCAAGATTACGCAGCCGCAAAATGGGCGCTCGGCCTGCGCTTGCACGGCGTGACGGACGACAATATTGAGCAAGCATTTACCGATGGCACAATTCTTCGCACGCACGTCATGCGCCCCACCTGGCATTTTGTCTCCCCTGCCGATATTCGCTGGCTCCTCGTCCTCACGGCTCCGCGCGTCCGTGCAGCCAGTGTACACTATAATCGTAAGCTTGAATTGGATGACGCTGTCTTCAAGCGTACTAATGCTGTGCTGGCAAACGCATTACAAGGCGGGAAGCAGCTGACTCGTGACGAACTTGCATCCGCGCTTCAGCAAGCTGGCATTGCCACAGATGGTGAGCAACGTGTTACCTATATCATAATGCGGGCGGAATTGGACAGCATCATCTGCAGCGGCGCGAGACGGGGCAAGCAATTCACTTATGCCCTGCTTGCTGAGCGAGCGCCACAAGCCAGGTCTTTAGATCGTGATGAAGCGCTGGCTGAACTCACCGTGCGCTACTTCACGAGCCATGGCCCTGCGACCATAAAAGATTTTGTCTGGTGGTCAGGTCTGACGGCAGCCGATGTAAAAGCCGGTCTCGCAATGGTGACATCGAACCTTCTGCATGAGACGATGGATGGCCAGACATACTGGTTCTCACCATCTACGCCACCTGAGCAGAACCTCTCTCAGACGGCCTACTTGTTACCAAATTTCGACGAATACACCGTTGGCTATACAGACCGCAGCACTATATTCGATGCCCTGCACACGAACAAGCTAGACCCACGCGGTGGTCTCCTTACGAACACAATGGTGCTGGATGGTCAGGTCGTAGGCACCTGGAAGCGCACTTTCAAGAAAAACACCGTTGTCATCGAAGCAAACCCCTTCGTTCCCTTGGGCAACACTGAGACCTGCGCCTTCGCTGCCTCGGCAAACCGCTACGGCGAGTTTCTTCATATGCCTGTGGATTCCCCCTGGCACGCGGAATAGCAGGCAGCGACGTTCTTTCTCTTCCGCAAACCTGTAGAAGAGAAAGAACGTCGCTCCCTATCTCTGTCCATGCCTCAATCCTCGTATCTGTCGTGGTACCGGACCCAGTCCTGCGGTCCTTCCAGGCCCTCCTCATCTCGCCCCTTAGGAACCAGGTCGAGGTAGTGGTAGGTGCCGTTCATCATGTCGATTCCCCGCGCGTAGCACGAGTAGGAGTGAAAAACCGCGCCGCCCTCGTCTTTGTAGAACACGCTGATTCCCTCACGGTCCGTGTCGTAGGGGTCCATTCTCGTATAGTTGTAGAACGCCGCTCCACTGCGGACGTCCTCCGGGGTAAAGGACGCCTGATAGTCAAAGTTGAAATCGCTGTGGAACGAGGAGACCCAGTTGAAGCTCCATCCCATTCGCTTTTTGAACGACTCGATCTTTGGAAGCTGTGCCCGAGAGATGGCTACAAAAGTCACGTCGCGGTGATTGAGGTGAACCCCGATGCCGTTGAAATTATCGGCCCAGAACGAACAATGCGGACACCCCTCGTCCCAATCGGGAGCGAACATAAAGTGATAGACGATAAGCTGGCTCCTATTTTCGAAAAGCTCGGCCAACGTCTCCTTGCCTCGGGGACCGTCGAAGACGTACTGCTTGTCAACCTTCTCCCATGGGAGTTCGCGCCGCTGCCAACTCAGTTCATCCCGCTGCTTCGTGAATTCCTTCTCCTTCACCAGGAACGCCGTTCGCGCGGAGAGCCACTCCTCGTGCGAAACTACCGGATGGGCCTTGATACTTTTGCTACCGTCGTTTGTCATGCGCTTACCTCTCCTTTATGAAAATACCTTCTTAAACTGAATAGTCTGGGCAATAATCATAGTATCTCCTTCTCGTTATCAAGCCGAAATGATCCGAACTGCTTTCTCGTTAATGTCAACCATAGAGGTTACACTCGGTTGAGTGTATACTTATTATATTAGACTGTGGCGAAGGCCAAAACTATGCGATCTGACCCTGGTGTTTTGTACAACCGGTACCGACGGTACTGTACCGATTGAACTGAGTAGTAGCGGAGTCTGGAGAAATCGAGGAAGCGTTGTGACATCTGAACGCGCGAAGACACCTTTCTTATCCGGCGATCCTTCTGAGTTCCCCACCCTCGTCGAGTCATATCGTCGGGAACTGCACCTACACTGCTATCGCTTGCTGGGGTCTCTCCATGAAGCTGAGGATATGGTGCAGGAGACGATGCTACGAGCATGGCAGCACTTTGACACCTTCAAGGGCCAGGCCTCATTGCGTACCTGGCTCTACAGAATCGCGACCAACGTCTGCCTCGACGTACTCAAGAAACGCTTGCCGCGCACACTGCCTGTCGCGGCCTCTCCCGCCGCTGATCCCCTCCAACCCCTGGCACCAGCCTGGGCCGAGTCCACCTGGCTTGAGCCTTATCCTGACAGCTGGTTGGCCGAGGCGACCGAGGACCCAGCAGCGCGCTATTCAAGTCACGAAAGTGTCTCGCTCGCTTTTCTCACTGTCCTTCAACTGCTCCCGCCCCGCCAACGAGCGATCTTGATTCTCAGTGATGTGCTGGATTGGCGCGCAAGTGAGATCGCATCCCTGCTCTCAATCTCGGTCTCAGCGGTTAATAGTGCCTTGCACCGGGCACGGGTCACGATGGCGAAGCAGTACCATACTGATGATCGAGAAAGGGGAGAGAGATTGGAGGTGGATGCTGCGACACAGACACTGCTGGAGCGTTATCTACTTGCATGGGAGACCGAGGATGTCGCGGGGCTGGTGGCGCTTATGAAAGAAGATGCAACCTTTACTATGCCTCCGTCTCCTTCATGGTATCTTGGACGAGAGGCGATTCGGACAGTACTGACTACTCAAGCCTTTGCACCTCTGGCGCAGAACCGGTGGCGCTTCTCTCCCACAAGAGCCAATGGATGCCTGGCATTTGCGGTCTATCACGCTACTGGCTTGGGCGATATCTTCCGTGCCTTCGGGATTCAAGTTATCACCCTGAATGATGGCGCACCAGGCTTGCTTATGGCCGATGTGACGACCTTTCTAGAACCCTCGCTCCTCCCTTTCTTCGGCTTCCCACCTGAACTACCCAGGTGAACTCATGTGCTGAAATCGTTTCAAGGCTCAGCGTCTATCTTTTTCACTAGTTCTACCAACCGCGCCAATGTTGCAAGTCGCTCATCAAGCGACTGTCCGTCAGGATTCACCTGCAAGGTGTTCACGCCAGCGTGCCGGTGGGTACGGAGACGCTCAAGTACCATATCTTCAGTGCCAATGAGGTTGGTTTTGAGTACGAGCTCATCAGGGATACGCGCCGCAGCCGCTTCGCGTTGCTTCTTGAACCACAGATCTTGCACCTCGAGTGCAATATCTGCATATCCGGCACGTCGATATACATCGTTATAAAAGTTATGTTGCCGCGATCCCATAGCCCCCAGCGTGAACGCGAGACCTGGCTTGCGTGGAGCAATCAGGCTCTCAACATCGTCAGAGAACGCAACCACTCCGGCAGCGACCTGTAGATCAAGGTCGGCGAGGGTGCGGCCTGCCCGTGTAGCCCCAGCAGCAATGGGATCGAAAAACAAGGAGGCATGTTCGGGGATGAAAGAAGTGCCGAGCCAGCCGTCGGCTAGCTCGCCAGTGAGTTCCAGGCTTTTGGGCCCAAGCGTAGCCAGGTAAACAGGCAGCTTCGGTCGCGGCGGGGCGCTTGAGGTCAAAGCTTTGCCTTCACCATCAGGGAGAGGTATCTGATACATTTCACCCTGATAGACAAGGCGTTCGCCGCGCGTGATCTTACGCACAATCTCAACGGTCTGTCTCCCGCAAACGTTGAAGCGGCCTGGCAAAACGCACTCCATGCCATCCTTCAATCACCTGCGGTCCGCTGACGCCCAATCCGAGCAGGAAGCGGTCGCCAGAGATAGAGGCCAACGCCATCGCTGTCATCGCCGTCAAGGCAGGAGTACGGGCGCCAACCTGCAGGATGCCTGTGCCGAGCCGCAGACTGGTGGTCTTTGCCGCCAGATAAGCCAAAGGCGTCGCCCCGTCATAACCCCACGTTTCGGCAGTCCAGGCCGAATCTACCCCTAAACGCTCAGCTTCGACTGCATAAGTGATCGCTGACGCCCAGTCTTCAGTAGATGAGGCATACGTAGAGATACCAAACTGTATTGCCAGTTTCAACTATTTCTCTCTCCTCTATGGCTCTGGCATTGATGATAATGCCGCTGCGATTGCCTGCATCTGGCGGGCGTGATCGAGTGTATGGACACGAGCGAATAGGAGCCATTCACGCCAGTTCATGTTGCCGAATTCATTGTGTCCCCAGACGATGTCGAGGTGAGCCTGGGGATCCGCCTGGAGCACGACAGCTATCAACCGTTCACGGTGCCTTTCGATATCTGCCAGCAGTTGCTCACGTGTGGCATCCGTTGGAGCATGCTCAAGCGCATCATCCACGTTCGGGGGTTGCTCGCCATGCTCAATCACGCCACAGATCGAGCGTTCGTCAAAGGCTGCGATAGCACAAACATGTGCCAGGACATCAGCCGCAGACCATTCCCCTTCTCTTGGAATCGTGCGAAAGGCAGCACCAGGAATAGCGGCAGTCGCAGTCAGAAACTGGTGGTGCGCTTCTCGCAGCGCTTCAACCAACTGCTCTGGTGTACGACGCATCGCCTGGCTTGCCAGATAACTACGAACGCGAGCAACCTCTTCTTCGCGTGTCTCCTGTTTTTCCTGGGTCATAGATTATGCCTCAAATCTGCGCTTAATGCTCTGGTAGTTGGTGTCTAGCGTCCGTTTTTAGGGTATACATGATGTATTATGCCACATCAGTGTAGCAGTAGTCGGGTATTCATCTGCTACTGCTCTCATCAACTAGACATCAAGTTATCTCAACGGATGTTCCAGATAGCAAGCACAAATGCAAAAAGGAATACGCGTCTGAGTGAATAAGTGAAGAATTCGGACAATTGACTTTTAGTAATGTCAACTGTATACTTGAAGACAAGGCGCACTAGAGCGCGATTGCCCGCTTTCGCGGTATTTAGTCGGGGGCTGAGTACCACTTCAGAAGAACAAAGCCGGGCGCAACAAGATACCAGCAAAAAAGACCCGATCCGCTCATTAGAAGTTATGAAGGTTCTGTCCAGCCTGGGCTAACTCCAGGCTCATTCGCGGTTCCGGCCGTGCAGAGATT
>WNGM01008649.1_pt1 | contig 10629 bp, 5 predicted proteins | sample 5400571 | NCBI WGS metagenome assembly WNGM01 (sample SAMN13153378, study PRJNA577476) | soil metagenome | isolation source: 100 cm soil or saprolite under Garry oak tree replicate 2 | place: USA:California | collected 2016-06-15 | reverse complement strand
GACGTCCATGATGCGGCCGATGTCCATCTTGGGCGCGCCACCGCGCTGCGCCGCGCGGGTCAGCGCCCGCGCCAGGGCGATGTTGCCACCGTGACTGGGCCGCGTCGCGACGATGTGCGCGCGCACCCGGGCGCCCGTCAGCGCCAGGTCGCCCAGGATGTCGGCCGCCTTGTGGCGCACGAACTCGTCGGGCCAACGGAGTTCCCCCCCATTGGCGAGGCCCCGCTCGTCCAGCACGATCGCGTTGGCGCCCGAGGCCCCCTTGATCAGGCCCTTCGCCTGGAGCGCGCTGACCTCGCTCGTGAACCCGAAGGTCCGGGCGGACGCGAGCTCACGCGCGAACGCCTGCGGGGTCACCGTGAAGCTCCCGGCCTGGCGCCCGATCAGGGGATGCGGCCACTCGATGGTCACGGTGAGCCGCAGCTCCTTCGCCGGGGCGACGATGTAGCTGGAATCCCCTTCGCTCACCGTGAACGGCGCCGGGACCGTCAGCACCAGCGGCTCGCCACTCGTCTCCGTCGGGCCGGCGTGCTCGAGCGCCTCGAAGTAGGGCTGCACGCTGCCGTCCAGAATCGGCGGCTCGGGGCCCGAGAGCTCGACGGTGAGATCGTCGATCTCGTGGGCCGCCACCGCCGCGAGCAGATGCTCCACGGTGTGGATCGTCGACTCGCCTTTGCCGATGGCAGTACGACGCTCGACCGCCTCGACCTCCGACAGGAGCGCCGGGATCTCGGGCTTCCCCGCCAGGTCGACGCGTCGGAACACGATCCCCTGACCCGCCGGCGCGGGGAGGAAGGTCGCCTCGGTACGGGCGCCGGTGTGCAGGCCCGTCCCCGAAACGGCCGTCTTCTTCCGGATGCCGCGCCTAGGGCTGGGGCTCATCGGTCCCCCGCACGAGCGCCTCGAGATCGTCCACGATGAGCGCGAGCCGGTACAGCGCACCCTGGGCGCGCAGGAACTCCCGATGGGCGCGCGCCGGGTAGCCCGACACCGTGGCGCCCGGCGCGATGTCCCCGATCACGCCCCCTTGCACGGTGACGCGCGCGCCGCGCCCGATGGTGACGTGGTCGGCGAGTCCCGCCTGGCCCGCGAGAAAGACGTCGTCCTCGACGTGGGTGCTCCCGGCGATCCCCGCCTGGCCTGCGATGAGGCAGCGCGCGCCGATCCGACAGTTGTGTCCGATCTGCACGAGGTTGTCGATCTTCGTTCCCGGGCCGACCACCGTGTCGTCCACGCTCCCGCGGTCGATCGTCGTGTTGGCCCCGATCTCCACATCGTCCCCGATGATGCAGCGCCCCACCTGCGGAATCTTCCGCGGCATCTCGCCGCTCTTCCCCGGGACGTACCCGAAGCCATCCGACCCGAGCCGCACGCCCGCATGCAGGATGACCCGGCTCCCCACGACCGTGCCGCTGTAGCACACCACGTGCGGCAACAGCTGCACCTCGTCGCCCAGCTCTACGCCGTCCCCCAGTACGGCGCCCGCGCCGATGCGCACGTTCTTGCCGAGCCGCACGCCCCGGCCAAGCACCGCGTAGGGGCCGATCGCGACCGGATCCTGCCAGACGACACCTGCGCCGATGACCGCCGTGCGGTGGACCCCGGGCTCCCAGGCGGACTCGGGGTAGAGCACCGGGATGACCGAGAGCAGCGCGACGTGCGGGTCGCGTACCACCACGCGGCACGCTGGCCCCCCCGTCCCATCCTCTGGTACGAGGTCCGGCTTGCAGAGCACGATCGCTGCGCTAGACTGTTGAAAATACTGGAGATAGCGCTTCGCGGCAAGAAATGACAGATCGTCCGGGCCCGCCCGATCGAGCGGCGCAACGCCGGAGACGGTTATGTCGGGGGCGCCCACGAGCCGGCCGTTGGTGAGGGCCGCGATCTCGCGCGCGCTGATGCGCCGCCCGGCACCCGCTTCCCGCCCGCCGGTCTCCCCCCCTCCGCCGCCCGCTGTCCCCTCCGACCCCGGCCGGCCGCGCACGGGCTGGGCGCCCCCTACTTCGCCTGCTTCAGCCGCTCGATCACCTTGGGGGTGATATCGAGGCTCGGGTCGGCGGCGACGATGTTGCTGGTAGGCGAGTCCGCGTCGAAGATCAGCGCGTAGTTGCCCTCGGCACGCAGCCCCTGGATCACGGCGTTGACGCGCGCCTGGATGGGCTGAATCAGCTCACGCTGACGCTGTTGGCTCTTGTCCTGGAGCTCGCTGGTGCGCTGCTCCAGCCGCTGCTGCAGCTGCTGCAGCTCCTTCTGCTTTGTCTGCTTCGCACTGGACGAGAGGGCGATGGACTGCTTCTCGAACGTCTGGACGGCCGAGTCGAATTGTTGCCGCAGCTTCTGCGCCTCGTCCTGAAAGCCCTGATACTCCTTCTTGAACGTGGACTCGGCCGCGGCGTAGCCGGGCGTCTGCTCGAGAATCTGCTGCGAGCTGATGAACGCGATCTTGAGCCCCCCCCCCGCTTGCGCTTGTGCCCGCGCCTGGGTGGCGGCCGGAGCAGCCGTGCACAGCCCGATCCACGCCCACACTGTCACCACACGCCTCATAAACGATCTCCCCCAGAGAAAAAGCTGCCGGTCCAGGCGCCGCGCCCCAGCGCGGGCCCTCGATCAGAAGAAATTGCCCAGCTTGAAGTGCAGCTTGAAGGCCGGTGCGGGACGCCCGAAGGTGTCGGTGCGGTCGAAGCCGTACGCCCAATCGATGCCGATGGGGCCGAGCGGCGAGATGATGCTCAGGCCGATACCGGCGCCCCGGAACAGGCGGGTCGGATCGAACTCGCCGGCGTGCGCCCACACGTTGCCGGCGTCGAAGAACGCGTTCACCGGCGTCGAAGAACGCGTTCACGTAGAACATCTGCGACAGCCGCGCGCCCAGCTCGCCCGTCATCAGGAGGTACGCCTTCCCGAACGAGGCGGCGGTCGCCTGGCCGTTGGTGGCGGTCGGGTCGTAGCCCCGCGGCGTGATCGAGAACTCGTCGTAGCCGCGCAGCGGAATGCCGTACTGCACGCCGCCCATCGTGAACAGCTGGTCGAAGAAGGGGGAGTTGCCGAACACCAGCCCGGATCGCGTCGAGAGCCCCATCACGAACCGGACGGGCGACGCGCTGGCCGCGCCGCCCAACTGCCCGAGCGGAGCGTACCAGCGACCTTCGAGATCGAGTCGCTGGAAATTCCCCGACCCGCCCAGCGGGCCGCCCGATTGCGAGATCCCGATCGAGTGCATCGTCCCGCCGGTCGGGAACGGCAGGTCGACGCGCGTGTCCCGCAGCAGCGAGACGCCGAACGTGGACCGGATGCAGTTGTTGCAGCGCAGCGATGCCAGGCCGGTGCTCGAGCCGGTGAAACTCTGGTCGTCGATGCCGTAGGAGACGAACAGCCGCGTGTAGCGATCGCCGAAGACGGGGAACCCGAACTGGAGGCTCGCCCCGCGACGGCGCAGCGTTCCGAGGTCCGCAATCGTGTACCGCAGCCGGGTATTGTGGACGTCGACCGTGCCGGAGATGCGGGATTCGCGAATCGCAGGGTCGGTGTAGGTGACGGCGAAGTCGCTGATGTTCTTGCCGAACTGCCACTGGAAGTGGCCCTTTTTCCCCTGCCCGAACAGGTTCGGCTCGTCGAGACCGAGGAAACCGCCCACCCCCGTGCCCTGCCCGACCGAAGCCCCGAAGTTGATGTTGCCGGTGTGTTTCTCCGTGACCCGGAAGATGACGTCCACGTCCCCTTGATCGTTGGCGGGGCGCGTATCGGGGAACGGCAGGGGCTGCTGGAAGAAGCCGAGGTTGGAGATGTTCTGGTACGACCGGATCAGCGCATCCTGGCGGAATACGTCGCCGGGGAGCAGCACGATCGCCTCGCGGATCACCCGCTCGTGGGTGACGTCGTTGCCCGAGATCTCGATCTTGTTCACGATGGCGGGCTGTCCTTCGTTGATCGCCCAACGGAGGTCCACCACAGGTTTCCCGTCCGACCCGGCGCGCCGGATCACGTCGGCGCGCGGCTGCATGTAGATGTAGCCGTTGTTGTAGTAGAGAGTGCGCATCTGCTGGGTGGCGTCGTCCCACTTCTGCTGGCTGAAGTAGACCGGACCCTGCTGGGTTCCGCCCAGCCCCAGGAAGCCCGTCCGATCGCCGCCTTTGAACGGGAACAGCTGTTGCAGCTCCTCCGTCGAGAAGCGCCGGTTCCCCACGATCTCGAACGAGCCCACGCGGTACGGCTCCCCCTCGCTCACGCGCACGACGAGCGTGGCCTTGCCGGTCGTGTCGTCCACCACGAGCGTATCCTCCAGGACCTGGAAATCCACGTATCCTCGGTCACCGTAGAATTTGGGGAGCCGCCCCTGCACGTCCTCGCGCAGCTTTTCGTCGTCAAACTCGCCGGAGCGGAACCACCAGAACCCCTCGGGGCGGGTCTTCATCTGAGAGACCAGCTGCTCCGTGGGCACATGGGTGTTGCCCTCGAGCCGCACGCGCGCCACGGCGACCCGCCGACCCTCGTCCACGTCGAAGATGACGCGGACCCGTGCCGAGTCGGCCTCGTACACGTCGATGACCTTCACCTGGGCGAGGTAATAGCCCTGAGCGCGGTACAGCGAGTCGATGCGCCCGCGGGCGCGGGCGACGGCTGCGGGGTCGAGCGGCCGGCCTTCGGCCAGCTGGGCCTTGTCGCGCACACTGCCTTCGGAGACGCGGCTGACGCCGCGCACCGCCCATTTTAGGAGGATCGGACGCTCGTGCACCCGCACGACCAGGATCTGGCGTCCGCGGGCGGTGTCCTGCGCCACCTGGACGTCGTCGTACTGGCCGGAGGCGTAGAGAGCCTGAATGGCGCGCTGTACGTCGCGGTAGCCGAGGGACCGACCGGGGGTGAAGCCGCTCTGCTCGAGGACCTGTTTGCGGTCGACGCGACGCAGCCCGAGCACGACGATGGAGTCGGGGGCGACGGCGGCGGCGGTGCTCGGCGGCTCGCCCTGGGCGCGCGCGAGGCGCGGGGCGAGCACAGCCGAACCTACCCAGATAACGGCGGAGAGCTTACGAATCACGCCTTCGAGCCGGAGAGCGCGCGGAACGCCAACCGTTCCTTGTCCGGGGCCGCGTCGACCTCGATCTCCTCGCCCCGCGCGAACTCGCCGACCAGGATCTTCTCCGACAGCGGATCCTCGACGTACTTCTGAATCGCGCGCTTCAGCGGGCGCGCACCGAAGTGCTCATCGTACCCGCGCTCCACCAGGAAGTCCGAGGCCGCCGGCGTCAAGCGTAGCGTGAGCTCCTCCTCGCCCAGCCGCCGCTGCACTTCTTTGAGCAGGATCGTGACGATCTGGGCGATGTGCTCCCGCGTGAGCGGGTGGAACACGATGACGTCGTCCAGCCGGTTGAGGAACTCGGGGTTGAAGGTCTTGTTGATCTCCTCCTTGACCTTCTCCGCCATCTTGTCGAACGTCGCCCGCATGTCCGGTTGCGAGAAGCCCAGCGCCTTGCCCTTGACCATGTCTCGGGCGCCCACGTTCGACGTCATGATGACGACCGTGTTCTTGAAGTCGATCACCCGGCCGTAGTTGTCCGTCAGGTGTCCTTCGTCGAGCACCTGCAGCAGGATGTTGAAGACGTCGGGATGCGCCTTCTCGATCTCGTCGAGCAGCACGACCGAGTAGGGCTTCCGCCGCACGGACTTGGTCAGCGTCCCCGAATCCTCGTAGCCGACGTATCCGGGCGGCGCGCCGATCAGGCGGCTCACCGAGAACTTCTCCATGTACTCCGACATGTCGACCCGAATCAGTGCGTTCGTGTCGGCGAACAGGAAGCGGGCGAGCCCCCGCGCGAGCTCGGTCTTACCGACACCCGTGGGCCCGGAGAAGATGAACGACCCGATCGGCCGTTTCGGGTCCTTGAGACCGGCCCGGCTGCGCCGGATGGCCCGCGAGATCACCGCGATCGCCTCGTCCTGGCCGACCACGGTCTCGTGCATCTCCTCTTCCATGCGGAGCAACCGCGCCGTCTCGGCCTCCTGGAGCCGCGTGACGGGGATTCCTGTCCAGCGCGACACGATGAACGCGACGCCTTCTTCATTGATGATGGGCCGGTGCGTCTGGCGCTCCTTCTCCCAGGCCTCCTGCTTGCGGCGGATCTCCGACTGCAGCTCCCGCTCCTGGTCGCGCAGCGCCGCCGCCTTCTCGAAGTTCTGGTCGCGGACCGCGTTCTCCTTATCACCGTTGATGTGCTCGAGCTTGCCCTTGAGCGCCGCGACTTCGGGCGGCGGCACCTGGGTGGCGAGCCGCGCCCGCGCGCCGGCTTCGTCGATTACGTCGATCGCCTTGTCCGGCAGGAAGCGGTCGGTGATATAACGCTCCGACAGCTTCGCCGCAGCGTCCAGGGTCTCGTCGGGGATGATCACCCGGTGGTGCTCCTCGTAGCGCTTCCGCAACCCCTTGAGGATCTCGATCGTCTCGTCCACCGTCGGCGGGTCGACGATCACCGTCTGGAAGCGACGCTCCAGCGCGCCGTCTTTCTCGATGTACTTGCGGTACTCGTTGAGGGTCGACGCACCCACGCACTGCAGCTCGCCGCGCGCCAGCGCCGGCTTCAGCATGTTGGACGCGTCCACGGCGCCCTCGGCCGCGCCCGCGCCCACCAGCGTGTGCAGCTCGTCGATGAACAGGATGATGTTCCGGTTCTGCGCGATTTCGTTGATGATCGCCTTGAGCCGCTCCTCGAACTGGCCGCGGTATTTCGTGCCGGCGATCACCGCCGCCATGTCGAGCGACAGCACGCGGTGGTCCTTCAGCGCGTCCGGGCACTGGCCGCTCGCGATCAGCTGGGCCAGGCCTTCGACGATCGCGGTCTTTCCCACCCCCGGCTCGCCGATGAGCACCGGGTTGTTCTTCTTGCGGCGCGAGAGGATCTCCATCACGCGCTCGATTTCCTTCTGGCGCCCGATCGTGGGATCGAGCTGGCCCTCGGCCGCGAGCTGGGTGAGATCCCGGCAAAAGTGGTCGAGCGCAGGGGTCTTCGACTTCTTCTCGCTCTTGGGACTCGGGGCTTGCGCGCCCGACCCGGACGGGGCCGGTCCCGACGGCATCTCGCTGCCCAGCAGCCGCAGCGTCTCCGCCCGCGCCTGCTCCAGGTTCACGCCGGCATCGGTGAGCACCTGCGCTGCGATCCCCTTCTCTTCCCGCAGCAGCCCGAGCAGCAGATGCTCGGTGCCGACGTAGGAATGGTTCAGCTCGCGCGCCTCGCTCATCGCCAGCTCGAGCACCTTCTTCGCCCGCGACGTGTACGGCAGGTCGGGCCCGGCAGCCGCCGCCGCCTTGCCCTTCTTCACCGTCTCCTCGATTTTCTGCTGGATCTCTTCGAGATCGACGTTCAGGTTGGTGAGTACCGCCGCGGCGACGCCTTCGCCTTCGCGGATCAGCCCCAGCAGGATGTGCTCGGTCCCGACGTACTCGTGGTGCAGCCGCGCGGCTTCCTCCCGCGCCATCTGCAGGACCTTGCGGACCCGATCCGTGAAGTTGTACCCGTTCATCTCCCCCCTACCTCCTCCTCACACCGCCTCGGTCTCCAACACGCGACGTACATACGTCGCGCGCACCGTAGGCAACTCAGGATCGCCGGTCTGGCGTCCCTCGAGTGCCGCCAGGTGCGCGGGCTGGGTGAAAATCAACAGCTTGTTCAACGTGTATACACTCAAGCTCGGGATCAGATTCAACCCAACCCCCAGCCGCACCCCGCTCAAAAGGTTCATCGTCTCTTCGAACGTCAACTTCCGTGCGTACTTAAGCAACCCGTAGGCCCGCCAAGTCTTGTCCGCCACCTCGTCGGGCGCCGTGCGCAGCAACACGTCGCGCGCCTGCTCCTCATATTCGATCACCTGCCGGACAATCTTGCCCAAGTGATCGAGCAGCTCATCCTCCGTCTTGCCCAGGGTCGTCTGGTTGGACAACTGAAAAAAGTTCCCGACGACCTCGCTCCCTTCCCCGTACAAACCCCGGAAGGTGAGCCCGACCTGGGCGAGTCCCTGCAACACTTTCCCGACTTCCTTCGTCAACACGAGCCCCGGCAAGTGGATAAGGACGCTCGCCCGGAGTCCCGTCCCGGCGTTGGTCGGGCAGGAGGTAAGATAGCCAAATTCGGGGTGAAACGCGAAGGGCAGCAACCGCCCTAAATCGGCGTCCAACCCCTCGAGATCCGCGTAGGCATCCTCCAGGGCGAATCCCGAGCGCATTCCGTGCAATCGTAAGTGGTCCTCCTCGTTCACCATCACCCCCACCGTTCCCTGCACAACCAGTGCCGCGCCGGGGCGGGGCCGCGCCTCCCGGTCCAGGCCCGCGAGCTCCTTGGACACGAGGTGGCGCTCGTGCAGCAGCTGGCGGTCGACCCGCTCCAGCTGGTCCAGTCGGATGGTCACGGCGCCCTGCAGGAGATCGCTCGCGGCGCTCGCCTCCTCCACGCGCGTGAGCACCGCGCTGCGATCGGCGTCCTTCGCCCGCTGGCTGAACACGTAGCCTTCCAGGTTCCGGGCGAGCCGGATACGCGTGGAGAGCACGATGCCGCCCTTCGGCCCGGAGGCGTCGAGCCAGCCCATGCCGCCGTCGGGGAGCAGGGAGAGGTCGATCATTCGAGCACCCGGATGCGGTCGCGCAGCTCGGCGGCGAGCTCGAAGTTCTCGTTCTCGACGGCCCGCCGCAGCTGCTCCTTGAGCTCGAGCAGCTGGAGCCGCGGATCGGTGGCTCCCTCCGCGCCCGGTGGGGCGTAGCGCTCGCCCACGTGCTGGCTGGAGCCGTGCAGCCGGCGCAGCAGGTCTCGCAGGTGCGGCGCGAACGAGTCGTAGCATTGCGAGCACCCCAGCCGCCCCGACTCCCGGAAATCTTTGAGCGTGCTGCCGCAGGCGGCGCAGCGCAGGCCGTCGGCCGGCGTCGGCAGAACGTTCCCGCCCTTCCCGATCATCCCCTGCAGGAAGCCGCCGAGCGGCGTCTTGAGCACCGACGCACCGGTCTCGACGCCTTTCTGTTGCGCACACTGCTCGCACAGGTGGAGCGTGACTTTCGTGTCGTGCTCCACTTGCGTCAGGTTGATGACCGCGTCGCGCTCCTTGCAGTTGTCGCACAGCATCACGGTATCGCGTCCACCGAGGCGACCGCCGCCAGGCGACCGTCCTCGAGCATCAGGATCCGATCGGCCCGCGCGGCGAGCTGCCGATTGTGGGTGACGACCACCACCGCCGTCTCGTACTCCCGCGCCAGCCGAAAGAATACCTCGTGCAACCGGTCCGAGTTAGCGTGGTCCAGGTTACCCGACGGCTCGTCGGCGAGCACCAGGCTCGGGTCGTGCACCAGCGCGCGGGCCACGGCGCAGCGCTGCTGCTCGCCTCCCGACAGCTCGGCCGGTCGGTGCGTCATCCGCCCCGCGAGCCCCACCAGGGACAGCACTTCCTCGGCCCGCGAACGGGCCTGCCGCTGCTCCATCCCCCCGATCAAGAGGGGCATCATCACGTTCTCCAGCGCGGAGAATTCCCGCAAGAGATGATGGAATTGAAAGACAAAGCCCAACTTGCCGTTCCGCAGCTCGGCCAGGGCGTTCGCATCCAAGTCGGCGTAGCGCGAGCCGTCCAGCCAGACGTCCCCGCCGCTGGGCCGATCCAGGGCGCCGAGCAGGTGTAACAGCGTGCTCTTCCCGGCCCCGGACGCGCCCACGATGGCGACGAACTCGCCGCGGTGGACCTCGAGCTCCACCGCGCGCAGCACTTCGAGCGGTTGCCCGTCGCCGCCGGCGAACACCTTGCGGACCCCCCGAGCTGCGAGCAGCGCGGTCATTCGTAGCGGATCGCGGTCACGGGATCGAGCCGCGCCGCCTGCATCGCCGGGTAGAGCGGCGCGAGGGTGGCGATCACCACGCTGGCGGCGATCACGAGCAGCACGTCGATCGGCTGCGTGCGTACGGGCAGATGGTCGATGAAATAAATCGACGGGTCGATGGGAATCCAGTGACCCCGGTTCAACATCCCGCCCAGCACCAGGCCGAGCACCACGCCCAGCGCCGTCCCGGTGAGCCCGACCAGGATGCCCTGCGCGAGGAAAATCCGGCGAATCGCGGCCCGCCTCAGCCCCATCGCGAGGAGGATGCCGATCTCGCGCGTCTTGTCGCGCACCACCATGGTGAGGGTGCCGACCACGTTGAACGCGGCCACCACACAGATCAGGAACACCACGAACGCCATCGCGAGTTTCTCGAGCTTCAAGGCCGAAAACAGGGAGGCGTTCTGCGATTGCCAGTCGAGCGCGCGGTAGGGATAGCCGAGCCGGGTTTCGAGCGCGATGCCGAAGGGCTGCGCCTGCTCCGGGTCGGCCAGCCGGACCTCGAGCCCGGTCACCGCGGTGTCGAGCCCCGCGAAGCGCTGCGCCGCGCGACGGTCGAGGGCGACGTAGCTATTGTCGTACTCGTACATCCCCGTGTCGAAGATCCCCGTCACCTCGTAGCGATGGAACTTGGGCACGTAGGCGCCGAGGCTGGGGTTGAACTTGGCGCCGGCCGGAGCGACGAGCGTCACGACGCTGCCCGGGAACGCCGTCAGCTTGGAGGCGAGGCGGGTCCCGAGGGCGATCCCGCCTTCCACGTCGGAGCGCGTGGTCTTGAACGTCAGGTC
>WNGM01008864.1_pt1 | contig 10630 bp, 7 predicted proteins | sample 5400571 | NCBI WGS metagenome assembly WNGM01 (sample SAMN13153378, study PRJNA577476) | soil metagenome | isolation source: 100 cm soil or saprolite under Garry oak tree replicate 2 | place: USA:California | collected 2016-06-15 | reverse complement strand
CGCGCAGCCCACATCGACAAGCCTCGTCTGTACCGGACTCATCATTGTAGGTCAGGATTCAACTTGCACAGTAACCGTGGCTAGTACCGCAACGTCGGGCCCTACCTCACCAACCGGTAGCGTCAGTTTCACCGTTACCGGATACGTTTCTCCTTCTGCGGTATCATGCCTTCTTAGCTCCGCGGCCGCTCCAAGTTCGACCTGTAGCGTCCAATTCACAGGCTCCACCTCGGGAACGGCAACGATCACCGCGAGCTACAATGGAAACTCAGCCTATCTAAGGAGTCAGGGACCCGCCACTCTGGTAGTCAATCCAAGGACCACATCAACAACCATTTCCTGCTACTCTCCAGTTGCAGTAAACCAGGCGTCATTATGCGATGCGACTGTTACTGACGCCTCTACAGTCGGAACCCCAATCACTCCCGCGGGTACGATTACTTTCTCCTTCTCCTCGACAGGAGCTGCTGGTAGTTTGACGGGGTCGCCTTGCACCCTTTCTGGATCAGGTGCGTCAGCCGCGTGCACAGTAACATTCCTAGACTCAACAGTCCAAGGCACAGCGACGATTAGCGCATCCTACAGTTCGTCTGACTCCGTTCACAGCGATAGCGCCACCACTTCTGGCGCGAACATCAACGTCAACCTGCGACCAACATCGATCGCTATTTCATGCCAACCCACTGCAACAGTCGTTGGCAACTACACGACCTGCACGGCCACCGTATCTGATTCGAATCCAACTACCGGCACAACCCCAACGGGCACCGTGAGCTTCCTCAACGGGACAGGCACATTCGCAACTTGTACCCCAACGAACGGAAAGTGCTCGGCAAAATACACCCCCAATTCGTTCGCTACGGGTCCACAAACAATCACTGGCAGATACTTGGGCGATACGATCCACGGAACAGCGAGTGGCTCTACAACAATAACATTGACGAAGCGACAGACTACAATTACGATCAGTTGCACAAGCCCTGTCGATCTCAACCAGGCGTCGACGTGCACAGTTACGGTGACCGACGGCTCACCCGGCGTCTTCGCTGGTCCCGGCGGAACAGTCAGCTTCGCCAGTAGCATAACCACGAGTAGCTTCAGCGGCAGTGGTACGTGCCAACTTGCGGGATCTGGCTCGCCACCTACCAAGGCGACCCCGACCACAACACCAGCGCAGGACACGGGACAGCAAAGATTCTCAATCCCCCAGAACTTTCAGTGCCCGGTCCACAGACGGTCACCGCAGGTTCCACCATAAGCTTCATCGTAAACGCTACTGATGGATCCAGAACGATAACCCTGACCGCTTCTGGCCTACCGCAAGGCGCCACCTTTTCGTCAACCCAATCCTTCACGGGAGGCACATCCTCAGTCTTCACATGGACGCCCTCCAACGCTGAGCCCCCAGGTGAATACAATGTGACCTTCACAGCACAGGAGACCCAAGGTGCCTCGACAGTGTCGCAAGTTACGATTCATGTCTTGGCGGTAAGCAAGACTGCTCCTCTGCCTATAGTCTCGTACTCGATATTTGGGGTGATAGGGTTCTTGGCGATCATCGCGGTGGCGCTCCTACTCCGTCGGTCCCAGACCCAGAGAAGAAGATCGAAGGCATAGCCTGTCTCATATTGAAGCAAAAGTAGGAGAGGACTGTTCTACTCATTTTCTGCAACTAGTCGTCAGACATTTTCCGCCTACTGCGTACGTGAGCCACCGTCCTCCGGGGAGTCTGGTAGCTGTTGTAGGTTTGGTCAAACTGGCGCTGCTCACTGAGTGACTTTACCCTCTTTTTGACGGCTACAAGTTCCGCACTCGCTCTAAGGTGTACGAGGGCGATCGATGCCACTATGCCTATCAACGCGCCTATTGCCAAAAGCCATGCGGTTGTAGTCATCCCTCTTGGTATGAGGCAGCTGAGGCAGAATCCTCCGCCTGAGGGCTGACTTGCACTGGTGCCGTCGACGTGTATTGGGACAGACTGGGTCTGGGTCCATGAGGGGTCGTTGCTGTCCGTCGCGGTGAAGTTGACCATGTACGTCTCACCTGCCTGGTTCGCGCCGGGGGTGAACGAGAAGGCTCCGGTCGCTGGGTCAAAGGCCATGTTGGAAGCAAGCCCTGTGGCGGAAAGCATCACTGTTCCCCCGGTTCCCGTGGGGTCGTTTCCGGAGACGGTGAAGTGTAGGTGTCCTCCGACGGTCGCGTTCTGGGGACCGGGCACGGTGATGATCGGTAGAACCTTTGTCGCGATGACGGTTATGATTACGTATACTTGGGCTGACGCGACGCCGTCGCTGACTGAGAAGCTGACCGTGTAGATTCCGGGCGCGTCCGTTGTCGAGGGGGTCCATCTGAAGGTGTTGGAGAGAGGCGATGTGCCTTGGATGGTTGTGAATTTCGCGCCTGAAGGTAACTGGCTGGCTGAGAGGGTTAGGTTGGGTGTTGGGATAGAAGAGTCGGTCCCTGTTACTGTGAATGTGAGGGTTGATGTTTGAGGGATAGTCTCTGATGAGGGAGCAGTCAGGACTGGCGAAACCTGAGTCCCGATGGTAATGGTCAGGGATACGGTTCTTGTCAGGGACCCGCTTGTTCCCGTCACAACGACGGTATAGGAGCCTACTGTTGTTGGGCTGATCGTCAAGGTTGAGGTTCCGGATCCACTTATGGATGCGGTGCTGAGCGAGGATGTTACTCCGGTCGGGCTGGAGACGCCTAGTGTCACCGTTGAGCCGAATCCGTTCAGGAGGTTGAGGCTGATAGTGGAGGTTCCTTGCGCTCCAGTGTTAAGCGAGAGGCTCGAAGGGCTTGCTGATAGGCTGAAGTCGCGGAAGGTGAATGTGGCTGAGGCGGTATGGGTCAGACTTCCACTCGCGCCCGTGATTGTCAGCGTGTAGGTTGACGCGGACGAGGATGAGCATGATACAGTTGCGGTTGAGCCCAGATGGCACATTATCAGTGAGGGTTACTGGGCCCGTCAACCCGTGAATCAGCTTTATCGTAAGTGTCGATGTTGCAGACGAGCCGACGTTCAGTGCAGATGGTGAGGTCGCCGTTATTGTAAAGTCGGACGGAGTGCCGAATGTGAAGGCGGTTGTTCCCTGGTGAGTTAGGGAACCGCTTGTAGCAGTGATAGTTACGGTGTAGACTCCCTGGCTGTTCGAGCTACAAGACAGCGTCGCTGTTCCGGAGCCGCTGACGCTGCTAGGTGTCACTGAGCCACAAGAGAGTCCGGAGGGGATTGTGTCTGAGATCGCGATCGTTCCAGAGAAACTGTTTAGCGCTGTCAATGTAATGGTAGATGTTCCAGACGAGCCGGTGGTGACAGACCCCGGCGAAGAAGCGGTCACTGTGAAGTCGCGGAAGTTGAAGGTTGTAGTCGTGGAATGAGTGAGCGATCCGCCTGTTCCTGTGATTGTTAGTGTGTAGCTGCCAGAGTTGGTTGCGCTACATGAGACGGTGGCTGTCCCTGATCCAGCTATGCTTGTGCTGCTAATGTTCCCGCAGCTGAGACCGTTCGGGACTGTGTCGGTCAAGGCTACCGTAGCCGTGAACCCGTTGAGAGCTGTTATCGTGAGAGTTGTAGTACTGGATTGACCGACATTAGCGGCCGCGGGTACTGATGCAGTTATTGTAAAGTCTCCCTGTTTTACAGTGAATGTTGCGACTGCTGAATGGGTTAGAGAACCGCTGGTTCCAGTCACCGTCAATGCGTAAGTGCCTCCTGCGTTCGCACTACACGACACGGTCGCTGTCCCGGAGCCTGGCAGGGATGTTGGACTGATGGTTCCACACGTTAACCCTGAGGGGGCGCTGTCTGAGAGAGAGACTGTCCCGGTGAAGCCGTTCAGCGGGGCGATGGTTATCGTCGATGTTGCGGATTGGCCGGCGTTGACTGCGCTGGGCGAGGTTGCGGAGATAGTGAAGTCGGGCGCTGGTGGACTGAGTGGTACGAATGTTAGTAGGCAGCCCCAGCCTATAGGGTTGCTATTGCACTGCATCGCTCCATAGGTTCCTGCTCCGGGCGTGTTTGTCCAGCTTCCTGCGGGCCACCAGACCCAGTTGATCCGTTGGGGTGTATTACTGTCGTATAGGTTGACGAGTGCTTGTATGAAGGCGAATGTTGTTGTGGTGTAGCCTGCGCTTCCGCCTAGTATTGTGTCTGGGGCGCAGCTTGAGCACAATGGGTCTGTACCACCCTCCGTATTCAGAGCCGGCCACCCGGTGCTAGAGACGCCGGAAACTACAGCCTGGTAATACTGCTGTGCGACGGAGTCAGCGGTCGCACTGTTCCACGAGCCGGAGTTTTGTCCATAGTCCATGTAGCTGTGAAGACTGATGAAGATCTTGCCACCCTGTGAAAGGGTTCCAAGTGGGTCCGTCACGGTCGGATAGCCGTTGGCCATGTTGCTCAATCCGCAGCCATAGCTGCAAAGATTCTGGACCACGATCCAGTGAGTATCACCGAGCGACCGTGCCTGGGTGATCCATTGCTGGTAGGCGTTTCCCAGAGCCGTGACACATGACGTGTCGCTGGAGCATGAGGCGCCTGGACACGAGGACGGACTATTACTACAGTCTAACGTAGGCTCGTTCTCAGGCTCCCAGATAATATTCGAGTATAACGGTCCGATATTCTGAACGATCGGCTTCCAGTAACTGAGCCAGCAGCTCGTGTTTCGGAATATGTCCGAGTAGCCGTGATAGTCGATTATTATCCAGAAGCCATAGTGCTGGGCTATCTGGACCGCCCTCTGAGCATTGGTCTGTGAGTAGACACTCATGTAGTTGTAATCGACAGTGTCGCTGCAGTATGGGTCAAAGTCGACTCTGACAGTATTGTACCCCACAGCCTTCAACTGGATCACTAACAGTTCCATGTCAGAGGCAGACTCGCCCGAGAATACTGCGGAAGGTGTACCTCCGCTCCCAGCGACAGACTCGTCCATTCTGATACCACCCCAGCCGACAAGCACGGGCACAGAACCACCACCGGTCGGGGCTGGTAGAACAATCAACGACTGGGAGCTAGTGGCAGTCTTACTGGCACTGTCAGTAACAGTCAACGAGATAGTGTAGGTCCCATTCGTAAACGACTGCGAGACAGAATTGCCGGTCTTGGTCGTTCCTCCCAGGTTCCAGCTGTAACTATAAGGGCTCGTACCACCAGACGCTGTAGCTGTAAATGTGACTGTCTGTCCTGAAACTGGAGCGGTCGGATTGATGGTAAAGCTGGCCGTCAAGGCTCCAGGGGGAGAGACGGTTATAGTATGAGATATCGTCGCAACAGTCCCAAGACTATCAGTAGCACTGAGACTGGCTGTGTAACTGCCTGAATTAGCGTAAGTATGGCTTGGAGACTGGCTGGTACTGGTGCCGCCGTCGCCAAAGCTCCAGCTATACGTGTAAGGAGCAATACCGCCGGTCGCAGATCCTGTGAACGTGACTGACTGGCCCGACAACGGCTGAGAGGGGCTAGACGTGAAGCTAGCAACAAGAGCGGACACAGGGGAGACCTGGATAGTCTGCGTAGACTTGGCAGACCCACCAGCAGAATCCGTCACTGTCAGCGTGACGGTGTAACTGCCAGACGAGCTGTAAGTATGGGACGTAGTTAGACCGGTGCCTGTGGCCCCATCTCCAAAGCTCCACGAGTAAGTGTAAGGAGGTGTGCCGCCGGACGCTGTCGCAGTGAAGCTGACAACGGTGCTGGCTATCGGCGTAGTTGGCAGATAAGCGAAGCTTGCAGATAGGGCAGGAGGAGTGACTGTTCCAAAGATGTCATTGAACATATAGTTTCCAGTGGAAGCTGCAGTGTCCCCCTGGGCTAGGGGAGATAATCCCCAGTTGCTCTCTATGGTCCTAACCGCTGCATACTCATCTATTCCGGTGAGATCCGGGGAGGCATAGCCTTTCTTGACTGGTGTGCCGTAGAGCAGGTTGGGTGAGGCGTTATTGGCATCACAGGAGCCGTTGCTCCCGCCACACTCGTCCCACCAGAGATAGAGCAATGTACGATAGCTTGGATTCGTGAAGACATTAGAAGCTAACAGGGAGCCAGAAGCAGGGCTGGCCATACTACCTGATCCTACGAGGAACGATTGAAGATAACTGTCTCCAGTAGAGACGCTAACATCATGCATGTTGTTGCTGTCGGTTGGAGTATACCAGAGAAAGTTGGGAGGCGCAGCAGAATTAGCAGCAGTAATGATATCGCTGCTTGAGACTGAGGAGGACGTAAATGTATTTGCGCCGGAGAATGGAAAGTGGTCTGCTCCTCTAGGGCAACCTGACTCACAATAAGCCTGCCAGGTAAGACCAGCGGATGCTAGACTTGTTACAAGTTGTGGGTGACCGCTGACTGAACTGAAAGAATAACCGTCGACGACGCCGTATGTGTAGCCAAGCATAAACCCGACATAGCAAGCTGCAGAACAGCCGTTGAAGTCGTTAGTGTCAGCAGCAGTCGCGCCGTAGCTATTGTAGCTGGGCAGGGTTGAGCCGAGAGGAAGCATGCCGCAAAGAAACGGAGCACTACTAGTAGGACAGGATGAGACTGTTCCCGACCCGAACACGGAAGCGTATGCAGTATTCTCCATTGCTATGATTACAATATGATCAAAATAGGTTCCCGTCGGTGCGGCTGAGACCGGCCTAATCGAAGTGACAAGTGTAACACTCAAAACTGACAGAGCTACGAGTAATAATGCTAAACCTACCTGGTACGGACTATGGACTAAGCTCATGTTGTTCCAATCCTATTTTTGTCGGTCTCGGTTTCCCTGCGCTATTGACGAGGGATCCTTTCAGTGTCGGAGCGAAGAACCAGACTCTGTTTGTTTGAGCGAGTTCCCCGGCGAGAACTACTATAGTCTGAAGATTCTCAAAGGCAATATTGAACCAGGATGAAACTCACCTGGTTCTTGTGCCCATCTTCGCGTGGACTGTAGCATGTGCTGAATCATGTTAGCACGTCCTATTTTCGGTGCCGGGAGCTCTTGCGCTCTGATTCCAATGCCTTTGTCGTCCCGCGAATTGAAAGCGAGGTCGCGGCAGACTAGAGATTGATTCCTCTCTCCATCGCGCATTGAAATCCCACCATCGATAGAGGCCACGGTGTTGGTTATGGCAATCAGTCCGTTTAGGAATGCGCGATGATTTTCGGTGTTTCCAGACCCAAAAAAAGAAAGCTGGAATGTTGGACTCTCTCTTCCTTCTGCACAACGCCCGTCTACTAGACTGTAGTTATTTTGGTCTTAGTGATGCTCGGTCTTTCTTTTCGTCCGATGCTTGGAGGCTTTCTTTCCATCGATACGACTTCGTATTGGTTTATCGGCACTGCGGAGAGTTTTCGTGAACAGACGAGATCTCAATCGCATTCGCCCGCCCAGTAGGTTTGCACGGCTCCTAACGGTAAGGAAGGCGACTGAGGATACTGCGCCAATCACCGCGCCAATGAAGATGAACCATGCAACGGCGAGAATCATGCTCTTCAGACCGCAGGTTAGGCAGCCGCTCCCAGATACTTCTGGTTGAGGCTGCGTGCTAGGTGTACTAGGTGTGCTGCCAGCGTTCTCCACGTATATCATCACCGTCTGAGCACTCGTCCATGATGGGTTGCTGCTGTCTGTTGCCGTGAAGTTGACAATGAACGTCTGACCGGATTGGCCTCGGCTTGGAGTGAATGAGAAGGAACCCGTTGCTGCGTCGAAGGCCATATTCGAGGCGAGCCCTGTTGCTGATAGGGTGACTGTTCCTCCGAAGCCGGTGGGATCGCTTGCAGTGACCCTGAAGTCAAGGGTCGCTCCAACGGTCGTGTTCCGCGGACCCGGTGCGATGATGATAGGAAGAACGTTCGTTGCGACTACGGTAATGATGAGGTTGGCCTCGGTTGATGAGAAGCCATCGGTGACCGTGAAGTTGATGGTGTAGGTTCCCGGTATTGTTGTTGTACCGGGTGTCCAGCTGAAGACGCCGGATACAGGAACAGCTCCTTGGATCGTTGCAAAACTTGCTCCCGGAGGCAGATTAGTGGCTGAGAGGGTCAGTGTTGTTGGTGAAGGGATAGACTGGTCGGTAGCGTTCACCACGAAACTGATTGTTGCTAACTGTTTGACGGTTTCTGCGGATGGGACCGTCAAGATGGGTGGAACATGTTTTCCAACATGGACCGTTAAGGTCGCTGTTCGTCTGAGAGACCCGCTCGTGCCTGATATGACGACAATGTAGGTGCCCACCGTACCAGACTTGACTCCTAGACTTACGCTGCCTGATCCTATGATCGAGTTATCGCTCAGAGTTGTCGTGAGACCAGTTGGACTGGAAGAATCTAGCGTCACGTTTCCTCCGAATCCATTCAATGATCCGACCGTAATCGTCACGGCTCCTGTGGCGTTGATGTTCAGTGAGATCGAGGTCGGATTCGCTGAAAGATAGAAGTCAACGGCTGTTATGAGGAATGTGGAGGTGTGAACGAGCCCTTGGCTTGTTCCGGTTATGGTCACAGGATAGGTCGATGCGGCTGTTGGGCGACAGGATATGGTTGCGGTGCTGTTTCCCGTGAAGCTTGCGGGCGAGATTGGGCCACAGTTCAGGTTTGAGGGCGCCGCCTCGGTTAGAACCACGGTACCGTTGAACCCGTGAATCAGACTCACCGTTATTATTGAAGTAATGTTCGAACCAGCCTCTACCCTTGGAGGCTGAGTGGAGCTTATCGCAAAATTGGGTGGGGTTCCGAAAGCGAATGAGACACTTGTAGAGTGTGATAGAGAACCACTCGTGGCCTGTATCGTGACACTGTACACGCTCTGTGTTCTTGAATTACAGGATAGAGTTGCATTCCCATTCGCGGTAATGTTGTTGGGTGTTATAGCTTCGCATGTTAGGCCACTCGGAACTGTATCGGCGAAAAGGACTGTGCCTGAGAACCCGTTCAACCCGAAAATGGCAATGGTCGAGTTTGCCGAGGTGCCCACGTCGACAAGTGGTGTGAGAGAACTGGTCAGAATGAAGTCTTTGAATCTGAACACTGCGAAGGCAGAATGTACGAGAGGCCCACTTGTCCCAGTTACGTTTAGAGCGTACGTGCCAGCCGTGGGAGAGTTGCATGAGACCGTCGTGCTGCCTGAGCCTGTAAGATTGTTTGCCGCTGGGGCCCCGCAGTCGAGTCCAGGGGGTATCGTCTCAGCGAGGGCCACCGTTCCGTTGAAGCCGCTTTCACCCAAGACGGAAATCGTAGCTGTAGCGGACTTTGTCGTGTACACTCCGGCAGGGGATGTTGCTGTGATTGTGAAGTCTTGCTGTTTGAAGTTGAAGGTGGCTGTTGTTGAATGTGCCAGTGAGGCATTAGCTCCAGTTATTGCTAGGGCGTAGGTTGATGCGATTAGAGAGCTGCATGATACGGTCGCCGTTCCCGAGCCCGTCACTTGACTGGGCGTGATAGCACCGCATCTCAATCCTAATGGGACCATGTCGGTCAGAGTCACTATTCCATTGAACCCGTTCTTTCCTGTGACCGTGATTGTGGAACTGGCGGATTGCCCCGCGTCTACTCTGCTCGGGGAAGACGCAGAAATAGAGAAATCTGATTGAGACAGGCTTACGAACTGTAACAAACAGCCCCAGCCGACTGGGTTGCTTGTGCAGTTCATTGCTCCGTACGTTCCCGCGCCTGGTGTGTTTGTCCAGCTTCCTGCGGGCCACCAGACCCAGTTGATCCTCTGAAGACTATTACCGTCGTATAGGTTGACGAGTGACTGTATGAAATGAAAGGTCACAGGAGTATAGCCTGCGCTGCCATTGAGGACTACGTTTGGGCCGCACATGTTAGGGTCGCAGGACAGCGTGTCAGTACCACCTTCAGTGTTGAGAGCAGGCCATCCTGTATTCGAGACGCCCGCGATTACCGCCTGGTAGTACTGGTTCGCCAATGCTTCTGCTGTAGCATTTGTCCATGAGGAGGAGAACTGGTTATAGCCCATGTAGCTGTGGAGACTGATGAAGATTCGGCCTCCCTGGGACAAGGTTCCGAGTGGGTCCGTCACTGTCGGATAGCCCTGTGACATATCGCTGAAGCTACACGCATAGCTGCAAAGGTTCTGCGCCACTATCCAGTGATTATCACCCAGGACCCGTGCTTGATTTATCCACTGCTGATACGCCGCCCCGAGATATGTAACGCAAGAGCTGTCAGATGAGCAAGGTGCCGTCACGTTCAGACAATTGACTGGGCTAAGGTTGCAGCTATTGTATTCCGGCTCGTTTTCTGGCTCCCAGATGATCTGGGAGTACAGTGGTCCGATGTTCTGTACTATCGGTTTCCAGTAGTTGAGCCAGCAGCTAGTGTTCCGGAAAATATCCGAGTATCCATGATAGTCTATGATGATCCAGAAACCATAGTGCTGGGCGATGTGGACTGCTCGTTGTGCGTTCGTCTGGCTGTACACGCTTATGTAATTGAAATCGCTCGTATCAGTACAGTACGGGTCGAAGTCGACTCTGACAGTATTGTAGCCCTTAGCCTTCATTAATATCAACGACAACTCCATGTTTGAAGCGTACTCGCCTGGGAAGACGGCTGATGGAGTCCCGGCCGTGTTGGCGACAGACTCGTCCATTCGTATGCCGCCCCAACCGA
>WNGM01015799.1_pt1 | contig 10631 bp, 10 predicted proteins | sample 5400571 | NCBI WGS metagenome assembly WNGM01 (sample SAMN13153378, study PRJNA577476) | soil metagenome | isolation source: 100 cm soil or saprolite under Garry oak tree replicate 2 | place: USA:California | collected 2016-06-15 | reverse complement strand
GCCTCTTCGGCGATCCCAAGCGCGCGTCGCTGGAGCCGTGGGCATCGCTCACGTGGCTGGCCACGGCCACACGGACCATCCGATTCGGTCCGCTCGTCTCGCCGCTGACCTTTCATCACCCGGCGCTGCTCGCCAAGCGCGCGGCTGCCATCGACCTGCTCTCCGGCGGACGCTTCGATCTCGGAATCGGCGCCGGCTGGCACGAGGGTGAGCACCGCATGTTCGGGATCCCGTTTCCGTCCGTGAAGGAGCGCCTCGATCGCCTCGACTGCGGGGCACGCGCCATCCGAATGCTGTGGCGCGGCCAGCCGGTCACGCTGGGCCAGCCGTATTACCCGCTCGTCGCCGCCGAGAGTCATCCGCGACCTACGCGCGGCACGCTGCCGCTCATCATCGGCGGCCGGGGCGAGCGGCGGACCCTGCGTATCGTCGCCGAGCACGCCGACGAGTGGAACACGACGCGCGTGACCTTCGCCGAATACCAGCAGAAGACGCGCGTGCTGGAGGCGCACTGCCGCGCGATCGGCCGCGAGTCCACGGAGATCCGCCGCTCGCTCATGATCCCCATCGTCATCGGCCGCTCGTCCGACGAGGTGCGCCGGCGCCTCGACCGGGTGCGCGCCGTGTTCCCGCGTGTGCCCGGCGACGAAGCCGGTTGGCGCGAAGCCGGCTTTCTTTACGGCAGCCCCGACGAGATCCGACGCGACCTGGAACGCTGGCGCGAGCTCGGCATCACCCGCGTCATGCTGCAAATGCTCGATCTCGACGACCTGGAGGCTATCGGACTGATCGCGAGCGAGATCGTCCTCGTGATGCGGTAGCAGAGCGACCAGAGCGGGCCGTGCTCAGGCGAGCAGGCTGATGACGCGGCGGTCGACCTGGGACGTCGTCGACATGATCTGCGCGTTGGCGGCGAAGGCGACCTGGGCCATCATCATGCCGACCATCTCCCCCACCAGGTCCACGCCCTCGACGTCGCCAGCGACGACGCTCGGGTCCACCCCTCCACCTGGAAGCGCCGTGCTCACGACGTGGGAGGGCCGGAAGCCTTCCGTGCTGGCATTGGCGACGTTGTTGGCGGCCACGCCGAGGCGGACCGTGGCGTCGCGCATCCCGCTCACGGCGGGATAGGTGGTCGAGGTTCAGCGTCCGGCGACGCAGGACACCATCACGACGGTAATCGGCAGCCTAGACGCGCTTCCAGAGCCCCCGGCCCGCCTCACGGGCATCGCGCTGGAGCTTCAGGAACAGGCTCTGGTAACGCACGTTCGGCGGGACCGTCATCACCTGGGCGTAACCTAAACGCACCAGCTCGGCGTTGATCATCGTTTCGCCGATCCAGACATACGCGAGCAACCGACCGTAGCGATCGCGCGACTGAACGTCGAGCTCGAGGCGCACATGCTTGTTCTCGACGAGCTCGCGATTGACCTCGGCCGCCTCGCGCCCGCCCGGTTCCTCGCCCTTTCGCGGATGATGAACTTCGGGTGTGTTGACACCGATGTAGCGCACCTTCTCGACACGGTCCGAGAGCCGTACGTGGATCGTGTCGCCGTCGACGATGCGGACGACCGTACCTTCGAGCGTCGCCGGCTGGGCGGCCGCAATGCCAGTGACCCAGGCGAGAAGAACGATGAGCGGAAGGAGCCGGGCGCCGCGCGACAGTGCGCGCATTCAGCCACGCTGTCACCTCGCTCACCCTGGTGTCAACATTTGGATACCATGCCGAACCGGAACTGAGAGAAAAAGGCGGCAAGAAACGGGTGTCTTTTGCCCTCGGGCCCGCGGCCAACGCGACCCGCCGGTGCGCCGCCTCGAGCAACCCGGTCAGCGCCTCGGCCGTCCGGCTGGCCGAAGCCCTGGCGCCGGCCGGGCTAAAGAGGTGGGAAGGCATGGGAGCCGGACGCGGAACGCGTGGCCCGGCTCCCCTGAAACGCGAGTGGTCGGTTACACGCCTAGACCGCCGATCAATCCACCAAGCCCCCCACCCAGCACACCGAGGAACTGGTTGAGCACGCCGGCGAGGTTGACGACACTGTTGAGCAGGCCGAGGGCCTGGCACACGAGGTTGCCGAGCACACCGCCCGAGTTGCCCGAGATGTCGAGCGTGATCGGACTTGTGGTGATGGTAAGCCCCAGCGCGTTGAGCGTTGTCGTGCCGAGATCGAGATGCAGGACGCCGCAGGTCTGTTGAGCCTGGACGAGAATGAGGCCGCGAGGTGCCGGCCGCCCCAGGCCGCCTACCGGCCTGATCATCGACGATGACGGAGCCAGGCCGGCGGACGTGCCCTGGCTGACTATCACGGGTATCTCCTTGGGACCGTTCAGGAGGGTGCCGACAGGTTGCCCAGGCACCGTCACCGCACCGGTGACCAAGCCCACCGCAAAAATGTTACCGCCCCTCGCGATGAAGCGCTGGACCGTTAGCGTGCCGCTGAATGTCCCTCCAGCGGACGTCGTGCCGACTATCGGGACAACCAGGCCGGCCGCCGCGCCTTGGCGCGATCCGCGGTCCTGGCCCTCCGATCCGCCGTCCCGCTCCTGCGATCCGCGGTCTCGCCCCTGCCCCTCCGCGGCGGCCTGACTCCCTGCAACGACGATCGCGACGACCAGAACGAACGACCGTACGAGAATTTGATGTCGCATGGTGTGCGCTTCCTTTCGATCGTGATCTGGGACGGCTGTTTGAGCAGGCAATAGGCATGCCCATGACTAATAGTTCGCTTCATCAGGGGTGATCACCAATCTGCGTGCTGCGCAGCACGCAGCGGGAGAGCACAAGGTTTATCCGACGCCGCAGGGTGAGCGCGGCGACTCCTCAAGCAACTCCAGCGGCTGTGCTGGCGGCGCCCTTCGTGTCGAGGAGCTCGAGGCGGAAGCCGTGGCGCCACCCGTCTCGATGAGGTCCACGCACGCCGAGTTGCGGTCAACGGTGGCGTAACCGTTGGGGGGGACCTCGAGCGGGTTATAGTCCCACAACCCGACATCGTGTGTTTTTTGATCGTAGAATGGCCAGAATCAAAAAACGCGCACGCGCAATTCTCGCCACCATTTTTCGCAACCACGCTCACCATGCCGGCATGGGAGCCTGGCGCGCGCTCCGCGAGCTTTCCGTGACCTTTGCCGGCGCCGACGTGCGTGTCCTCTGTTACCACTCCGTCCGGAGCCGGGCGCGCTTCGCCGCCCACATGGACACGGTCGCCGAGCAGGGCTACACGGTCATTTCCCTGCCCGAGCTCACGGGCTGGTTGAGTGGTGCGGTGCCCTGCCCCGCGTCAGCCGTGCTCCTGACGTTCGACGGTGGGTACGGCGACCAGCTCGAGAATGCCGCCCCGGTGCTCGACGGGCTGAAATTCCCCGCGACGTTCTTTCCGACCTCCGGGGATCTGGACGATCCGGGCAACGCGATCAGCCGGCGTGATCTCACGGCGCTCGTGGCGGCCGGCCACACGATCGGCTGCCACACTCACACGCATCCCGACTTGACGACGCTCTCGCCCGAGGCGCTCGAGAGCGAGGTGATCGGCTCCAAAGCCGCGCTCGAGGACGCGCTCGGCCGAGCGATCGACGCGTTCAGCTACCCGTACGGCGTGCGGAACCCCGCGGTGGTGAGCGCGGTGCGGCGTGCCGGCTTCTCGGTCGCCTTCACCATCGACCTCGGCGGCGTGCACCGACGGGACGATCCGTACCAGCTCAATCGCATCGCGGTGCTCGGTGAGCCGAGCGCCGCCGAGTTCGCGAGCTACCTCGCGGGGACGCGACTCGTCTCGGGAGCGCTCCTGGGATGGTGGAAGATCCGCGAGCGGCGGATCGGGTGAGCCGCCCGGTCAGCGTGAGTCCGTCGGTCAGCGCCCCCGGAGCCGGCGCAAGGCCCGCTGAGCCGCCCGGGCATCCTTCGAGAGCCGTCGGGGATTGCCACGCTTAGGTTGGTCGGCGTCTTCATCGTCGTCGTCCGTCTCGCCGTCCTCGGCGGCGCCGCCTCCGCTGAGCGCGCCGACGAAGTCGGCGGCGCTGATCGCGGCGCACCGCGCACGCCGCGCCGCATCGGCCACGGTGCGATCGTCGCTGACCACGGCGTCGCCGTCGCCCGACTGTCGCGCGAGCCGCATCAGAACGTCGTCGGCCTTCTCGGGCGGCCGCGAGAAGATGACCTCGACCTGGCCAGGACTCTCCGCCGACCCCACACCAGGAGCGCCGTCGAACACCACGGTGAAGTGGTCGGAATGGCGGCGGGCCGCGCCGGCCACGAGCCTCAGCAAGGCGGCTCGCCCCGCGTGAAGCCCTCCGCCCTCTTCGGCCGCCCGGAGGTCCGCGTCGCGGCGGATGACGTTGTAGCCGTCGATCAGCCAGCGCACGCCAGCGCCGTCAGGCGATGTCGAGGCTCACGCACCGGCCTCGAGCTCGCGGCGAACCAGGCGCGCGCCGGCGCCGAGGGCGAGCAGCTTTCGGCGAGCGACCTCGCGCGGCAACGGCACCATGCCGCAGTTCGTACACGGAAAGAGCCGGTCGGGAGAGACGTACTTCATGGCCGCCCGGATGGTCTCGGCGACGTCGTCCGGCTTCTCGACGTCGTGAGTGGCCACGTCGATGCACCCCACGAGCACGTCCTTGCCCCGGAGCAGGCCGAGCAGCTCGAGCGGGACGCGAGAGTTCCGGCATTCGAGTGAGATCTGGTGGATCCGGCTCCGGGCGAGCAGCGGGAACGTTTGCTCGTACTGCCGCCACTCGTTCCCGAGGGTCCGCTTCCAGTCGATGTTGGCCTTGATGCCGTAGCCGTAACAGATGTGGACCGCGGTCGTGCAGGAGAGGCCGTCGACGGCGCGGTGGAGGGCCTCGATCCCCCAGGCGGCCACGTCAGCCATGTACACGTTGAACGCCGGCTCGTCGAGCTGGACGACGTCGAGCCCCGCCTTCTCGAGATCACGGATCTCTTCGTTGAGCACGCGGGCGAATTCCATGGCGAGCGCGCGACGATCGCGAAAGTACTCGTCGGCCAGCGTATCGACGATCGTCATAGGACCCGGCAGGGTAAACTTGCGGCGACGATCGGTGTGAGCACGGGCCCAGCGCACCTCGTCGAGGTGGACGGGCTCGCGCCGGCGGAGCGGCCCGGTCACCGTCGGCACCTCGGCCTTGTAGCGGTCGGCCCGGATGCCGATGGTCACCCGCTTGGTGAAGTCGATGCCGTCGATCCGGGTGAGGAACCCGTGGACGAAGTGCTGACGCGACTGCTCGCCGTCGGTCACGATGTCGATGCCGGCCGCTTCCTGGAGCATGAGCGCGACCAGGACCGCATCGCGCTGGCCCTGGGCTAGCGTTTCGGGCGGCAGCCGCCACGGCGCCCACAGGGTTTCGGGCGCGGCCAGCCACGCGGGCTTGGGAAGGCTCCCGGTGATCGTGGTGTCGAGCACGGGCCGGGATACTACCACTCTCGGTCAGCGCCGGCGCAGGCGCGTGGATCTGACCGGGCGCCAGGAGCCCGGTCAGATCCACGCGACTGACCACGCGCCCCGAGACGGGATCGATCCGCACGATCCAGTCGGTGGGCCAGACGTTCGCGTAGACCTCGCCACGGACGAATTCGAGCTCGTTGAGCGATTCGACCGGACGGCCGGCGTCGGTGACGTCGAGCACGCGGCGGACTGCGAACGTCACCGGATCGAGGAAACGCAGCCGCGGGGTGCCGTCGCTCATGATGAGCGAGGCGCCGTCGTGGGTGAGGCCCCAGCCCTCGCCGGTGTAGGCGAACTCACGGGTCAGGCGGAGCCCGAGATCGTAGACGAAGCCCTTCTGCGATTGCCACGTGAGCTGAACGACCCGGCCCTGGAAGATCGTGAGGCCCTCGGCGAAGTACGGGCGAGGCACGCTCCGCCGAGACAGGACGCGGCCGGTCTCGAGGTCGACCCTCCGCACGCTCGACCGGCCGTGGAGCCCGGTGCTCTCGTAGAGCGCACCGTCGTGGAAGACGAGGCCCTGCGTGAACGCGTCGGGGTCGTGTGGCCGATTGCCGACGATCTCGACGCCGTACGTCGGAACATCGGGTTGGGCGAGGGCAACGGACGTGGACGCCCGGCCGCCCGCCGCGAGCACCGCGAGGAGCGCGGCAGCGAGAGCGACGCGCGTCAGCGGCCCCGCAGGGTGCGAACGGCGAAGCGCAATGCCGCCTGGCCGTGGCGGGCGTAGTGCATGGGCCAGCGGGTCTCCGGATAACGCAGCTCGAGCCACGTCCGCGACGGTACCACTCGGCGCCAGGCCGTGCCGAGCGCCGTCCCACTGCCATCCGTTAGCAGCAGCGGCAGCAGATATTCGAGATGGCTCAGGGGCTCGAGCCTCGCGAGATGACGCCTGACGAGACGGCGAGCGAGGGCGTGACGCGGCGAGCGTCGGCCCAGTCGGCGGCGAACGTCGGCGGGCACACGGACGGCGAACAGGTCGTCGAGCAGGTCGAGCGTCACGCCGAGCGCCGCGCCGTAGCCGAGGCTTCGCGCGCCGCTGATCGACGCGTCCCAGTCGGCAGGATCGTTCATCGCCGAGGCGATCAACGCAACGTCGCAGAACCACAACAGTCCCTCGAAGGCGTGCTGGATGGCCAGGTGGAGGACGACGTGCACGAGGAGATCCGGCGGCGCCAGCGAGAGCACCGGTCTTCCCGCGAACGTGGCCGGCTCGGCACGCTGCCACGCCGTCTCGAGCCAGGCATTCCCCCGTGCGTCGAGCCAGTCGCGCACGAGCGCCCAGTGGAGATCGAGCGACGGCTGGCGAAGGTCGTGCGGGTGGTGCGTCAGGACGGTCTTCGTATCGAACCGGAGGTCGAAGTCGAGCGTGTGAGCATCGTCGAAGCGTTGGAGGCCGACGTCCGCGGCCAGCGCCAGCGCCTTCTCCACGTCACCGGGACGAAGGAGGAGATCGACGTCGTGCATCGGTCGATCGTCCGAGCGCTGATAGTAGCGCTCGGCCAGGACACCGCCCTTGAGGACGATCATCGGGATCCCGCACGCGCGGAGCGCATCCAGGTACGGGCCGGCCAGCGTGGCGAGCTGGGCCTGACGACGGACCGTGTAGTAGCGCTCCTGCCGCAAGGTCGCGGCCCAGGGCTCGGCACCGGGACGGTCGGCGAGAACCGTTCCGAGAAGTGGGGTGAGCTGGTGGCGCGCGGCCGCCGCGATCAGCGAGGTGAGATCGGCCGGCGGCTGCCAGCGCCCGCCCTGGCCGGCTGCATACGCGCCGACCAGGGTAATGAGCGCCGCAGCGTCAGGGAAGTCGGGCTGGCGCGATACCGATGATGAAGGCGTTGTTGCCGCCGAGATCCGCGGGGATCGCGGAACCGGTCAGGACCAGGCCCAGGACGGCGTCCGGCTGCCAGGCGATGTCGAGGGCGAGGTTCCCGCCCGACGCCGCGAAGGGCATCGTGACGGTCAGCGCCGGATTGTCCACGTTCACCGCCGTGATGTCGTTGCTCTGGGTGTTCAGGACGATCGCCGAGTGCTTGCTCGAGACCGTCCCCGGATCGATGGCCACGCCGTTCGGAAACTCGTTCGTGGTGACCGCCACCGGCGGCTGGGAGAGATTGCTCAGATTGATGCGCGTCAGCGAGCCGAGGTACGGCTGACCGTCGGGCGGGTTCTGGGTCGGATCGCCCAGCGCGTTACTGACGAAGGCGAGGTGACGGACGGGGTCGATGGCGAGGCCCGACGTGAAGTACGCCGTGCCCGCCGAGAACCACGCGGTCACCCGATTGGTCGTGAGGTCGACGACCATTGCGCCACCTTCGTTCGTTCCGTACGGATCGCCCTGGTCGATCACGACCGCGAGATTGAGGCCGGGATCGATCGCCACCAGCGCCGGGGCGAAGAATAGCAAACCGTCGGGGTCGAACGCCGAATACAGCGGAATTCTGGCGACCTCGGTGAACGAGGACAGGCGGATCACCGAGAGGCTGGGCAGGATTCCGGGAAAGCCGAGCGGCAACGTGGGCTCACCGGGCGGCAACCCCTGGTTCACGACGACCACGCGATCGTGGGCGACGTCGAGGGCGACCCCGTACGGACTCGAGCCGAAGCCGAGCGAGAGCGTCTTCACGCACGGGCACGGCGCGTGAGTGACGGGATCGACGCCACTCACCCTCACGATGGCCACCGCATCGTCACGCTGGAGCGCGACGGCCAGGATACCGGCCGACGCATCACCGTCGATATCGCCGGTCGCGCCGATGCGAGGGTCGGCACGGCCCCACCAGCACCGAGGCCGAGTGACTCTTCGAGTTGCTCACGACGGCCCGACAGGTCTGCGGGTCGATGGCGATGCCCCGCGGCCGCTTCCCGACGTCGGTCCGACTTGCTCACCTCGTCCGACGACAGCGAGAGGCCGAACACGTCGTCCTTCTCGCTGGTGACGAGCGCCCAGTCCCGTCCGGGGTTCACGGCGATCGCCTGGGGCCGCTTGCCGACGTCCACCGAGCGGATACCGTCGACGGTACCCGTGGCGGAGAGCTTGACGATGTGCACGGCGTTGCGGTTCTCGTCGGCCACGACGAACTGATTGACGCCGACGCCATAGTCGAACGCGATGCCCACCGGCCGCGCGCGCGGGCCCCGGCGACGGTAGTCGTCCGTGTGCCCGCGTCCGCCGCCCGGCAAGGTCACCGGCGGCAGGAAGACCGGGCTCTCCGGATACCGGATGTCGACGAGATACACCATGCCGTCAGACTCGTCGGTCACCGCCACCACGCCCGTGAGCGGGTTGATGGCCACATCTCTCGGAATGCGGCCGACCGTGAGATCGGAGATCGGCGTCAAGTTGACGGCATTGAGGATCGTGAGGCTGCGACTGCCTCGGTTGGCAACGACGACGATGTTGCCGCCGACGGCGATACCCGACGGATGATGGCCGACCGCAATCTTGCGGATCAGCGTGCCCAGCGCCGGATCGATGACGGCCACGGCGTTTTCCTGGGCCAGCGTCACGAACGCGATGCCGCTCGCGTGGATCGCCACGTCCACCGGCCCACGCCCGACCAGGATCGTCCTGACCGTGGTCGCGCTCAGCAGATCGATGACCGAAACCGTGCGGTCGTTGCGATTGGCGACGACGGCGAGACCGTGCCCCGAATCGATGGCCACGCCGAACGGATGGCGGCCCACGCGCGGCGTCCCGATCACGGACAGCGTCGCGAGTGCCGGCGTCTTACCGTTGGAATTCTTCCCGTCGCGGTCGTCCGGATCGTAGCGATCGTCGCGGTCGTAGCGGTCGTCCCGGGAGTCGCGAGAGTCCCAGGAGTCGTCGTTCCGGTAATCGTGCGAATGGGCGAAGGCGGTGGAGGAGCCGAGGGAGAGGAGAGCGGCCAGGGCGGGTATGAGAACCAGAGCGCCGCCCGGCCGGATACGCCATCGTTCAATCAGAGCCCGCTTAATGACCTTCAGTCGTCCCCTCCAGAGTTCAAATCTCGTGTCCAGCCTTCGCTGAACCCCGTGGCGCTCCACGGCAACGGCGCGGCCAATGATTGCTGCGGCCGTCACCGGCTGGTCGTTCGCGGGAGCGTTGTCGCCCCTGAACACGAACGTCCGCGCTCCGTCCTCGCCACGGTCGAACCTCACCAGGCGATGCATCACGAAGGCGCCCTGGGCCCGGAACTTCACGATGTCGCCGGGCTTCAGGCTCTCGGGGGCAGCGGGCGCGACCAGCACGCGGTCGCCGTCGTCGATCGTCGGCGCCATGCTGAGACCGCGCGGGCGCCACCAGTACGGAATGCCCCGAGCCAGAGTCTCCTTACGGAACTCCTCGAAAATCACATCGCGGCGTCGGAGAGTCAATGAGACGAACGTCTCAGCGTTTTATCTTTCAGCTACTTGGAGGCCGCGAAGAACCGAAGAAAGGCTCGGGGCGAACGGGAAGTCGTAGCAGGGGATCTCGGTGACGATCCGCGCGATCGTGTCGAGCAGTTTCGACGTGGCCGCCGGCTCCCAGTACGGGTGGAGACACCGCGCCAGGAGCTTCGAAGCCGCCCGCGCAGGCTGGAGGCGAGTCGGCTTCGTGGCGCGTCCGTGACTGATCAGACAGACGCCGCGGATGGGCGCCGACCTGTCGGCGTTGAGCCGCGCGCTTCCGGCCCACGGCGTTCCGAACACGTGCCAGCGACCGTGCACGTGTCGCACCGCGACGCGATCGTCGTTGAGCACGGTGACGTCCGAACGGGCCTTGAAGAGCCGGGCCAGCGTGCTCTTCCCCGCGCGATGAGGGCCGGCGAACACCCAGCCCTCGCCGTCGAGGACGACGGCGGTCGCGTGCACGATCGCCCCGTCGCGGTGGCCGAGAAGCGAGGTGAACAGCAGCATCTCCCAGGGATACGCGATCGGAAACGGCCGGCCGGCGCCCGACCGGAGGCGCGCCGGGAGAAAGACGGTCCCTTTGCGCCACTCGCGGTCGACGGCGAGGGCGTGATAGGGACGATTCGCGCGGAGACCGACGAACGACCAGCCGTCCGCGGTCGCCACGATACGCCAGCCCAGGCCGGAGTCGAAGGCGACGACACCGCCGCCGGGAGCTCCGCGGTCGAGCGGCGCGAGGTCGAGGTCGAGAGTGGGGTCACCGCCGACGTGCAGGAAGGGCCGGTAGAGGCGGCCAACGATCCAGTC
>WNGM01004799.1_pt1 | contig 10632 bp, 11 predicted proteins | sample 5400571 | NCBI WGS metagenome assembly WNGM01 (sample SAMN13153378, study PRJNA577476) | soil metagenome | isolation source: 100 cm soil or saprolite under Garry oak tree replicate 2 | place: USA:California | collected 2016-06-15 | reverse complement strand
CGAATTGGGAGAGCTCTGTGCAGAATACGGGCTTGGAGAGGCAAAAGCTGCGCAGTTGAAAGCCGCTTTGGAGATAGGCCGGCGCCTTGGTAGGCTACAGCCTGATGAGAAGTATCAGTTCAAGGCTCCCTGTTCGCTGGCGTTTTTCGGTGTTCATGGTATGCCCAAATGAGCTGCTTTTTGTTCACTGAGTATCGCCAATGACAGCAGTTTTTCACCGTGATTGCTGTCAAAATTGCTGTCAACTTCCAGCGATGTAAGGGGGTCGAAAGGGAAACATGGAATAGTTGTTCGTGGCTGTCTGCTATTGCTGGCTCCATGTGTGTTTTCTTCGTCTATTGTTCATCCTGTGCCTCTCTTTTTTGTTGTACACTATCGATGTTGCCGGATGGGTTACTGCACACACTTGCTCATTATAAAGAGAACGCATAGTATCATTTCTTCTCTTTCTGTTTTATATTCTCAAGGAGTCTCGCATGGTTTTCTCGAATAATCTTCGTGTTAGGATGATTGGAACCAACAGTTTTTTCCATGATCGCTAAGGCGCGTTCATAGAGGGGCTTGGCTTGCTCATAGGTGCCCTGGCTCTTGTAGAGGAATGCCAGGTTGTTGAGGCTGCGGGCGGTATCGGGATGGTTGGGCCCCAGTACTTGCTCAGTGATCGCTAAGGCGCGTTCATACAGGGGCTTGGCTTGCTCATAGTTGCCCTGGCTGTCGTAGAGGGCTGCCAGGTTGTTGAGGCTGCGGGCGGTATCGGGATGGTTGGGCCCCAGCACTTGCTCAGTGATCGCTAAGGCGCGTTCATACAGGGGCTTGGCTTGCTGGGGCTGAACATAGTTGTTCAAGTAATATCCTGTTTGGTTGAGAAGACGAGCTGCTTCCGGCAATGCCAGTGTATATTTGTTGATGAGCTCAGTACAGGCAAGGGCATGAGGCAGCAGGCGTTCACATTGTGTCCGTGTGGCCACTGAAACTTCGGGGAAGGCCCGATTGAGGGCTCGTACTGTTCGTTCTGCCCACTCGTGTTGGGTCTCGTGGGTCATATTGGCTTTGAGCATGGCTTGCACGAGACGGTGGATAAAGAGCAGGTGCTTGTCTGTGTTGCGTTGGATGAGCGAGTAACGACTGAGGGCTTTGATGGGTGGGTCTAACAGCGTTTCATCAGCTGCCAGTGCTTGGAGCTGTGGGCCAAGTTCGCGTGCGCCTGCGACGATCATCTCTTCTGGGATAGCTTCGGGGGCCAGGAAAGCGAAGCAGCGGAGCACATCAGCCGCCGTTGGATTGAGGTGTTCCACTTGCTCAAAGTTGAGTGACCAGGTCGTCGCAACAGAATCAGGGTGGTAGCTTCGTTCGTTTCCTCGTTCTTGCAAGAGCTCGTGTTGTCGGCGCTGATAGGCTTTGAGATAGCTTTCTAACGTACTCTGGGTTTCTTCGATGTAGGCACCTGCTTGGTCGAGGGCCAATGGGAGACCATCTAATTCCTTCACAATCACCTGGGCCATTGTTTGATCAGTGCTGCTTGCCTCAGAAAGCGGGACAGCAGAAGAACGGAGGACTTTGGCACGTCGTAAGAGAAAGAGTATTCCTTCGGTTTGGCTCATCTTCTCGACCTCAAAGCTATGAGCGATTGGCCCCCAGGCTCGTTCACGAGTGGTCAGAAGGATATGTCCATGCTCTCCTGTCGGTAAAAATTCCCTGGCGAGGGTCGAATCATCAGCATTGTCTAGCATGAGCAGCCACTGGGTATGAGTGGCGAACCATTGCTGGACGACTGCTACCGTCATATGCTGATCCTGTTCGTCTTGTGCTGGTAATGCCAACAACCTGGCAATGTTGACAAAGCTTTCGATTAGGGTTTCACGAGAAGTGGCATTGACCCACAAGACTTCCTGATACTCGTCTTTGTAGCGATAGGCGTACTCGACGGCAATCTGCGTTTTGCCGATGCCGCCTAAGCCAGTGATGGCGGGTGGTTGCGTGAGGGCGGCGGTTTTCGCCTGTGTGAAGTATTCGTGAAGCTGGTTCAGGAGATCTTCGCGTCCGGTGAAGAAGGGGTTACGGCGGTAGGGAATGTTCCTGATCGTCTGAGGAGGTGCTATCTCCTGATGTATTGTTTGCACCGGAGAAGGGGCTGAGAGAGGGAGAGCGGGTTTGGAAGTGAGATCATCCAATGTTCGTTGGACTCCCTTGGCAAGAATGACCAATGATTCCTGTTGCAGGCGTTGCTGCTCATGAGCTGTTTGCTGTTGCCACAGGTGCGCGAGAAACGAACAGAGGGTGATAGCCAGGATGGGTGTGAGGACGAGCACACCAAGGACGATGTGCGTATTCAGCCAGGTAGCCACGGCTAAGGTGCGCGGGTCTTTGAAATTGAGGTTTCCAGTGGTGAAGTAGGTAAAGGCACTATTGCCCAGGATACCGGCGATGGCTCCTGCAATGAGAATGCTCCAGACCCAGAAAATGAGCCGCCAGAGGGCTGCTAGGAGAGAGATCATCTCAGCTTTCATGAAGCACCTTCTTTTCAGGCTTCCCCTCTTGCACCTGTGTTATGTGCAAAAATACCAGCATTTTTATCTGTACAGTGATATTCCCAGTGTAGCGTATCAACAGAAAAATCGCAATAGGGAGTAGAAGCAGAATTACTTGAATGGAAGGGATATTGATAATGGCAAGCCAATAGGGGTATTGGCTTGTGTTAGTGGCGCTAGCTAGCGGGTGAGACCTATTGGCAACGGATCATTTGACAAGCCAATACGGGAGTAATACAATAGCGCAATACAGGATAACAGGAGAACGAAAAGGATCACATGGACACGAGCAGAACCGCTGAATTAGCAGAGTGGGCATCTCTTCCCGTCGAGAGAGAAAGCAAGAGGATTCAGCTTGTTGTTTCTGATATCGAAGGTTGCCTCAACCTGAATGAGCATACCTATGACCTCGAAGCTTTGAGCTGGATGAAGGCAGCGAACCAACTCGCACGAGAAGATAACCCCATCCCATATATTACTGTATGTAGTGGACGCCAGCATGCCTTCGTTGAAGCCATCACGCAAATCATTTCAGGCACATTGCCCGCTATTTTTGAGAATGGCTGTGGACTCTATTTCCCTACCCGTAGCCTGTATGAGGAGTATGCCTGGCATCCTCTCCTGAGCCAGCCTGAGGTTCTTTCACAGTTCACGAAGGTGCAGCAGAAAATACGAGAGGAAGTTATCGCATCGAACCAAGCACGCCGAGTTCCTGGAAAGGAGATGATGCTCAGCTTACATCCTGTGCCTCCTGTAGGGGTCAAGGAAGTCTATGCCCTCGTCACAGAAATAGTAGCGAAGAGTCAATTGGTCGCCTCCATTACTCGGTCGGCTTCTGCGGTAGACATCACACCACCGGGCATTGATAAAGCGGCAGGGGTGAGATGGCTTCTTGACACCCTAGAGGGAACGTTACCAGTGAAACTCGCCAATGTCGCTGGGGTGGGAGATAGCGATGGGGATCTGCCTTTTCTTCGTATTGTCGGCTTTTCGGCTGCTCCAGCCAATGCCAGCGAACACGTGAAGAGCCTGGTTGATTATGGTTCATCGGGGGCTGATGGACGAGGGGTCGCAGATATTATCAAGCATTGTATCACCATCAATATGCAACGCTGATGAGTATACGGCTTTCCATGACGAGGCATCATAGCTGAGGTTATATCTTCTCAATGAAACGAGAGCACCGAGCTTATGTCTGCAACTTCCAAGGATCAGCAAGGTCCTCCTTGGGCTCGAAACAGTCTAGCAGTCTTCTCATTTCTGAACCCTGATCTTCTCTCCCTTTTGCCATGAAGTCTTGTTTGAGCGCGAGCAGCATGACCAGTTTCGATGTCGGACCCCAGGATGAGTAATGAGCGCTTGAGCAGGCTTTGGCGATAGCGTGGGGTGTCAGTTCAAGGCTGGACAGTTCACGCGCGCGATCCTTGGCTTTCTTTGCGCTCTCCAAAAGAGTTGCTATCGTGCAATCTGCATGGTAAACAACTACGAGTTTGGGGGCCAGTGTTTCATACTCAACAGCAAATCCATAGAGACGAATGTTCTCCTGGCGCGCCTCGTGATAGCCCAGTTCTTCTGCGACGGCATTTTTCAGAAACAAGAACAAATCGGGGAGCCCATTTTCGGTAAAATGGGGGAATTGAGCAGGGTATGGGCCAGATGTGTACTCTGGCTCAGACGTATGCTCCGGACCATGCATGAACTCTCCGATTCCTGCCTCCCATGCTGATGGGTAGAGTTCCGTGTCGCTGGCTCGTCGTCGCAAAAGAAGATATCCATCCTGGCTGACGACAGCCATGTGCAAGGCAAAGTTGGAAGGAAGTTCCAACGTCTCGCCGTTCTTGAGACCGTTGAGAGCATTGTCAAAACGTGCCTCCCTGATCCGTCTCATCTGTGCCTTTCCGAGATGCGGATGGGTAGCGACATAGATCAGATACCTGCTTGGCGAGAGGAAAACAATGTGTTTGTAAGCACGATGACTCCACTCCGTTTTTTCCAGACGAACGAGAGTACCCACGGGATCTCTTTTTTTCTCCTGACACTTTGTGTGATTCTTCTTGCACCAGTCATCAAGAGCCTGTTGCATACTCTCTGGCAAAATGGACTCGTAGTGGACTCTGCTGTTATAGACGAGCTCAATGTCCGATACCTCTTCACCAAGATCCCATGCGATGACCCATGCACATTGGGGATGTTCTACCAGTGGCTCTAAAAGTTCGGTGACGGTGTCATCCTTTGGGTGGGTATCAGGGACCTTGGTACCTTCTTGCTCAAGAAAACCTAGTTCCTCAGCTGTTTTTCCAAAGAGGGCACAGAGCTTTTCTCGATAATACGGACTTGTCTTGGTGACTCCACGCTCCCAGCGGCTGACCATGTCTTCGCTTGTATCGACGAGTTCTGCTACTTTTTGTTGAGACCATCCTCGGTTTTCTCGGCAGAAACGTAACGAGCGGTTTGGTTTTTTGGTGTCGGAGTCCATGTACGACGTCCTTCTTTTTCAGAAGATTGAGCGTTTGTCTGAACACTTTCCTCTGTGAGCACTCTACATCATCTTCAGTGGGCCTTCAACTTTATGCATTCTGGGAGGCACTACGTATTCAACTTCGGCTTGTTCTCGTCACTGTTGCTATTGGCAGGTGAGGTGCTTGAGACATCAGGTATGGCTTTCTTGCGCGAGCCTTTGGGACCAGGTTTGCGGGGTTTCGCGAGAAAGCGATGGAGTGAATCCACGTAGATAAACCATTCTCGTCCGAGACGAAAGCCCTCTATTTCCCGGTTTCTGAGTAAAAGCCCAAGATAGCTCCTACTGAATCCACTCATTTTCTGCGCCTCTGATGTAGGCACATAGGCACGGTCTAGATCGGGTTTCATTGTCTCAGTGACATCCTTCGCTTGCACATACTCAAGGGAAGTATACCATCTTCATGCTACATTGGCAAATCACTCTACATTGACGAATTATTATACAATGTAGTATATTAAGGACACGCTCCCGTTTGAACAGGGTATGAGCAACATACCGCTTCGCTTGCGGAAAGGTGTGAGGGCATGTCGGGTAAATGTCGGCTGAGCAGCGCGGGAAGGAGACGGATAGGAGGCGGATGGATGCTGTTCTGATTGAGGGAGAACAAGGATACACTTGTACCAGGAAGTCGATGCGTGTAGGCGTCACGAACCTTAACAATTGAAGAGCGTGTGTGTTCTGGAAGGAACGGCGTGTGAAGGAACACGAAACGGGCAACCGTGCGCGTATCACTAGTTCTGAGAGCTAGAGAGGGTACATACCTCTACGTCAAGTCATGCACCGTCGTAGAGCAGACAGGTCGTTAATGAGCGGCATCGGTTTCTGGTAGTAGGTAGGTGGCGGCGATCTGAACTGATATGCGGCTCTCACGGACTGTTTGGGTGGTCGGTGGGGTGGTGATGATATCAGTTTCGTAGTGCGATACTTCGATGGTTTAAAAGTCTATTGGCAAGCCATGAGGGATGCTGGCTAGCGTGATGGTGCACACTAGCCAGCGGTTGAGACCTATTGGCAAGCCATGTGGAACGGGATTGCTAGGTTCTCGGTGTCATGATAGGACATCGAACCTAGCCTGTCAAACAACGGAATGGAAAGGAGCAAGGTGCGATGTCAACATACGAGGAGCAGGATGTGTCCTTGATGGCGCTCGATCAATATATCCGTCAGGTGCGCTGGCTGGAGCCGCTGACTGAAGAGGAAGAAGCACAGTTGCTGGCCCGCATTGAACGGGGGAAAGACGAAAAGAGGCAGTCCCAGCCCAACGCCTGGCGGCTTTCCTTAGCACACGCGGCGCGGGAGCGCCTGGTGGAGGGGTATTTGCCCTGGGTCATTCACCTGGCGAAAGAGTATGTCTCGCGAGCCAGGGGCATGCAGCTGCTCGATCTCATTCAAGAGGGCAACCTGGGACTGCTGGCGGCCATTGAACACAATGATGTCTCCAAAGGCTATCCGTTGCGGGCGCTAGTGACGGCCTATGTACGCGGGGCCATCTTGGATGCGTTACGGGAACGTGATGGCATGGTGCGCATTCCTGATCGCACGGTCAGGCAGTTGCGGCGGCTGCGCAAAGCACAACGGGAGTTGCTCCACACGCTACGTCGAGAGGCGACCTATGCCGAACTGGCGGCGCATATGCAGCTGTCGGTGGAAAAGGTGTGTGAATTGGTGTGCTACCAAGAGCGGCAAGAGGTGGCCAGTTTGGAAGCGGTCGTACAAGCGCGTGCCAGCGAAGAGGAATCCTCCTTTGTGAGCGTGTTTGCTGCCACAGCTCAAGAGATGCATGTGAAGCCGTGGAGTGAGGTGATCGAGCAGGCCATGCAGACCATGCTCACCGAACGGCAGCGCACGGTGGTGCAGTTGCGCTATGGCTTTGGTGAGAGCGGTGGCTCGATGCGCACGCAAAAGGAGGTGGCTGAGTTAGCGGGCATCGCCTGGATCACGGTGCTACGCGACGAACGGCGGGTCAAGGCGGTGCTGCGTGAGGCCCTGGCGGTGGTGGAGACAGGCGGTGGTGAGGAGGAGGTGGCCTCATGACCCGTTTGATGAAGCGTTTACGGCGACGTGGGAAACGCCTTCGGACGTGGCGCATTGCCTTCTATGATGAGGTGGGAGGGTGTCAGGTGGTGGAGGTGGTACGCAGGTATCGTCCGACGCGCAAGGCCAAGGCCATGCTGCATGCCGCGTTCATTTGCTTTGAGATTGAGCAGGTGGCCTAATGGCGAGCCAGGAAGGGTTCGTTGATTATGGCTCAGGTCGCTACAAGCTCGTGGGGCGTCCTGGTCAGAATGATTACTACTTCCATGCGGGTGACTGGCTGGAAGTGTGGAGTGATCGGGGTTGGGTAGCTGTGCAGGTGCTGGCTGATCTCTCAGGTCGTTGGTACTTCGTGGATGGTAACGGGTCGTCGGTGAAGGTATCTTTGGGCATGCGTGCGAGGATGCTGGACGAATGGCAAGCCGTGTGAGCTACCAAGACATGGGAGCATGCCGCTCACCTCCATCGAAGCGTGAAAACGGGAAGCGACGACGGGGGGAGCGGTGGCCCGTCGGGGGAGGCCTGATCTCTCGCCCTTCCGTGCTTCTGCTGTTCAGCTTCCCCCTTGCTGCGGCGTCCCAGGCAGACGGCGGTGGGGTGTGGTTCTGGGGGGTGTTGGGGAGCGGGTAAGCGGGTGGGGTTAGGACGCGCGGGTGGGGAAGGGGCCCCGCCCGACGCGGCCTAACCCTCGGGGCCTTAGACTTGACCCTTTAAAGGATAAGTCACACAAGTGGTGCGTTGGGAATAAGCAACTTACAAAAAGGAAGTGGAATGTTGGGAAATGAGGATTGTCAAATGGTTGGGGTGAGTCGCTTTCCTCTGCCAGGGGTGGAGGAACAGATGGCGTTATCGACCAAGTATCAGTTAGATACGCTGTTGTACTGCCCGGATGCGTGGGCGTTGCGCCATCGCTTCATCAACCAGGACACAGGCGAAGTGATCCGGGCACGTTGTGACAACTGGAAGTGTCTGCATTGCGGGCCGCGTAAGGTGGATCTCTGGCGGCAGCTGGTGCAAGCGGCGGAACCGACCCATTTTGTCACGTTGACCAAAGTCGGTTGGACGCTCAAAGAAGCGGCGCGGGTGCTGACCACGGTACTACAATACCTGCGTCGGGGCTCCAAAGGACGGGGGCCTGATCGGATTGGGGCTCGTCCAGCCTATCCCATCGAGTTTTTCGCGGTATTGGAAGAACATCGAGACTTTGAGCATGTCGGCTTTCACTGGCATATGCTCATCAAGGGCGTGGATTACTTACCCAAACAGGTGGTCAGTGATGCGCTCCGCTCGGCGACGAAGGGCCGTTCCTACATTGTGCATGTGCAAGCGGTGCGGAAAGCACATGCCGTGGGCTACGTGACCAAGTATCTCACCAAGGATATTACCTCAGACAAGCGGGGCGTGCATGAACTCCAGCGTCAGGTGGTCGTTCCTTATGTGGATGAGCAAGGCAACCTGAGACAAGAGCGCATCATGCAAACGGTGGAGGTGGCAAGTAAAGCGCGGCGTATTCGTTACTCGCGGCACTTCTTTCCTGAGTCCACGGCTGATTTACGGCTGCGTCTCTTCTCGCACCTTGAGGACTCCCATGAGATTGAGATAGATGCGGCTGCATCTGATGATGTGTTAGGTGATGCTCACTCTCTTGGGAATGAGGCGCAACCTGTCAAGCGGTCGTCCTGGTCGCTTTACGAACAGGAACCGTTTAGCCAGGACATTGCTGACTATCGGGAGCGGCGGCGGCAAGCTCTGCACGAGTCGATACTTGACCTTCGTGCGGGCAAGCACATGTATTCGCGTCGGGTGCTGAATGTATGGGCCTATCAGCGGCGGATGTTGCGAGAGAAGAGGTGGTAAATGGCAAGCTATGTGAGCAAAGAAAACGGAGAGGCACTGCAACCTTTGTTGCTCAATGTACCGCAAGTAGCCACACTGCTTGGTTTGAGTCGCACAAAGGTCTATGAACTCATTGCCACTGAAGGACTACCCGTCTTGAAATTTGGTCGAGCGGTACGGGTCTCCTTCAAAGCATTGCAGCAATGGCTCGATCGCCGTCAATCGGCGTGATATTAGGTCACTAGAGAGAGCCGTCTTACAGATAGGATGTAAGACGGCTTTCGTATGCCTGAAGAGAGGAAAGAGAGAAACGAACATGGCGCGTAGAGGGCATGGAGAGGGTTCTATCTACCAACGCAAAGATGGAAGATGGACAGCCGCTATCACTCTTGAAAATCGCAAGCGTAAGACGTTTTATGGCAAATCTCGTAAGGAAGTGCAAGAGCAGTTGACAAAGGCTCTGCACGAGCAGCAACAAGGCACGCTGGCGACGGGTTCACGTCAGACTGTGAAAGCGTTTTTGTTGAACTGGATGGAGGATGTTCATAAACAGAATATCCGTTTAGCCTCTCAGAGAAAGTATACGTCACTTCTCAACAACCATATTCTGCCTGATATTGGACACATACCGTTACAAAAGCTTACCGCGCAGCAAGTGCAAGCATTGTGTACGCGCAAGCTTAAAGGTGGATTATCCGTCAGTATGGTTAGTGGTATACATGCTTTACTTCACAAAGCATTAGATCAGGCGGTGAAATGGAAGCTTGTATCAATCAATGTGTGTGATGCTGTTTCAGTTCCAACGATGCCACGGTATGAAAGACAACCGTTGACTCTCGAACAGGCAAAGAAGTTGCTGGAAGCTGCGAAAAGCCACCGATTAGAAACTTTGCTCACTGTTGTGCTTGCCACAGGAATGAGAAAAGGTGAACTATTAAGCTTGCGATGGGCTGATGTGGACTTTGAGGATATGAGCCTACAGGTAAAGCGCACGTTCCTAGGCAAGTACAAGGGTGAGAACAAAGAGAATGAGCCAAAATCAGCAAGCGGGAGGCGAAATATTCCTCTTGCTCAGTTTGCCGTTGATGCATTAAAGCAACACCGTATTCGCCAGTTGGAAGCGCGTTTACAGGCCGGCGACGCCTGGGTTGACCATGATCTTGTGTTCTGTAGACACAACGGGGATTTTATCGCATTGACGACGTTTTACAAGTGGTTTAAGGCGTTGCTAAGGGATGCTGATCTGCCTAACATACGCTTTCACGACTTACGCCATAGTGCAGCGACCATCTTGTTGAGTATGGGGGTGGATATGAAAGTGATACAACAGATATTGGGGCATAGCAATTATGCCATAACAGCAAACATCTATTCTCATGTACTTCCGTCGATGTCACGAGAGGCTATGCAGAAGATGGATGATGCTTTCAAGAGGCAATCACGCTAGTTTTGCGGCTCTCCGACCGGTTTGGTGATACGGATTATCAGGGAGTCACGGTAAAAGAACACACAGCGCATCTGACCTGCAACATGCTCCCCTCTCTGGTGGCAAGGGAAACGCTGTCGCATTGTTCGTGTCCCATGTGAAAGATACTCTGCTTTCCTGATCAGGCAGTAACCCTTGAACCCGCTGCGAGCCGCTGTCGTTTCAATGCAGGCGGTGAGGCAGGTTTCCTGATGACTTTAGCCCTTACGCAGCCGTTGCAGATATGG
>WNGM01016968.1_pt1 | contig 10633 bp, 9 predicted proteins | sample 5400571 | NCBI WGS metagenome assembly WNGM01 (sample SAMN13153378, study PRJNA577476) | soil metagenome | isolation source: 100 cm soil or saprolite under Garry oak tree replicate 2 | place: USA:California | collected 2016-06-15 | reverse complement strand
TGAGCGCACGAGTGCGCTCGGCGTCGTCGAGCCCGTTCGCCAATGGCGGTGTGAGTAGGCGCCGCAACAGCCGTGCTGCGGTGTCGAAGTCGAGATCCTGGTAGGCGCGGACGGCTCCCGTCATCACTTCGCTCGCAGTGCCCCCACCCGCTCCGTTTTGTGCACGCAGCGGGGTGGCTAGCAGCAATACCAGCAGTACGACTCGCGCGCTCACTGGGCGTCTTTCTCCAGCGTGATATTCGTGATCCGCACGGTGCCGCCGGCGACCACGTCAACCCATGCGCTCTGCGTCTTGAAGCCCTCGCGGACGAGGAGCAGGTGATGCCGACCCGGCGTCACGCGAACCCGGATCTGCGGCGTGCTGCCCACCACACGCCCATCCACCGACAGCTCGGCCCACGGGTTCGAGTTGATGGACAGGTACCCGGGGAGGGGGAGACGGACAAAGCGCTGCGTGGGCCGCCGTCTTGGTGGTGGTGGCGGTGGTGGCGGCGGTGGCTTTTGAGGCGCTGAAGCCTCGCTGAGCGCTGGCGTCTCACCGTGACTGAGCAGGGGCGTGGTGTCTCGGGTGATCGCATAGGGCGGCGGTGGCGCGGGCCGGGCCCACGCGCTTTCGTCGCCCGGTTGCGTCCGCTCGCTGCTCTTTAGAATCGCAACGCTAGCCATGATGAGCGCCGTCCCGATCGACGCGGCGACCACCAGGACACGAAGTCTGCTCGGTCTGTTCGGTCGCGGCGGCTCCCAGACGTCGTCCAGGATGCGGGGAAGGGGCGGCGGCTGGACCGGAGGAGGGACCGTCATGGGCCCGAAACCACGTTGAACGAGGAGCTCGTCGCCCCTGTCAGGCCCGACGCCGCTGCTTTCAGGACGCAGCCTGTGCACACCCCGGTGACGCGCAGGTTGTTGAACGTGGCGACGCCGTTGACCGCGTTCACGCTGGTTTGGCCACTCAGGCCTCCGGCGACAACGGGCCCTTCGAGCGTGAGAGATATCGGATCTGAGAAGCCGGTCGCGGTCCCACCTTGTGCGTCACGCGCGGTCACCTCCACCGAAAACGTGTCATTCAGCAGGAGTATCGAGGGCGGATTGCGCGTGAACACGAGATTCGTCGCTGGCGGCGGCGGCGGCGGCGGCGGCGGCGGTGGTGGCGGCGGTGGTGGCGGCGGCGGCGGCGGCGGTGGCGGTGGTGGTGCTGGCGGCGCCGTGATGTTGAACGAGGTGCTCGAAGCGCCCGTCAGCCCGCTCGAACTGGCGGTGAGCGTGTAGCCAGTCCCGGGGTTGTTGATGCTTAACGTCGAGAACGTCGCCACGCCACTCACCGCGTTCACGCTCGTCGTCCCTGACAACGTCCCACCGCCGGGGTTCGCCCCAATCGCCACCGTGATCGCCCCGGTGAACCCCGTCACCACATTCCCCGACGTGTCGCGTGCCGCGACCCGCACCGCAGGCATCGTCTGTCCGGCCTCGGTAGACTGCGGCTGCGTGGTAAACACGAGATTCGCGGCCGGTGGTGGTGGTGGCGGTGGTGGCGGCGGCGGCGGCGGTGGCGGCGGCGGCGGCGGCGGCGGTGGCGGCGGCAGCGGTGGCGGTGGTGGCGGCGGCGGCGCCATGACCCGCAGCTCGACCGGTACGCGCAGCTGCGCGACGTCGCGGTCTGCCGGCACGATCACGATCGTGTCGCGGTAGGTGCCGCGGGCGAGACCGGAGGGATCGAGTGCCAGCCGCAAGGTGTCGGGCGTCGAGCCGCTGTCGTCGGCGAGCGTCAGCCACGGCGCATTCGCGGCGCGGTGCGCGGTCCACGACGGCGCTGCGTTGCGGTCCGGGGTCGAGATTAGGAGCGCCGCTGATTGCGTGGCGCTGCTGCCAGCCGGCACCGAATCGACGACCCGCGATGGCGTGACGTCGATCACCCTGTTGGGGGGCGCGTCGAGGAGCTTTCCGACGCTACAACCAATGATGAGTGCGACGGCGAGGGAGGCGAGTTTTCCCTGTTGCGTACGCATTGAGTGCCCACTCGCGAGAGCACGTTCCATACCCGACGTCGCAGTGCGATTGCGAGGATTAGTCCGGTCCAGATATGTCAGGCGTGTTGCGCGGGCGCAGCGGGTGACGTGTTGCTGCTACGCGCATGGTGGAGTTGTGCTGACTTCTCCCACGCGCGTACCATAGAAGCTTCAAAGGCCTAAGGAGGCTCGGTGCGTTGGATCATTTCGGTCATCACGCTGCTGGCTTGGAGCGCCGGGTGCGGTGATCCCTCCACCGTAGCGTCGAGAATTCACAGCCGCTGGCTCAGGGCCAGGATGTTGCCCTCGGTGTCTTTGAACCACGCGGTGCGGGCGCCGCCGCCGGTCGCGATGCCGTTCACCGTCTTTAGCCCCGGCATATCGTACTCTTCGAACACCACGCCTCTCGCCTTGAGGCCGGCCACTTCGGCCTCGACGTCGGCGACGCTCCAGAAGGCGGTACTCGCCTTCGACGTCCCGGCGCCTGCCGATTTGTACATGAACGCCCACGAGCCCTTGCCGCACTCGTAGATTACGCCTCCCGCGTACTCTGCCTTGACGCGCAGTCCGAGCGTCCCTTCGTAGAATTCTCGAGCTCGCGCGATGTTCGCGACCGGTATGTAGGGAACAATCGTGGCATCGCTCAGCATCTCGTCCTCCCCTTCAGGCCGCACGTCGCGAGACCTACCGGTTGCCGAGTTTCCGTGCCCACGCATCCAGCGTAAACGGTCTGCCGAGGAACGTCTCCACCGCGCGAGCGGCCGGCTCCGAGCGCGCCGGTTCGAGAACCGCCCGGCGATAGGCGCGGGCCGTGACAGGATCCATCAATCCCGATTTGAACTGACCCAGGAGGTCCTCCGCCATCACGGCTGACCACAGATACGTGTAGTACGCCGCATCGTACCCCACGAGGTGCGTGAAGGAGGCTTCCGGATGCGCGTTGAGCATCGCTCGCCCGATCGGCACGCTCGCCTCCTGCTGTGCTCGCACGATGGAATCGATATCGCCGACGCCGGCGGGCCGCTCGTGCAAGGCCAATGACATTCTCGCGCGGAAGAGCAACGCGCGCACCCCCAGCCCCACGCGCTGCTCGTCCGGCTGCTCGAGCGTCGCGACGAGACTGTCGGGCAGCGGCGCGCCGGTGCGGTAGTGCCGGGCGAACGTCCGCAGTACCGCCGGATCGCGACCCCAGTGTTCGAACACGATGGACGGTACTTCGCTGAAGTCGAACTCCGCCGGCAGGCCCGACGTCCCAAACCAGGGCCGGACCGACAGCAGGTCCTCGAGCAAATGGCCGAACTCGTGAAACAGCGATGCGACGGCCTCCGATCCGAGCAACACCGGCTCGCCAGGCCGCGCTTGCGGCAGCGACAGCAGAACCGCGGCACGCGGAATCACGCGGTCCCGCACGCCGGTGCGGATGAACGCGGTGGCTTCGCTCGGCGGCTTCCCGGGGCGACGCCGCAAGTCGAGATATGCGATCCCGATCAGCCGTCGGCTCTCGAACACACGATACCCTTCAACGCTGGGATGCCAGACCGGGAGATCAGCCGCCGGCTGGAACTGCAGGCCAAACAACGTATCGGCGATGTGCAGCAACGCGTCGCGCACTCGCTCGAACGGGAAGTACTCGCGGACGGCCGCTCGGGGGCTGTCGCGTCCGCGCAGCTGGTACGTGAGGTATTGGACGTCGCCCCAGGTGGGCGCCCGGCCGAGAACCGAGTTGGCGCGCGCGAGATCGCGCTGTACGGCCGGTTCGGTGATGCGCTGCAGCTCGTCGAGGAAACGGTGTACGCGTTCTGGCGAGCCGGCCATGTGTCCGTCGAATTGGTAAGCCGCATACGATGGGTAGCCGAGCAGAGTGGCGAGCTGGTAGCGAATTCGCAACAGCGTGTCGAGCACGAAGTGGTTGTCGGGCGCGCCCAGATTCTGAAGGCGCTCCACCGCTTGCAGCCGGGTGGCGGGATCGTGGGCGTTTTGCAGGACGAAGCGCAGATCCTGAGGACTGACGATCACTTGGCCCGCAGGGCCACGGCGCTGCGTGACGAGCCAGTCGGGGGGTAATCCAGCCAACGCGGCCGTGTCGCGAAAGACGACGGGCATCGTATCGCGGCGCAGGACCTCGTTGAATCGCTGCCCGAGTCGCGTGGATTCATCCCGCAGCGCGGCGACGCGCGCACGGGTTGCCGAGTCCTTGTCCACGCCGTCGCGGCGGAACGCGGCGAGAAGCCGCCCGACGAAGTACCGCGTCTCCGCATCGGCCAGCATGGTGTCCACGGTCGCAATCGCGCGATAGAGCCGGGGATCGAGTCGGAGATTCGTGAGGAACGCGGTGCGGCGTCGCACTCCATCCGCCGCCGCTGCCCGCACGCTGGAGTCGGGGTGCACCCTCGACAGGAGCGAGACGATCTGAGCGACGTTGAACCGGAGCGTCATCTCGTCGTACAGCCGGACGGTATTCGCGACGGTCCGGCGGCCGCGCACGGCCAGCAGGCTATCGCGATAGACGGTGGCTTCGGTAATGGAGCGATCGACCAGGGCTTGCACCGCGTCCGGCGTGAGCCGGTCCAGCGGCAGCTCAGTCTCCTGTGCGTCGAGGCCGCGTGACGCGAGTGCCACGACGAGGAGAAGAGTTAGGAGCGGACGCACGTCACAACATTAGCGCTGGCCATGATTATCGGCTACAATCGGCCGAAACCAGCAGCGGAGGAGACGTGCACAAATCAGTGCTGCTTTCCATCAGCGTACTCTGCGCCTCGACTGCGTGGGCGCAGTCACCTGCGGCACAAAGCAAACTCTCGGTGCATTGGGAGGTGCGCTATGTCGCGCTCAATGCCGCGCAGCAGGAATATGCCGTCGTGTTTCCCGAATACTATTTCGGGCAAATCTTCGAAGCGAAACATCAACCGGGCACGGTGGCCTACAGCCGGCACCTGCAGCTGGAACTGCTGCAGGAGACGACCGACGAGATGGCCCGGAATGGCTGCAAGAAGATCATCATCGTGAATGGCCACGGCGGCAACAACAGCCTGCTCCCCTATTTCTCGCAGTCGCAGCTCGACACGCCGCACGATTACGTCGTGTATGTGCTGGGCATCATGCGCAGTGGGCAGGGCGAGCCGAAACACAAATCAAATCCCGCGACGGATATGCACGCTGGCGAGAGCGAAACGTCCGTGAGCATCATCGCGCGGCCCGACCTCGTACACCTCGATCGCGCGCCGCAGGAGTCGGGTGCCGATCAGGCGCGCTTGTCCGCCCTACCGGAAGGCCTCTACACCGGCATCTGGTGGTACGCGCGGTTCCCCAATCACTATGCCGGCGAAGGCGCCGCGGCGACACGCGAGCTTGGCGAGTTCGAGGCGAAAACGTGGATCAACGGCATCGTGCGGGCGATCCGGGCGGTGAAAGCGGATTCGGAAAGCCTGCGGTTGCAAAACGAGTTCTACGAACGGAGCAAACACCCGCTCGACACGCCGCAGTAGCTCATGGCTCGCGGGTGATGCGCACCATCACCACGCCGTGCGCCGGCACGGTCGCGCTCAAGCGGTCGGTGACCTTGCCCATGTCGGCGTGCGCCCAGAGATCGCGCGCCAATCCTGGGAGTCGGTGACGCCTGGGTGGAAGATCCCTTTGGGCGAGACGCAGAAAATAGCGTCAGGGACGGCGACCCGCACGGCGGTCCCCCGGCCTCCCGCGCGCAGGCACGTGGCATCATTTTCCACGCATGCGCGCGCGCTGGGTGCGGATCCTCGGCTTCTGGACGCTGCTCGGACTCCTCTCGAGCATCCAGGTCTATCTCGCCCACCGGCGCCTCACCGTCTATCCCTTCACCTGGGCCGAGGCGTTGCGGGACGGCCTCGCGTTCTGGTACCTCTGGGCGATCGCCGCTCCCGCCATCGCCTGGCTCGGCCGCCGCTTCCAGGTCGATCGCGCGAACCTCAGCCGCCACTTCGTCATCCACCTGGGTGCGAGCCTCGACCTCGCCTTCCTGCAGCTGGTCGCGTTCGTCGCCATCCAGCGGCCGCCCGACTTTACAATGACCCTCGTGGACGATTTCACCCTCTTCTTTCACTGGAACGTCCTGATTTACTGGGCCATCGTGGCGATCGTGCACGCGTTCGACTACCACCACGTTGCCGAGCAGCGCGCCTTGCAGAAACCCGAAGCTGCGGCGGCGGGGGGGCCTGCTCCTGCGGAGCGGCTGCTTGTCGCCGACAACGGGCGCAGCTTCTTCGTGCGCACCGCGGACATCGAGTGGATCGAGGCGGCGCGCAACTACGTCCGCGTGCACAACAACGGGCACACCTATCTCGTGCGCGCCACGCTCGCGGCGCTCGAGGCGCGGCTCGATCGCGCGCATTTCCGCCGCGTGGGGCGCTCCGCGCTCGTCAACCTCGATCGCGTGCGTGAGATCCAGCCCTGGTTTCACGGGGACGCCATCGTGATTCTGCAGAGTGGAACCCGGGTCACGCTGTCGCGCCGCTATCGCAGCAACCTCCTGGACGTCGCGCAGCCCGGCTAGTCCCGCTGATCCGCGGGCCAGTCCCGCTCGTCCCCAAAACGTCGCGCCGCGCCGCCGGGCTCAGAAATTGGCGGCATGCGACTCTTCGCCACGAAATCGATCGCCGCGCTCCGCGCGGAAGCTGACCAAACCACTCCTCACTCTCTGCGGCGCACGCTCGGCCCGCTGCACCTCACGGCCATCGGCGTGGGCGGAGTGATCGGCGCCGGCATCTTCGTCATCACCGGTCAGGTCGCCGCGCTGTATGCGGGCCCCGCGGTGCCGATCGCGATGGTGCTCGTGGGGATTGCGTGCGCCTTCGCGGGTCTCTGCTACGCCGAGATGGCGAGCATCGTGCCCGTGGCGGGCAGCGCCTACACCTACACGTATGCCACGATGGGCGAGCTGATCGCCTGGGTCATCGGTTGGGATCTGGTGCTCGAGTACGCGGCCGGCGCGGCAACGGTGGGCGTCGGATGGTCGGGTCATTTCGTTTCGCTGTTCCAGCTTTTCGGGGTGACGCTCCCCCCGAGTATCTCGAATGCGCCGACGGCGTGGTGCACCGCGGCCAATGTCACAGCCCACGTGACGGGATGCGCGCACGCGGGACTCAACTGGACGGGCGCTGTCGTCAACCTGCCCGCCGTCGCGATTGTGCTGCTGATGTCCGGGCTGCTCGTCGTCGGGATCCGGGAGTCCGCCAGCGTCAACAACTTCATCGTCATGCTCAAAGTCGGCATCGTGCTGCTCGTGATCACGGCAGGCGCGGCGTACATCAAGGCAGAGCACTACACTCCCTTCGTACCGCCCAACGCCGGCGAGTGGGGCACCTACGGCTGGTCGGGTGTGCTGCGCGGCGCGGGTCTGGTCTTCTTTGCCTACATCGGGTTCGACGCGGTGAGCACCACTGCGCAGGAGGCGCGCAATCCGCAGCGCGACGTTCCCATCGGGATCCTCGGCTCCCTCGCGCTCTGCACGGTCCTCTATGTGCTGGCGTCGGCGGTGGTCGTGGGGATGGTGCCGTACACCGAGCTCAACCTGCCGGCGCCCATGGCGTACGCGATGGAAAAGGTCGGCGCGCCGTTCTCGGTACGGCTCCTGATCGACGTCGGCGCCGTGCTCGGCATCGCGTCCGTCATTCTCGTCCTGCTGCTCGGCCAGTCACGCGTGTTCTATTCGATGGCGCGCGACGGCCTGCTGGGCGCGTGGGCGGGCGCGGTGCATCCGCGCTTCCGCACGCCGTATCGGTCGACGATTTACACGGGCCTGGCGGTGGCGGTGGCCGCCGGCGTGCTGCCGCTCCAGCTGTTGGGCCAGCTCGTGAATATCGGGACGCTGTTCGCGTTTGCCCTCGTCTCCGGGGGTGTGTGGCTCTTGCGGCGCCGCCGTCCGGATCTCGAGCGCCCGTTCAGGACTCCGTTCGTTCCGGTCGTGCCGATCCTCGGCATTCTCTGCTGCGTGGGCCTGATGGCGACGCTGCCACGCGACACGTGGATCCGGCTGATCGTGTGGCTCGCGATCGGATTCGCGATCTACTTCGGGTACGGAGTCAGGCACAGCCGTTTGCAGAAGGAATTCGGCCGCCCTAGAACACCACCGTCTGGATCGAATGCGGCCGCGAGTTGATTCGCAGGGACGCGCCGCCGATCCTCAGGTTGTAGTCGCCGGCCTTGGCCGTGGGATTCATCACCACGACTGCCACGCTGCCGTCCGGATTCACGAACCCGGTCGCGAGTAGCATGCTGCGACTCGGCGCAACCGCGATCCGCCTGGCGCCGGGCCGAATGAATTTCGAGAAATGCCCGATGTAGTAGTAGGAGTTCGTGTAGATCAGCGTGCCGGCCCGCGTGTCGGCGTGAATCGGCGCGAAGCAGTAATTGCCTACGTGGTTCGGGCCGCCCCTCTCATCGAGCAGGATGTTCCAGTCGGTCCATCCTTCGGCGCCCGAATTGAAATCGTGAATCATCGAGCGCCCGTAGGCCTCGCCCAGGCTCCAGCGCCCGTACGCCGTGGAATCGAAGTTCGCGGGCGTTCCCTCGGTAAAGATGATGTGCTTGGCGGGGTAGAGCCGGTTGACCAGCGCCACGTTGTCGTACATCTGCGTCCCGCCGGACCAGTCTTCGTACCAGTGAAAGCCGATGCCCCACGCGTATTGCGCCGCCTTGGGATCGTCGAAGATCGTCTGCGCGCGTTGCACGATCAGATCACGGTTGTGGTCCCAGACGATGATGTTGACGTCCTTGAGACCCCGTCGAGCCATCACCGGGCCGAGGTAGTCGCGGAGAAAGTCTCGCTCGGCGGCGGGCTGATAGATGCACGACTCCCACGTCTGGGTGGCCATCGGCTCGTTTTGAATCGTGATGCCCCATACAGGCACGCCGGCGCGGCGGTAGCTCTCGATGAACTTCGTGTAGTAGAGCGACCACGACGCGCGGTACTCCGGGCGCAGATGCCCGCCGTGCAGCATGTCGTTGTTGTCCTTCATGTAGGCCGGCGGGCTCCAGGGACTGGCAAACAGTTTTAGCCGGTTGCCGCTGGCCGCCATCGCGCGCTTGATCAATGGGACCTTGTAGCGCAGATCGGGCGCGATGGAGAAGGTGCTCAGATCCTTGTCCCCTTCGGTCACATAGGTGTAGCTCGCGCTCGAGAAGTCGCAGCTGTTGATGTTCGTCCGCGCCAGCGTGTACCCGATGCCGCGATCGGTGCTGTAATAGGCGGTCATCAGCTCGTCCTGGCGGGTGGCGGGCAGCTTCGCGAACGTCTCCGCCGCGGCATCGGTCAGCGCGCCGCCGATGCCGATCATCGTCTGGAACGTGCGCCGCGGATCGACGAACACGTACACTTGCGCCTCCGTGATCGGCTCGGCTTCCTTGAAGACGAGTGTATCGGCGGGTGTCAAACGCAGGTTCGTGCTGTCGGCCGTCGTGTACACGAGGACGCGTTTGCCGAGGAGTTGCGCTGGGGCCGCGGCCTGGGCGAGTGCCAGGGATGCGAGGAGCGTCAACATTGTGTCGGGCCTTTATCGCAAAGGAAAAGGGACGTGGGACGGATCGCTGTTTCCGCCATGATTCTTTTCGCAATGACCGCCAATGTCAACGCGCAGCGCGCCGGATCGACGGTCATCCGGCGCGCTACCAAAGCCCTCCGCCGTGCTATGTCTCAGGAGCGGGAAGTAGACCGTTCCCAATTCACGAAGAGGAACCCGCCCGGCGCGTCGAACTTCGGCTCGCCCGGGCCGGGTAGGATTTGCAGTTGGAGCTCCTCGATCTTGTTCCGCGAGCAATCCCAGCACGCGAGGGCGAAATCGCCGTCCCGCCGCGTCCGCGACAACAGCATCACGTGCACCATCGCGTTTTCGGTCACCGCGACGCCGTTGCGGTAGAGATGCCCGAACGCCCACAGGGCAACGGCACTGTTGATCGTCGGTACGAGTGGCGTGTGCACCTGGGTCACGCCGTGGTAATAGAGCCCGAGGATCACACCACCAAACCGCGGATGGTGCAGGACGTCCTTGGTCTGCACGCGGTCCAAAATCAACTTCCAGTGCGCGCCGTCCTGCGTTCCGAACTCCGCGATGCCGTCCACTGAATCTCCGCGATGCCGTCCACTGAATCGCGCGTCGCGCCCTTATCCCAGGCAGTAAAAGAAAACGTCCCTGAGATCGCCGCCACGTTGTTCGAGTAGGGGCCGTTCTTTACTTGCGATTCGAGTCCCTCGCGTTCGTCGCCGAACGCCCGGAGAATCGGGGCCGCGCTGTCGGGGAAGGGGAACGGCCCCGGCAGGATCTGGATCACCGGTCCGCCGCTCGTGACGCGGATCGCCTGGACGGCTGCGGCGGGGGGCGCCTCGCTCATCGCGGCGCTGCCATAGCCGGGTGATTCGGAGCGGCCGGCACCGCCGACGGTTAGCCGCGCTTCCATGCCGAGCTTCTTGTGCGAGCCCTCGCCCACGGGGCAGTAGACCTCGTAAGTCCCGGCCTTCAGCGTCAGCGTGAGCGTGCCGTTCGCGCCGGGCTGGATCGTCTCTATCTCTCGCTCGATCCCTTGTCCTTCGACTTCGATGGCGTGCGGGATCTGACCGGTGTTGGTGACGACAAACGTCACCGGCCCGGCGGCGATGTTCTGTT
>WNGM01008413.1_pt1 | contig 10634 bp, 11 predicted proteins | sample 5400571 | NCBI WGS metagenome assembly WNGM01 (sample SAMN13153378, study PRJNA577476) | soil metagenome | isolation source: 100 cm soil or saprolite under Garry oak tree replicate 2 | place: USA:California | collected 2016-06-15 | reverse complement strand
GAAATTGCCATTTCTCTATTGGCAAAAGCGATTTGACTTTCGCCCGAATCATCCCAGCTATCCAGCGTCTTTTGTGATCGGCCTGGTTTTTGCTATAGGTTGGACACCCTGCGTTGGGTTAATTCTGGGGCCTGTCCTGGTGTTAGCCTCCAATGCTGCCACATTGCGTGAAGGTGTGTTATTACTACTGGTCTATTCACTTGGCTTGGGAGTGCCATTTCTGCTGTTGGGACTTGGACTCGATCATTTCAGCAAACTATTGAAATGGCTAAAGCCACACGCGGGAAAGATTGAAATCGGAACAGGGCTAATCATGATCCTGATGGGCATCATGATTTATTTCAACTGGTTAATCTACCTCAACAGGTATTTCAACTTTGGTATCTCTGTCTAGCAATATAAAATCCTGAACACGATGCAAAATGCGATATTGCAAAGCCAATCAACAAACCTGAGATTCTTCAGATGTTCGTGGCTTCATTGCTACGAAGTCGGATATTGTTAGCAGATATTGAAGATTGTTAAAAGCTTTAGCAATCTTCAATATCTGCTCGAATCTCCATCTCAACAGCGGGATCAAGAGTAATAGGCTCGCCTACTGGCGTACGAGCCAGGCGCAATACAGCTTCACGCAAATGTGCAGGTGCGCGCTCGATCGTACAGCGTTCGTGAATAAGTCGTTTAATCCGCATATCAAAATGAAAGCGACATTCACAATACTGGCAATCAGTGAGATGCTGCTGCACGATTTCAACTTCGTGAACGCTGAGTTCCCGATCAATATAAAGATGAAGACGAGCTGCTGTCTCAAAACAATTCATAGTCATTTCCTCAATTTCCTGGCTCTCACAGGTTCAATAGACTCTTGTGGCTCGTCATATTATAAGTTCTGTACATTTTAACATAATTAGAGAGGACTTTCATTCCCGATACAAGTGAGTTAAATTTCCCAATCTACTTAAAGTGATGGCAAGTCAGATAAGTAAGCAGTTGCTGCCTCAGGCAGCGCTAGCTCTCTCATACAATTGGTATTCGAACACCTATGCATGTTCCTTGCCCTGGAACACTTTCGATTGCGAGTGTTCCACCCATCCTCGTGACGCGTTCGTGCATTGAGCGCAAACCCAGATGTCCTGGGAAAAGGTCAGCCGGGTTAAAGCCTCTCCCGTTATCGCGTACCTCGAGAATGAACTCATTTTCCTCGCCTGCAAGTTTTAAGTTGACTATGGTGGCACGGGCATGCTTGACAATGTTATGGAGGGCCTCCTGTGCAACACGGTACAGCATGTGTTTCGTCTCTTGAGAGAGATTGGGTTCTTCCCCCAGGTCCGCTTCGACCGTCAGCTTGTACCGCGTTCGCAAGACTGCCACTTGCTTAGTGAGGGCTGCTACCAGCCCCTCCATTTCTAGTGACTCAGGACGCAGTTCGAAGATGAGGGCACGCATTTCGGCGAGACCGGCCTCAGCAAGCGCAAGCACGTAGTCAATCGATGCCATCGCCTGTTCAGGATCACTTTCCAACGCCTCTCGGGCAGTGTGGGCTCCCAGCCCGATCGCGTAGAGGGCCTGTGAGACGGAGTCATGTAGCTCGCGAGCCAATCGCTGTCGTTCCTGGAGCGACACGAGTTCTTGCGCTTGCTCGTAGAGAATGCGTAGCTCCCGTTCCCGGCTGCTAGCCTGCTCAGCGCGTTGCCGCAAAGCCGATGCCAGCTGGCCGGTGATAATAGCCGTCGTCAGAAAAACCACCAGTGTGAGCAGGTCTTCCGCTTTGATGACGAGAAAGGTATATGGCGGCGGGAAGAAGAAGAAATCAAAGCAGAGAAAGGCCAGTAGAGACGTCAAGATCGCAGCGTAGAGTCCCCGTGTACTTGCTAATGCTAAAACCAGGAGCAGATACACAAAGGCGATGGTAGGAATTCTTGGATAGAGATGTGCAACAGCGATCACGCTGGTGATGAGTGTAACTCCTCCAAGAGCCAGCACGCTGTCGCCTACATAGTGTTTCCAACGTAGCCTCGCGCCTGCTTTCGGCGACGAAGTGCGCTCAATTTGCTTTCTCATCCATTCCTCCGCTCGTCTCTCAGGCAGGATACGCAGAAAGATGGCACATGCAGGATTACAGGGGAGGTCAGCAGCTTACCACGGGCGAGGTGAAACCATCACTGCAACTTCTTTCTTTGTTCGGGTGATACCAGGCCGAGACGTATCGCACCCAGGACTGCCTGGGTGCGGCTCTGTACACCAAGCTTTGCCAAAATATGCTTCACGTGGGTCTTGACGGTGTCCTCAGCAATCTGCAGATCTCGTGCGATTTCCTTATTCGATTGCCCCTGGACAAGGAGGCGTAATACCTCCATTTCACGCTCGGTCAACACCTCTGTCATTTCAGGTGTCCGTACTTCGCGCATCAGGTAGGCTGACGCCTGGGGAGAGAGTTGGACCTGTCCGGCGGCAGCGGCCTTGATCGCTCTGCGCAGTTCTGGGGCCTGAGTGTCCTTGAGCAGGTAACCAATCGCCCCCGCCCGCACCGCACCAACCACTGCTGCGCTTTCTAACACACTTGTCAAGGCGATGACCTCTATCTCCGGCAGTTCGTTGCGGATGACCGAGATAGCTGCAATCCCGTCCATCACCGGCATGAGCAAGTCCATGAGCACCACATCGGGGCGCATTTGTCGCGAGCGTTCAACCGCTTCTCTCCCATCAGCCGCCTCACCCACCACTTCCAATTCAGGATCGCGCCCAAGGAACATGCGTAGCCCCTCACGCACGACACTATGATCGTCGGCAATTAAGACACGGATTACCATCGACCCTCCTCCTTTCGAGTGAAACGGATATACCACTAAAGGGGTAGGTAGTCTTCACTCGCCTGGGCGATGTCCTGAGAAACGCTCCATCTTATACTTGTTTTAGCAGACCATACATAGAAAACGGCGTTGGCATAGGAACACGACCAGGGAGCTGTTTACTCCCTCTCAGTGTATCACAGAGGACACCCCAACTGCATGACGAAGATGAAAAGACCATGATCACGCTACTTCTGGTTGATGACGAACCCCTTGTTAGACAGGGGTTGCATACCTTGCTCGAACGTGTAGGAGATATCAGGGTCATTGGGGAAGCAAGCAATGGGGCCGATGCTATTAAGCTGGCACAAACGCTTCATCCCGACGTGGTGCTCATGGATATTTCCATGCCAGCTCCAGATGGGATCGCAGCTACTGTGGCGTTACGCGCATCGATTCCTCAGTGTGCGGTCGTGTTCCTCAGTCTCTCTGATGATACGTCCATGCGAGCACGAGCGCATGCAGCCGGAGCGGCGACCCTGGTTGGGAAACAGGAAGGGGTCAGGACTCTGTTGGCCGCAATACGCGAAGCAGGAGGGATGGGACGTGTGTCTGCATAAGATCGAAATGCCTGAACATGAACGATGCTTCGGAAGAAGAGTGATTGAGCACGCTTCCAATCACAAGAAAACCATGTACCCTCGCGTTCCCTTATGATCCTCGGCCTCAATGAAATGAAGAGAGTGGGACCAGTAGCGGGCCTGTCACCCTCTATGGGTCAACCCGGATGGTTTGTCAACGAGAAATCTGGCAGTGAACTAGCCAGGTCATACGTGCGAGAGAGGAGGTCGAACAGCTGCAATGGATAGGAATAAGCACATTTTGCTAGGAGTTGATGCAAACCTCTCCTCACCAACACAGCACGCACTTCGTATCGCATGTGAACTCCTCGAACAGTCCTCGCCTGATGTTCGCCTGGTGGTGCTCCATGTTATCCCCGTCCCCTATGACCCCTCATTTTCGTTGGGAATGTCTGTCGGGACCATTCGCCGCTTTTCCCCTGCTAGCCAGCAACGCATGCAGGCCGAGCGTGTCCTGTGGAGAGCACGTACTGCCTTGCAGCAACGGGGAATTGCTCCTGAACGGATAGTGTGGCTGCAGCGCGTGGGAACGCCCGCGGATGAAATCGTGAAGGCGGCGTGGGAACTGGATGTTGACCGCATCGTGATAGGAAATCGCGGAAACGCCCTTGCACACAAGATACGGCGCATGTTGGTGGAAAGTACCTCGCACCGTGTTATGCGGCTAGCCCCATGCCCCGTGACGCTGGTTGTCCCTCCTGGCGAATTGCGTGTCAGAAACCTGGTGAACTGGTACAAGGAGGCTGTGAAACGTTCCCTACACGAGCGCTCCGGGTCCCTCCTGGTCTTCACGGCTTGTGAAGTGGCCCAGAGATTTGCTCCCCCAGAGAGGACGGTAGGGAGCACAGAGGTAGAGGCAGCAAACCGTGCCCTGGAGCAATTGGCGAGCGACGGTCTCCTGTGCTGCCAGAAAGTCAGAGGCGAGTTGCGTTACCTCAATGATTGAGCACAAATTCGCTATCGTGGAGGATGAGGTCGTGACATTTTCTACGTAATGCGTGGTCTCAAGGGAAGAAACGGTCCAGGTTAAGTAGATTGGAAGAGGCTCCCACCTCTTCAGTAATGGAGGACGAGTATGGATGCGAGCGAACTGACCGCACACGCAGCGTTAGGCAAGACTCTCCAGTTGACCTGGCGGTGATGATGACACAGATGCTGCTTCCTTTCACCCACGGGATAGACGCGTCGGCCATTGACTACGCATGCGCACTGGCGCAACGCTTGCATTTCACGCTGGTTGTCTTGTCTCTGATCCGTCTTCAAGAGACTCCTGGTACACGCAATCCGCGACTGGAAGATATCCAGCAGTCAAAAGATTTTTTGGAATTCGCGCAGCACAAAGCGATACGACAAGGAGTGCCTATTGTGCGTATGGAGTTGTACACATACCATCCTGTGCGTAGTATCCGTGCCCTTGCCTGCGAAATGGAGTGTGCAGGCATCCTACTCTTTGTACAGCGTGGGGAAGGGGTGCTGCTCGCAACGGAAGAGGTGAAGCAGCTCCTCGAGCAGGAAAGTGTTCCTTTGTATATTGTGCCGCTGCTCCCGCACGAGAACGACTTCCCTCACCCGAGGTGGCTCTCCCGTTGGTTGAACAGATGAGAAAGTGCAGGGATGCATCTCAACGAAGCGGTCGTCTCACCAGCGCTTGAGCAGATGCGCGATTTTCCCGCGTGGGGTGAGCTCGTAGCGGATGCGGTCGGGGTTGATCTCCTCAAACTGCTCTGCGTGCTCTGCTGTAAGCACCACATCACGTGGGTGAACGATGCGCCAGATGCTCGCTGCCGCCCCTGGCGCTTGTGGCTGATAGACAAATCGTGAGGTCAATCTGGCCTTGCGCGCCAGTAGGGCGGCCTGTTTCAACGTGTCTTTGGCAGGTTCGTCTTCCAGATAGGGATCCACAATCTCTAACAACTGTGGGACACGCTCCGCTGTCGGCTGAGCGAGATACAGAAAGACCACGGGCTTCCTGCGAGCATGGTTGATAGCCGTCTCGATCACCACATCATTTCGCTGATCTCCAGCAGCGAGCACAGCGAGGAGTGACTCTGGCATGCGTCCTTCCAGATAGGGAGTCACCACAGGGGCTCGGCCCCGAACATAGTTAACGTAGGCGACGGCCATTCCCGCAAGCGCGACTGAACAGCCAAAGGCAGTGGCCAGCGGTTGGGAGACGATGCTAATCGACCAGGCCAGCATGACCAGAAGTGTGGTGAGTACTCCCAGCCAGAAATCCAGCCGTTTCCACAGAGCAGCAATCCTCTGCCTCAACGAAGAGGCACCAGCTAGCGTTAACCACTCCCGCAATGGACTTGTTGTGGCCCTATGCCCATTCCCATGAGAGAGGAAGAAAGGGCGAAAGAATCCACCGCCCCTCTTGGTGGAGTTATGCCCATTGGAACCGTGGTGATCAGGCTGATCAAGAAGGACGGCTTGTGCCGATTTACGCTCACGATATCGGATAATATCCAGTCCAACGCACGTCACGGTGAAGGCCCCCAGTAGCCCGAACGCATACATATCACCCAGGATAGTGATCTCGCCGTGGACCAGCAACAGCACGGCGATGGGAATGCTCGTTGCTAAAGCGATTGACCAATGTGGCGTCCCGCGGAACCTATTGCGCCTCAAAATGAATTCAGGAAAGAACTCCATGCGGGCGAGGGCCAGAAAGACATGATAAGCTCCGATCAGGGCGGTATTACTGGCGAACGCAAGGATCAAGCTGGCACTGATCGCGACCTCCGTCTGCAAGACGAGGTTGCCCCAGTTTCCACCTAGCAACGAGAGGAGTTGCGTGGAGAGCACGGGATCGGCCGCCGCATCTGGTTGCAGCAGGGTCGCAAGTAACGTCAGCAGCGGACTGGTCACTCCAATCGTGACGACCACGAACAGCAGGGCCAGGCTGATAGTCTTCTTGCGGGGTATTCTCATGGAAGGGGAGAGTTGCGAGATGCTCTCCAGGCCGGAAAAGGCCAGAAATGCACCAGCGAACCCGACCAGGATTGAAGTGGGGGTAAGGGATTCGTGCGCAAACATCCCGGCAAAGAGAGAAGGCATCTCTTTAATGGGGATATGGGTAAAGACAGTCCAAATGATAGCGAGATCACTGATAAAGGCAATTAGCGCTCCGACCAGGCTCACTTTCGCACTCTCGCTAATCCCGACCCAGTTGAGCAGACCCAGAAGCACCAACACACCTATGGTGATCTCCAAGATACCAGGTCCAATTGCGGGGAAAACTACGCTGAAGTACTGGACCGCCGCCAGGCAACTGATGGCAGCAGTGAGGAAGTAACTGACCAGGATGAACATGCCACCCAGTGCCCCGACCCAGGAGTTGATAGCCTGCGCAGCAACCGTCACCACGCCACCACCTTCGGGGAAGCGGGCGCTCACCTCAGCATATTTTAAAGTAAGGAGCACAAACACTGACATGGTGAGCAGTACAAAAAAGCCGGCGAGGTTGCCGACCCGCCCGTAGAGGATACCTGGAACGTAGTAGATGGAAGAGCCAATATCTGCGAAGACGACAGCCCAGCACAACAAAGGGCCAAGCTGGCCTATGCTCTGATGCTGCCTTTCCCTTTTAGGAAGTGGTGATACTGCCTGCACCATAAGTCCGCTCAATTGTCTTTCTTCAAGCAGATGTTCTCTCAGCGTACCGATAAGAGGAAGCCATGAGGTCATCTGCTCTGAAGTAGGCTGGTAGCTGGTGAGATAATGCCGGTACAATTCCCACGCGAGATGAGTTCTTTGTCTGCTTCCTGTTGAGACAAGTATAGAGCAGAGTCATTCCTAATACATCGCTCGGAAGGGTGAAAGCGATCTCACCCTTTAGTGGTATGGTTCTCTCACTCGAAAGGAGGAGGGCCAACAGTAATCCTTTCCTTCTCTTATCTCCAAATGTCTACCCGACAACTAGTGACGTTGCCACTTTCGCTCACTGCTGGTATCATCAGAGAAGTGATTTCTTTGTCGAAACTTCGGCATTAAGTTTGGAGTACGAGTTTTAAGGATCTCTCTTACATGGGTATCGTTCTCCTAGATTTTGTCAAGAAGCCTATATACGTCATGTATCCTCATCAGAGAATGCTAGATTTGTCTCTATATAACTCTATACTCTCAAAGCCTTTTGCGATATACTGCAAGGGCGAGATACTCGCAAAAGTAGCCTCTGCATCGAAGTAAGATACAGCAGAAAGTCGTACCACATACCTTTCGAAAGTCGGGCGAAGCAGGATTCCAAGGGTATTATAAGTTCTGTACATTTTAACATAATTAGAGGGGACTTTCATTCCCGATGCTTGTGAGTTATACTGCTAGGATGGGATATTCGCAAGTATAGCAGGGTTCCAGAGGAGTAATGTATGTCCGAAGAGCCGAAGCTTCAAGCAACACCAACAAATGAAGCCACGGAGAACCAGGTAACAGAAGATTTTGAGGCAGGAGTGCTGGCCCAACTGGATAGCCTCTACCGCACAGCGCTGCGCCTGACACATAACCAACAAGAAGCCGAAGACCTGGTCCAGGAAACCATGCTCAAGGCATTTCGATTTGCCAAAAGCTATACACCCGGCACCAATCTACGCGCATGGCTCTTCCGGATTTTGAACACATCTGCCATCAACCGCTATCGGAAGCAAGCCACACACCCAACAACAACCCCATTACCCGAAGGTGAGGACTTCTATCTGTATAATCGCATTAGCGATATGAGCGGACAAGAGCTGAGCACCGCAGCGGAGGAAGAGGTTCTTAGCAAGTACCTTGACGAGGATGTATTTAACGCGTTAAACGCTTTGCCCATCAATTTCCGCATGCCTGTTATACTGGCCGACATCGAAGGCATGTCCTATAAAGAGATTGCTGAGACGTTACAAATCCCCATTGGCACTGTTATGAGCCGTATATCTCGCGCGCGCCGCCTACTACAGCATTCTCTCTGGCAATACGCAAAAGATAAAGGCTACCTACCTGCGCAAACCTCAGAGAAAACGAGCGAGAAAGGGGCTTAGGAACCAGGACGGGGTAAGGAACACGGACGGGGCAAGCCCCGTCCCTACCATACACGAAGAAACGGCTTGCCGGGCTCGTGTACGTAGGGACGGGGCTTGCCCCGTCCTGGTCGGTGATCTGTTCGTCCTCGTCGGGGATCGGATCGCCCTCGACGAGGAAAAGTCCAGTTCTCATACTACCAGAAAAAACTACTCGCCACCACCGGTAGCAGCGCCCTCGACACCCTCAGGAAGGTGTGTTTCGCCAACAGCATGCTCAATGGCTTCGAGTTCAGTCTCCGAGCCTTGAATGATCGGTCCCTTAAACCAATGACGCGCACTGACTAGCCACCAGATGGTGACAAGCACGAACACACCCAGCACTGCAACAGGCGCATAGTTGAAGTTATCGCGAGTAATGGGAGTGACCGCTGGCAACATAAACAGCACTGAGATGAGGGCAACCCAAATCACAGCGATCCAGCCAATCGGCCTGCTCCAGGCCCCCAGGTGCCATGGTCCAGTCTTGAAGTCAGGTGCAAACTGGCGCAAGAAAATCGGTATCGCATACGCGATGTATAGGCCGATGACGGCAATGGAGGTTATCGCCAGATAGGAGGTATAGTTGAACACCGTAGGAATAGCCAGGACAAAGGCTGCTACCGCTGCCAGGATGATGGCGTTACGCGGTGTGCGGCCCCTGTTCAGACTATGCCATAGATTGTGTCCAGGCACAGCGCCGTCACGCGAGAAGGCATAGATCATACGCGAGTTCGACGTGACCGAGGACATACTGCAGAAGAGCTGCGCAACTGCAATCGCGGCGAACAAAAGGGTTCCCAGGAAATAACCGAGACGGCTTTGCAGGATGTAAAGCACTCCATTGACAAAATTATTAACCGCAGGCACGTTGGGATTAGGCGCTAGCAGGACAGGGGTAGCCGCTATCAGGGCCATCAGCAGAGCATAACCGGCAAAGAAAGAGACAACAACCGACATGACCACACCCCATGGCGCCCGCGTTTCCGCTCCGATCGTCTCCTCGGTCATATGGGCTGAAGCATCGTAGCCCGTGTAAGTGTACTGCGCCAGCAACAGGCCTATTAAGAAAGCATAAAAGATAGGGAAGCCGGTCCCGTTGGCGCCCGAATTAACGGTGAAAAGCGTGCTTAAGGAATTAAACCCTTGAGCAGTACCCGTCACCTGTACAGCAGGTGCCACTCCATTGGTACCAGGAATGAACTGATATCCGATGATCGTCGCGCCTACCACACCAACGACAATCAGGAGTACGCCAACAATGTGCCACCATACACTGATATCATTCAGGAGAGCCACAAGGCGCACGCCAAAGATATTGAGCATGGCAACCACAAACAGGATGACTGCATAGATTCCTAGGGTCGTCCATTGTGTTAGAGGATCTGCAAAACCAGGTACTGCGGGAAAGGAAGGGATCCAGGCATGCAGTAATAAGTCAACAGTGATTGCTGCGCCATAAGCGATACCTGCGGTGATACCGACCTGACCGATCAGGTTAAACCAGCCGGTGTACCATCCCCAGGCAGGCCCACCACGCCCGCGGAAACCAAGTTTGGAAGACCAGTAATAGAGACCACCGGCGGTCGGATACGCGGAGGCAAGTTCGGCCATGCCCAGCGCGACAATGACCACGAAGATGGTGATGAGTGGCCAGCCGATCGAGGCGGCAGGAAAGCCTACTGTCGTCGGAATCAGGTAAAAGAGGGTAACACATCCACTCAGGATCGAGATGATGGTGAACGAAATTGCGAAGTTGGAGAAGCCACCCATGGCGCGAAAGAGTTCCTGCGCATAGCCCAAACCATGCAGGCGTTTCATATCATGCGCTATGAGTTCATCTTTGGACGAAGGTTTCGTAACACTCAAGAGACACCTCCTAATAAATAAAATGAAGTGAGGTTAATAAAACGTGAGTACAGCAATTACGCGAAACAATAAAGTCCTTCTACAAAATGTTTAAAATTACTCTTCCTCCCTTCTTAAAGCAATATGTTAAATAGGCTCTAATATAAAAAAGAAACACTACCGTTTGATTCCAATATCTCTATTGTGCCTTAACTTGAGCTTCCCGTCAAGTCTCTATAAACCATTTGGCTAGCAAACGGGTATTAAGGAGAAGATAATTTCCACTTCTTATACTAGATGATGTACATTCATGCAAACAC